>Ga0105106_10000079_pt1 | contig 56171 bp, 45 predicted proteins | sample PPLLaktember2015_5_FD_79109 | JGI IMG/M metagenome (GOLD analysis project Ga0105106, IMG submission 79109) | Freshwater sediment microbial communities from Prairie Pothole Lake near Jamestown, North Dakota, USA - PPLs Lake P8 Core (1) Depth... | ecosystem: Environmental > Aquatic > Freshwater >... | reverse complement strand
GCATCGAGCGGATGGCCTTTTTATAAAGAGTGCGATCCGCTTGCGCCCGGGTCGCGCGCACGGCCGGACCCTTGCTCGCGTTCAGCGTGCGGAACTGGATGCCGGCACGATCCGCGGCGCGTGCCATCGCGCCGCCCATGGCATCGATCTCGCGAACGAGGTGGCCCTTGCCGATGCCGCCGATCGCCGGGTTGCAGCTCATCTGCCCGACGGTCGCGAGGCTCTGGGTCACGAGCAGGGTGCGCGCACCCATCCGGGCTGCCGCGAGGGCAGCCTCGGTGCCGGCGTGTCCGCCGCCGATAACGATGATGTCGTATGCACTCATTTCGGGCGCGACATGATACCCGCAGCAGCAACAAAGGGGACGTTCACCTTTAAAGGCGCGCGTCCCCTTTAAAGGCGCGCGTCCCCTTTAAAGGTGAACGTCCCCTTTGAAGGTCGGTATCCTCGACGAATGGGATTCCGCTCGCGCGCCGGACTGCTCGTGGCTTTGCTGATCGGCGCCCTGGCCTGCCCGGACACGCTGCAGGCCAAGCCGCAGATCGCGCTCCAACCCTGTCGCATCAGTGACATCGACGGCCTCGTTTCGGTCGAGGCGCGTTGCGGCAGGTTCTCGGTGCCGGAGGACCCGGATTCTCCGGAGGGCGCGCGCATCGAGCTCGCAGTCGCCATCGTCCCCGCCGTCTCAACGCAGGCGAAGCCGGATCCGCTCTTCCTGCTCGCGGGCGGGCCCGGCCAGGGCGCCATCGAGGGATTTACGCCGATACTCGGCGCCTTCGCCGGCATCCGCCGCGAGCGCGATCTCGTGCTCGTCGACCAGCGCGGCACCGGCGCATCCAACCGGCTCGACTGCCCGATGCCGGAGGAGGCGCTCGCGTCTGGCGATGTTTCTCCAGCCGAGATGCGCGAGATGGCGCGCGACTGCCTCGCAAAGGTTCATGGCGATCCGCAGTTCTATACGACGAGCATCGCGGTCCGCGATCTCGACGCCGTGCGCGCCGCGCTCGGCTACGCCGAGATCAATGTTTTCGGCGGCTCCTACGGCACGCGCGTTGCGCAACATTACGCGCGGCGCTACGCGGAGCACACGCGGACGATCATACTCGACGGCATAGTGCCGCCGGATATCGTGCTCGTGCCGCAGATCGCGATCGAGTCGCAGCGTGCGCTCGACGGCGTTTTCCGACGCTGCGCGGAGGATCCGGAATGCGACCGGCGCTTTCCGGCGCTGCCCGGGCAGTTCGCGCGAATCGATGCGGCGCTCCGCCGCGCCCCGGTTGCCGTCACGATCGCCGATCCCGTGAGTGGCGCAATTCGCCGCATCGAAGTCACCCGCGCGCATCTCGTGACGATGGCGCGGATGCTGACCTACTCCCCCTGGACCGCATCGCTAATGCCGCTCCTGGTTCATGAGGCGGCCACGAATGGCAACTATGCGCCGCTCGCTGCGCAGGCCGAGATGGCCGGCGAGGATCTCGAACGCATGATCGCGATGGGCATGCACCATTCCGTTGTCTGCGCCGAGGACGCCCCGCGCTTCGATGGTGCCGTGGATCGCCCGGCGCTCGAGGCGACCTACATCGGCCCATTGATGCTAGACGGCATGAAGGCGATCTGCGATGTCTGGCCGCGCGGTCCGGTCGACGCGAATTTCGCCAAACCGCTCGATTCCACCGTGCCGGCGCTCCTGCTCTCGGGCGAATTTGATCCGGCGACGCCCGCTGCCTACGGCGCGGCCGCGTTGAAGGGATTCCGGAACGGCCTGCACCTCGTCGTGCCGGGCCAGGGGCATGGCCAGTCGCGCCTGCGCTGCGTGCAGAAGCTGATGCGCCGCTTCGTCGAAAAGGCGACGAGCGAGGGCCTCGATACGACCTGTATCGACATGATCCGGCCGGCGCCCTTCTTCCTGTCATTTAGCGGAGGCGCGCCATGATCCGCGTCGAGGGATTGACCCGCAGCTTCGGCGCCGTCCGCGCCGTCGACGGCGTCGCCTTCGAAGCGAAGGACGGCCGCATCACGGGCCTGCTCGGCCCGAACGGCGCGGGCAAGTCGACCACGCTCCGCATCCTGTACACGGTCCTGCGGCCGCATCAGGGCTCGGCGACCGTCGACGGAATCGATGTGCTGCGCGATCCGCTCGCGACGCGGCGCGCCATCGGCGTGCTGCCGCATTCGGCCGGGATCTATCCGCAACTCACTGCGCGCGAGAACATCGCCTACTTCGGCAAGCTCCATGGTCTTGCAGGCGACGCGCTCGCGCGCCGGGTCGACGAGCTGATCGCCGGGCTCGACATCGCTGGCTATGCCGACCGCCGCGCAAAGGGATTTTCCCAGGGCGAGCGCATCAAGGTGGCGCTCGCACGGGCGCTCGTGCATTCGCCGAGGAACCTGCTCCTCGACGAGCCGACGAACGGCCTCGACGTGATGGCGACGCGGGCGCTGCGCGCGCAGGTACTCGCGCTTCGCGCCGCCGGCCACTGCGTGCTGTTCTCAAGCCACGTCATGCAGGAGGTCGCCGCGCTCTGCGACGACATCGTCATCATCGATCACGGCCGCGTCGTGGCCGCCGGCACACCCGAATTGCTGCGGGCGCAGTTCGCCGCCGCGACGCTCGAGGACGCTTTCGTCGCCGCGATCGGCGACGCGAGGGGACTCGAATGATTGCTGCAATCCGCACCGTCATGCAGAAGGAGCTGCGTGAAAGCTTCCGCGACCGCCGCACGCTCCTGAACAGCCTCCTGATCGGCCCGATCTTCGCGCCGCTCCTATTCATCCTGATCCTGAAGCTCGCGCTCTCGCGCTCGGTCGCGTCCCAGGACGAAATGACGCCGGTCACGGTTGCGAATGCGGCGGCCGCGCCGAACCTGGTGCAGCAGCTGCGGGCGAGCGACATGAACGTGACGCTCCGCGACGGCACCGATGCGGAAATCCGCGGGTGGATCGCCGAAACCGACGCGCTTGTCGTGCTCCGGATCCCGGACAACTTCGGCGAACGCTTCAGCGGGAGCAAGCCGGCGGCGGTCCTGATCTATGCGGACGGCTCCGACTCGAAGGGTGAGCAGCACGCTGCGCGTGTGCGCGCCGCAGTCGCGGGTTATTCGGCCCTGATCGGCGGCCTGCGGCTGCAGGCCCGTGGAGTCTCGCCCACCGTCGTGCAGACGGTCGTAATAGACAGTGTCGACGTCTCGACGCCCTCCGCGCGCGCGACACTCCTGCTCGGCATGTTGAGCTACGTCATCATCCTCGCGACCATGCTCGGCGGCCTTTATCTCGCGATCGATGCGACGGCGGGTGAACGCGAGCGTGGGTCGCTGGAGGCGCTCCTCACCGTGCCCGTGGTCCGCGAGCATCTCATCTACGGCAAGATCGCGGCGGCCGCCGTCATGATGCTGCTCGCGCTCGCGCTCGTGATCGCCTCGATTGCCTTTGCGCTCCATGCTGTGCCGCTCGAGACCTTCGGCATGTCGGCGAATTTCGGTCCCGAGGTCGCAGCGCGGATATTCCTGACCGTCGCGCCCTTCGCGCTGGTGAGCGCGGCGCTCCTGACGGTGGTCGCCTCGTTCACGCGGACCTACAAGGAGGCGCAGTCCTGGCTCGGCCTCGTGCTGCTCGTGCCGACACTGCCGATCGCGATCGCGGGCGTCCTTTCGCTGCAGCCGCAGGCAAGCCTGATGCTCCTGCCTTCACTGTCGCAGCATCTCCTGATCCAGGGCCTGATCCGCGCCGAGCCCCTGCCGCTTGCCTGGACGCTCCTCTCCGTCGCGAGCACCTTGCTGCTCGGCCTGGCGCTGACCTGGCTGGCCGGGCGGCTTTATCGACGCGAGGCCATTCTCGGCTTATAATTCGGAACGTTGGCCGCACTTTCACCGTCCAAGCCGTCATGAAGCGCCGTCGTTTGTGCCTCGCCCCGATCCTGCTGCTCGCCGCGGTGCCAGTGGCGCTGGCCCAGATCACGACCGTGCCGATGAAAGGCGTCGGTAACGAATGGGTGAAGGAGCTGGATCTCCGCGGCCGCATGGACTGGGAGTGGATCGAGACCTATCCCGAGCAGGTTTACTTCGCCAGTCGCCACGATTCGACGCGCTCGGGCGACATCGTCACGATGTGGACCCGCGTCGAGTACAAGCATGCGCAGCATCCGCTCGAGCACAAGAGTGCGCTCAGCAAAGACGACTGGGATTGCAAGAAACGGCAGCGCTCGACCGCGGGCGTGTTCTTCTACAAATGGAACAATCTCGAGGACAACAAGGATTCTCCGGAGCACTCGACGAACCTGCTCCGCACCTGGGAGAAGATCCAGCCCGGCACAATTGGTGAAACGCTTCTGAATTTTGCCTGCGACATCAAGAACGTCACGCCGATCATCACCCCGGATTGAAGGGGACGTTCACCTATACGTTCTTCTGAGCCTCAAGCCCACTCGGTCAGTCCCTCGCGCTCGTAGAGGACCTTGAACGACGGCCGCGCCTTCATCCGCTTGACGTAGCCCGCGATCGCGGGCCACTCCGTCGCGGGCTTCGGCATGTTCCTCGACCAGCGCATCAGCATCGTCGTCACGAAGTCGGCGGCGCTGACGCGGTCTCCGAGGAGGTAGGCTCCCTCCTTCGCGATCTGGCGGTCGACCCTTTCGAGGCTCGCTTCGATGCGCCGGCGCGCCGAGGCCTTCACGGATTCCACGGCGCCCTGGCCCGCGGGCTGGTCCGGATAGAACCAGTTGTGATAGGCGGTCTGCAGCGTGTTTGAGAGGAAGAACATCCAGCTGATGTAAGCGGCGCGGTTCGCTTGCCCCACCGCGGGCGAGAATCCCGCCTGGAGATGCCGCTCCGCGAGGATCATGCAGAGCGCGGCCGACTCGCCGAGCGGCGTTCCGTCCACAACGAGCGTCGGAACCACGCCGCCCGGGTTCAATTTGAGGTACTCGGGCTTGCGATGCTCGCCAGCCTCGATGTCGACCTTCACGAGCTCATGCGGCTCGCCGAGTTCGATGAGCATCCAGTGAACGCAAAAGCTAGCTGTGCCCGGCGACCAGTAGAGGGTGTACATGAATCCGGAACCTCCTTATCTTTGTCGCCATTATGAACCGCGGAAGCTGCCTCTGCGGAGCCGTGCAGTTCGAGGCCGGCCCATTCGATTCGATGGTGCACTGCCACTGCTCGATGTGCCGCAAGCACCACGGCGCGATGTTCGCGACGTTCCTTACCGCAGCCCGCAATGGATTTCACTGGCTCTCGGGCGAGGAACAGGTTGTCACGTACCCGTCTTCCGGGCGCGGTCTGCGGCCATTCTGCCGGATTTGCGGCTCAGTGGTCCCGACCGTGCCGCCGCACATGGGCATCGCCTTCGTGCCGGCCGGCAACCTCGAGGGCGATCCCGGCATGCGCCCCACGCTCCACATGTTCGCCAGTTCCCGCGCGAGCTGGTTCCCGATCACCGACCCGCTTCCGCAGCACGCGGGTTTTCCGCCCGGGTTCGACGGCGGCGAATCGATCGAGAATCCGCCCGCGGCGTCGAATGCAGGAGTGACGCAGGGCCGCTGTCTCTGCGGCGACATCGCCTGGGAATTCACGGGGAAACCGGAACGCGTGCAGAACTGCCATTGCTCACGCTGCCGGCGCGCGCGCAGCGCCGCGCACGCGACCAACGCCTTCTTCAGGCATAAGCAGCTCACCTGGACCCGGGGCGAGGACAAGATCGCGAGCTATGCGCTGCCGGGCGCGAAGCGGTTCGGGCAGGATTTCTGCCGTCGCTGCGGCAGCCCCGTCCCGCGCGTGGTCGCCTCGACGGGCTACGTCGTCACACCCTGCGGGAGCCTCGACAGCCCGCTCGAGAAAGGGCCGCGCGGCCATATCTTCACGGGCAGCAAGGCACCGTGGTTCGAGATCACCGACAGCCTGCCGCAATGGGAGGCTCTCCCTGCGTAGCCAGTCGCGGCAACCGGCTGGCCTCGCGCTCGTCGCGGCGCTCGCCTGCGCCGGCTGCGGCTCGCCGGGTACGCCCGAGGACGAGGTTCGTGCGCTTGTGGATACGGCAGAGACTGCGGCCGAAGAGCGGGACGCCTCCGCACTTCGCGCGCTCATCGCCGACGATTACGGTGACACAAGCGGCCGCGATGCCGCCGAGGTCCGGAATCTCCTGCACGCCTGGCTCGTCGCGCATCCGTCGCTTTCACTCATCACACGCATCGACGCCATCGAAATCGAGGGAACTGAACTCGCACGAGTCCAGGTCACAGTCGGCGTGATTGGCCGCGAAGCGAATGCAGAATCGAACTGGGACGTCGCGGCCGAAGTCCGCCGGCTCGACATCCGCCTGGCGCGCGAAGGCGGCGGCGACTGGCGCGTGATCCGCGCCGGGCCGCAGGCGGGATCCTAGTCGGGCTCGGACTCGGTCTCGGCCGCGTTCCAGCGCTCCCGAAACGCGCGGATCGCCTCGTCCCGGATTGTGGAATGCCGACGCGACAGCAGAAGCTGCGAGGGCGGGCAGACCCGCGCCCGGATTACGCCCAGATCCGCCGCGGCATCGAACAGGCTGGGATACCAGCGTTCCCATTCGGGCAGGATCGCTTCGACGTGGTCACGCAGGCTCATCGGGTGCCGCTTCCGTCGCGGTAGCCGGCATCTCGGCCGGGCGCGGCGCATTCGGGCTCCACATGTGGCGATATAGCAGCCAGCTGCCGCCGGACTTCTTCCACAACTCGATGAACTTGCCGATGCGCGGCTCACCCTCTTCCGCATACATTGCCGCGTACGTGCCTTCGCGGAACCAGTACTCGCCAAGCCGCTCGGTCGTCACCTCGGAGACCTCGATCCGGACCTGGCCTGGATTGAAGGTCTGCCAGAACGCTTCGACGGCCTCCTGGCCGGCAACGATCGGCTGGTCCGGCGGCAGGATCTCCGCGTCCTCGCTGTAGATGATCCCGAGTCCAGCAAGGTCGCCGCTGTTGAACGCGCCGAGCCAGCTTTCGGCAGTGGCCTGCGGAAACGGCTCCGGCGCCGCTGCCTTCCCGCAACCCGCAAGCCACGCGAGTGCGAGCAGGACGACCCACGGAGCCCGATGATTCATGCTCATGGCGTCTCCTCCTCTGTAGGGCCTGCCCGATCATACTCGCCATGGACCGCGTCGGATCAAGCTCCTTCGCGCCGACGCGCGAGCGTCAGGCCATCGCCGAGCGGCAGCAGCGACAGGTCGATGCGCGTATCCGCGAGGAGCGCGTCGTTGAACTCGCGAAGCGCGACCGTATCCGCGTCGCGGTTCGCCGGGTTCGCAACTTCGCCGCTCCAGAGCGTGTTGTCCACGACGATCAGGCCGCCCGGCCGCACGAGCTGGATCAGCCGCTCGTAGTAAGCGAGGTATCCGCCCTTGTCCGCGTCGATGAACGCGAAGTCGTAGAGCCCGGCCTCGCCCGCCGCGAGGCGCGCGTCGAGCGTCGCCTTCGCCGGCGCGAGCACGAGTTCGATCCGGTCGGCAACGCCCGCAGCCTGCCAGTGCCGGCGCGCAATCGCCGTGAACTCCTCGCTGATGTCGCAGGCGAGAAGCCGCCCGTCCGGCGGCATCGCGAGCATTACGGCGAGGCTCGAATAGCCCGTGAACACGCCGACCTCGATCGCGCGACGCCCGCCGAGGAGGCGCACGAGCATCTGCATGAACTGCCCCTGCTCCGGCGCGATCTGCATGTTGACCTTCGGATGCGAGGCGGTCTCGGCGCGAAGCTTCGCAAGCACGGGGGGTTCACGCAGCGAATGCGCGAGCAGGTATTCGTAGAGTCGGTCGTCGAGCGACAGCGTGCGATTGGACACGGGTGCCCTCAGTAACCGCGCTTCACGTCCACTTCGGACAGGAGCTTGCCGCCCGCCGCATAGCGGCGCAGGTTCTCGCGGGCAATCAGCCAGCGTGGCTCCTCGCCGAGGTCGGTCGCTGCAGCGACATGCGGCGTGATCAGCACGTTCGGCGCCCGCCACAGCGGATGATCGGGCGGGAGCGGCTCCGGGTCCGTGACGTCGAGTCCGGCTCCGCCGATCCGGCCGTCCTCGAGTGCGGCGACGAGGTCCGCCGTAACGACCGTCCCGCCGCGTCCCACGTTGATGAAGAGCGCGCCGCGCTTCGTGGCGTCGAAGATCCTCCGGTCGAAGATCCCCTTCGTCTCCGCCGTCAGCGGCAGGGCATTGACGATGACGTCGGCGCGCGAGGCGAAGGCCGGAAGGTCGGCGCCCACTCCCTGTTCGCTCACGTAAGGCGGCTTCTCCCGCGGCGTGTTCCGGGTCGCGATCACGTTCATGCCGAGCGCGTGCGCGCGGCGCGCGACCTCGCTGCCGATGCCGCCGAGTCCGGCGACCAGAAGCGTCTTGCCTTCGAGCGACCACATCCGGCTCTCCGGCACGGCTTCGTCCGCCCATTCGCCCCGCGCCTGTGCAGGCACGTAGGTCGCGAACCCGCGCGCGAGGCCGAACATGAATGCGAGCACGTGTTCGGACATCACCGGGCCTGCGATCTTCTGCATGTTTGTGAGCACGATGCCGCGATCGGCGAAACCCGGAATGCCGATGCAGCGCTCGACGCCCGCATAAAGATGCTGGACCCAGCGCAGCCGTGCGCCGGCCTGCACGACGTCGGCCGCGCACGGCCCGATCACCGCGTCGGCATCCGTCACCAGGCGGACGGCCTCGGCCCGGTCGGCCGCGCCAACGAGCTTCACGCCGGGCGCGGCGGGCTGCATCCAGGCGATCCGTTCCGCGTCCGCGCCGATCACGACGACCTTCCCCGGCTTTTTCCAGCCGGGCCGGTCGGCGAGCGCCGTCGCGGATTCCTGCAGGCCAAGCTCGGCAATCAGGCGGGTCGTGTCGGTATCGGCCGGATTGTCACCCGCCGCTGTGAATGAAGCCCCGAACAGCCCGATCCAGGCGGAGAAAACCGCCGCCGCGCGCATCATGTGATTCATTGACGAACAATACCGTAGCCGGCGCCCGCCATGCATACAATGATCTGCTGGCGAGGCACCCCGGGGGGAATCGGGATGAAACTGCTGTCGGTTCTGATGCCGCGCGAGCGGCAATTTTTCACGCTGTTCAACAAGCACGCCTCACTCGTCGTCGAGGGCGCTGCCACGCTCGTCGAGATGCTTTCCAACTACTCGAACGACAGCCGCCGCGACGAGTACGTCGCGAAGATCCAGGCCATCGAGCACGCAGCCGACGAGGTGACGCATCAGACCGTCGCGCTGATGCACAACACCTTCGTCACGCCCTTCGACCGCGACCAGATCAACAAGCTGATCCAGCGCATGGACGACATCCTGGACCTGATGCAGGACACGGCTGAATCCCTGACCCTCTACGACGTTCACCAGCTGACACCCGAGGTGCTACATCTCGCCGACCTCGTGAAGATCTGCTGCACGCGCGTCAATGAGGCGGTCATGCAGCTTTCCTCGATGGACAACGGCCCCGCCATCCTCAAGATCTGCCAGGTCATCGATTCGCTCGAATCGGACGCAGATCGCGTCATGCGCGCCGCGATCTCGAAGCTCTTCCGCGAGGAGCAGGATGTCCGTCAGCTCGTGAAGCTAAAGGCCGTCTACGAACTGCTCGAGCTCACCACGGACAAGTGCCAGGATGTCGCGCTTGTGATCGAGGGCGTCGTGCTCGAGAACGGCTGACGATGGATGCCCACACCGTCACGCTGACGCTCGCGATGCTCGTCGTGATCGCGCTTTCATTCGATTTCATGAACGGTTTCCACGATGCGGCGAATTCGATCGCGACTGTCGTCTCAACGGGCGTACTGAAGCCGTACCAGGCAGTCGTTTGGGCGGCATTCTTCAATTTCGTCGCGATCCTGCTGTTCGAGCTCAAGGTCGCCGCAACGGTCGGCAAGGGCATCGTCGACCCCGGGGTCGTGGACAACTACGTAATCTTCGGCGCACTGATCGGTGCCATTGCCTGGAACGTCATCACCTGGTACTACGGCCTGCCGTCCAGCTCTTCCCACGCGCTGATCGGCGGAATGCTGGGCGCGACGATCGCGAAGGCCGGCACCGATCCCCTGCTCGCACCCGGCATCATCAAGACCTCGACCTTCATCGTGGTGTCGCCGATGCTCGGCATGTTGCTCGCAGGACTCCTGTTCGTCGCGGTCGCCTGGATCTGCCGGCGGCAGACGCAGCGCAGGACGGACCGCTGGTTCCGTCGGCTGCAGCTCGTGTCATCGGCGCTCTACAGCATCGGCCATGGCAGCAACGACGCGCAGAAGACCATGGGCATCATCTGGCTGCTCCTGATCTCCGCGGGCATCACGGGCACCGACCACCTGCCTTACTGGGTGGTCATCTCCTGCTACATCGCGATCGCGCTCGGCACGCTGTTCGGCGGCTGGCGCATCGTCAAGACCATGGGCCAGCGCATCACGAAACTGAAGCCGGTCGGCGGCTTCGCCGCGGAAACCGGCGGCGCAATCTCCCTCTTCCTGGCTTCGAGTTTCGGCATCCCGGTGTCGACCACGCACACCATCACGGGCGCCATCATCGGCGTCGGCTCGACGCGCCGGACGCGTGCCGTGCGCTGGGGCGTCGCCGGCAACGTCGTCATCGCCTGGATCCTGACGATTCCGGCATCGGCATCGATGGCGGCCGGCGCCTGGTGGCTCGGCCGGCACCTCTTTTAGGCGTTCAGCCGCCTTTCCGGCCGTGGATGAGACGGCCCCCGCGGATCGTGCAGCGGACCTTTGCGAAATTCGCCGCATCCCCGGCTGGATCCGCCTCGAGCACCACAAGGTCGGCATCCAGGCCCGCATCGATACGCCCGCGCCGCGCCTCTTCCTTCCAGCGGCTTGCCGGCGCCGTCGTCAGCGACGCGAGGATCTCCACCGGCGAAAGCGCGCGCGCCATCAGGCGGTACTCCTCCGCGGGGTCGTACTCGCTCATGTAGCCGACGTCAGTGCCGAAGAGCACCTGCCCGCCGGCCTTCGCGAAGGCACGAACCTGCTCGACGGCATCGGCGGTCGCAAGCTCGACGATCCGCGGCTCGAGCCCCGCACGGTTCAATTCATAGGGGCAGAGCTGCAGCGTCGGAACGACCGCCAAGTTCTTCGAGACCATCTGCTCGATCAGGGCGGGCTCCCAGATTGTCCTTCCCTCGCCGATCGTCGTGTGAACGAGCACGTCGACACCCGCCTCGATCGCGAGATTGATTCCCTCGATGTCGGTCGGATGCGCGAGCACCAGCAAGCCGCGCCTGTGCGTTTCGTCGGCCGCCGCGAGCGCGATTTCCGGCTGCATGAAGGCGTAGCGTCCGCCGCCCTGCGGCGTCATCAGGAAGAGCTTCGTCGCGTCGGCGCCGCCGTCGAGATTCGCCTGCACGATCGGGAGCGCTTCCTCGACGCTACCGGGCTGCGAGAGCGTGGCCAGGATTTCCGGTGGCAGGTCTCTCAGGTAGATCGGTATGCCGTTCCTCGGATAGAGCGCGCCGCCGGCGGTCAGGATGCGCGGCCCCGGGATTTCGCCGGCATCGATGCGGTTGCGAAGCGACGCAGTGTTGGCGAGGTTTGACGCGGTGTCCACGACCGTCGTGAAGCCGTAGCGGTTCAGCATGTCGTCGAGCGCCGCGGTCAATTCCTCCGCCGGCTTGGATGCGGCTTCGTCGAATCTCGGGTCGATGAAATGTACGTGGCTGTTCTGGAAGCCGGCGACGACGGTCCCGCCGTCGCATTGCTCGAGCGCGGCGGCGCCCCGCGTCGAGATCTTTGCGCTTGGACCGGCCGCGGCAATCCGCCCGTCCACGATCAGGACCACGGCGTCGTCGACTGGCTCCCGGTCAGGTGCCGTGTAGAGGCGCGCCGCATGGATCACGGTGGCGCCCTCCGGCGCGGGCTCGCCGCAGCCCGGAAGAAGCAGGACGGCGACGATCAGGAAGGCGGGAGTAGCGATTCGCATGGCGGTTTCCCCGATCAGCCGCTCCGCAGCCGGAGCGCATTGGCCACGACGGAGACGGACGACAGGCTCATGGCAAGTGCCGCGATCATCGGCGACAGCAGGAGCCCCGTCCATGGCCACAAGACACCTGCCGCGATGGGCACGCCAAGCGCGTTGTAGATGAGCGCAAACCCCAGGTTCTGCCGCATGTTGCGGACCGTAGCACCCGAGATCTCGCGTGCCCGAGCAATGCCGCGCAGGTCGCCCTTGACGAGCGTCAGCTGCGAACTCGAGATCGCGACGTCAGTACCTGTTCCCATCGCGATGCCGACGTCGGCGGCTGCAAGTGCGGGCGCGTCGTTGATGCCGTCGCCCGCCATCGCAACGATTCGTCCCTCCCCGCGCAGCTTTCCTATCAACGCGGCCTTGTCAGCCGGCCGGGTCTCGCCGTGCACTTCGGTGATGCCGGTCCGGGCGGCGACGGCCCGCGCAGTTGCGATCGCATCGCCGGTCGCCATGATGATCACAAGCCCCGAGCGACGCAGGATGGAAAGCGCCTCCGGCGTCGACGCCTTGACCGGGTCCGCTACCGCGAGGAGGCCGGCGAGTGCGCCGTCCGCGGCGAGGAACATCACGCTTGCTCCCTCATCCCGCAGGCGCGCGGCTTCCGTGGCGAGCGGCTCCATCGAGACGCCGATGTCGCGCATCAGCGCGGCGCTGCCGATCGCGAGCTGCTGCCCTTCGACCCGCCCGCGGACGCCGAGGCCGGTACCCGATTCGAACGATTCGGGCTTTGCGAGCGCGAGCCCGCGGCGGCGCGCCTCGGCAACGATCGCTTGCGCGAGCGGATGTTCACTCCCGGCATCCAGGCTGGCGGCGAGCTGAAGCAGTCCCGTCTCGTCGAATCCCGGCGCCGCAACCGCGGCACGGAATGCGGGGCGACCTTCGGTCAGCGTGCCGGTCTTGTCCACGATCAGCGTGTCCACGGTCCGCAGCTTCTCGATCGCCTCCGCATCCCGGAAAAGGATGCCCGATTGCGCGGCGCGTCCCATCGCGACCATCACGGACATCGGAGTCGCAAGCCCGAGTGCACAGGGGCAGGCAATGATGAGCACCGCGACGGCGTTGAGCACGGCATAGGTCCAGGGTGGTTCTGGCCCGAACGTACCCCACACGAGAAAAGTCGCAGCCGCCACTGCCAGCACCGCAAGCACAAACCAGAAGGAGACGCGATCCGCGAGCCGCTGGATCGGCGCCCGCGAGCGCTGCGCCTTGGCCACGAGCTCCACGATCTGCGCGAGCATCGTCTCGCTGCCGACACGATCCGCGCGCATGATCAGGCTGCCATTCGCGTTCTGCGTCCCGCCGATGAGCCGTTCACCCGGGTTCTTGCTCACTGGCAGCGATTCGCCGGTCAGCAGCGACTCGTCCACGCTTGAGTGGCCCTCAATCACCTCTCCATCCACGGGCACCTTGTCACCGGGGCGCACGCGCAACCGATCGCCCTCGTGCACCTGGTCCAGCGGCACTTCCTCGTCGGTGTCATCCGCCCGCAGGCGCCGGGCAGTCGGCGGCGCGAGCCGAAGCAGCGCCTTGAGCGCGGCGGAGGTGGAAGAGCGCGCGCGCAGTTCGAGTAGCTGACCGAGCAGCGTCAGCGACACGATTACGGCCGCAGCCTCGAAGTACACGCCGACGCGGCCATGCTCGCGGAAGGACTCCGGGAACCAGCCCGGCACCACGGTTGCCGCCACGCTGTACAGGAACGCGGCACCGACACCCGTCCCGATCAGTGTCCACATGTTCGGATTGCGCGTGGCGATGGATTGCGCCCAGCGAACGAAGAACGGCCACGAGGCCCACAGGACGACGGGCGCCGCGAGCACCAGCTCGACCCAGCTGCGCTGGTCGGGGGTCAGGAAAGTCGTGCGATGGCCCAGCATGGCAAGGGCGAGCACCACGAGCGTGAAAGGCAGGGTCCACCAGAAGCGTCGCGAGAAATCCCTGAGCTCCGGAATTTCTTCGTCATCGGCGGACGGCATCATCGGCTCGAGCGCCATTCCGCAGATCGGGCAGTGGCCCGGCGCGTTGCGAACGATCTCCGGGTGCATCGGGCAGGTGTAGCGCGCGCCAGGCGCCGGGGGTGCCACGGCAACTTCAGAGATCGCGATCGTATGCTCCGCTACCGAGACAACTGGTTTCATGGTTCCTCCCTGGCGCCCGCGTGTTTACGATCGAGCCGGGCCTGGGCCAGCAATGCATAGATCGCCGGGATCACGATGAGCGTCAGTACGGTGGCCGACACCATTCCGCCGACCATCGGCGCTGCGATGCGCCGCATCACTTCGGACCCGGTGCCCGCGCCCCACATGATCGGCAGGAGTCCCGCCATGATTGCGACCACCGTCATGATCTTCGGGCGCACCCGAAGCACGGCACCCTCCATCACGGCCTCGCGCAGGTCATCAGTTGTCAGTGCCACTCCTTCCTGCCGACGCCGGGCCTGGCGCTCTTCCAGCGCCTTGTTCAGATAGATGAGCATCACGACCCCGGTCTCCGCAGCGACACCGACCAGCGCAATGAAGCCCACCGCCACCGCAACGCTGAGGTTGTAGTCAAGCGCGAACAGCAGCCAGATGCCACCCACGAGCGCGAACGGCACCGAAAGAAGCACGATCAGTGTCTCCCCGATGCGGTTGAAGTTCAGGTAGAGGAGCAGGAAGACGATAAGCAGCGTCAGGGGAATGACGACTTTCAGCTTCTGGATTGCGCGCTGCATATATTCGAACTGTCCGCTCCAGGTCAGGAAGTAGCCCGGTTCCAGCCTGACCCGGTCGCGTACGGCGCGCTGCGCATCGGCGACGTAGCCACCGATGTCGCGCCCACGGATGTCCACGAACACGTAGAGCGACAGGAGCGCGTTCTCGGTGCGAATGGCCGGCGGACCTTTGCGCACCACCAGCCGCGCGAGCTGGCCGAGCGGCACCATGCCGCCATCCGAGACTGGAACCAGCACGTTACGGGCGATAGTGTCCGGATCGGAGCGCAGTTCGCGCGGATAGCGGACTCCGACGCCAAACCGCTCGCGTCCCTCGACCGTGGTGGTGACCATCTCACCGCCAAGCGCAGTCGCCACGACGTCCTGTACGTCACCCACGGTGATTCCGTATCGGGCCAGCGCCAGTGCGTCGGACTCGATATCGAGGTAGTAACCACCCGTGACCCGTTCCGCATAGGCGCTGGTCGTGCCGGGAATCGTCTTGACGACTTGCTCGATGTCCCGGGCCACGCGCTCCATCTCGGTGAGTTCCGTGCCGAAGACCTTGATGCCGATGGGTGTGCGAATTCCAGTCGACAGCATGTCGGTGCGGGCCTTGATGGGCATGGTCCAGGCGTTGCTGACACCCGGAAACTGCATCGCCCGGTCCATTTCGGTGATCAGCCTGTCCATCGTCATGCCTTGCCGCCAGTCTTCCTCTGGCTTGAGATTGATTACGGTCTCCGCCATTTCGAGTGGAGCCGGATCCGTCGCGCTGTTCGCGCGTCCTGCCTTGCCGAAGACCGACTCCACCTCCGGAAAGGTTTTCAGGATCCGGTCCTGGATCTGCAGCAGCTCAGCTGCCTTGGTCACCGAGATGCCAGGCAGCGTCGAGGGCATGTACAGCAGCGTGCCTTCGTTCAGTACCGGCATGAACTCGCTGCCAAGTCGCATTGCAGGGTAAGCGCTCGCCGCCAGCACGATAGCGGCCAGTGCGAGGGTCAGCTTCTTCCAGCGCATCACCCACGCGATGACCGGGTCGTAGATCCAGATCAGGGCGCGAACAACCGGGTTCTTCATTTCCGAAGGAATCTCCCCACGAATGAAGAGCAGCATCAGGACCGGTACGAGCGTGATCGAGAGGATCGCCGCTCCGGCCATCGCGAAGGTCTTGGTGAATGCGAGCGGCTGGAACATCCGCCCTTCCTGCGCCTCGAGCGTGAACACCGGCAGGAACGACACCGTGATGATCAGCAGGCTGAAGAACAACGGAGGCCCGACTTCGCGGCAGGAAGCGATTATGGCGCCAAGCCGCGGCTCACCGGCCTTCTGGCGCTCGAGATGCTTGTGGGCATTCTCGATCATCACGATCGCTGCATCGACCATGGCGCCGATCGCGATCGCAATGCCGCCCAGGCTCATGATGTTGGAATTGAGCCCAAGCACCCGCATCGCAATGAACGCGATCAGCACGCCGATCGGCAGCATGATGATGGCGACAAGGGCACTTCGCGCATGCAGCAGGAAGATGATGCACACCAGCGCGACGATGACGCTCTCCTCGATCAGCGTGCGGCGCAGGGTCTCGATCGCCCGATGAATCAGTTCTGAACGATCGTAAACTGGAAGGAGACTGACGCCCTCCGGCAGGCCGGAGGAGATCTCCTCGATCTTGAGCTTGAGGTTGTGTATGACATCGAGTGCATTCTGTCCGTAGCGCGCAACCACGATCCCGCCGACAACCTCGCCTTCACCGTTCAGCTCGGCGATACCCCGGCGCTCATCCGGAACCAGTTCGACACGCGCGATGTCGCGCAGAAAGACGGGTGCCCCTGCCGCCGCCTTGATCACCAGCCTTTCAAGATCGCCGAGACCCTTCAGGTAGCCCCGCCCCCGGATGATGTATTCCGTCTCGGCCATCTCGACGACGCGACCGCCGACGTCCTGGTTGCTCCTGCGGATAACGTCGCTCACGTCCTGCAACGGGATTCCATAAGCCTGAAGCTTTTGCGGGTCGACCGTGGCCTGGTAGGTCTTGACGAAGCCGCCGACGCTGGCGATCTCCGAGACGCCGTGGGCCTTGGTGAGCTGGTAGCGGACGAACCAATCCTGGATCGCACGCAGTTCCGCGAGCGAGCGTTGCGCCCCCTGCACGACGTACTGGTAGACCCAGCCGACTCCCGTGGCGTCCGGCCCGAGTGAAGGCGTCACGCCGCGAGGCAGGCGGCTCGTCGCGAAGTTGAGATACTCGAGCACGCGGGAACGCGCCCAATAGATGTCCGTGCCGTCCTCGAAGATCACGTATACAAATGACACGCCAAAGTTCGAGAAGCCACGCACGACCTTCGAGCGGGGCACCCCCAGCATCGCGGTCGTCAACGGATAAGTAACCTGGTCCTCGACGACCTGCGGCCCCTGTCCCGGGTATTCCGTGTAGACGATGACCTGCACGTCGGAAAGGTCGGGCAGTGCGTCGATGGGCATGTGTGCGATCGCGTAGACGCCGGCGGCGACTATGGCCGCCGTCGTCAGCAGCACGAGGAAGACGTGCCGCAGCGACCATTCGATGATGCGAGCCAGCACGTCACTGCCCGCCGTGATCGTCGGTGTCGTCCTGGGCTGCTTCACCATGTGCATGTCCGCCCAGGCTTCCGAACGCCGCCTTCAGGTTGCTCTCGGCATCAATCAGGAAGTTGCCGTTGACGACGACCCGCTGCCCCGCGGCCAGGCCCTTTACCACCTCGACGTAGCCATCGCCGCGCGAGCCGAGTTCGACCTCCCGGGGTTCGAATGCGCCGCCGCCCAGATCGATCAGGACCGCTTGCCGCGTGCCTGAATCCAGCACGGCGGATTCCGGAATTGCGACCGCAGCCACGCTTTCACCCGCCTCGATCTCGACGGTTCCATAGAGGTCTGGTTTCAACAGTCCATCCTCGTTCGACAGCTCAATGCGGATTCGCGCAGTGCGCGTCTCGGGCTCTACCGTCGGATAAACGAAGGTCACCCGGCCGGTGAATGTGCGCCCCGGATAAGCCGTCACCGAAACCGCCGCCATCTGCCCCGGGCGCAGGAATCCGAGATCCTGCTCGAACACGCTGGCCACGATCCACACATTCGAAAGGTCCGCAATCTGGAAGAGCGGCTCTCCCGGCATGAAGCGCATGCCATCACGGGCCATCATCTCGATCACGACGCCGTTCGTCCGGGAGCGCAAAGGCAGCGACTGCCTGGCTCCCTTGCCCGCTTTCAGGTCGGCCAGGTCCGTTTCGGCGATATCCCAGTTCCGAAGTCGCTGCAGGCCGCCATCGACCAGCGCCTGCATGCCGGACTGGGCCTCCGGCGACGCATCGCCCATCGACTTCAGCGCCTCCACCGCAATGCGATATTCCTCCTGCGCAGTCACCAGCTCCGGGCTGTAGACGGCGAGCAGCGATTGCCCGCGCCGGACCGTGGCGCCGGTGGTATTCACGTACAGCGTCGTGATCCAGCCCTCGAACTTCGGGCTGACGGTATAGAGGCCGCGCTCGCTGGCCTCGATCGTGCCGACAGCGCGGATCGTGTGCGACATCGTTCGATTTGCGGCCGGTTCGGTTTGCACGCCTAGCGTCTGCAGCCGGCCTGGGCTGATGTTGACCCGCGGTCCTTCCGACACGTCATCGGCGTATACCGGGATGTAGTCCATGCCCATGGGGTCTTTCCTGGGTATCGGAGATGTGTCGTCGAGCCCCATGGGATTGCGGTAATAAAGGATGCGGCGCGACTCCCCGCTGACACCGCTCTCCGTGGCTGGCTTGTCGCCTCTGATCCCCGCCGAATGGCCCCACCAGTAGCCCGCGACGAGAGCGAGGCCCATGAATAACGCCATGCCGACGATTTGCTTGTGCTTCATGACGGACTCCGCCAGCGATTCATTGTTCGATTACCGCGCTGCGCCCAACCAGCAGGTCGATCTCGGCGATGGCCTTGTTGTGATTGGCGACAGCCCTGGCAAGATCCGTCGATACCTCGAACTCCCGCAGTTGCGACTGGCGCAGGGTGAGGAAATCGATGCGGCCCACGCGGTAGGCCTCAAGGGCGGATGTCACCGCCGCCCGAACCTGGGGCAGCAGCGTGCTCTGGTACAGCTCGGCAGTTGCGCGCCATTGCCTTACCAGGGCCAACTGCGTCTCGAGCGCGGCCTGCGTCTCGAGACGCTCCACCACGAGCATGCTCTGCGCCTGGCGGCGCATCGCGCGGGCCTCGGCGACCTGCGGCTCCAGCCTGGACTTGCGCCATATCGGCAGGTTGACTGCCACAGTCAGGCTGACCATGTCGTCGCGAGGCGTGCCATCCGGCGCCCGATCCCGCTGGCCGTACTGCAGCTTCAGGTCGAAATCGGGGTAGTACTCACGCTCCGCGAGCTCGATCGAATTGTTGCTGCGGTCTACCAGAGACTGCAGGGCCAGCAATTGCGGCCGATTTTCGATCGCAGGGCTCATGGAGTCGATATCGAGCCCCCGATGCGCTGCGAGCTGAGACGCAGCCACATTGATCCGGGACGTCGACCGCAAACGTCCAAGCAGGCGGCGTATTTCGCCCTGCAGGACGGAATCCTCGCTTGTCAGCCGCAGTAGTTCCGCACCGAGCCGCTCAAGCTCGATGTGCGCATCGAGCACGTCGCTCTGCGCCGCGTCTCCCACTACGTACCGCGCACGCGCGATCTCGGCCAGTTGCTCCAGCGCCCCGCGAGACTGAACGACGATCTTCCGGGCCTCCGCATTGAAAGCAAGCTCCTCGTAGGCGACGTGGACATCGCGCTCGATTCGATTGACGGTCTCCTGCAACGCCAGGCCCATACTCACGGCGTCTGCCGCAGCAACGGCGCGGCGAAGGTCGCGCTTGCCCGGAAACGGCAGCCGCTGCCCCAGCCCGAACATTTTCATCGTCATGTCGTCGCGCTGCAGGTCGAGCGGATCGAGCGGCGCATTGATCACCCCGAACTCGAGCATCGGATCATCCAGGGCGCCAGCCGTGGATATCCGCTCCCGCACCGCATCAAGTTCGCTTCGTGCCGCCGCAACCTCGGGGTTGTTGGCAATCGCTTCTGCGACCAGGGCCGCAAGCTGCGGCGGGCCCGCGACGGGTGCCTCGGCCGCTTCGGGTCTCGAGGTGCCCAATGCCAGCGCGAAAGCGATTGCCAGGCAGCCACCCCACCGGCCGGCGAACCTTTTGCCTTGAATCACTTTGCAGTCCTCCGGCCCACGTCGGCCACGAACAGCCATACGCCATGGAGTGGCGCTGCGCGCGACACTCGAAGTCGCTTCTCCAGCCGACTGAACAGCGCCCCGGAGCGCGACATGACGTGGCAACACATTAATGATCCGTCCCTCGATGGAGCCCAGGGGGCCCCAAAAGCTCATGGCGCGACCCGGGCCCTAAGCCCGCGTCGCGTCGCTCAGCGTCGGGAACGTTTCAGGCGGGAGGTCGGAACGGTGCGCCGGTGTGGGCGCGCGGCAATCTCGCGCTGCCTTCGGCCCAAAAGACGGCTGCTTGCACCCAGTCGCGCGCCGCCGGGGCAAGCCGCAGCGTGGCGGCGGGTGTGGCCGTGCAGCCACAATCGCAGGATGACGGATCGCAGCATTTCGGACCAGAATCATCCGAGGGAGGCCCGTCGAAACCGTCGCCCAACATGCCGTCATGACCATGATGCGTCATCCCGGCATCGGCCGGCGGCGCGTGATCCATGGTGGCCGCCGACGGCGTGGCAACGCCGTTATGTAGCACGGCGATCAATAGCAAGCCGGCCAGCGCGCGGAAGCAGCGTCCCATAAGAACAGCCTGCGCCGGTTTCGGCTTTGCTGCAAGACCGGTCGTGCTGGCGGCCTGCCAGTGGGGTTGAGACAATCAACGGATGCCTTCCGAGCGTGATTTCGTGCTGCACAGCTGGTGCGTGCCGGGCGACTGGAACGCGCCCACGGTCGTCGGGGGCCGCGGCGCGAAACTCCTGCTCGAAGGCGGCCGCGAACTCCTCGACATGTCGAGCCTGGTCGAATGCAGCAACCTCGGCCATCAGCATCCGCGCCTCGTCGCCGCCATCAAGGCACAGGCGGACAAGCTCTGTTTCGTGACCAGCGCCTGGGGCGCGGAACCCAGGCGCGTGCTCGCCGAGCGCCTGCTCGAGTTGTCCGGCTTCGAGGGCGGACTCGTGTTCTTCACGCTCGGCGGGGCCGATGCCAACGAAAATGCCGTGCGCATCGCGCGGCAGGTGTCCCAAAAGCCACGCGGGCTCGTCGTCACGCGCGACCGTTCGTATCACGGTGCGAGCTACATGGACATGGCGCTCTCCGGCGACAGTCGCACGGCGCATCAGGTGGACGCCGATGCCTGGGGCGTGCGCCATGTGCCGCCACCTTATTCATACCGTTGCCCGTTCGGCAGCACGAGCGCGCATGACTGTGGCGTACGGGCGGCACAGGCCGTCGCAGAATGCATCGACGCCGAGACTGCGGCACGCGTCGCCGCCGTGCTGATGGAAGCGGACGCGGGCAGCAACGGCATCGTCCCGCCGGACAGTTACTGGCCGGCGCTTCGGGAACACACGCGTGAACGCGATGTCCTCCTGATTGCCGACGAAGTCATGAGCGGCTTCGGCCGCTGCGGTGAGTGGTTTGCCTGGCAGCGCCACGGCGAGGCTGGGCGGCCCGACCTGATGACGCTCGCCAAGGGGCTCACTGGCGCCACCGTCCCGCTTGGCGCCGTCGTGATGAGCGCGGCCGTCGCCCGGCGACTCGAGCGCGAAATGTTCTACGGTGGCCTCACTTACTGCGGACATCCGTTGTCCTGCGCGGCGGGCATCGCCGCGATCGACGCCTACCGCGACGAGAAACTGATCGACCGCTCACACGCCCTCGGCGCCACGATGTTCGCGGAGTTGCAAAAACTTTCTACACGGCACCCGGTGATCGGCGAAGTGCGCGGCGGCCGCGGGCTGTTCGCCGTCATCGAGCTCGTGGCCGATCGCGCGACCCGGACTCCGCTGGCGCCTTGGCCGGCGCAGACCGATTCGATGCGGGCGCTCTTTGCCGCGGCGCGCGACGAGGGCGTTTCGTTCGGGTCGCGCGGAAATCTCATCATCCTCGCGCCACCGCTCGTGATCGCAGAGTCCGATCTCACCGCGGCGCTTGCCCTGCTCGACCGCCTGCTCACCCGATTCTTTCCCGCCGCCATGGAGCGCGCCTCATGAGTTTCCGACTGACCTACGCAACGATGTTCAATCCGCCCGAGGAATTGCACGAGCGATTCGAGAAGGCGCTTGTAAAAGTGCGCGGAAAGCTCGGCGCGACCCATCCGATGTACATCGACGGCAAGGACGTGCCCGCGGCCAGCACCGAGGAGCGCGCGAGCCCGATCGACAATCAGATCAAGACCGGGCGCTTCCCGCACGCGAACCCGAAGGAAGTCGACGCCGCCATCGCGGCGGCGCAGCGCGCATTTCCCGCCTGGCGCGACGCCGGCACGGCGAAGCGAGTCGCGCTCATGCGCAAGGTGGCGGACATCCTCGAGGAGCGCGTCTACGAGATCGCGGCGGCGCTCGTGCTCGAGGTCGGCAAGAACCGGCTGGAGGCGCTCGGCGAGGCGCAGGAGTGCGTGGACTTCTTCCGCGTGTACGCGGACGACTTCGAGTCGCACAAGGGTTACGAATTCGAGCTGCCGAACGATCCCTCGACCGTCTTCACCTCACGCAACCGGAGCGTGATGCGGCCCTACGGCGTCTGGGCCGTGATCGCGCCGTTCAACTTCCCGATCGCGCTCGCAACGGGACCGGCGGCGGCCGCGCTCGTCACGGGCAACACCGTGGTCCTGAAGTGCGCGTCCGACACGCCGTGGGCTGGTCGGCTGCTGGCCGACTGCATCCGCGACGCGGGGCTGCCGGCCGGCGTTTTCAACTACGTCAATGGCCCGGGCGCCGAGATCGGCGAACAGCTTGTGCGCGATCTGCGGATCGCTGGAGTCACGTTCACGGGCTCGGTCGCGGTCGGCCGCGCGATCATGGCGGAAATTGCAGCTGGGCGTTACCCGCGGCCCTACATCGCCGAGATGGGTGGCAAGAACCCGACCATCGTCACCGAGAAGGCCGACCTTGACCGCGCGGCGGCGGGCATCGCGCGCTCGGCCTACGGCATGGGCGGGCAGAAGTGCTCCGCGCTCTCGCGACTCTACGTGCACGAGAAGGTGGCGGACGAACTGCTCTCAAAGATCGAGAAAGAAATCGACAAGATCAAGATCGGCGACCCGACGGAGCGCGCGACGGGGCTGGGCCCGGTCGTAAACAAGCGCGCGCACGAAAGCTACGCCCGCTACGTGTCCGACCTGAAAGGCCGCGGCGCCAAGATCCGCCGCGGCGGGAAGCAGCCCGCCGAGGGCCTATTCGGCCGCGGCTACTACGTCGAGCCGGTGCTCGCGGAAGCGGACCCTTCGGATCCGCTGTGGAAACACGAGATGTTCCTGCCGATCCTGATGGTGCAGCGCTACCGCGACCGCGACGAGGCCATGTGCCTCGCGAACGACACCGACATGGGCCTCACTGCAGGCTTCTACGGTGCGCCCGACGAGGTGAAGTGGTTCCAGGACGGCATCGAGGCGGGCGTCACCTATGCGAACCGCGGCGCGGGCGCGACCACCGGCGCCTGGCCCGGCTACCAGCCCTTCGGCGGCTGGAAGGGCTCGGGCTCCTCGGGCAAGGCGATCGCGTCGGCCTATTACCTGCCGCTTTATCTCCGCGAGCAGTCGCGCACCGTGGTGGACTGAATGACCGAGTTCCTGCCGATTCGGGAAGCGATCGCGAAGCATGTCGCCGACGGCGCCTGCCTCGCGCTCGAGGGCTTCACGCACCTCATACCCTTCGCGGCCGGCCACGAGTTGATCCGGCAGGGCCGGAAAGAACTGCATCTCGTCCGGATGACGCCCGACCTCATTTACGATCAGCTGATCGGAGTCGGTGCGGCGCGAAAACTCACGTTTTCCTGGGGCGGCAATCCGGGCGTCGGCTCGCTGCACCGATTGCGCGATGCGGTCGAGAACCAATGGCCGCGCACCCTCGAAATCGACGAGCACAGTCACGCCGCGATGGCGGTCGCCTATCGCGCGGGCGCCGCGCGCCTGCCGTTCGCGATGCTCCGCGGGTACATCGGCACCGACCTCGTGCAGCAGAACCCGCGCATCCGAAGCGTGGCTTGTCCTTATACGGGCGAAAAGATCGCGACCGTGCCTGCGGTCAATCCCGACGTCACGATCCTGCACGCGCAGCGCGCCGATCGCCGCGGCAACGTCGCGATCGACGGCATCGTCGGCGCCGCCCGCGAAGCCGCGCTTGCGGCGTCGAAGCTTCTCGTCACCGTCGAGACGATCGTGGACAAGCTGCCGCCCGCGATGAACAACATCGTGTTGCCGCATTTCACGGTCACCGCCGTGTCGCATTGCCCCGGCGGCGCCTGGCCTTCCTATGCGCAGGGCCATTACGCGCGCGACAACGACTTCTACCTGCGCTGGGACGCCATCGCGCGCGGCCGCGGGGAGTTCACGGCCTGGATCGACCGCCACGTGCGGGCGACCGCGGATCATTGCGCGTTTCTCACGAGCCTCAAGCGGGAGGCCGCGTGACGGGACGAGTTTTTGCCGGCGTTCGCGGGATCCGGCGGGGTTGCTCGCTCGCAAACTCCGCCAGAACTTGCGAGTTTGCTCGCGAACACCCTGCCACCTCGCGCGCGCCTGCGATTCCGCTGCCCGGTGCGCACGAGCCGTTGCGGGACCCCCGAGTGAGCGAGTGTCCGTTCTTCCGAGCGAACGAGGGGGCTCCCGCCGGCGAAGTGCGCGCAGGGCAATCGGTAGCCCGACGGCGCGTGCATGCAGCGGGAAGCTCCGAATGAGCGATTACACCCGCGACGAGATGATGACGGTCGCCGCCGCGCGGCTCCTCGCCGACGGCCAGGTCTGCTTCGTCGGTATCGGCCTTCCGAGCGCTGCCTGCAACCTCGCGCGGCTCACGCACGCACCGGATCTCGTACTGATCTACGAGTCCGGCACGATCGGCACACGGCCGACGGTCCTGCCGCTCTCGGTCGGCGACGGCGAGCTTGCGGAGACTGCGACCTGCGTGATCCCGCTGCCGGATGTCTTCAGCGACTACCTCCAGGCCGGGCGCATCGACGTCGGCTTTCTCGGAGCGGCCCAGATCGACCGATTCGGCAACCTAAACAGCACGGTCATCGGTCCCTACGGGAAGCCGAAGACCCGCCTGCCAGGCGCGGGGGGTGCGACCGAGATCGCCGCGCACGCAAAGCAGGTCTTCATCGTCATGAAGGCGACGCCGCGCAGCTTCGTGCCGAAACTCGACTTCCAGACGAGCGGCGGGCATTTCGCCGGCCGCGCCGCGAGCGGCGCGCGCGGCGCGGGGCCGACCGTCATCGTCACCGACGTGGGAATACTGAAACCGCTGCCGGGCAGCGGAGAGTTCGCGCTTTCCGTACTCTATCCCGGCATCCCGGCGGAGGAGGCGCTCGCGGCCGTTGGCTGGCCGCTCGCCTTCGCGCCCGCCCTTGAAACCCATGCGGCGCCCACGGCACCGGAACTCGCAGCGCTTCGCGCGCTCGAGGCCCGCACCGCCGCCGCGCATCGAGAACCCGTGAGGCTTCCACTATGAACGCATCGCTTAGCGCCGCAGGCAGCATCAAGAACCCGCACATCAAGACCGAGCTGCCGGGACCCAAGTCCCGAGCGATGATCGAACGCGATGCGAAGGTCGCCTCGCCCTCGTATCCACGCGATTACCCGTTCGTGATCTCACACGGCCGCGGAACCGAAGCGTGGGATGTCGACGGCAACCGCTTCCTCGATTTCGCAGCCGGCATCGCGGTCTGCGCGACGGGCCACGCCCATCCGCGCGTCGTGAAGGCCGTGCAGGATGCAGCGGCGAAGTTCCTGCACATCTCGAGCGACTACTGGCACGAGGAGATGACGGCGCTCGCAGAGCGGCTCTCCGCGATCGTGCCGCTCGGCGAACCCGGCATGTGTTTCTTCTGCCAGTCGGGCACGGAATCGGTGGAGGGGGCGCTCAAGCTCGCGCGTTACGTGACGAAGCGCCAACGCATCATCGCTTTCCTCGGCAGCTTTCACGGCCGCACGATGGGCTCGCTATCGCTGACCTCCAGCAAGTACACGCAACAGGCCGGTTTCTTCCCCACCATGCCGGGCGTTACACACGTGCCCTACCCGAACACTTACCGGCCGCTCTTCGCCGGCAGTGACCAGGGCAAGGCGGTACTCGAGTACATCCGCATGCTGTTCGAGCGGAACCTGCCCGCCAATGAAGTCGCGGCCATCGTGATCGAGCCTCTCCAGGGCGAGGGCGGCTACCTCGTTCCTCCTGACGGATTCCTTGAGGGACTGCGGGCACTCTGCGACGAACACGGAATCCTGCTCGTATTCGACGAGGTGCAGTCCGGCATGGGTCGCACAGGCCGGCTCTTCGCCGCCCAGTACTCCGGCGTGACGCCCGACATCATGACGCTCGCCAAGGGCCTCGGTTCCGGCATGCCGATCGGCGCCGTGGTCGCCAAGGCGAGCCTCATGAGGCAGTGGAAGAAGGGCGCACACGGCAATACCTTCGGCGGCAATCCGGTCTGCTGCGCCGCGGCGAATGCGACCATCGACCTCGTCCGTGAGCAGTACGTGCAGAATGCGGCGAAGGTCGGCGCGCATTTCATGAAGCGGCTCGAAGAGATGCGTACGGCTTATCCCTGCATCGGCGACATCCGCGGCCACGGACTCATGATCGGCGTCGAGATGATCGAGAAGGACGGCTCGCCGGCGCGCGCAATGGTCGACCGGCTGCTGCACCGCGCCTACCAAAACGGGCTTCTGCTCCTGTCCTGTGGCGTCTCGACGCTGCGTTTCATGCCGCCGCTCTGCGTGACCGAGGCCGAGGTGGACGAGGCGCTGGTCTACCTGCGGCAAAGCCTGGACGAGGCCCTGGCGGGCAGCGCATGAGGGGCGCGGCGCGCGTCCTCCTCGCGCTGCTGCCGTTCCTGGCGCCGGCGCCTGCGCTCGCGGCACGGGAGGCTGTGCTCAACCAGGTCAAGCTACCGCACACTTATTACTGGCGCGAGCTCTACATTCCGCAGTTGACGACGGGCCCATCCGCCGCCGCCTTCATGCCGACCGGCGACGAACTCGTATACAGCATGGAAGGCTCGCTCTGGCGGCAGCGCATCGAGAGTGACGAGGCTGTCGAGCTCACCCATGCGTATGCCGCCTACGACTATCAGCCGGATGTCGCGCGGGACGGGACGCGCGTTGTCTTCACGCGCTACGACGGGCATGCCATGGAGCTATGGCAACTCGATCTCGCGACCGGCGAAGCTCGCGCGCTCACGGAAAATGGGGGCGTCAACCTCGAGCCGCGGCTCTCGCCCGACGGGAGGCAAATCGTTTTCGTTTCGACGGTGGGTAGCGGGCATTTCAATCTCAAGATCGCTGAAGTCACACCCGCAGGGCTCGCGGATGAGCGTTATCTCGTTGCGCCGCGCGAGAGCGCGATCGACCGCTACTACTATTCCACGCACGACCACGCCATCAATCCATCCTGGTCGCCGGACGCCGCACGTATCTGGTTCGTCTCCAATGCCGAGATTCCCTGGGGCACGGGGAAGATCTGTTCGGTCGCTGTTGCCGACGGAAAGCAGGAATGCCTCGACCGACACCAAGTTGAGACCTCGTGGGCTGCACGACCGGAAGTCGCGCCGGACGGCAGGCGCATCCTCTTCTCCAATTACCACGGCGGGCAGTGGCACCAGCTCTGGCTCACGACGACGGACGATACGGCGCCACTCCCGCTCACTTACGGCGAGTTCGACCGCAGGAACGCCCGCTGGTCGCCGGACGGCAAGCGTATTGCCTACATCAGCAACGAGGACGGCAACACGGCGCTCTACGTGCAGGAGTTCGCGGGTGGTGCGCGGAAGGAAATTGCGGCGCGGAAACGCCGCACCCTGAGCCCTCAGGCGATCGTGACGATCGCGGTGCGGGACTACGCCGGCAAGCCGGTGCCCGCGCGCATTTCGATACTGGGCAGCGACGACCGCTGGCACGCGCCGGGGGATGCCTGGATGCACGGCGACGAAGCCTATGATCGCGCGCAGTTCCCGAGCGAGGTTCATTACTTTCATTGCGCCTCGAACTGCCGCCTCGAACTGCCCGCGGGAAAGGCGAGGATCTTCGCGCAGGGCGGGTTCCGCCGCCTGCACCACGAGAGCGACACTGAACTTGAGGCGGGAAAAGCCAACGACCTCGAACTGACACTTGCGGCCAATGACCTGCCCGCCGACTTCGGCCGTTTTGTCAGCGCCGATCTGCACGTCCACATGAATTACGGCGGCCATTACCGCAATACGCCAACGAGCATGCTCGCGCAGGCGGCAGCGGAAGACCTCGACGTCGTGCAGAACCTGATCGTCAACAAGGAAGAACGCATCCCGGACGTCGCGTACTTCAGGACCGATGCCGATCCCGCGAGCCGCGAGCGCATGCTGTTCCATGCCCAGGAATACCACACGAGCTTCTGGGGACATCTCGGCCTCCTGCATCTTTCTGATCACCTGCTTCTGCCGGACTACACGAGCTACCGGCACACGGCGTTCGAAAGCCCCTGGCCGCACAACGGTGTCGTCGCGGACCTCGCGCACGCGCAGGGGGCGCTCGTTGGCTACGTCCATATCGCGGATTTTCCGATTGACCCGCCGAAGGAGAAGTCGCTCTCCTACCAGCTGCCCGCTGATGTCGCGCATGGCAAGATCGACTATCTCGAGGTGATGGGTTTCTCCGACCACCACATCACGGCGGGGATCTGGTATCGATTGCTGAATCTCGGCTTCCGCCTGCCAGCCGGCGCGGGCACCGATGCGATGGCGAACTACGCCTCGCTTCGCGGTCCGGCGGGACTCGTGCGCGTGTTCCTCGAAACCGGCGGCGAACGCACGCCGGCGGCGCTGCGCGGCTCCCTGAAGTCAGGCCGCAGCTTTGTCAGCAATTCCGCGCTCCTCGGGCTCGAGATCGACGGCCTGAAGCCCGGCGCCGCGATCCCGCGCATCGCCGGTTCGCTGCCGCTCCGCGTTTCAATGCGCTCGCCGGTCGCGATGGATCACCTCGAGCTCGTCCAGAACGGCACCGTGATTCGCACTTTCAACCTGAAGGGCGATCGCCGGCGCCATGACTCGACCGGGACGATCGATCTGAAGGAAGGCGGCTGGATCGTGCTCCGCGCCTGGAACGACGCCCCGCAACCGCAGCTGCTCGATCTTTATCCTTATGCAACGACGAGCCCGATTTATATCGATTCGCCGGCGGCCCCGCCGGCACCCGCCGACGCGGCTTACTTCCTCGCCTGGATGGATCGCATCATTGGGGCTGCGGAGTCGCGCGGCGGCTGGAACGACGATTCCGAGCGGACCGAGACGCTCGAGTACCTGAACACCGCCCGCGAGAAGTACCGCGCCCTCGGGATTGCGCGTCGCTAGTTCGGCGTACCCGCCCGGCCGTAGCGCTTGAGCAGCTCTACAAGGTCGGCGTGCGGCAAGGCCTTGGCGTAACGTCCGCCCTCGCCCGTCATGTCGCGCGCGGCGACCATGGCGTTGACGATCGCCTCTTCAGTCGCCTGCACGGTCGCCTCGAACAGCCCGTCGAGCCGGCTGTTCTCGAGGAATTCCGCGCCGAGGACGCGACCATCGCCCATCGCCCTCGCGTTCGCGGTCGAGAACGCAACGAAGATATCGCCCGATCCGTTGCCCGCGAAGGAGCCCATGCGCGCGAGGCCCATGCCGGCGCGGCGCGCGACGCGATCGAGCTGGGTCGGCAGGAGCGGCGCATCGGTCGCGACGACGATGATGATCGAACCGTTATCGCCGTCGCTCGCGGCTTCCGAAGCAGACGAGTCAACCTTGAGGTGCCGGCCGACCGGCATGCCGGCGATGCGAAGACTCGGCCGCGTGCCGTAGTTTGCCTGTACCAGGACGCCGATCGTATACACCCCGCCCTCGATATCGACACGGCGTGAGGCCGTGCCGATGCCGCACTTGAACTCATGACAGGTCATGCCGGTGCCACCGCCGACATTGCCTTCCCCGACGGGTCCGCCCGTTGCGCCGTCGAGCGCGGCATCCACGTGCGCGGGCTTGACGTGAAACCCGTTCACGTCGTTGAGAGTACCGTCCCAGGTTTCGGCGACGATCGGCGTCGACCACCAGTAGCCCGACGCATCCGCATTGCCGTGGCGCACACGCCAGGCGATCGTTGCCTCATGCACGGTGCCGACGCTGTGCGTATTGGTCAACATGACCGGGCCTTCGAGAATTCCCGACTCCTCGATCCAGGCACGGCCCGTCATTTCGCCCGCACCGTTCAGGACAGTACTGCCCGCGAATACCGGCGTCTGGATGGAGTCGCGGCCACGCGGCAGGATCGCGGTAACGCCGGTACGCACCTTGTGTCCGTTCGCGAGATCTTCGATCAGCGTCGTGTGGCCGACCGTCACGCCGGCGACGTCGGTGATTGCATTCAGCGGTCCCGGGGTTCCGTCGAATGGAACGCCCAGGTCCCGGGCACGTGGACCCGCCACGGAAACCGAAGTGGCAAATACCGCAAACACTGTCAGGATGGCCCGAAAGGCAGGGAAACCGGTAGTCAATTGAAAAAACCTCGCTGGCGTCACAGCCCGCACTGAATATTGGGGCCGACATGCTACCAGCAATTATGATGTCGCCTGCAATGGCCCGCATCCGTACGGAGTCCACTGAATGACATTCAATCGCCAGGCGATTCTTGCCTTTTTCGCGGCCACTTCCATCTCGCTGTCGGCCGCTTCGGTCGCGGAAACGGTGGTGGTGCGGGTCGGAAAACTGCTTGACGTCGAGCGGGGTATCTATCTCGCTGATCGCGCAATCCGGATCGAGGACGGCCGCATCGCGTCGATTACGCCCTGGAGTGTCAGTTCACGCGGCGGTGGCAGGCTCATCGACTGGTCGGCCTACACGGTGCTGCCCGGGCTGATCGACCTGCATACGCATCTTGTCGGCGACATCAGCTCCGCGGACGTCGCCGCCCCGCTCTCGAGCTCCGCCGCGCGAGATGCGCTCATGGGCGCGGCTCACGCCCGCGCCACGATCGCCGCGGGCTTCACGACCGTGCGCGACATCGGAACGTATCGCGCGCTGGTCGACGTGGCGCTCCGTAACGCAATCAATGCCGGCCACGTGGAAGGCCCGCGCATGTTCGTCGCGGGCGCCTATGTCACGGTAACGAACGGCGGCGGCGAGGTGACGGGCCTGCCGGAGGGCATGGTCGTGCCGGACGAGATGCGCCGCGGCGTCGCGGACAACGCGACCGAGGTTCGCGCGCGCGTGCGGGAGTTGCTCGCGGGCGGGGCCGACTTCATCAAGATCATGGCGACCGGGGCCGTATTCACCTCCGGCACGACACCGTCCTCGCCGGAGTACAGCGAAGAGGAGATCCGCGCCGCGGTCGAGGAAGCGGCCAAGGCGGGCACCTTCGTCGCGGCGCATGCCCACGGCGCCGAAGGCATCAAGAACGCGGTGCGCGCCGGCGTGCGCACGATCGATCACGGCTCCTACCTCGACGACGAGGGCATCGCGCTCATGGTGAAGCACGGCACCTGGCTCGTCGCCGACATCTATAATGGCGACTACACGGAGGAAGTCGGCAGTCGCGACGGCTGGTCCGAAGAAATCCTGCGCAAGAACCGCGAAACGACCGCCATCCAGCGCGCGGCCTTCACCAGGGCTGTCCGCGCCGGCGTCCGCATCGGCTTCGGCACCGACGCCGGCATCTATCCGCACGGCGACAATGCACGGCAGTTCGCCTACATGGTGAAATACGGCATGACCCCCATCGGTGCGATCCGCGCCGCGACGATCGACGCCGCCGCCTCGCTCGGCCGCTCGCAGGAACTCGGTTCCATCGCTCCCGGCAAGTTCGCAGACCTGATCGCCGTGCAGGGCGATCCACTCGAGGACATCTCGCGGCTCCGCCAGGTTGCGGGAGTCATCAAGCAGGGCCACCTGGTCCAAAAGGACGATGGCCGATGAACACGCGCGAGCTCGGCCTGGCGATGTGCACAGCGCTCGTCGTCGGCAACACGATCGGCATGGGCATCTTCATGCAGCCGGCTGCGCTCGCACCCTACGGCCTGAATGCCCTGACGGGCTGGACGGCGGTCATCATCGGCTGCACCTGCCTCGCGCTCGTGTTCGCGGCGCTCGCGCGGCGGCTGCCGCAGGCCGACGGCCCATTCGGCTACATCCGTGCGACGCTCGGCGAACCGGTCGCCTTCGCCGCGATGTGGAGCTACTGGGTCTCTACCGTCGTCACGCTCCCGACGCTTGCGGTTGCAGTGGTCGGCTATTTCATCTCGGTCATTCCCGCCGCTGGCGCCATCCCGCCGGCGCTGCTGACCACCGGCTTCGTGTGGCTGTTCGTAGGCGTCAACCTGCTCGGCGTCAGGAGCGGCGGACGCGTCCAGGTGATCACGTCGCTGTTGAAGCTCGTGCCGCTCGTGCTGGTCATGGTGGTGGGCGCCACCGCGATCCTTTCCGAGCCCGCGGCCTACACGGCGAATCTGCCCACGACGCCACTCGTCGGCCTGGGGCCGTCGATGGCGGCCGCGACCATCGCGCTCTACGCCATGCTCGGCTTCGAGTCCGCGACGGTCGCCGCGGGCCGGGCCCGGGATCCGGAGCGGACGATTCCGCGCGCGACGCTGATCGGCACGCTGATCGTCGCTATCGTCTATGTCACGATCGTCGGCATCGGCATGTTGCTGGTGCCGCAGGCGACGCTCGCGAAATCCGACGCACCCTTCGTCACAATCATCGACAGTCTTCTCGGCGCCGGCTACGGGCGCTGGCTCGCGCTCTTCGTCGTCATCAGCGGCCTCGGCTGCCTGAATGGCTGGACGCTCCTGGTCGCGGAGCTGGCGCGCACGCTCGCGATCAAGAAGCTCATGCCCGAGGCTATGGGCCGGGTCAACCGCTTCGGCGTGCCCTGGATTGCGCTGCTCGTAATTGGGGCGATCGCGACGTTCATGGGGCTCATGAACTACAGCGACTCGCTGGTCGCCGGCTTCACGTTCCTCTCGATCATCGTGACCGCCGCGAATCTGCCGCTGTACCTCTGCGTCGCGCTGGCGCTCTTCGTCCTGCTGCGCCGCGAACCGCAGGCCCTGTCGCCGGGACTCTGGCTCGCGGGCCTGGGCGGCATCGCATTCGCCGCGTTCGCCTTCATCGGCGTCGGCACGGAGCCGTTCCTGTGGGCGCTTGCGCTCGCGCTCGCGGGGCTCCCGGTCTATTTCTGGATGCGCCACCGCCATCCTGTGCCGGCGGCCACCGCCCCGCTTCCCTGAGCGTCAAAGGGGACGCTCACCTTTAAAGGTGAGCGTCCCTTTTTTCCCTTTTTTCTCTACCAGCCGTTGCCGGCAGCCGCTAGCAGCGCGGCGTAGAGCCCGATGCCGCGCCGGAATTCCTTCATCCTCAGGTTTTCGTTCGGCGCGTGCTGATTGTTGTCGGCATTGACGATGGGGACGATGACGAACGGCGTCCCGAGGACCTGGCCGATCGGCGCGATCGGCAGGCTCCCGCCCATCAGCGGCGCGATGCGCACGGAACCCCCGGTTGCCGACTGCATCACCGCCATGACGCGGGCGACGCCCGGGTGTTCGGGCGATGACATCGCCGCAGGATAGCCGTCGTCGCCCCAGTCGAGACGCGCGAGCCGCGGGTTCGCAAGGCGCTCCGCGGCCGTCGGCGGCACATCGACGAGCACATAGCCCTGCGCGCGCAGGTGCGCCTCGATCGCCGGGCGCACATCGTCCGTCTTCATCCCAGGCGTGAGCCTGAGGTCGAAACCCGCACTCGCCTCGGGATCGATGGCGTTTCGCTGCCCGCCCGAGCCACCATAGAGAAGCTGCGTGACGTTGAGCGACGGACGCAAGATCGATTCGCCGTAATCGAGGCCACTTTCCGCCACCCCGATTCCCGCGGCTGCGAGCATGCCGGGCGTGTCGAATGCCGTTCGCGCAAGCACCAGCGTCGATTCCGCCGGTGGCGGCGCTCCGAGTCCCGCAATCGTGATGCGCCCGTCAGCTGCACGCATCGAGGCGATGAGTGCGGCAAGCCTTGCCCCGGGATTCGGGGCGACGTTGCCGTAGTGGCCCGAATGCAGGCTCGAGGCCGGCCCGAATACCGTGAGGCGGAATGCCATGACGCCGCGCACGCCGAGCGACACCCGTGGGAGGCCGCGCGGGTCGATCGGGCCGTCACCGAAGATCCAGAGGTCGGATCGCAACAGCTCGCGATGCGCGGCCAGCGTGCGGGCGAGATTCGGTGAGCCCGCCTCTTCCTCGCCCTCGAGGAAGAACTTGAGGTTCGCAGAAAGCGGAATCTTCGCCGCCGCGAGCGCGTCGATCGCAGCCAGCATCGCGACGATCGGTCCCTTGTCGTCACTCGAGGAACGCGCATAAATCCGGGCCTCGTCGGGCAGCGGGAATTTCGCAGCGGTCCAGGCCGTCGCGTCCGCGCCATCCTCGGCCCGCTCCATGCGCAACGTGGGTTCGAAGGGTGGCGATTTCCACGCGCCCTCGGGACCGGTCGGCTGGCCGTCGAAGTGCGCATAGAAAAGGAGTGTCCGTTTCGCGCCCGGCGTCGAGAGTTCCCCATACACCGTGACAGGCCCGCCCGGGTTCTCCAAGACGCGGCCGGCGATCCCGCGCTTCTCGAGCATCTTCACGAGGAGTTCGGCATTCCGCCGGATGTCGGCATCGCTCGTCGCAACGTTTGGGAGCGCAAGCAGTTCGCGGAGTTCCGTGACGATCGCCTGTTCGTGGGTGGCGACGTGCGTGGCCGCGGCAGCGACAGCCCGGGTTTCGTCGGCGTGAATCGGGGCCGCGAACGACGCCATGACCAGGCCCGCTGCGATCCAGGAAATGCAAAACAACATGGCTCGGTTCTCCGTTTCAGAATCCCAGCGCGATGCGCAATTGCAGAACATCCTCGTCCTCGCGGTCACCGCTGCCCGCCGCGCCGCCGTCGAAGCGCGTGCGCTCGTAGTCCATCATCCACCTCAGGTTCTCGTTGAAGTACCAGTTGAGCCCCAGGCCCCAGGACGTCGCTTCTCGCGCGGACACCGCCGGATCCGCAAAAGAGTCGTCGCCGCCGGCGAAAGCCGTCTCGTCGATCTCGAGCGCATGAGTGCGGGCGACGACTTCGAATCCGCCCCAGGTCCCATCGGCAAGCGATAAACGCGTCTTCGGGCGGAAGCCACGAAACGACGCTTCTTCGCCAGTCAGGAACCACGAAACGGCAAGCTGCCATGCTTTCGTGTCGATCGAGTCTTCGCGAAGGCCGGACGGCGTGATGCGCGAGACTTCCTGCGAGACCTCGGTGTACTCGCCGATGAGTCCGAAGCGCCCCGCGTAATAATAGAGTTGCGGCGCGAAGCGCAGGCGCTCTCCGTCCGCAATCGTGGGTTCCCCCTCGGCGCGGTAACGAAAGAATGTCGACTGCCCCGGCGTGCGAAACGCCGGCAGGAGCGTTTCCGTCGGCGTCCCGGCCTGGTCCGTGTAGCTCCCCGCCACGCCGATGCCCAGGCCGCGCAATGCCGGCTGCTCGCTTTCCGAGAATGGGTGCGAAAAGAGCCGTAGCACGTACTCCGGGTCACTGTTGGCGTCCGGGTCGTCGAAGCCATTGATGCTGCCGCCGTCGTTCGCGCCAATTAACAAGGCCGCCGCGTAGCCGAGGAGGCCCTTCCCGAAGTCGCCGGCGATCTGAATACCCGCATCGCGATTCGGCACGAGGCTTGACGGGAATGCGCGGGCCACGAAGCGCATGTCGCTCGACGATTGCAGGCGCTCGAGCCCGAGCGGCGACTTGAACTTTCCGCCCGTTACCCTCAGGGCGGGCGCGAACCGCGCGGTGACGTAGGCGTCCTGGATCACGGTGCGGTCCAGCCCGTAATCCGGCATGAACTTGAAGTCGTAGATGCCGCCAAGCGTGCCCTCGATCGTCGGGCGAATCCGTGTCGCCTCCCAGGTGCCGCTCTCGCCGGCTGTATCCACACCATCGAAATAGCGGCCGTCGACGTGCAGCACGCCGCGGAATCTGACCTCGTTCCCCGCGTTCGCGGACTTCAGGCTAATGCCCTGCCGCCCGATGCTCATGACCGTCGTCGATTCGCTTTGCTGCGCCTGCGCGACCGTGGGCGAAAACACCGAAGCCGCAATCAACGCAGCGCCAAGCCGCCCGGGACGTTCCACGCGGTTACTTCCACGATGCAGAAGGTAGCTATATGACGTAACTGTTTGTTTCTAAGTGGTGTAATTTTAACTGCGCATGCGATGGGGAACACAACTGGGAACAATGCTCGGTTGCTGGGTTGCCTCCACCCCCCGCCTACTGGGTAGTTATCCTGCGAGGGTGGGGACGCAATCTCAAGCGCGCAAAAATTTTTTTAAAGGTGCAGAAGATGGTGTTGCGTGATGCCAAGGGTCGACTGGTGGCGGGTGGTGGAGCCTTAACCCTGGAGGTCGACCCAAGGACGAGTGCGGTATCGGCGAACTGGCGAGGACCTTCGCACCCGAGGCCATCAATGCTTTGGTGCAACTGATGCGTGGTAGTGATCCTGCGATTCGCGTCAAGGCCGCTCAGGCGCTCTTGGATCGCGGCTTGGGCAAGCCAGCCCAAAACATTGATGGTCGGCTGGAGGTCAAGCAGGGCCTTACTGCGCTCCATACAGAAGCCGTACGACAGCTCGCCGCAATCACATCCGGTTAATCGGCCTCGACTGATGTTCCGTGTGGGTAAAGGTCTCGCCGCGTTCTCTTCGGCTGTGGTGCATTAAGCGCTTTGGTAACCAGCGGGCCTTCGCGTAGGCCCACATCACCGTGTTCAATTAGCGGCGGCGCGCGGTCGGCGCATCGCTCGATGAATGTGTCGCTCTATTTCAATTTGCCCGACAGTTTGGCTCATTGACAACCCTGCGGGCGTCACTTGACGGCTCAGCCGCGTCGCTTGAAGTATTGCACGGCCTTCTCATGGCGTTCCGCGGCGGCCCGCGTCGTAAACGTTCCGAGATTTCGCCGCTTCCCAGTTCGCGGATTCTTCGTGCGCGAGTACAGACGATACTTGCCCGACGCTAAATTCCGAATCATTCGTAGCGCTCCAGCACCGGGCCGAGGGCCTCCTTCAGTGGGCCTAGGTGCTTCTCGTAGTTGCGCCACTGCTCCAGCCCCGAGCGGTAGATCTGCTGGCGCACCTGCTCCGAACTCGGCGTGCGCACGGCGCGGCCGGTTTCCCAGAACCGAAGACACTGCTCCTCGAACGGGAGCCCGCAGTAAGCCAGCAAGCGCCGGACGTTGATCCCGGTGTCGGCCACCATGTTCTCGTATTCGATCCTCAGCACGCGGCCCGGCAGTACGCGGTCCCAATGGTCCATCAGGAACACGTAGTCGCGGTAGTACTTGCCGATTTCCTCGAGTCCGTAGCTGAAGGTCTGGCCGCTCGCGAACAACTGCTTGAAGCCGGAGAAGCAGCACGCCATCGGATGGCGCCTCGCATCGATGATCTTCGCGTTTGGCAGCATCAGGTGGAGCAGGCCGACGTGCCGGAAGTTGTTCGGCATCTTGTCGATGAAGAATGGCCGGTCATTGCGCTGCACGCGCGTGCTCGCAATATAGCCTTCGCCGAGTTCGCGGAAGCGGTCGGCATCGAGCGTCGCGAGCACCTCGGGATATTTCGAGGCCGGGATGCGCCGCGATTTCTCGCCCAGCAGGCGCGAGATCTGGATCACGTCCATCAGTTCGGCCGTGCCCTGCACATGCGAGTGGCTGGCGAGGATCTGCTCGAGCAGCGTCGAGCCGGAGCGCGGCAGGCCGACGATGAATATCGGGTCGGGCGCCGGGCATCCCCAACCCTGCCTGGCGGCGAAGAACTCCGTGGTCAGGGTCTTCATCTGGCGCGCGGTGTCGAACACGTTGATCCGGACGTTGTGCCGGTGTTTGACCTTGCGGATGCGGTTGCCGCGCTCGTAGCAGCGGAAGGACTCGTCGAATTCTCCGCGGTCCTCGAGCGCCTTGCCGAGCGCGAAGGCGAGGTGCGACTGGTCTTCGGGCTTACCCTTGGTCGCGACAAGTTGTTCGCGCATCAGGGTGATTTCCGCATCGGTGAACCGGTAGGTCTTGAGGTTGGCGAGGCTCCAGTACGCTTCTCCGATATCGGGCTGCAGCGCGATGCATCGGTGGTAAGCGGCGATCGACTCGTCTAGGCGGCCGACGGTCTTCAGCGTATGCCCGTAGTTCATCTGTGCGCGCGGCTGGTTCGGATAGGTCGCCAGCACGCGCTCGAAACGCTCCAGCGCGTGCTCGTGATCGCCCTTCTGCACCCGTACGTTGCCCTCGAGCAGCAGATAGTTCGGATTGGCCGGATCGTGCGCGAGCAGGCGCTGGACCTCTTTGAGCGCTTCCGGAAGGCGGTTCTGCCGCGTCAGCACGACGGCGTAGTTGTAACGCGCGAGGTGGAAATCCGGCGCCAGCTCGAGGCAGCGTGCGAGCAGGTTGCGGGCGTCGTGGTAGCGCGAGAGTTTCATGCCGATGTCGGCCAACAGGCGGATCGCGTTGACGTCGACCGGATGCGCCTTGAGGTATTCGCGCGCGATGTGTTCCGCCTGGCCGATCTTGCCGTCGCGCATCAGTTCCGCGGCCTCGATCAGTTCGGGTGTGCGTGCAGTCAGCGCGAAATGGCGTTGGTGGGCGTCCCGGCCGCCGGCCTCGTCGCCGTCCAGGACGAGTTGATCGCCCAGCGCGCGCCAGGCCGCAGCATTCTTCGGATCGAGCCGGACCGCGCTGCGCAGGGCGCCGATCGCTTCCCGGGTTCGGCCGAGGCTGCCCAGGGTGCGTCCCCATTCGTACTGGAAGCTCGGCGAGGCCGTATTGCGGGCCGCCAGGGGTTCGAGTATCGCCAGGCTCTCCTGCGACCGCCCCTGCATCCGGCAGGCGCTCGCGAGAATCCGCCTGGCAGGCTCGGCTTCCGGAAAAACCTTCAGGATTTCAGTTGCTTGCTGTTCAGCGAGCTGCGGGTTCGTGCGCAGCAGCTTCGCGGCATGTTCGAGCGCAGTCCGGTAACTAGCGCGCGGTTCGGTGTGGGTGGCTGCCATCGTGCTCGTCTTGCAACCGGTTTGCGGAATCGGGAACAATCATCGGCGACGCGGGATACCATTATAATTCCAACGAATTGCCGGCGGCCGAGTTCGAACGCCGGACGGGACTAACGAGGGGGCACAAATGACGCAACTGCACCGCAGGCCGCTGACCCAGGCTGTTTTGCTTGCGCTGGCCGGCCCCGCCATCGCTGTGACCATCGTGAACCCGGCACAAGCCGCCGAACCCGTACTCGACGAGGTCGTCGTCACTGCGACCAAGCGCGCCGAGAACCTGCAGGACGTGCCGCTCTCGGTCATGGTACTGGATTCCGAGAGACTCGCAGATCTCGAAGTGCGCGGCTTCGAAGACTACATTCAGTTCCTGCCCACCGTGTCCTATACCTCCAACGGGCCCGGCTACGGCCAGGTGTACATGCGCGGCATCTCCAGCGGGGGCGACGGTAACCATTCCGCGTCGATGCCGAGCATCGGCGTTTACCTTGACGAACAGCCGGTCACGACGATCAACCAGATTCTCGACGTGCACGTCTACGACATCGCGCGAGTCGAGATCCTGTCCGGCCCGCAGGGCACGCTGTTCGGACAGGGCAGTCAGTCCGGCACCATCCGCATCATCACCAACAAGCCCGAGGTCGGCCGGTTCGAGGCCGGCTACGACGCCTACGCGGACAGTGTCGCGCATGGCGAAGAGGGCTACGGCCTCGAAGGCTTCGTCAACATTCCGATGGGCGACCGCGCGGCGGTACGCCTGGTCGGCTGGCATACCGACGAAGGCGGCTGGATCGACAACGTGCCCGGCGAGCTTAACTACGCGATCGGCGACATCAGTCGCGACAACCTCGATCTCGTAGAGGACGACTGGAACACGGCCAAGACTTCCGGTGCACGTGCATTGCTGAAGATCGACCTCAACGAGAACTGGAGCGTGACGCCGGGACTCATGTACCAGGAAGCGGAAGTCAGGGGCACCTGGTTCGATAATGAGATCTACACCGGCGAGGAGTACGAAGTCACTTCGTTCTTCCCCGCGTGGCAGGACGAGGACTGGTACCAGGCGTCGCTGACCCTCGAAGGCCAGATCGGCGACCTGAACCTGGTCTACGCCGGCGCCTACCTCGATCGCGACGTGGAAAGCCAGTACGACTATTCCGGCTATGCGGAATACCTCGACTCTGCCTACGCGAGCTACGGCTACAGCTGCTGGTACTACGACGCGCTCGGTGGATGCGCCGACCCGTCGCAGTACGTGTACGGCGACGAGAACTTCAAGCGCTCGAGCCACGAGGTCCGCCTGCAATCCGGCCAGGAAGATCGCTTCCGCTGGACAGCGGGCCTTTTCTACCAGCGCCAGGAACACTACTTCGACCTGCAGTGGACGGTCCCGGCGCTCAACCCGGCACAGTCGGTGGTGGAAGACGGCGCCGTGGTCTGGCTGACGAACCAGGACCGCGTCGACCGCGACAAGGCGCTGTTCGGCGAAGTCTATTTCGACGTCACCGACACCGTGACGCTGATCGGCGGTGCGCGTTATTTCGAGTACGAGAATTCACTGTACGGATTCAACGGGTTCATTGGCCACTGCACCGGTTTCTTCGACGCGAACGGCGACTTCGTCGAGGACCGGGATAACGGCGAGGTGCAGTATCCGTGCTTCGATACCGGCATTCTCGACGACGTGTCCAAGGGCAACGATTGGGCCTTCAAGGGCAGCGTCGAGTGGGAAGTCGCCGACGACAAGATGCTGTATGCGACCTATTCCGAGGGTTTCCGGGCCGGCGGCGTCAACCGCGCGCGGGTGCCGGGCATTCCCCAGTACGACCCCGACTGGGTATACAACTACGAGATCGGCTGGAAAACCCAGTGGGCCGGCGGCGCGGTGCGCTTCAACGGTGCGGCTTACCTCGTTGACTGGGAAGATTTCCAGTATGGCTTCCTCGATTTCACGATCTCCAACCTGACGATCATCCAGAACGTCGGCACGGCGCAGACCAAGGGCCTCGAGTTCGAGCTGGACTGGTTGCCCGCCGAGGGGCTGCTGCTGTCCTTGGCCGGGTCTTACAACGACTCGACCTTGCAGGACGATTTCTGGCGCAGTGCCGAGGATCGGGATGACGGCTTGCCGCCGGACGCCCCCGACGGCACCGAAATGCCCTATGTGCCGCAATGGCAATACACCGCTCTGGGTCGCTACGACTTCCAGGCCGGTAGCCTGCCATTGTTCGCGCAGGCTGCCTGGTCGTGGCGCGACGAGGCTTGGAACGACCTCGAGGAAAGCAACGTTCGGCGCGCGAAGATGGATTCCTACGGGGTGCTGAACCTGTCGACGGGCATCGAGAACGAGCGCTGGACGCTGAGCCTTTATGCCAACAACGTGACCGACGAGCGCGGCCAGATCGACATCGGCGACCCGGGCTATGCCAGCCCGAGCGGTCTCGACTTCAATCGCAACCATATCCGCCCGCGCAGCATCGGCCTCCGCTGGTCGCAACGGTTCTGAGTCGCCCCGCCTCGGCCTCGCGGGTACAAGGCGAACTACCGACGAAAAGGCCCCGAATGGGGCCTTTTCGTTGCTTCGTCGATGCGGTGCCGATCCGTGAGCGGTCGCGTGCCCGCGGGGGTCGCTAGCTCCGCCCGGGCGGATCCCAGTCGAGTCCCACCAGCAAGCAGCCGGTCTCGGTGCGAGTCGCATGGTACGAGCCCGGCTCGTAGACGATCCAGTCGCCGGGCCTCAGCACGGTGCCGTCGTGCTCGATGGCCTCACCCTCCAGGATCAGGTATTCCTCGCGCGCCCCGGCTAACCGGTTGATGCAATTAATGCTGCGGTAATCAGATTGTGACTGAAAATCCGCGTGTCGGTGGTTCGATTCCGTCCACGCGGCAAGCTTGAGCTGTTGCTGATCAGCCAAGACGACTCCGTGAGGCCGATCAAGACGCCTCGGTCACGCCGACTGTTTTCTGGCCATGTGATTCAAACTTGAGATGCGCCAAAAAATTTTCCGGTCCCCACAAGTGACTCTCTTCCACCTGCTGTGCCGCCGCCGGTAATAACAATATTCGCCGACTTTGCAATGGGCGTGTTCGCGTTATTGAGCCGAATACGGCGTAAGGAAACGATCAGTCAGCGGGGAGCGTTCGTCCTTAGTAACGATGACGCGGATTTGTTACTCGAAGTCTCTTGGCTTGCAGACTGCCTCTGTCACAATTTCGTCCGTCGTAAATTCGCGAAACGGGCCGAGCGATTCGTCTCACGGCGGGACGGGACCGGACCAGAAATGAGAGCCCTCGCGAGCGAGAGTCGTTCTCGGCGGATTCCGCTCGGCGTCTCTTGCCGCCAACGCCGTGCGTTCTTCGGGAGTTACGTTAGTGAATCGTGCGGAACGGCAAGCATCCCAGTGGTCCGAGCCGTCTACGTTCGTCGGATACAACTTGCCGTTTGCGTTCTTCTTCAACGCTACTTCAACCCCACACTTATTGCATTTGGCCGCCATAAACGTACTCCGGGCAGACTAAGCGCGACAACGGCGGCTGCAGCCAGCGCCGTCGGGGCTGGGAAGCCGAGCACGGCAGGTTCGCCGACGAAGCCGAATGCGACCGGGCGATGAGGGAGAACATCAGTGCCTGTTAGGGCGCGTAGCCACCGCAGGCACCTTTGTTCCATTCCAAACGCTCCAAAAAATTTCTCGGCCTCCCGATGTGACTCCCTTGCTCCACCGGCCCAGTGGAGGCCGGGGGGTGGGGGTCGAACAGTCAGTGCCGCTTCCGCGCAATCGAGCCTTCGAGAGGCATCGAACTTTGCTGTCGTGTCGCGAGTCAACTTGATTCGACGACGCTGCGGCCTCTGGAAGCCGCTGGATACGATTGCGAGATGTCGTACTAATCGTGGTGAGCCTCTAGGATTCCGTGGGATCAAGTGAGACGTACGGGACACATAAATGAGCCGTTTTCTCGGCATTTCTGACGAGGACGGGACAGAATGGAACCCCGTGAATGCTGTTTCTACTTTCCGATGCAAAAGGTTGCGAACACCGCGCCGAGCAGCGCGTCGCTCGAGACTTCGCCCGTGATCTCGCCGAGCGCCTGGTGGGCCTGGCGGAGTTCTTCGGCCACCAGTTCGAATGAGGTGCGCTCACCGAGGCGTCCTTCGGCGAGCTCGAACAGGCTCCGGGCACGCGCGAGCGCATCGAGATGCCGTCGTCGCGCGGACCACGCCCCCGCATCCGACTGGTAGCCCGCAGCCGCCTTCAATTGCTCGCGGAGCCCCGGCAATCCCGCACCGGTCAGCGCCGACACCGGCAGCGCCGGCCGCTCCTCGAGCGCGGGAACTGGCAGCGCATCCGGCAAATCGATTTTGTTCCAGACGACAAGCGTCGCGGTGCCCGCGGGCAGCGTCGCCATTTCCGCCGCCGGCAGCCCCAAGGTCGCATCCACGACGTACAGCACGAGGTCGGCGCGGCTGATTTCCATGCGCGCCCTGCGCAGCCCCTCGATCTCTATCACGTCGTCCGATTCGCGCAGCCCCGCGGTATCCACGACGTGAATCGGCAGGCCATCCACATGAATCCGCTCGCGCAGCACATCGCGTGTCGTACCCGGAATCTCGGTGACGATTGCGGCGTCGTGTCCCGCCAGCGCATTCAGCAGGCTCGACTTGCCGGCGTTCGGCTTTCCGGCGATGACGACGTGCAGTCCGTCGCGAAGCGCCCGGCCCTGCCGGACGGTCTCCCCGATCGTGTCGAATCGCGACGCGATCTCGGCAAGCCGACCGCGGACCTCGTCGCTTGCGAGAAACTCCGCGTCCTCGTCCGGAAAGTCGATCGCCGCCTCCACATAGGCGCGAAGTTCCGTCACGAGCTCCGCGAGCTCGCGGACCTCCCGCGAGAAATCGCCGGCGAGCGACCGGATCGCCGCCCTCGCGGCCTCGGCCGAGCCGGCGGAGATGAGATCGGCGATCGCCTCGGCCTGCACCAGGTCGAGCTTGTCGTTGTGGAAGGCGCGCTCGCTGAATTCCCCGGGGCGCGCCATGCGCGCGCCGAGCTCGATGGCGCGCGCGACGAGCAGATCCATGACGACCGGGCCACCGTGACCGTGAAGCTCGAGCACGTCCTCGCCCGTGTAGGAGTTCGGCGCCGGAAAGTAGAGCGCGAGGCCCGCATCGATCGTGCCACCGCTGGCATCGGAGAAGGCGGCGACGGTCGCGTGCCGCGGCTCGGGCAGGCCGCCGAGCATCGCGGTTGCGATCGCGCGCGTCGCGGGGCCTGAGATACGCACGATACCGATGCCACCGCGGCCAGGCGGCGTGGCAGGCGCGACGATCGTGCCCGTTTCCTTGTTCATGCGGTGGAACCGGCAAGCGCGGCCAGGCCGATTAGCCCGGGTTGTGGATGAGTCACGATGAAGCTCGGGATTTCCCGCAGCCACGCGGAGTACGGGGGCTTCTCTTCGAATGCACGGCGAAACGAGGTCTTGTCGAAATGCCGGCCCCAGCGTGGAATGATTCCGCCCGCGAGATATATACCGCCACGCGCACCGGCCGTCAGCGCCAGGTTTCCCGCAACGCGGCCGAGCCAGCGTGTGAACACTGCGACCGCTCGTGAGGCGACCTCGTCACCTTCCCACGCGGATGCCGCAATGTCTTCCGCGCTGCGGCTCGCCCCCGAGGCGAGTGCCCCGTAGAGCCGCCGCAGCCCCGGACCGCACAACACCGTCTCGGCCGAAACCCGCCCGTTCGAATCGCGAAGCCGCCGCCAGATTTCCAGCTCCTCGTCGTCGACCGGCGCGAGATCCGCGTGACCGCCATCGCCTGCGATCGATATCCAGCCTTGTGCGTGCGGCGCCGCGATCGCCACTCCAAGCCCCGTGCCGGGCCCAAGGACGACGATGGGTGCCGAGGTCAGGGGCTTTCCACCGCCGCAGTGAACGAGCGATTGCGGTGGCAGGCGCGGAATCGCTTCCGCGACAGCCCCGAAGTCATTGACGAGAACCGCGCGCGCGACGCCCGCGGCTCTGGCGAGCTCCGCAGGCTTCAGCAGGACGTGGGTGTTGGTGAGTTGAATGCTGCCATCGGACGCGACCGGTCCCGCGCCGCAGAATGCGGCCGACCTGACGTTCGTGCCGGCATTCCTCTTCAGGAAGCCGGCGATGGCGGCCGCCGTGTCTGCGGTCGTCGCAAACACTTCGAGCGCGGATAGCCGCCAGCCTTGTCCGTCGCGCGCGGCAAATGCGAGGCGCGTGCATGTCCCGCCGACGTCGCCGACCAGGATCATCTCGGCTTGCGCGCCGTGCGGCGCCAGGCCGGCCCCTCCGCAAGCGCCGCGACGAAATCCCTGCGCCAACGCCCGACGTCGTAGTCGCGAAGGCCCCGCATCAGGGCTTCATGCCGCCGCCGGCGCTCGGCGAGGCGCATATCGCGTGCCTGATGCATGGCCCCGGCGATCTCCTCGCCATCGTAGGGATTGACCAGGAGCGCCTCGTCCATCTGCTGGGCGGCGCCCGCAAAGCGTGACAGCACGAGCACGCCGGGATCGGCGGGATCCTGCGCCGCAACGTATTCCTTCGCCACCAGGTTCATGCCGTCGCGCATCGGCGTCACGATACCGACGCGGCTTGCGCGATAGAGGCCGGCGAGAGTCCGCCTGGGCAGCGCGCGATTGAGATAGTGCACCGGCGTCCAGTCGAAGCGCGCGAAGCGCCCGTTGATGCGCGCGGCCTCGCCTTCCAGCTCACGCCGGAAGTCACGATAGGACTCGAGGCTCCCGCGGCTGACCGGCGCGACCTGCAGGAGGATGACCTTGCCGTGCGCCTTCGGATGCCGCTCGAGATAGCGTCCGAATGCATCCATGCGCCGCAGGAGCCCCTTGCTGTAGTCGAGCCGGTCGACACCGATGAACTGGTCGCGGCCGCGGAGTACGCGACGCATGCGACTCCATTCACGGTTGCCCGGCGAGGTGAACGCGTAGCGATGAACCTGGTCGACGTCGATGCCGATAGGGAAGGCGCCCACGCGCACCTCGCGCCCGAAGGCTGACACCGCGCCGCCGCGCGCACTGCCGCCGTAGGCCCGGCGGACGTGCTCCTGGAAGCGCCGGACGTCTTCATCCGTCTGGAATCCGATGAGGTCGTAGGCGAAGAGCGTCCGCATCAGCTCCTCGTGCGCCGGCAGCGTGCAGAGGATCTCGGTCGGCGGGAACGGCGTGTGCAGGAAAAAACCGATGCGCTGACGCACGCCCCGGCGGCGCAGTTCGTCGCCGAGCGGAATAAGGTGGAAATCGTGCACCCAGACGAGATCGTCGGGCCGCAGCTGTTTCGCGAGCGCCTGCGCGAAGCGCCAGTTGACGCGCCTGTAGGTTTCGAGCTGCCGGCGTTCGAACTGGGTCAGGTCGATGCGGAAATGCAGGAGCGGCCACAGGCAGTTGTTGCAGAAGCCGTTGTAGTAGCCGTCGAGCTCGTGCTGCGTCAGGTCGAGCGTCGAGAGCGTCATGCCCTCCTCTTTCTCCGAGCGAAGGCGCGCCTTGCCCCGGGCGGCGACGTGCCCGCTCCAGCCGAACCAGAGGCCGCCGCGCTCGCGTAACGCATCGACGAGCCCGACCGCGAGACCGCCTGCCGCAGCGGCGCCCTTCACCGGACCGACGCGATTCGACGCCGCGACCAGGCGAAACGCGCGGCTCACACGATGTTCTCCCAGCCGGCCGAGAGGCGCGTCGCGGCATTGATGATGCCGACCAGTGAGTAGGTCTGGGGGTAGTTGCCCCAGTGCTCGCCGCTCTCGGGCGCAATGTCCTCCGAAAGAAGCCCGACATGATTGCGGCTTTGCAGCATGTGCGTGAAAAGCTCCCGGGCCTCGTCCGCGCGTCCGAGTCGTGCAAGCGCGTCGATATACCAGAAGGTGCAGATGTTGAACGCAGTTGACGGAAGTCCGAAGTCGTCGGCCGCCGCGTAACGGAAAAGATGCCGCCCGCGGCGGAGCCGCCGCTCGATTTCAGCAACGGTCCCTGCGAAACGCGGATCGTCCGCCTGCAGGAAACCCACTTCAGCCATCAGGAGAAGTCCTGCCTCAACGTCGGATCCGCCGAAACTCTCCATAAAGCTGCCGCGGCCGGCATCCCAGGCGCGTTTCTCGATGACGCGGCGGATCTCGGCGGCGCGGTCCTGCCAGGTTCGCGCCCGGTCCGGGAGCTTGCGGTGCGCGGCGATCCGCGCGAGGCGGTCGCAGGCCGCCCAGCACATGAGCGCAGAAGACGTGTGCACGCGCTCGCGCGTGCGTAGCTCCCACATGCTGGCATCCGGCGTCGCGTACACCTTGTACGCCTGTTCGCCAACCCGTTCGAGGCGCACGAAGTCCTGCGCCGTGCCTGGCCGCAGCAGGCGCTGGTCGAAAAACGACTGCGCCGTCGCGAGCACGACGTTGCCATAGACGTCGTGCTGCAGGTGCTCGAAGGCCTGGTTGCCGATCCGCACCGGCTTCATGCCGCGGTAGCCCGCAAGCGTCGCGACCTCGCTCTCTGCGAGCCTCTGCTCGAGCCCGATTCCGTAGACCGGCTGGAGATGCCCGTCGGGCGCCTGGCCGACAATGTTTGCGAGATAGCGCAAGTAGTGCTCCATCGTGTCGACTTCGGAGAGCGAGTTGAGCGCGCGCACGACGAAGTAAGCGTCGCGCAGCCAGCAGTAGCGATAGTCCCAGTTGCGCCCGCTGTTCGGGGCCTCGGGGATGCTCGTCGTCATCGCCGCGACGATGGCGCCTGTTTCCTCAAAGGTGCAGAGCTTCAGCGTGATCGCCGCGCGCATCACGGCCTCCTGCCATTCCGGCGGGATCGCGAGCCGACGCGCCCATTGCCGCCAGTAGGCCTCCGTCTCCTCCTGGAATGACCGCGTCGTCTGCTCGGGGCTTTCGGCCAGCGTCTCGTCCGCGCCGAGCATGAAGCTCAGCGCATTTTCCAGAAGGAATGGACTCTCCGCCAGGACGTACGTCACCGGCGCGTCGGTCGTCAGGCGCAGCGCCCGGTCCGCCGTCACGTAGCGGATATGGTTGCTGCCATGCGTGATTTCGGGGCGCAGCGCACCGTAGCCGAAAGAAGGCCGAAGGCGCACGCAGATACGCGGCGACCCCGCAAGTGCGCGTACCCGCCGCACCAGCGACTGCGGCCGAAACATCCGTCCGTGCCGCTCGAAGCGGGGGCAGAAATCCGTTACTTCCACTGCCGACCCGTTGGAACTGTAGAGCCGCGTGACAAGAACCGCGGTGTTGCCGAGATACTCCTGCTCACTGCGCTCGTAGCCGCCGAGCTCGATCGACCAGAACCCGCGCGCGTCCGCCGCGCTCGAGTTATCGATCAGCGAGTGGAAGACCGGGTCGCCGTCGAGCCGCGGCAGGCAACTCCAGACGATGCGTGCTTTGCGGTCGATCAGCGCCGAGATGATGCAGTTGCCGGTGACCCCGAGGTCAAGTGTCGCGGCGGCACTCATCGCGCCACCCCCTGCGAAAGAGATTCAAGGCTCGCGCGAAGCCAGGCGTGCACGCCGTCGACTGCCGCGAGGCGGTAGCGCGCGACGCTCGGCCCCGGCCCGATTTTGACGCCGTAGCCGCCGAGCTCGGAGGCCGCCCGAAATCCGTCCTCGTCCGTCATGTCATCACCCACGAAAACCGGCTGTCGCTCCGCGAACGGCGGCCGCGCGGAGAGGGATCGCAGTGCCCTGCCCTTGTCGGCGCCGTGCGGCCGCGCCTCGACGACCGCGTGACCCGTGATCACCTCGAGGCCGGTGGGCTCGACAAGCTCCCGCATCGCGACGATGCAATCGTCCGCCCGCTCGCGAGCGCGCCGGTAGTGCAGCGCGACGGCCGCGCCCTTCTCTTCGATGACGATGCGCGGATCGTCGCTGAATCTTTGTTTCAGTTCCTGACCGAGCCAGGATGCGGTTGCCGTGTCACCTGCGTAATTCGCGCTCCCACCGGGCAGGCGGAGTTCCAGGCCGTGAACCCCGGCGCCCGCAAAGCGATCCGGCGCGATCAGTGCGTCGAGTGAAGCGAGGGTGCGCCCGGTCACGAGCGCCACGGCTCCACCAAGGCGCTCGCGCAGCCCGGAAAGCAGTGCCGGGAGCGATTCATCGACCGCAACGCCGTCGGGGTGCGGCGCGAATGTCGCGAGCGTACCGTCGAAATCAAGGTACAACGCGGCATCGGCCGTCAACAACGGCGGCCGGGCATCCGCGCCGGTGTCCGCCATGAGGAGCATTGTACCTGCCGCCGGGTCACGGCGGCCCACGCCTCATTCGTGGCGCAGGGCCTCGATCGGATCGAGTCCCGCCGCGCGGCGCGCCGGCCACAGGCCGAACAACAGGCCGACGCCGGCGCTGAATCCGAATGCGAGCACGAGCGAATCGAGGGTCACCGCGGTCTGCCAGCCCGCGACACGCGACAACAGCGCGGCGGTCGCGACACCGAGCAGGATGCCCACGATTCCGCCGAGCAGGCAGAGAATCACCGACTCGACCAGGAACTGCCGCAGGATATTGCCGCGCGTCGCGCCGATCGCCTTGCGGATCCCGATCTCGCGCGTCCGCTCGGTGACGGTGACCAGCATGATGTTCATGATGCCGATGCCTCCGACCACGAGGCTGACGCCCGCGATTCCCGCCAGCAGGAACCCGAGGATCTGGGTGGTCTCCTGCTGGGTCGCGAGAAATTGACGCCGATCGAGCAGCGCGAAATCGTTGTCGCGGCCGGGCAGGAGCCCGTGTTCGCGCCGGAGCACGCGCTCGATTTCGACCATCGCGGCAGGCAGTCCGCTGCCCGGCGCCACCTGCGCGGAAATTGTCTGCACCTGGTCCTCGCCCGTGATGCGAAGCCGCGAGGTGCCGAGTGGAATGTAAAGATCGTCGTCCGGGTTGCCATAGCCGACCGCGCCTTTCCGACGATAGATGCCGACGACCTCGAAGGGAAGGTTCTTCACGATCACGGTCGCGCCGATAAGGCTCGCGGCCGGGACTTCAAGCAGCTCCGGCATCTCGCCGCCTAGCACCGCGACGCGCCGGCGCGCCGCTTCGTCGGACGCGCTCCACATGCGCCCGTATTCGATCTCGTAACCGTTCACGCGCGCGTGATCCGGCAGCGTGCCGATCACCTGGATGTTGAGGTTTCTCGCGCCGAGGCGGACCTGCTGCCTCCCGCTTTGTTCCGGCACGACGGCCGAGAGATGGCGCGCATCGCGCGCGAGCGCCTCGGCGTCATCGACCGTGAGCGTCTGCTGGTCGCGCGCGACGCCCTGCATCCAGCGCATGCCGGTCGTGACCGTCAGCACGTCTGCGCCGAGGGCTGCGAGCTGCTCGTCCACCGCGCCCTGGGCGCCGCGGCCGAGCGCCAGCATCGCGATGACCGCCGCGACGCCGATGATGACGCCGAGCATCGTGAGCGCCGACCGGAATGCGTTGCTGCGCATCGAATCGAGCGCAAGCCGCACCGTTTCCCAGAACGGCATTCAACGCTCCCGGGCGGGCGGCGGCTGCGGCGTATCCTGTGTCGCCGGTCGCGGTGTCAGGCCGGGAATTGCGCCACGTCGGCTCGCCACGTCCTGGATGCGCTGCTGGATCTCCACGAGACTCGCCGTCGGGAGCAAAAGGACGCTCGCGCCCTCTGCGAGTCCGCCGACAATCTCGACGCGGTCGAGATCGGTGATTCCGGTTTCGACCGCGGTCGGCACTTCCCGTCCGTCTTCCAACGCGACCACCCACAGGCCGCGGCCGAGTCGAAGCGCGTCCGCGCGTCCGCCGCCCGGCTCAGCCCGCGGGTCCTGTCCACGATTTTTCTCCGGCGATTCAGACACCGCAAGCTGTCGACGCAGGCCCTCGGCATCGATGCCCAGGATTTCGGCGGTTGCGTCGACGTCACGCGGGCTGCGAAGCGCCATGAGCGGCAGCGTCAGCACATCCTCGCGCGCGGCCACGTCGAAGACCGCATCCACGTTCATGCCGGGGCGCAGGAGCCCCTCCTCATTCCCGATCCCGATCAGAACGGCGAACAGCGTGACGTTCTGCTCGACGACCGCCTGCGGCTCGATCTTCTCGACGACGCCGTTGAATTCCCTTCCGGGAAATGCGGCGACCCGGATGCGCGCCGGCACGCCGGCCGAGAGCTTGCCGATGTCGGTCTCATCGACGCGCATGCGGGCGCGAACCCGCGTGAGGTCCGCCATCGTCAGCAGCAGCGTGCCGCCGCCGACGTCCTGCGTCGGCGAAGAGATCACCTGGCCGCGCTCGACGAGCCGCGTCAGGATCGTGCCCGACGAGGGCGCGCGCACTTCGGTGTCATCGAGCGCAATGCGCGCATTTTCGAGCGCCACGCGAGCCGCCACGGCCTGCGCGCGCGTATTGGCCACCTCGAGCGCGAGCGCTTCCAGTTCCGACTGGTTGATCCAGGCATTGGCACGAAGTTTCTCGCCGCGCTCGAGTTGCGTGATCGCGGTTGCCTGCCGCGCCGCGGCCGCATTGACCTCGGCCTCCGCCTGGGCGACGAGATTGCCCGGTGTCCGCCGGTCGATGCGCACGAGCGGGGCTCCCGCCTGCATCGTGTCGCCGATCTCGGCAGCCAGCTCCAGGATCTCGCCCGAGGCCTTCGACTTCACCTCGACGCTTGCTACGGGCTCGATCGTCCCCGACGCCTCGACCGTGACGTAGAGGTCGCCGCGCGCGACCGTCGCGGACTCGTAGCGCGGCGCGGGCTCTCCGCGGTTTCCGCAGGCCGCGAGCGCGGCCATTGCGGCGACAATCACCGCACCGGCCCGGCGTCTAGTTGGGCGCATCCCTGCCTCCGGAATTTCGCGAGTCTTCGACGACCAGACCGTCGCGAAGCTGGATCGTTCTGCCGGCGCGCTCCGCGACTTCGCGCTCGTGGGTCACGATCACAATGGTGTTGCCGGCCGCGTGCAGCGTGTCGAAGAGCGCGAGGATTTCCGCTCCGGTCCCGCTATCGAGATTGCCGGTCGGCTCGTCTGCAAGCAGGAGCGCGGGCCCGGTTACGAGCGCGCGAGCGATCGCGACGCGCTGGCGCTGGCCGCCCGACAGTTCCGACGGCCGATGCTGCGCGCGGTCGCCGAGTCCGACGCCCTTGAGCGCTTCCAATGCGCGCCGTCGCCGCTCGCCCGCCCGGACGCCGCTGTAGATGAGCGGCATCTCGACATTCGCGAGCGCCGTCTGGCGCGGCAGCAGGGCAAAAGTCTGGAACACGAAGCCGATCTCGCGGTTCCGGATGCGTGCGAGCTCCTGGTCGGAAAGTTCCGAGACAAGGCGCCCGTTCAGCCAGTAGCGGCCGGAATCCGGCGTGTCGAGGCAGCCGAGGAGGTTCATCAGCGTCGACTTGCCGCAGCCGGAAGGACCCATGATCGCGATGTATTCATTGCGATGCACCACGAGGTCGACGCCGCGGAGCGCATTGACCGTCGTCTGCCCCATCGGATAGCGGCGGCCAAGTGATTCCGTGCGGATCGTTTCCACGTCGCCAGTCAGCCGGTCCGCTGCTTCTTCGCCTCGGCTTCGACGACCCGGTTGATCTTCCATTGCTGTGCTATCGACAGGAGCGTGTTCGTCAGCCAGTAGAGCACGAGCCCGGCCGGGAACCACAGGAACATGACCGTCATGATCACGGGCATGAAAGCAAAGACCTTCGCCTGCACGGGATCCGGCGGTGTCGGGTTCAGCTTGAACTGCATGAACATCGCGCCGCCCATGAGGATCGGCAGGATGAAGAACGGATCGCGCGCGGAAAGATCCTGGATCCAGCCGACGAACGGCGCCTGGCGCATCTCGACGCTTTCGAGGAGCACCCAGTAGAACGCGAGGAAGAACGGGATCTGCACGAGCACCGGCAGGCAGCCGGCGACCGGATTGATCTTCTCACGCTTGTAGAGCTCCATCATCGCGCGGGCCTGCCCCTCGCGATCGTCCTTGTAGCGTTCCTGGACCGCCTTCAGCCGCGGCGCGACCGTCTTCATCTTCGCCATCGAGCGGCCGCTCGTTTCAGAGAGCTTGTAGAAGACGAGCTTGATCAGGAAGGTCACGATGATGATCGTGAGCCCCCAGTTGCCGACGAAGTCGTAGATCTTCGACAAGAGCCAGAAGAGCGGCTGCGCGAGGATCGTGAGAAGCCCATAGTCCGCGGTGAGCTCGAGGCGTGGCCCCGCGGCCGTCAGCTGCTCCTGCAGTTTCGGCCCGACGAAAAGCGTCTCCGACACCTCGAGCTTGCCGGCGGGCGGCACGACCTGCGCCGGACCGACCACGCGCAGCATGAAGTCGAGGTCCTTGACCCGCAGTTCGTACTGATAGTTCTGGCCGGGCGCTGGCACGATCGCCGCGACGAAATGGTGCTGCAGCGCCGCGACCCAGCCGCCCGTGATCGAACGCGACAGCGCCTGGTCGTCCGCATCATCGATGTCGAGCTTCTGATAGCTCTCGCCGTCGTAATACGCGGGCCCGCGGAACGAGTAGGTCTCGGGGTCCCACATCGAGCGCTCGTTGCCCTGCGAATGGCGCAGGAGCTGCGCGTAGGAGGCGAGCTTCACGGTCTCGCCGCCCGCATTGATGACGCGGTAATCGACGCCGACCACGTAGGAACCGCGGTGGAAGACGAGCGTCTTCGTGACCGAGAGCCCGGCGCCGTCCGACCAGCTGAGCGGCACCTCGAGCGTATCGCTGCCGGGTGCAAGCCGGAATTCATTGGCCGCCGCGGTGAACGGTGCCTTGTGGTTCGGCTCATTCCTGCCGGCCTCCCCGCTCGTGAGGCCGGACTGGAACAGGAACTGCGTGTCTTTCGAGTCGGTGTTGAAAAGCCTGACTGGCGTCGAGGGATCGTCCTTGTTGCGCGGGTACAAGGTCAGGTCCGCGCGGATCAGTTCGCCGCCTGCGAGAGCGAGGTCGATGTCGAGTACGTCGGTGACAATGCGGACCTTGCCGGGTCCGGTTGCCACGGGCTCCCCGAGTTCCGGCGCCTGCACCGGCGTCCCGGCGGCGGGCGTGGCCTCGCCCGCGACCGTCGGCATTTCATCCGCCAGTCCGTCCGCCGCGCTGCGGGCCGGCTCATCTGCTGCGGATCCGGCCGCGGGCGCTGGCGCTGGTGTCCCGACCGGCATGTAGTCCTTCATCCAGGCGTTGACGTTCAGCCACACCAGGAGAAGGAGCCCCACCCACAGGAGGACACGCACCTGGTTCATGCCTGGCGTGCCTCCGGCACCGGATCATGGCCTGCGCCGCCCCAGGGGTGGCAGCGGCCAAGCCGTTTCAGCGCGAGCGTGCCGCCCCGGCACACGCCATGCGTGTCGATCGCCTCGAGCGCGTAGGCAGAGCACGTCGGGTGAAACCGGCAATGGCGGCCGAGAAAGGGACTCAGGATCCACCGATACAGATGGATCGGCAGCTTGAAGAGCGCCTTCATTTCCGCGACCCGATTTCCCGCCAGAGGCCGGCCAGGCTTGCAAAAAGCTCGCGATTCGGTGCGGCGGCGGCCGGTGGGCGCACAGTGACGAACACATCCACGGCCGCCATTTCCTGTCGGTGCATCCGGAACGATTCGCGTATCACGCGGCGCAGGCGGTTGCGGTTGACTGAATTTCCGGCCGCGCGGGCGCCGACGGCCATACCGAGGCGTGCCTGCCTGGCGTCATTGTCGACACATTGAACGAGGAAATGTGCGTCGGCATACCGTTCGCGCCCCTTCCGCGCGCGATCGAACTCGGCGGCAGTCTGGAGTTTCTGGCCGGCCCGCAGTCCGTGACGCCGGGACGTAGTTTCACTCGTCAGCGGGTTTCGGTGACGGCAAGGCGCTTGCGACCCTTGGCGCGCCGGCGCTTCAGGACCTGGCGGCCTTTCTTCGTGGCCATGCGGGCACGGAACCCGTGCGCGCGCTTGCGCTTGATCTTGCTCGGCTGGTAGGTGCGCTTCGTGGCCATGATCCCAAACCTTTGAAATTAAAGGGACTACAGATGTCGACAAAGGGCGGCAAGGTTACGGAGCCGGTCCATTTCTGTCAACCACAAAGGGCTGTGGATAACTCTGGCGCGGTGGCGATTGCGGCCTTAGACTCAAGCCCGTTCCGCCGCCGGATTTATAAAACGGGGATCCGCTCGTGCAGGGCACGCTTTGGCATCACTGCCTGCGACATCTCGAAAAAGAGGTGCCAGAGCAGCAGTTCAACACCTGGGTAAGACCCCTCCAAGCTGTCGAGCGCGATGGCTCCCTGCAGCTGCTCGCGCCGAATCGATTCGTCGTCTCGTGGATCGAGAAGAATCTCTACGGCCGGATCGAAGAGCTCGTCGCCGGCAATGGCAATGGCGTCGGCCCGCGGGTCACGCTCGAGGTCGGTTCACGCCGCGACGATGCGCCCGCCCCCGCGCCCGAGGGGCCGGATGTCCCCTCGTCCGCAGCCAGGCCGCGCGAAATTCCGGAGATTGGCGGCCGTTTCAACCCGGATTTCACGTTCGTAAACTTCGTCGAGGGCAAGAGCAACCAGCTCGCCCGCGCGGCCGCGATTCAGGTTGGCGAAAATCCCGGTCGGGCCTACAACCCGCTTTTCATCTACGGCGGCGTCGGGCTCGGCAAGACGCACCTGATGCACGCGGTCGGCAACCTGATGCGCCAGCGGAATCCCGCCGCCCGCATCGCCTACGTCCACAGCGAGCGTTTCGTCAGCGAAATGGTGCGGGCGCTCCAGCACAACACGATGGCCGAGTTCAAGCAGACCTACCGCACGCTCGATGCGCTCCTGATCGACGATATCCAGTTCTTCGCCGGCAAGGACCGCTCGCAGGAGGAGTTCTTCCACACCTTCAATGCCCTCTTCGAGGGGCAGCAGCAGATCATCCTGTCCTGCGACCGCTACCCGAAGGAGGTCGCCGGCCTGGAAGAGCGGTTGAAATCGCGCTTCGGCTGGGGCCTTACGGTCGCGATCGAGCCGCCGGAACTCGAGACCTGCGTGGCGATCCTGATGTCAAAAACTCAGGCCGCGGGTGGCGATTTGCCTGAAGAAGTGGCCTTTTTCATCGCAAAACGCATACGTTCCAACGTCCGCGAACTCGAGGGGGCGCTCCGCCGGGTGCTTGCGACATCCCGCTTCACCGGCCGGCCCGTCACGCTCGAGCTCGCGCGAGAGGCGCTCAAGGACCTGCTCGCCGCCCAGGAGCGGCTCGTCACCATCGAGAACATCCAGAAGACCGTCGCCGAGTACTACAAGATCCGCGTCGCGGATCTCCTCTCGAAGCGCCGCAGCCGCTCGATCGCGCGGCCGCG
>Ga0105106_10000078_pt1 | contig 56552 bp, 55 predicted proteins | sample PPLLaktember2015_5_FD_79109 | JGI IMG/M metagenome (GOLD analysis project Ga0105106, IMG submission 79109) | Freshwater sediment microbial communities from Prairie Pothole Lake near Jamestown, North Dakota, USA - PPLs Lake P8 Core (1) Depth... | ecosystem: Environmental > Aquatic > Freshwater >... | reverse complement strand
GGCAGGACAAGGAAGGCCAGGACCGCTACACGACCGAGATCGTCGCGAATGAAATGCAGATGCTGGGCGGTCGCGGTTCCAGCGACCGCAGTGCGGGCGCCCCCGCGGAACGCGCGCCACAGCGGAACGAAGGGCCGGTTGCCCGTCCTGAAACCGCCGGGGTTTCAGAGTCCTTCGACGACGACATACCTTTCTAACGCCACCGGGGACAGTCCCCTTTGCTTCCTGCAAAGGGGACTGTCCCCTCCTGACGAGGAACCCCACCTTCGACGGGACAGGCGTCACACTTATCTCTCAAATCCGCCGCCGCCACGGCCTGAAACCCGCAAATTCGCCCGTTTTATGTGATGTGCTTGGCGTCCGGTCCCGCCATATTAAGTCACCATCGAACTGATTCTCCGGGCCGCCTGCGGAACCGTCCAGGCGCTTTGGAGAAGGGAGAACGGCTTGATGGAGCTGGACCGAAACCAGCCGTCCGGTAGCGGGCTGCGCGACGCCCTGGCGCCATGGTTTGACCATCCGGCAGCCTGGCTCGTGCTGCTTTGCATCGGTCTTGCCGTATTCACTTCGATCTCCGGATTCACCGCCGGCGGGCTTGGCGACGCGTTGGCCGTCTTCCTCGCCGGCATCGTGGCGACCCTTGCCGCCATTGCGGTTGCATGGAGCGCTGCGGGACTCCCTGAACTCAACAGTGAGCGTCGACGCGCCTGGCGCTGGCTCGCACTCGCGCTCGGCGCCCAGCTCGCCGCCACACTTGCAGTCCCGCCAACGCGTTCACTTGACCTGCCTGCGTTGCAATTTGCGGCAAGCCTGCTGCAATTCGCCTTCTTCCCCTGCGCTGCGATGGCCGCGGTGGGAATGCTGCTCTCGACGCGAGGCAAGTCCTTCGGTCCCCAGTTCTGGCTCGAGGCGACGCTGGTCGCGCTCTGCGTCGGCACGGTGCTCTGGCTTGCGATGCCGCATGACCTGGCGCCCGATGTGCTGCCTGCGCGGGACTCCTGGACGGTGGGACTCGATGCCGTCATCGGCGTGCTCGCCGCGATCCTGCTGCTCCGCCGCTCGGACTGGCAGAGCTGGCCGGGGCTCGTCGCTTTCGCCCTCGCGCTTGGTGCCTTCCTCGGCGCGCGCCTGCTCGAAGCCCATGCGGCTGCCGCCGGCATCAGTTCGCCGCTTACCGGTCCGCTGCATCTTTTCGCGATCGCGATGTTCGCGATTGCTGCGCATTTCGATTACCTGCGCACCGAGCGGCGAGCGCCGCCGATGGATGCCGCCGAGCGCGGATCGCCGTTCGCCTCGCTCATGCCTTATGCCGCGCTGATGCTCGCGGGTTATGCGCTCCTGATGCTGCATTCCGGCAGCTTCAGCGATCCGGCCGGCCTCATCGCCTGGGTCGTTTGCATCGCGGCGGGCCTGCTGTTCGCGCGGCAGGCGATCGCAACGGCGCTCGCGGTCGCAGTCCAGACCGGGCTTGCCACGCGCTCGGCCGAGGCGCGCTTCTCCGCGCTGATCCGCAACACGGCGGACGTCATCGCCATCGTCGCCGCCGATGCAAGGATCAGCTACGTGACGCCGACCGCGGAGCGCATCTTTGGCCTCGCGCCGCGGGACCTGATCGGCCAGCTGCTCGACGACCTCGTCACATTCGACGACCGCGCGCGGCTCCGTGAATTCCTTGCCCGTGACCTCGCGGCGGACGGGGCGTCGGCCAACATCGAGGCTCGCGTGCCGCGAGGTGACGACAAGCAGCGCATCGTCGAGATCCACGGCACCAACATGGACTCCGAGCCCGCGATCGGCGGGCGGCTGCTGAGCCTCCGCGACACGACCGACCGCAAGGGTATTGAGGAACAACTCAAGCGGATGGCCTTCCATGACCCGTTGACGCTGCTCGGCAACCGAACGCTGTTCCGCGACCGCGTCGAGCATGCCGTTGCGGTCAGCCGGCGGAACGGCCGCGGCGTCGCAGTAATGTTCGTCGACCTCGACAACTTCAAGAAGATCAACGATTCCTTGGGCCACGCGCAGGGGGACCGGGTACTGAGCAAGAGTGCGCAACGCCTCGTCAAGGCGACCCGGAACGGCGATACGGTCGCTCGGCTCGGTGGCGACGAGTTCGCGGTGCTGCTCGAAAACCTCACGAGCAAGGAGCAGGTAATCGAGATCGCCTCGCGCGTCGTCGAATCGCTGCAGGAGTCGCTCGATCTGCCGGGCGCGGACATGCGTGTGACGGCCTCCGTCGGTCTCGCGTTTGCGATGCCAGACGATGGCGTCGAGGAGCTGATGCGAAATGCCGATGTCGCGATGTACTCCGCCAAGGCACAGGGCAAGGGCTGCTACACGGTCTATGAGCCCGCAATGCAGCGAGCTGCCAGCGAGCGCCAGGAACTCGAGGCGGAGATCGATCAGGCGCTGAGCGAAAGCCAGTTCCTGCTGCACTACCAGCCGATCGTGGAACTGCACTCGGGTTACCTGCTCGGGGTCGAGGCCCTCGTGCGCTGGCGTCATCCGAAGCGCGGGCTGCTTGGCCCCTCGGAGTTCATATCCGTCACGGAGGAGTCGGGCCAGATCGTGACGCTCGGCCGCTGGATCCTCGCCCAGGCCTGCCGCGAAGTGCGCGTCTGGCAGGCACGCCTGCCGGAAGGCCGCCAGGTCCGCGTTGGCGTCAACGTCTCGGCCGTTCAGCTCTCGAAGTCCGACATCTGCGCGGACGTGCAGAAGGCGCTCAGCCTCTCGGAGATCGACCCGGGCTGTCTCGTGATCGAACTGACCGAGAGCGTGCTGATGCAGAACAGCGAGGATGTGCTCGCGACGCTGACCCAGCTCAAGAAGCTCGGCGTCCGGATCGCGATCGACGATTTCGGCACCGGCTACTCGTCGCTGTCCTATCTGCACCGCTTCCCGATCGATATCCTGAAGATCGACCGCTCGTTCGTGGAGCAGCTCGGCAGCATCGATGACGGCACCGGGCTCGCGCGTTCGATCATTACGCTGGGTGGAACGCTCGGGCTCGAGGTCGTCGCGGAAGGCATCGAGCTTGAGCAGCAGCAGCGGGAGCTGATCGAGCTCGGCTGCGTGGCGGGGCAGGGCTATTACTACTCGAGGCCGGCGCTGCTGCACGAAATCGAGTACTCGGTCCACATGATGCGCCGGCGCACGATGGCGGACACCCTGCCGCAGGGCGCCCGCTTCACGGCAACGGGCCGCCTTGTCATGGGGGACCTACGCCCCGCGGATTTCGTCACGACCGGTACTTTCGGTCGCGAGCTGAAGGAAAAACTTAAATAAAAACAATGCGTTAAGTATTCATAGCGTGGTGCGTCGGACCCGCGTGCCGCTTCATAGGCGACGCCAAAACCGGTACCCTTAGGCGCCCTTTTTCGCATCGAGGCGCCTACCCACGACATGAGCGGCCGACTCTACATATCGACCTTCGGCTGCCAGATGAACGAATACGACTCGGCGCGCATGGCGGACGTGCTCCGCGAATCCGACGGCCTCGAAATCACCACCGATCCGGAGCAGGCCGACGTCGTCCTGCTCAACACCTGTTCGATCCGCGAGAAGGCGCAGGAGAAGGTCTTTTCGCATCTTGGCCAGTGGCGGATCCTGAAGCGCCGCCGCCCCGGGCTCGTGATCGGCGTCGGCGGCTGTGTCGCGAGCCAGGAGGGCGAGGGCATCCTCGATCGCGCGCCATTCGTCGACCTGGTCTTCGGCCCGCAGACGATCCACCGGCTTCCGGAGATGCTCGCCGAGCTCCGCACGACGCATGAGCCGCAGGTGGACGTGTCGTTTCCGGAGATCGAGAAGTTCGATCGCCTGCCGGAGCCCCGTGCTTCGGGCGCCAATGCCTTCGTTTCGATCATGGAAGGCTGCAGCCGCTACTGCAGTTTCTGCGTCGTGCCATACACGCGCGGCCAGGAGATGAACCGCCCGTTTCCGCAGGTAGTTGCGGAAGTTGCCTCGCTCGTCGGCCAGGGTGTCCGCGAGATCACGCTGCTCGGCCAGAACGTCAATGCGTACCGCGGTCCTACCAAAGACGGATCGCTGGTCGACCTGGCGACGCTGATCCGTCATATCGCGCGGCTGGAGGGGCTCGAGCGCATCCGCTTCACGACATCGCACCCACTCGAGTTCACGAACGCCCTCGTCGATGCCTATGCCGACGTGCCGAAGCTCGCGAATTACCTGCACCTTCCAGTGCAGAGCGGCTCGGACCGCATCCTCGCGCGGATGAAGCGCGGCTACACGCGCCTCGAGTACAAGCAGAAGATCCGCCGGCTCCGTTCAGTGCGGCCGGACATCAGCCTGTCGTCGGATTTCATCGTCGGATTTCCCGGCGAGACGGAGGACGATTTCCGCCAGACGCTCGACCTCATTGCCGAAGTCGGATTCGACCAGTCCTTCAGCTTCATCTACAGCAAGCGGCCCGGCACGCCTGCCGCGTCGTTGCCGGATGAGGTGCCGCATGAGGTCAAGCAGGGGCGGCTCGAGAGGCTGCAGGAGCAACTCAACAGCCAGGCGAGGCGGATCAGCGAGGCGATGATAGGCAGTACGCAGCGCGTATTGGTCGAAAAGCCCGCGCGGCGCAATCCGCGCCAGCTGGCCGGCCGCACCGAGAACATGCGCTGGGTCAATTTCGACGGGCCGGCTGCACTCGTCGACCGATTCGCGAGCGTCCGGATCACGGAAGCGATGCGGAACTCCCTGCGCGGCCGGCTGGTCGCTTGAACGCGGCCCCCGAATCCAGCGTCGATTTCGGCGCGGAGGACAATGCGCGGCTCGCCTCGGTCTGCGGGCCGCTCGATGAGAACCTGCATCTTCTCGAAAACCGCCTCGGTGTCGAGATCCGCCGGCGATCGGGCCGTTTTGCGCTACGCGGCGCGAATGCCGCGGCCGCTGCGGCCGTAATCCGCCTTCTGTATGAACGGGCGGGCAGCCAGCCGGTGACCCCCGAGGACGTGCACCTCGCGATCCAGGAAAGCGGCATGGGCGGCAAGCCCGCGGACGACGAGCACGCGGTCGAGACGCTCCGCGGCCTGATCCGCGGCCGCGGCGCGAACCAGCAGCTATATCTCCAGGCGATCCGCTCGCACGACCTGACGTTTGGCATCGGGCCGGCGGGCACCGGCAAGACCTATCTCGCCGTCGCCTGCGCCGTCGAGGCGATGCAGCGCGAAAACGTGCGGCGGCTCGTGCTCGTGCGGCCCGCGGTCGAGGCGGGCGAGCGCCTCGGATTCCTGCCGGGCGACCTGACGCAAAAGGTCGATCCGTATCTCCGGCCGATGTACGACGCGCTCTATGAAATGATCGGTTTCGACCGTGTTGCCCGGCTGATCGAACGCAACGTGATCGAAGTCGCTCCGCTCGCGTTCATGCGGGGCCGCACGCTGAACGAGGCCTTCATCATCCTCGACGAAGCGCAGAACACGACGGTCGAGCAGATCAAGATGTTCCTGACGCGCATCGGCTTCGGCTCGCGTGCGGTCGTCACCGGCGACATCACCCAGACCGACCTGCCGGCTCACCGGCAGTCCGGCCTGCGGCACGCGCTCGAAGTGCTCGATGGCGTGGCCGGCATCGCCGTTACGCGGTTCACCGCGAAGGACGTCGTGCGCCATCCGCTCGTGCAGCGGATCGTCGAAGCCTACGAGCGCGTGTCTGATGCACGCGGGGAGAGTCCGTGACACTCGACGTCGTGCTGCGCTATCGTACGCGCCGGCCCTGGGCGCCTGCACCCGCGAGCCTGCGCCGCTGGGCGCGGCTCGCCGCGGGCGACCGACGGGGCGAGCTCGGCATCCGGGTCGTCGGTGCCGGTGAAAGCCGCGCGCTGAACGAACGCTGGCGCAGGCGGCCGAAGGCGACGAACGTGCTGTCGTTCCCGGCGGCGCCGTCGCTTCGCGGGAAGCAGCTCGGCGACCTCGTCGTCTGCGCGCCTGTCGTCGCGCGCGAGGCGCGCGAGCAGGGCAAGTCGCTCTCGGCGCATTGGGCCCACATGATCGTCCACGGCACGCTTCACCTGCTCGGATTTGACCACGAGCGCGCTGCCGACGCGAAGCGAATGGAGGGCCGCGAGCGCGCGCTTCTCAAGCGCCTCGGCATCGCGGATCCCTACGGAGACTGAGCCGATGGCGAAACGCAAGGCCGGTGACTGGCTGCGGCGCCTGACGCGCGATGGCCCGCGCGATCGCGCGGAACTCGTCGAGATGCTGCGGGCGGCCGCGCGCGGCGGGGTGATCGACGCCGACGCGCTCGCGATGATCCAGGGCGTCCTGCGCGTCGCAGACCTTCACGTGCGCGACATCATGGTTCCGCGTTCGCAGATGGTGGTACTGGAGCGCGATTCCAGGCCGCAGAGCCTGCTGCCGGCCGTCGTCGAGTCCGGTCACTCGCGTTTCCCGGTCATCGGCGACGACCGTGACCAGGTCATCGGCATCCTTCTAGCCAAGGACCTGCTGCGTAATTTCGCGGAGGGTGCCGACGGCTCCTTCGACATCCGGGAAGTGCTGCGGCCGGCGGCGTTCGTTCCCGAGAGCAAGCGCCTGAACGTGCTGCTCAAGGAATTTCGCGTCAGCCGGAACCACATGGCCATCGTCGTCGACGAGTACGGCGGCGTGTCCGGACTCGTGACGATCGAGGACGTGATCGAGGAGATCGTCGGCGAGATCGCCGATGAGTACGACACCGATGAGGACCAGACAATCCGGCGTGAGGGCGATCGCCAGTTCGTCGTCCTCGCCCTGACGCGGGTGCAGGAATTCAACGAGTTTTTCGGCACGCGTTTCAGCGACGAGGAGTACGACACGGTCGGCGGCCTCGTAATGCATCAATTCGGCCGGCTGCCGCGCCGCGGCGAGGCCGTGACCATGGACGGGATCGAGTTCAAGGTGCTGCGGGCCGACCGGCGTCGCATTGACCAGTTGCGTGTGACGACCCCTGATCCGGTGCCCGCGCGTCCCGGCGAAGCGCGCGGTACCTGAGTGGCGGCCTCAGGCGGACCCCTGTCGATGATGTTGCGGTACCGCGAGTGGATCGCGGCGGCCGCCGGCGCGGCCACGACTCTCGCATTCGCGCCCTACGGCTACTTCTTCCTCGCGGTTCTCGGCCCGGCGATCCTGTTCCTGCTCTGGGAGTTCGCGTCGCCGCGGGACGCGGCGCGGACCGGATTCTTCTTCGGCGCCGCGCTCTTCGGCGCGGGCACCTGGTGGATCTACACGGCGATACACGAATTCGGCCAGGCGCCCGCATGGCTCGCCCTGTTCCTGCTGGCCGGGCTGCTCGCAATCAAGGGCGCGTACTATGCGCTCCTCGGTTACGTGGTCGCGCGGATCGCGCCCGATCCGTCTGGACCGCGATTGCTGCTCCTCATTCCCGCCGCCTGGACGCTTCTGGAGTGGCTGCGCGGCTGGCTGTTCACGGGATTCCCCTGGCTCGAGCTCGGTTACGCTCACAGCGATTCGCCGCTCGCCGCGCTGACAACGGTCGGCGGAATCCATTTCGTCACGTTCGCAAATGTCGTCACGGCTGCGGCGCTCGTAGTCCTCTTCCGCCATGCGGGGCAGCCGCGCCTCGCGGCGATCGCGCTTGCCGTTGCTTTCTGGCTCGGCGGTTACCTGCTCGGCGGCCGCGAATGGACGAAGCCTTCGGGAGAGCCGATCGGCATCGCGCTCCTCCAGGGCGCGATTCCGCAGGACGAGAAGTGGCTCGTCGAGCACCGGTCGAAGACGCTCGAGATCTATCGCGAGCTAAACCGCGAGGCGCTCGGGGCGCGCATCATCGTCTGGCCCGAGTCCGCCGTTCCCGTGCTCGCGCATGAGGCCCAGGTGTTTCTCGAATCGATCCGGCGCGAGTCGCGTGTGAGCGGCTCGGACGTGATGATCGGCCTGCTTCGCTTCGACTTCGAAAGCGCCGAGATCAGGAATGGCCTCTACTCGATGAGCGAAGCGGGCGATGGCTGGTACTACAAGCGCCGCCTCGTGCCCTTCGGGGAGTTCTTCCCGGTGCCGGAGGGCGTGCGTCGCTGGATGCGGCTGAACAGCCTGCCGTACTACGACATGACGCCGGGCGATGAAAGCCAGCCGCCGCTCAAATCCGGCGGCGAACGTCTTGCAGCGACCATCTGCTATGAGGACGCCTACGGATCGGATCAACTGGCCGGACTTCCCGGCTCGACACTGCTCGTCAATGTCACGAACAACGCCTGGTTCGGCGATTCGTCGGCGCCGCACCAGCAATTGCAGATGGCGCGCTTCCGCGCGCTCGAGGCCGGGCGCTGGCTCATGCGCGCGACCAGTAACGGCATCACCGCAGTGATCGCGCCCGACGGCCGCGTTACGGCTCGCGCCCCGCAATTCGAGCCCGCCGTCCTCAAGTCCACCGTCCAGCCACGCACCGGCCTCACGCCCTACGCCCGCACCGGCAACGGGCCCATCCTGTCGGTATGCTTCCTGCTGATGTTTGTCTTCGTCATCGCTCGGCTGCGGGCGCGAAAGATCCCTTAATCCGCCGCTAAAGGGGACGTTCCCCTTTAAAGGGGAACGTCCCCTTTTATCGGGTATCCTGCGAAACTCGATGAAAGAACGCTACGAACCAAAGGAAATTGAAGCCGCCGTCCAGAGCGAATGGGACGCTGCGGGTGCGTTCGTTGCGCGCGAGGATTCCGCGAAGCCGAAGTATTACTGCCTCTGCATGTTCCCGTATCCCAGCGGCAAGCTGCACATGGGACACGTGCGGAACTACACGATTGGTGATGTGCTCGCGCGTTACATGCGCATGCAGGGCTGCAACGTCCTGCAACCCATGGGCTGGGATGCATTCGGACTGCCGGCCGAAAACGCCGCGATCGAGAATGGCGTCGCGCCGGCGCGCTGGACCCGTGACAACATCGCGCACATGAAGGGCCAGCTGAAGTCGCTTGGCTTCGGCATCGACTGGTCGCGCGAGCTCGCCACCTGCGACCCGGAATACTACCGCTGGAACCAGTGGCTGTTCCTGCGCATGCTCGAGCGCGGCATCGCCTACAAGACGACGGGCGTCGTGAACTGGGATCCTGTCGACCAGACCGTGCTCGCCAACGAGCAGGTCATTGATGGGCGCGGCTGGCGCACCGGTGCGCTCATCGAAAAGCGCGAGATCCCGATGTACTACCTCCGAATTACGCAGTACGCGGAAGAGCTGCTCGGCGCGCTCGATAACCTGCCGGACTGGCCGGAACGCGTGCGCACGATGCAGGCGAACTGGATCGGGCGAAGCGATGGCGTGAACCTGTCCTTCCCCTACGACATCGACGGCAAGCGCGGCGAACTCAAGGTATTCACGACCCGAGCCGACACGATCATGGGCGTGACCTTCGTGGCCGTGGCGGCGGAACACCCGCTCGCGGAACTGGCCGCTTCCCGGAATGCGAAGCTGCGCGCGTTCGTCGACGAATGCCGCCGCGGCAGCGTCATGGAAGCCGATCTCGCGACGATGGAGAAGAAGGGCGTCGCGACCGGCTTGTTCGTGCAGCATCCGTTGACGGGCGCCGCGGTCGAGATCTGGGTCGGCAACTACGTGCTGATGGCCTACGGGGAAGGCGCAGTCATGGGTGTGCCCGGCCACGACGAGCGCGACTTCGCTTTCGCAAAAAAATACCGCCTGCCGATTGTTCAGGTCATCGACGTCGACGGGAAACCGTATTCGACCGATGCCTGGCAGGCGTCTTATGCACAGTACGGTCGCTGCATCCAATCCGGTCCCTACGACGGTCTCGACTATGCGGGCGCAACGGATGCGATCGCGAATGACCTCGAGGCAAAGGGCCTCGGCCGCAAGCAGGTGGTCTGGCGGCTTCGCGACTGGGGCATCTCACGCCAGCGCTACTGGGGCTGTCCGATTCCGATCATCCACTGCTCCACTTGCGGCGACGTGCCGGTGCCGGACGATCAGCTGCCCGTACGGCTGCCGGAGGACCTCGTGCCCGACGGGTCCGGCAATCCGCTCGCGAAGACGCCGTCGTTCGTCGAGTGCCGCTGCCCGAAATGCGATACCGCCGCGCGGCGTGAGACGGACACAATGGACACTTTCGTCGATTCGTCCTGGTACTTTTTCCGTTATGCGTCCGCGGGCAACGACCGCGCGATGGTGGATGAGCGAGCCGCCTACTGGATGCCGGTCGACCAGTACATCGGCGGCATCGAGCACGCGATCCTGCACCTGCTGTATTCGCGCTTCTGGACACGTGTCATGCGCGACTGCGGCCTGACGAGCCTCGACGAGCCGTTCCAGCGCCTGCTGACCCAGGGCATGGTGCTGAACGAGATCTGGTTCCGGAAGCCGTCGTCGGGACGCGTCGTCTATTACGACCCGGCCGAGGTCACGGCGGCGGGTGGGGCCGAGGCGCGGAGCGGCGTCCTGAAATCCGACGGCCAGCCGGTCGAATATGGCGGCATCGGCACGATGTCGAAATCGCGGCGGAACGGCGTCGATCCGCAGGCGCTCGTCGATCGTTATGGCGCCGATACGGCGCGCCTCTTCACGATGTCGAACGTGCCGCCCGAGCATACGTTCGAATGGTCGGACGAAGGCGTGGAGGGCGCGTTTCGCTTCATGAAGCGCGTGTGGAAAATCGTCCATGCGCATGTCGAGGGTGGGGCCGCGGGGCCGGTTGGCTCCGCCTCGCTCGACCGGCCGCAGCGAGAACTGCGCCGCCAGGTACACCAGACCCTTCTCAAGGTCGGCGACGACATCGGACGCCGCCGCACCTTCAACACGGCGATCGCGGCCGTCATGGAGCTGCTGAATTCACTGATGCGGTTCGCGGACGACTCGTCGCATGGCCGGGTCGTGATGCAGGAGGCGCTCGAGTTAGTCGTGTTGATGCTGTCACCCTTCGTCCCGCATGCGGCGCAGGCGATGTGGCGTGCTCTCGGGCATGCGTCCGCTATCGTCGACGAGCGCTGGCCGGCGGCGGATCCGGCGGCGTTGGTCCAGGACACGATCGAGATTGTGGTTCAGGTCAACGGCAGGCTGCGGGCTCGCGTGCCGGTACCTGCGGGCGCCGACGAAGCGGTCGCCCGCGAAGCGGCGCTCGCGGACCCTGGCGTCGCGAAATACGTGGCCGGACAGCCCGTTCGCAAGCTGATCTACGTGCCGGGCAAGCTCGTGAACGTGGTGATCTGATGCGCCGCCTCACTTCGGCCGTCATCTTGCTGGCGCTCGCCCTCGTATCGGGCTGCGGTTTTCACTTGCGCGGACAGACGCCGCTTCCCGCTGTGATGGCCCGACCGTATATCGACACCACGGACAGGTACAGCGCGCTTTACTCGGCGTTGCAGGCGCAGCTCCGCGCGGCCGGCGCGACGCCAGCCGCCAACGCGGCGGAAGCGAGCGGCACGATCCGGCTTCATGTCGACAAGACCGGGCGTGAGGTCCTGTCCGTCACCGCCGACAACAAGCCGGGAGAATACGAGGTCTATTACGCGGCGGAGTACTCGGTCACGAGCGGAACCACCGAGCTGCTGGCGCTCCAGAAAGTGAGACTGACCCGCGACTACGGCTACGACGAGACTGCAGTGCTCGCGAAGGAGCACGAGGAGCGGTCGCTGCGCGTCGCGCTTGCCGAGGAGATCGCGGCGCTGATCCTGCGGCGCCTAGCGGCGTTATGAGTCTTTCGGTGTTCGACGTGTTCAAGGTCGGCGTCGGGCCGTCCTCGTCGCACACGATGGGGCCGATGCTCGCCGCGCGATTCTTCGTCCTCGACCTCGAGGCGCGCGGACTGCTCGCTGCGACGACGGAGATCTTCGTCCAGCTTTATGGCTCTCTCGCGCTGACCGGCCTCGGTCATTGCACCGATCGCGCCATCCTGCTCGGACTCGAGGGCCACGATCCGTCGGAGTTCGAGCCGGCGGTCATGGAACCCACGCTCAGGCGCATCCGTGAGAGCGGCCGCCTGCGCCTGCTTGGCCGCCGCGAGATCGGCTTCGACGAGCCGATGAATCTCCTGTTCCATCGCGACCAGATGCTGCCCGGCCACTCGAACGGCATGCGCTTCACCGCGCGGGACGCGAAGGGCGTGACGTTGCTTGCGGAAGAGATGTATTCGATCGGCGGCGGAGCCGTGCAGCGCGCCGATGAATCGGCCGCGCCGGCTGGAGCGGCGCCGCGCGAGGCGCCGCTGCCCTTCGGCAGCGGCGATGAGTTGCTCGCGCAATGCGAGCGCTCGGGCCTGTCCATTGCGGACTTGATGCTCGTCAACGAGCGCGCCCTGCGCCCTGAAGACGAGATCGACTCGAAACTCGGGCGAATCTGGTCCGTCATGCAGGCTTGCGTCGAGCGCGGTTTCGAAGCCTCCGGCATGCTGCCGGGCGTGCTGAAGCTGCCGCGCCGCGCGCCGCGCCTCAAGCGCGAACTCGATACCGAGGCGCCGCAGGGTCCGGTGGATCCGATGGAGTGGGTCAATGCCTGGGCGCTCGCCGTGAACGAGGAAAACGCCGCCGGCGGGCAGGTCGTCACGGCCCCGACCAATGGCGCGGCCGGAATCGTTCCCGCCGTGCTTCACTATTACGCAAGGCTTTGCGCCGGCAGCCATCCGGCCGGCGTGCGCCGCTTCCTGCTCACGGCCGGGGCGATCGGGCTCCTCTACAAGCGCAACGCCTCGATCTCGGGTGCGGAGATGGGCTGCCAAGGGGAGGTCGGCGTCGCCTGCTCGATGGCCGCGGCGGGACTTGCCGCGGCGCTCGAGGGTTCGGACGGGCAGGTCGAGAACGCCGCCGAAATCGGAATGGAACACAACCTCGGCCTGACCTGCGACCCGATCGCCGGGCTCGTGCAGATTCCGTGCATCGAGCGGAACGCCATGGGTGCAGTCAAGGCGATCAATGCGGCGCGCCTTGCGCTTCGCGGCGACGGCACGCACAAGGTGTCGCTCGACCAGGTGATAGCGACCATGCGACAGACCGGTATCGACATGTCGGCGATCTATAAGGAGACCTCGCAGGGGGGTCTCGCGGTCAACGTGCCGGAATGCTGAGGCTTGGTGGGTGGCTTTAAAGGGGACGTTCCCCTTTAGCGCCCAGGTGCCCATGTCACATGCGGCACTTCGCTAAAGGGGAACGTCCCCTTTAAAGCCAACCTTCAAAGCGCGAAACGGTCGGTCGCGCGAATCAGTTCGTCCGTGATTCCGGGCTCGAACGCCGAGTGCCCTGCGTCGCCGACCACGCGGAGTTCCGCCTCCGGCCAGGCGCGATGCAGGTCCCAGGCCGTAAACATCGGACAGACCACGTCATGACGGCCTTGCACGATGACCGCGGGAATTCGGCGAATGCGCTCGACGCCGTCTAGCAGTTGGCTTTCGCTCTCCAGGAATCCGCGATTGACGAAGTAGTGGCACTCGATGCGCGCGACGGCGAGCGCAAACTCGTCTTCGCCCCATTTCCGGACGTTGTCGTCGTCGGCGAGCAGGTAGCTCGTCGAGCCTTCCCACACGGCCCAGGCGCGCGCGGCCGCCACCGCCGCGGTGCGGTCCTTGCCGGTCAGACGTCGATAGAACGCATTGACAAGATCCCCGCGTTCCGCGGGCGGGATCGGCGCCATGTATTCCTCCCAGCGGTCCGGGTACATCGCGGAGGCGCCTTCCTGGTAGAACCAGTCGAGCTCGGCCTTGCGTAGCAGGAAGATCCCGCGCAGCACGAGCTCGGTGACACGGGTGGGGTGCGTCTCGGCATAGGCGAGGGCGAGCGTCGAGCCCCAGGAGCCGCCGAAAACCTGCCAGCGCTCGACACCGGCGAGTTCGCGCAGCCGCTCAATGTCGGCGACGAGATCCCAGGTCGTGTTGTGCTCGAGGCTTGCGTGCGGGCGGCTCCGCCCGCAACCGCGCTGGTCGAACAGGAATATGCGATAGCGCGCGGGATCGAAGAACCGCCGTGCCCGCGCGTCGCAGCCGGCGCCAGGCCCGCCGTGCAGGAACACCACGGGCTTGCCCGCAGCGTTGCCGCATTCTTCCCAGTAAATGACGTGACCGTCGCCGACGGCGAGTTCGCCGTGACGATTCGGCTCGATCGCCGGGTAGAGTGGGCGACGCGGGTTCACGGATGCCGATACTAGCGGCCCGCGCAGCCGAAGGCGATGCGCAGCCGGGCGTCCGGAGCCGCGTTAAGGACTTGTGCGTATGGCACACTTACGACCGCATCATTGTAAACTCCGCGGCGGGTTTACCCGTGCCAGCCAGATTCTCCATACTGCAACTCGGCAAGGTCCTTTTCTCGCCCAATAGCGTCTTCAGTGCCGTCGCCGCCGAGTCGCCTCCGGCGAGCCGCGTATTCTTCCGTTTCGCGTTGTGGCTTGGCTTGTTGCCGCCCGTCTTCGCCTACATCGGCACGATGCAGTTCGGCTGGCGCCTCGGCGTTGAGCCCGTATTCCTGCCGCAGGCGACTGTGATTGCGATCTGCGCCGCCTATTTCGTGGCGCTGCTGTTCGGTTTCCTGAGCGGCGCCGTGGTCGCACGCTGGATGGCCGTCACCTACGACGCCAGCCAGTCCCTCGGCCGCTGCCTCGCGCTGATGGCGATTGTCGGCGCGCCGCTCGCGGTCGGCAGTGTCGTTCACCTCTTCCCGCACGCATTCTTCAACGTCCTGGTGCTGGTGCCGGTGCTGATCTGGTGCATGTACCTGCTGTATCGCGGCCTGCCGGTCGTGCTCGGCACCGGGCCGAACCGCGGCATGCTCATGGCTTCGGCGCTGATCGCCTACCTGTTCGTTGCGTTTGTGAGCCTGCTCGGCATCACAGTCGCCCTGTGGGGCAGCGGCATCGGGCCGCTGATCGGCGCGTGAAGGCAATGCATTACGAAGACCGGATCGTCACTGCGTTCACCTACTGTGCCATGTTCTGGGCGCTGCTCGGCATGGCGGCCGGCGTGTACGTGGCAGCCGAACTGGTCTGGCCGACGATCGATTTCGGCATGCCGGAACTTGCCTTCGGCCGCCTGCGCACGGCGCACACGACGATCGTGCTGTTCGGATTCGGCGTCTCGGCGCTGATCGCGACCGCGTTCTACAGCGTGCAGCGCACCTCGCACGTGCGGCTGTTCGCGCCGGGCCTCGCTTGGATCCTGTTCTGGGCCTGGCAGCTCGCGATCGTGCTCGGGGCGGCCTCGATCCTGGCGGGCTGGACCTCGGGCAAGGAATACGCCGAACTCGAATGGCCATTCGACATCGCGATCACCGTCGCCTGGGTCATTTTCGCCGTGGTTTTCTTTGGCACGATCGCGCGGCGCAAGGTCGAATCGATCTACATTTCCAACTGGTTCTACGGCGCGCTGATCATCGTGGTGGCGATGCTGCACATCGTCAACAGCCTGGCGCTGCCGGCGACACTCGGAAAGTCCTACTCTCTATTCGCAGGCGCGCAGGACGCGGTCGTGCAGTGGTGGTACGGCCACAATGCCGTCGGCTTCCTGCTGACCGGCGGTTTCCTCGGCATGCTCTATTATTTCCTGCCGAAGCAGGCCGAGCAGCCGATCTGGAGCTACCGGCTCTCGATCGTCGCGTTCTGGGCCTTTGTCTACACGTACATCTGGGCCGGCCCGCATCACCTGCACTATCACGCCGTACCCGAATGGGTGCAGTCGCTCGGCATGGTGATGAGCCTGATCCTGCTGGCGCCGTCCTGGGCGACCATGGTCAACGGCATCATGACGGTCAGCGGTGCGGCAAAGAAGCTCAAGACCGACCCGGCGCTAAAGTTCATCGTGCTGTCGCTCGCCTTCTACGGGCTCGCGACCTTTGAAGGCCCAATGCTCGCGATCAAGAGCGTGAACGTCTTCAGCCACTTCACCGAGTGGACCATCGGGCACGTGCATTCTGGCGCGCTCGGCTGGAACGCGCTGATCACCTTCGGCACCTTCTACTTCCTGGTGCCGCGCCTCGCGGGCGCGCCGCTCTACAGCGCGCGGCTGGCCAATATCCATTTCTGGCTGGCGCTTGCCGGCACGATGCTCTACGTGCTCGCGATGTGGGGCGCCGGCGTAGCCCAAGGCGTGCTGTGGTTGTCGCTCGATGAGATCGGCGAAGTGCGCTTCAGCTTCAATGACGTGATGGCGGCGATGAAGCCCTATTACGTGCTGCGGTTTCTGGCCGGCCTCGTGTTCCTCGCGGGTGCGGCGCTGATGGCTTACAACCTCGCGCGGACCTTCGCGGGCAGGCGCACGGTCGAGGTCGCGCCGCCGGCAGCGGCTGCGGGAGCGCCCGCATGAGCTGGATGTCGCTGCACCGCCGGCTCGAGCGCAACTCGGGGCTCCTGATCTTCGGCATCCTGCTGGTGTCGTCGATCGGCGGCATGGTGCAGCTGCTGCCGATCGTGACCGAAGAGTCGCATGCGCATCCGGTGGTGGGCCTCGTCCCGTACTCGGCGCTCGAGCTCGAGGGCCGCGACATCTATATCCGCGAATCCTGCGGCATCTGCCACACGCAGCAAATCCGCCCGCTGCTCGCGGAGGTGAAGCGCTATGGGCCTTACTCGCGCTCGGGCGAGTTCGCCTATGACCGGCCGTTCCTTTGGGGATCGAAGCGCACCGGGCCCGACCTGGCGCGCATCGGTGGCCGCTACAGTGATGGCTGGCACCGCCTGCACCTGCTCGATCCGCGCTCGGTCGTGCCGGAATCGATCATGCCGGCGTATCCGTGGCTTGAGGCGCATCCCGCCGACCGGCACGGCAGCATCCAGGCGCGCATGCGCACTCTGGCGAAGCTCGGGCATCCGTACACGGCGGAGGAGATCGAGACCGCGCCTGCCGCGCTCGACGGCCGGACCGAACTCGATGCGGTGATTGCCTATCTGCAGTCCATGGGACGCAGCATGCAGGGAGAGCCCCAGCCATGACCTGGGTTATTTTCATCGGCGACATGCTGGTGTCGGCCTTCATGATCGCCGTGATCGTGTGGGTCTCGTTGCGTTCGAGCCGCGCGTATCTGGATGCGGCATCGCGCATCCCGCTCGAGGACGAAGACCGCCGTGGCTGACATGCCGACCGAATTCTGGGGAGGCTGGATCGTCGCGATCACGGTCACGACGTTCCTCGCGCTCTTGTGGTTCGTCATCGGCGTCTACCGCGGCGGCAATGACGCCAACGAGCACGAGGTCTGGGACGAGACGCTGCGCGAGGGGGCCAAGCCGGCGCCGATCTGGTGGTTCTGGTTCATTCTTGCGCTGATGACCGTCTCGGTGATTTACGTGATGCTGTACCCGGGTCTTGGCACCTATCGTGGCGCACTCGGCTGGTCCCAGGGCGGCCGGATCGCGGAACGATTCGCCGATTACGACGCCGAATTCGGGCCTGAGCGCCGGCGGATCCTCGGGCAGTCGCTGGAAGCGCTCGCCGCGGAACCGGCCGCGATGCGGTCTGCGTGGCGCATCTTCAACAACAACTGCAGTTCCTGCCACGGCCAGGATGCCGCCGGGCAGGCGCGGCAATTCCCCGACCTGACCGATGCCGCCTGGCAATGGGGCGCGCACGAGCCGCAGATCATCCAGACGATCGCGTCCGGACGGCAGGCCGCAATGCCGGGCTGGCTTCCGGTTGCGGGCGAGGCGGGCGTCGGGGAACTCGCCGATTATGTGCTGGCGCTGTCGCGTGGCGAAACGGACGCCGCGGCCGCCTCGCCGGGCGCGGTCCGGTACCAGCAACTGTGCACAGCCTGTCACGGCGCCGATGGCGGCGGCAATCCGCTGTTCGGCGCGTCCGCGCATAACGACAGTGTCTGGACCTATGGTGGCGAACGCGCCGAGGTCATCGAGTCGATCGCGAACGGCAGGAACGGCATGATGCCAGCGTTCGGCGCGCGCCTTGACGAGACCCAGATCCGCCTGCTCGCAGCCTGGCTCAAGGCCGGAGCGCCGGAACCCTAGAAGCGGACGGCGATTCCCGCGAGTGCCTCGGCCTGGAAGATCGTCGAGCCGCTCGCGACAATGCGACAGACGCCGCCATCCAGGTCCGAACGGCAGAAGATGGCGCTGTCGGCGTCCACCAGGGTGAGGTAACCGCGCCCCTCTAAGCGGAGCTCCGCATTCTTGCCGAGCGGCACGGCGAGCCCGAACGCCATCGAGCCGGAGAAATGCGTCCGGTCGTCTGCGCCCGCGGCGGACGACGAAAACCGCGTTGCGCCAAGTCCTGCGGCGAAATACGGCTGGGCGCGTTCATAACCGCCGAAGGGCAGCGTGCCGCCGATGTGCAGGTACTCGATGTCGACGCCGTGCGACTCGACGCCATCGTCCACTTCGGATCCCTGGCGCGAATACCAAAGCTGGTAAAAACGATCGTCGCCCTTGGCGTAACGCAGCTCGAGCGCAATCGCAAAGCTCCCGCCTTCGTCGAAGTCGGCGTCTTCGCCGGTATCCACGTTCTCGAGGCTGCCTCCCATGCGGTATCCGCCGTGCAGCGCCGCCTGGAATAGCGGCAGCTGATCCGCCTGAGTCGCGGGGGCGGCAAGCAGCAGTGCGAGAGCGATGAGGTTCAGGCGTTTCAAGCGCCGACGACTATCGCACAGGAGCGCAAATCCTGCCATTGTGGTCACGAAGCATTTGGTGATGGCTACAATTGGGGCGCGATGCGCATCAACACCGACCAGCTGGCTCGTTCACTGGACAAGGGCCTTTCGCCCGTCTGGCTGATTACGGGCAACGAGGCGCTCTTGACCGGCGAGGCGGCGGATGCCGTGCGTGCGCGTGCGCGCGCCGATGGGTTTACCGGCAGGGAATTGTTCATGACGGACCGCGGTTTCGACTGGTCGGAGCTCTCCGCTGCGACCCGGGCGCTGTCGCTTTTCTCGGAACGTCGCATCATCGAAGTCCGCATGCCGTCGCCGCGTCCCGGCAAGGTGGGCGGCGCGGTGCTCGCGGAGCTCGCGGCCGATCCCGGGCCGGACAATCTCCTGCTCGTCGTGACGACGTGGCCTGAAAGGGAAACCTGGTCGAGCGGCTGGTTTAAGGCGTTCGAGAAGAACGGCGTCCTCGTTCAGGCCTGGCCGATCGAAATCGGCCGCCTTCCGCAGTGGATCGCGGGTCGCGCGGCAAGGCACGGATTGCGCTTCGATCGCGACGCCGCGGAACTCCTCGCCGAGCGGGTCGAAGGAAACCTGCTGGCCGCGCACCAGGAGATCGAGAAGCTCGCCTTGCTCCATGCGGGCGGGCAGATCGGCGCCGATGAAGTCCAGGCCGCGGTTGCGAATAGCGCCCGCTACGACGTCTACCAAGTCGGCGAAGCGGCGCTTGCGGGCGACGTGCCGCGCGCGCTCAGGATCCTCGAGGGACTGCGCGCTGAAGGTGCCGAGCTGCCGCTCGTGCTCTGGGCCCTTTGCCGCGATTTGCGGGCGCTGGCCGATGCACGGACCGGACACGGGGGCCCGGCCTACGGCGCGCAGGCCGAACGGCGCGCGGCCCTGTTGAAGCAGGCGGTTGAGCGCATGGCCGGTCAGCCGCTCGGGCCCCTGTTTACGGCTGCCGCAGCCGTCGATCGCCAGATCAAGGGTGTGGCCCAGGGCAAACCGTGGACTTCGCTCACCGGTCTCGTTGCGGTGCTCGCGGGCGCGCGGCTGCCGATTGCGCCGGCCGCCTGAGGCCGGATGCGCCCGATCGGTGTTTTCGGCGGGATGTTCGACCCGATCCATTACGGGCACCTGCGCACGGCGCACGAACTCCATGAAATCCTAGGTCTCGATACGCTCGCCTTCCTGCCGGCGGGCGATCCCCCGCACCGGGCAGCACCGCTCGCCGATGCCGAAACCCGCCTCGCGATGGTGCGGGCGGCGGTGGCGGACGATCCACGATTCTTCGTGGACGATCGCGAGATTCGGCGCGCAGGTCCCTCATACACGATCCTGACGCTCGAGGAGATGCGCGCCGAGCGTGGCGGGCAGCCGATCGTGCTGATCATGGGCATGGACGCGTTCGCCGGCATCGATCGCTGGCATCGTGCCGGGGAGCTGCTTTCGCTGGCCCATCTGGTGATCGCACTCCGGCCGCGAGCACCGGCGCCCCATGCCGGCTTCGCGGCAGAACTCCTGCGCACCCAGCGATGCGACGATCCCGCCCGCCTGTCCGCAACACCAGCCGGCCTCGTTTACGTAAGCGAAGGCACTCAGCTCGACCTGTCCTCGAGCGCCGTGCGCGGCGTGGTGGCGGCGGGACGCGATCCGCGCTACTTGATGCCCGAGGCCTCGCGTAGGATCATCCTCGCCAAGGGCAGTTACGCCCGGCCAGGTGAAAAGAAGGAATGACCGCCACGAGAATGAAGAGAAAACGCACCGCCCCCGTATCCAAGAAGACCAGGAATGCACCTGGCGCCCTGACCCGAATCGCCGTCGCCGCCCTCGAAGACATGAAGGCCGTCAACGTCAAGGTTCTCGACGTGCGCAAACTGACCGACGTCACCGACACGATGATCGTTGCAACCGGCAATTCGGACCGGCACGTCAAGTCGATCGCCGACCGGCTGATCGAACGCTGCCGCGAGGCGGGCCATCGCGCCTACGGCGTCGAGGGCCAGCGCGAAGGCGAGTGGGTGCTCGTCGATCTCCAGGACCTGATCGTCCATGTCATGCTGCCGCGCATCCGCGAGTTCTACGGACTCGAAAAACTCTGGGACCTCCGTCCCGCGCAGCGCGAACCCAAACTCGCCTGAGTTGCGGTCATGAACCTCCGGCTAATCGCGGCCGGCACGCGCCTGCCTGACTGGATCAACGAGGGCGTTGCGGAATACGGCCGGCGCTTCGGGCGGGGACTCAAGTTTGAACTCGTCGAGGTGCCGCTCGCGCGGCTCGCCGAGCGCATGAAGAACGCGATCGGCGAGGGCGACTATGTCGTGGCGCTCGAAGTGACGGGCAAGGCAATGTCGACTGAGGAGCTTTCGCGATGGCTCGCCGCGCGCATGGCCGGCGGCCGCGACCTGGCATTCCTGATCGGCGGGCCCGAAGGCCTCGATGCCGAGCTGTCCCGGCGCGCCGATCTGCGCTGGTCGTTATCGCCGTTGACCTGGCCTCATGGGCTCGCCCGGGTCATGGTGGCGGAGCAGCTCTATCGTGCACACAGCGTGCTGAAAGGACATCCCTACCACCGCGCCTGATCGGGTGCCTTAGGCTATCCTCGCTGTTCAATGGGTTACGACTCTGTTGTCCTGGCCTCGGCATCGGCGCGCCGCAGCCTTCTCCTGGCCCAGATCGGCGTGCGGCATCGCTCCCATGCCGCCGATCTCGACGAGGATCCGCTCCCGGGCGAGAGTCCCGATGTCTATGTGCAGAGGCTCGCACGCGACAAGGCGACGGCGGTCGTTGGGGCGCTCGGCGGGCGCCCGGATTACCCGGTGCTCGCCGCGGACACGACGGTCGTGCTGGACGGGCGGATATATGGAAAGCCGGCGGATGAGGAGGCCTGCGTCGAAATACTCTCTGCGCTGTCTGGCCGCCGCCACGAGGTGCTGACCGCGGTTGCGCTGCAAGCCGGCGACACGCTGCGTTCGGTGCTCTCGACGAGCCGCGTGACGTTTCGTGTTATCCCTGCCGACGAGTGCAGGCAGTACTGGGCAACCGGTGAGCCGGCCGGAAAAGCCGGCGCTTATGCGATCCAGGGCCTCGGTGCCGTCTTTGTCGCGGCAATGGATGGCAGCTTCTCCGGCGTGATGGGACTGCCGCTGTACGAGACGGCGGCGCTCCTGGACGCCGCCGGCGTGTGCCGCTGGCGGGCCCTGTGAATTCCCGGAACGCCGTCTGTGCCGGACTTGTCCAATTTGCTGCATTGAAACCCGGCAGCTGGTCATGAATTCCTGGATGCAATGGACGCAGCGGATCTGGCGCTGGATCGCCGCGCTCATCGGGCTTTGCGCGCTCCTGGCTGCCGTCGGCATCGGCGCATTCCGTCTCGCCATTGACCTGCTGCCCGGCTATCAGCAGCGCGTGGTCGATCGCGTGCGCGAGGTCACGGGGCTGGCGCTCAAATTCGACTCGGTTTACGCACGCATCGGCCGTTACGGGCCCGAGGTCGTGTTTCAAGGTGCGCGTATCCTGGCCGAATCCGGCGATCTCGCGCTCGTCACTGCAGAATCTGGCCGCGTCAGCCTTTCGATACCGCGCACGATCTGGTTCCGGCGCATCGAGGTTGGGCGCGTCGCCTTCACACGCCCGCGGCTCAGCTTCGTGATCACGTCCGACGGTCGCGTCGAGCTCGTCGGCCAGTCGGCACTTCAGCAGCCGGACACCGGGCGCCCCAAGTTCACTCTCGACCGGTTGCCGCGCGGCCACTTCGCGGTCACCGATGCGGTGCTCGACGTCCTCGATCTCCGCTCGCAGCAGGGCCGCTTCCAGCTGACCGGTGCCAACGTCGACGTCGTTCGCGAGGGCGATGACATCGTGCTGAATGGCCGCGTCGAATTGCCGGAACACCTGGGCTCGTTCATCGATTTCGAAGGGGAGGCGAGCGGCAGGCTCGCGGAAACCGAATCCGTCGCCTGGCACGCGAGTGTCGATGCACGCAATCTCGACCTCGAGCAATGGGCGGCAACGCTCCCGGATAGTTTCATCGTGCCGGCTGCCGGCCGCGGTTCCATCCGGCTGTCCGCGCGCGGCACCGGCTCCAAACTGGCGAGCCTGCGGCTCGAACCGAAGATTTCGGGCCTGCGCTTCGCGCAATCGCCCGCGGAGTTTTCGCGCGTTGCGGGCGACATCCGCATCCAGCGCGATGCCGGCACGACGTCACTGCAGGCGACGGGCCTAGAGCTGTCGCGCGCGGGCGCCGCCTGGCGGCCGACGAGCCTCGAGGCGCGTCTCGTGCAGAAGGATGGGCGCGTCGCGACCGTTGCGGCGCGCGCGGACTACCTGCGCATCGAGAACCTGGCCGTGTTTGCATGGCTCCTGCCGCCAGGCACGATGCGGGAGCGCCTGCTGACGCTCGCGCCGCGTGGAGAACTGTTCGGGCTCGACGTCACCGTCATCGATCAGGGCGCGAAGCGCTTGCCGGACATTACGGGCCGGCTTCGGTTCACGGACATCGGTTTCGGCCCGATCGGAAAGGCTGCCGGCATTACCGGTTTCGACGGCGCCGTCGAAGGCCGCGGCGCCGGCGGCGTCGTGCACCTCGCGACGCGCAACGCGACGATCGACTGGCCGCAGCAATGGCGCGCGCCCGCGGCGCTCGTGAAGGGCGACGGCCGGATCGAGTGGCAGCGCTTTGGCGACGGCCTGCGGTTGTGGCTCGACGACGCATTCGTGGACAGCGGGCACGGCGTCGCGCGCGGCAAGTTGCGGTTGCTGCTGCGCCCGGGCGAGCCGCCCCTGATGGACCTGCACGCCACGGCATCGGATTTCGACGTGACCCAACTCTGGCGTTATCTGCAGACAGGGCGCCTGCAACCCAAGACGATCCGCTGGCTGGACGCCGCCTTTCGCGCGGGCCGCGTGACCGATGCGGAGGTATCCATCACCGGACCGACGCGCGGATTTCCGTACCGCGAAGGCGAGGGACGGTTTCATGCGAGCGGCCGTGCCACGGGCCTCAGCCTTCACTATGCACCCGGATGGCAGGAGCTCCGAGGCGTCGAGACCGAATTCGCATTTGACGGGCCGGCGCTGCATGCGGTGGCCAGTCGCGGAGGTATCGGCGGCGTCTTGTTCACGCAGGCGGAAGTCAACAGCGCGGATCTCCGCGATGCCGTCTTCGCGGTTCGCGGGTCGACCCGGACGGATGCCGGCCGCGGGATCCGCATGCTGCAGGAGACGCCGCTCGCGCCGTCGTTCGGTGCCTTGTTCGCGGATCTTGCCGGCTCGGGGCCCGTGTCCGCGGAGCTTGCGATGTACCTGCCGATCAAGGACTTCGACCGCCGTGTCGTAACCGTCATGGCGAACCTGGATGGCGTCACGCTCCGCCACCGGCAGCAACCCTTCCAGGCAACCGGAATCGCGGGAGACCTCTGGGTCCGAAACCGTGAGATTCATGCGCCCGCCCTGTCCGGCCGGGCGCTCGGCGGGCGATGGCAGGCGGCGATCGACACGACGACGGCCGCGAATGGCAATCTCCGCACGCAGGTCAATGCGCAGGGGAGCGTTCAGGGGCAGGCACTGCAGCCGATCGCGCGCCTGCCGAAAAACGCGGGGATTTCGGGAATCGTGAACTGGCGCGCATCGCTCGACGTCGAGCGCAACGTCGATAAGAAGCGGCCCGCACGCGGTACGGTGCGCCTTCGCAGCGACTTGCGCGGGCTTGCGTCAAACTTGCCGCAACCATTCGACAAGGGCGCAGACGCGGCGCGGCCGCTCGACATGAGTTTGAGTTTCGACGGCACGAGCGGTCCACGCATCGAGGCTGAGCTCGGCGGCGACGTGCACGCGCTGCTGCAATGGCGGAGTAGCGCGGGCCAGGCGCCGGTGGAACGCGGGATCGTGATGTTCGGCGGCGCCGCGCCCGAGGCCTTGCCCAGCGCCGCTGGCCTGTGGTTGGCAGGGCGGATCGAGGCCGCCAGCCTGACCGACCTGCTTGATCTCCAGTGGGACGAGCCGCGCGGCCGTCCAATACACGAATGGCTCGGCGGCGCGGACCTGTCGATCGGGCGCTTTGAGGTGCTCGGCTACGCGTTCAATAACATGAGCGGCCGGCTGCGACCGGGCAATCGCGCCTGGGATGTCAGCGTGAACGGTGACGCCGCGAGCGGGCGCGTCGTCGTACCGTTCAACTTTCCCGGCGAAGTGCCGATGCTGCTCGATCTCGACCGCCTGAAACTGGGCGAACGCGTGGCGCAGGCTGGCAAGCGGCCCGATCCGGATCCGCGGAAGTTGCCGGCCGTTCGCATCGACCTGCGTGATTTCGTTTCCGACAAGCGCAGCTTCGGTCATGTGCAGGCGGAACTTGCACGCGGCACGGCCGACATGACGCTGAACCGCTTTACGATGCGGCATCCGGCCTTCACCGCCGAAGGCCGTGGCAGCTGGCTGATGCGCGACCAGGCCGCCGAGTGCCGGCTCGAGTTCGACGTGGAAACCGGCGACGTACTGGGCTTCATGAACGCGATGCAGTTGGGCGCGCTCATCGAAGGAGAGGAGGGTCACGTATCGGCCCGGCTGAGCTGGCCGGGACCGCCCGAAATGAGCGCCCTGGGCCGGCTTTCCGGTCGCATCGAGATATCGGCCGTGAATGGCAGCCTGACTTCGGTCGAGCCGGGCGCAGGCCGCGTGTTCGGACTCATGAGCCTCGCCCACCTGCCGCGCCGGCTCGCGCTCGATTTCGGAGACTTGACCGGCGAGGGACTCTCATACGACACCCTGCGGGGCACATTCCAGTTGAAGGACGGCGATGCCTATACAGACAACCTGACGCTACGCGGTTCGGCGGCGGAGATCGGCATTGCGGGCCACACGAGCCTGCGAAACCGTACTTATGACCAGACCGCGGTCGTCACGGGCCAGCTCGGTGCTTCGCTCGGCGTAGCGGGCGCGCTCGCTGCGGGTCCGGCCGTCGGCGCGGCATTGCTCCTGTTTTCGCAAATATTCAAGGAGCCGCTCAAGGGCGTCACGCGCGGCTACTATCGCATCACGGGCAGTTGGGACGACCCGCAGGTGCGCCGGATCGATGCCCGCGAAAAGAAGGACGACCGCCACGCGTCGCAAGGACCCTCATGAGCCAACCCATCGTCGCCGCGGTGCAGATGACTTCCTTGGCCGACGTCGCCCGCAATCTCGAAACCGTGCGGCGACTGCTCGCCTCGGCCCGCGATCGCGGCGCCTGCCTCGCCGTGCTGCCGGAAAACTTCTCCTTCATGGGCCGCAACGAAGCGGAGCGGCGGCAAATCGTCGAGCGCGACGGCGACGGGCCGGCGCAGGAGGCGATGGCGGCGATGGCACGCAAATTCAGGCTATGGATCGTCGCCGGAACGCAGCCGATTGAAGTCGCGGGTGAGGCACGGCCAGCCAACGCCTGCGTCGTTTATGACTCCGCAGGCAAGCGCGCGGCACGCTACGACAAGATCCACCTTTTCGACGTCGACCTTCCCGGCGGCCGCGAAGGCTATCGCGAATCGAACAATGCCGCGCCCGGCGCAAAGCCCGTGCTAGTCGACACGCCGGCGGGCCGGCTCGGACTGTCCGTATGCTACGATTTGCGCTTCCCCGAATTGTTCCGTCAACTCGTATCGGAGGGAGCCGAAATCTTCAGCGTGCCATCCGCGTTTGCAGTTCCGACCGGCCGCGCGCACTGGGAAACCCTGTTGCGGGCGCGAGCCATCGAAAACCTTTGCTTCGTGATCGCCGCAGCGCAGAGCGGGTTGCACGACAGCAACCGGGAGACCTACGGCGACAGCCTGATCGCCGACTACTGGGGCCGCGTGCTGGCGCGCGAGCCGCGCGGCAGCGGCGTCGTAGTGGCGCCGCTCGATCGCGACGGCCAGCGCGCAACTCGCGCGAGTTTTCCTGCGCTCAAACACCGCGTGGTCGGCTGAACATGGACGCGATGCAGTGCGCACGCGATCGCATCCTGGCGCCGTCGGGGCTCGACGAGCGGCGCATCGAGCAGGCGCTCGGTTCACTGCTCGGCGCGAGCGTGGACGCAGGCGACCTCTATTTCCAGCTCGCGCGCGAAGAGCACTGGGCGCTCGAGGACGGGATCGTCAAGGAAGGCAGCCACGGCATCGAGCAGGGCGTCGGTGTCCGCGCAATGGCGGGGGAACGCACCGGCTTCGCCTATTCTGACGAAGTCGTGCCGGAGGCGCTGCTGGAGGCCGCGCGCGCCGCGCGCGCGATCGCGCGTGAAGGTGGAGGCGGCCAGGTCCAGGCCTGGCGCGCGACGGCCGCGCATCGCCTCTATCCCGTCGATGATCCGATTGCGTCGCTCGCCGACGTCGACAAGGTCGCGCTCCTGACCGAGCTCGACCGACACGCACGGGCGCTCGACCCGCGTGTCAAGCAGGTGGTCGCGACGCTCGCCGCCGTGCACGAGATCGTGCTCGTCGCCGCGAGTGACGGAACGCTTGCAGCCGACGTGCGGCCGCTCGTGCGGATGAACGTCTCGGTGATCGTCGAGCAGAACGGGCGGCGAGAGCAGGGTTATGCGGGCACTGGCGGGCGCTATTCGCTCGAGGAGTTCGTCGCCGGCGAACGTCCGCTCCGCCTGGCACGCGAGGCCGTACGGCAGGCGACCGTGAATCTCGAGGCCGTGCCGGCACCCGCCGGCACGATGGCGGTGGTGCTCGGGCCGGGCTGGCCCGGCGTGCTGCTCCATGAGGCGATTGGCCACGGGCTCGAGGGGGACTTTAATCGCCGCGGGACGTCCGCGTTTTCGGGACGCATCGGAGAGCGTGTCGCTTCCGCGCTTTGCACAGTCGTTGACGACGGCACGCTGCCCGGCCGGCGCGGTTCCCTGAACGTCGACGACGAAGGCACGCCGACGTCCTGCACAACGCTCATTGAGAATGGCGTGCTGAAGGGCTATCTCCAGGACAAGCTCAATGCGCGGCTCATGAGGGCCAAGCCGACGGGCAACGGCCGCCGCGAGTCATTCGCGCACACGACGTTGCCGCGCATGACCAATACGTACATGCTGCCCGGTCCGCACGAGCCCGGGGAGATCATCCATTCGGTCAAGCGCGGCCTCTACGCCGTCAACTTCGGCGGCGGCCAGGTCGACATCACCTCGGGCAAGTTCGTGTTCTCGGCGAGCGAGGCCTACCTGATCGAGGACGGCAAGGTCACTGCACCCGTCAAGGGCGCGACGCTGGTCGGAAACGGTCCCGATGTGCTGACGCGCGTCAGCATGGTCGGCAATGACCTCATGCTCGACGACGGTATCGGAAGTTGCGGCAAGGACGGGCAGACCGTGCCGGTCGGTGTCGGGCAGCCGACGCTGCGCATCGATGCGCTGACAGTCGGCGGCACGGCCTGAGGAGGCGATGATGCGAATCTCACGTCCGCTGTACGAGGCTCTGCCTTACGCCTACATCGTCATCGGCGTCGCCGCGGTAGGCGCTTCATTTTTCTGGCGCGTGGCGGATTGGTCGGGGCTGGTGGCCGTGCTCGGGCTCGTCGCTGTCGTCGGCGGACTGGTGCTGGCGCTCCGCCGCCGGGACTACCGGATCCAGAAGCGCCACTACGGCGCCGCGTTCGAGGAAGAGAGCTAGGCGCTCGGCTCAGGCCGTGCCGGCGGCCGGGGCGGATTCGTCGGAATCTTCCGACGGCTCCCCGGATTCATCGAGCGCTTCGTGATCGCCCGTGGTCTCCTGCTGCTGATGCTGCGCCCGCGCCCGCGCGGAGCGCTCGTCGAGGTACATGATCTCGTGCTTGCCAAGCACGATGACGTCGCCGTCGTTCAGGTGGTGCCGGCGGATGCGCTTGGACTTCACGTAAACGCCGTTCGTGCTGTTCAGGTCCTCGAGCACGCAGCCAACGAGGGTCGTCGTGATCTGGCAGTGATGCCGGCTGATGAACTTGCTCTCGATCTGGACGTCGTTCTCGGCGGTGCGGCCGATGATCAGCCGCCCGATGCGCAACGGCCGCTCCTCGACGTGCTCGCCGCCGTGCGCGACCACGATCCGCGCCAGCACTTCGTCCCCTTTCGATGGCCGCGGCGTTGAGTCGGGATCCGTGACGCCCGCGCGCATGCGGTTCGTGCGTGCCGCAAACTCGACCCATTGCAGCTCGTCGATCGCGGATTTCAGCACTTCCGCGCTGACCGACGGCTGCTCCGACGAGTACGCGATCATGAGTGCGGTGTCGCACAGCGTGTTGATCAGGCGCGGCACGCCGCCGGTGTAGCGGAAGATGACGGGCAGTGTTTCCGGCGCGAACAGCTGCCGGCCATGGGCGCCCGCGACTTCGAGGCGGTGCAGGATGTAGGCCTGCGTCTCCTCCGGCGTTAGCGCCGTCAGGTGGAAGCGCAGGCGAACGCGCTGCACGAGCTGGACGAGTTCCGGCGAATCGAGTTTCTCGTTGAGTTCAGGCTGCCCCGCCAGGATGATGCGCAGCACCTTTTCCTTGGTCGTCTCGACACCGGACAGCAGGCGGATTTCCTCGAGCACGCGATTCGAGAGGTTCTGGGCCTCATCGACGATCAGCATGACCTTGCGCCCGGCGGCGTATTGCTCGACCAGGAACTGGTTGAGCGTTGCGATCAGCTCGGCCTTTCGCATCTTGAAGGGCGAAAAGCCGAACTGGACCAGCACGGCCTGGAGGAACTCGATCGGGGAAACCTGGGTCTGCGCGACCTGCGCAACGACTACGTCCTTTTCCAGCTCGCGCAGGAATGTCTCGAGCAGGGTGGTCTTGCCGGATCCGATCTCGCCCGTGATGACGACGAACCCGTCGGTGAACCAGATGGTCGATTCCATGTACGCCTTGGCGCGCGCATGGTGCTTCGACAGGTACAGGAATGACGGGTCCGGGCTAAGCCGGAACGGCAGCTCTGTCAGCTGGAAATGTTCTAGGTACATACGGCACTCAAGGCTAGCACAAGCGCAAGTCCCGGTTCCGGTTAGGGATTCAATCCGCGCTGCAGTTGCCGCGCGGCGCGGTCACGCGCGGCGCGGTTGGCCGTGACAAGCGTCACATGGCCGAGCTTGCGGCCTGGCCGCGGCGTCTTGCCGTAGTCGTGCCAGTGCGCCCCGGCGATCCCCAGCAATTTCGTCACGGCGGGCTTCCGGCCGATCACGTTTCGCATCACGGCATGTCCGCGCGCGCGCGCGCTGCCGAGCGGCAGGCCCGCGATCGCGCGAACGTGGTTCTCGAACTGGCTGGTTTCGGCGCCTTCGATGGTCCAGTGACCGGAGTTGTGCACACGCGGCGCCATTTCGTTGGCGACGAGCCGGCCGCGCTCGATGAAGTACTCGACGCAAAGCACGCCGACATAGCCGAACGCATGCATGAGCCGCCGGTGATTGCGCTCGGCCTCGCGCTGCAATCGCCGATTTTCGTAGGGCGCACGCGTCTCGGCGAGGATGCCGCCGACGTGCGTGTTCTCGGCAAGTGGATAGCTCCGGATGATTCCCGCGCGATTGCGTGCCGCGACGAGCGAGACCTCGCGTGAGAAATTCACGACTCGTTCGTAGATGAGGGGCTGGCCGGCAAGCCGGGCCCAGGCATCGCCAGCATCCCCGGCGCGGCGCACGAGCGCCTGGCCCTTGCCGTCGTAACCGAGGCGCCGGGTCTTCAGGATGCCGGGCGTACCGAGGTCCTCGATCGCGCGTACGAGATCGCGCTCGACTTCGACGGCGGCGAACGGCGCCACCCGCATCCCGAGCCGGAGGAAGAGTTTCTTCTCGGCGATCCGGTCCTGCGCAACTTCGAGGGCGCGCGGCGGCGGCCAAACGGGCCTGATCTTCGCGATCGCGCGCGCCGATTCGACCGGCACGTTTTCCCAGTCGAATGTCACGACATCCACGCCGCGCGCGAAACGGGCGAGCTTGCGACGATCGTCGAATGCGCCGGCCACGACCGGCGCGACCGCGGCGCCGGGCACGTTGGTGCTCCGGTCATACATCGCGAAGTCGAGGCCGAGCGGAATCCCTGATAGGGCCATCATCCTGCCGAGCTGGCCGGCGCCGATGATGCCGATGCGCATGGGGTCTCTTAGCCGGCGGCCGGATCGGGCTTTGCCAGCACGTCCGCGGTCTGGCGCTCCCGGAAGGCGCGGAGCGCATCCTTAAACGGTGGATGGCTTCCCGCGAGTATCGCCGTTGCGAGGAGCGCGGCATTGCGTGCGCCCGGCTCGCCGATCGCGACGGTTGCGACCGGTATGCCGGCCGGCATCTGCGCGATCGACAGCAGCGAGTCGAGGCCGTTCAGCGCCTTGGACTGGATCGGCACGCCGATCACGGGCAGCAGGGTCTTGGAGGCCGTCATTCCGGGAAGATGTGCGGCACCACCCGCGCCCGCGATCAGGACCTCGAGCCCGCGCGCCGCGGCGCCGCCGGCATATTCGAACAGGAGATCAGGCGTGCGGTGCGCGGAGATGACCCGGCTCTCGAAGGGCACGGAGAGGGCGCCGAGGAGTTCCGCCGCATGACGCATCGTCTCCCAGTCCGACGACGAGCCCATGATGATGCCGACCAGCGGTTTCATCGTGGGAGTCTAGCATGGGAGACACTCGGGGCCGGCTGAGCGGCGGCTCCAAGTGTCTATAAGCAAAGGGAAAATTGTTCTACGAGGGCCTGAAAGCCCCCTGCGCCGACAGGGAGTGGCGCGACGCAGGGGGGATGCCCGAAGATCAGGGGATGCTTGATACGCTGGGCAACGCGATCAGGCTAGCGCGTCATGTCCTGTCGACAACATCTGGTCTGTCTCCGGGACGCGACAGCGTCCTACATTCGCAATGGAGTGCCGATGAATCTTTTCGATTCATATTTTCGTGTCCTGCAGATCGCGGCCGTCGCGATCGTTCTGGGAGTCCTTTCCCCGACCGAGGCCCGAGGAGACGATGATCCGGCGCTTCGCCAGGCGCGGGAGTTCCTGAAGAAGTATCCGCTGATCGACAGCCACAATGATCTGCCGAGTGTCATTCGTGAAAGCGGCACGCCACCGCGGGATGTTGCGGCCTATGACCTGAATCGCCGGACCGCGGGCGACACTGATATCGGCAGGCTGCGCGAAGGGGGCGTGGGCGGCCAGTTCTGGTCGGTGTACATACCAAGCTCGGCGGATGTCGGGAAGAAGGGATTCGCCAGGATACAGCTCGAGCAGATCGACATTGCGCTTCGCATGATCGAGCGTTATCCGGGCGACCTCAGGCTCGCGCTCTCGGCTGCCGACATCGACGAGGCCAGACAGGCGGGACGCATTGCCTCCCTGCTCGGCATCGAAGGCGGTCATGCGATCGAGAACTCGCTGGGCGTGCTGCGCGCCTATTACCGCCTCGGTGTCAGGTACATGACGCTCACGCACTTCAACGGCAACGACTGGGCGGATTCGGCGACGGAAGCGCCGCGACACGGCGGCCTGACAAAATTCGGCGCCGAGGTCGTCAGGGAAATGAACCGGCTGGGCATACTGGTCGATATCTCACACGTGTCGACTGACACGATGAACGACGTGCTGGACATCGCGGAGGCGCCCGTCATTTTCTCGCACTCGAACGCGAAGGCCATCACGCCGAGCATTCGCAATGTGCCGGACGAGGTGCTGCACCGCCTGCCGCGAAACGGCGGAGTCGTCATGGTCAATTTCATCTCGGAATTCAGCGTTACGGGACCGGCATTCGATGAGTGGCAGGCCGCCTTCGCCGCCGCCAGCGGCGGCGTCAAGCTCGGCGATGCGCGCTATGACGAGGAAAAAGCGAAGTATTCGGCGATTCACCCGGAGGCGAAGGCGACGATCCAGGATGTTGCCGACCACATCGAACACATTCGCGACGTCGCGGGCATCGACCATGTCGGAATCGGCGCCGATTTCTTCGGCGACCCCTCGTTCATGGCGGCGGGGCTGGAGGATACCTCGCGCTACCCCCATCTTTTCGCCGAACTGATCCGCCGCGGCTGGAGCGATGCGATGCTGACCACGCTCGCGAGAGGCAATATCCTGCGGGCGCTGCGGGACGCCGAAAAGGCGGCGGCCCGGATCCAGAAGTCCCGGCCGGCATCGATCCTGACGATCGAGCAGCTCGACGCGGGGCGGACCGAGCCCGACAAGTACTGAGGGCATCGACAGCCCCGGCCCGCGGCGGGAGTCGCGGGTTTAGGGACGTGATTGGACTTCCGCGAGTTGCGCCTGCACGAAGCGGAACAGCTTGCGGCCGGCACTTGCCGGCTTTCCGTCACGCCGCTCCGCCAGCGCCGCACCGGCGAGCCTTGTGAGCTCAGCGCGATCCGCTGCGGGAAACTCGCCGGCGAATTCCGCGATCGCGGCGTCGCCACCGGCGAGCAGCCGGTCGCGCCATCGCTCGGCGCGCTTGAAACGCGCCGCATCGCTCCGCGCATTCTGCGATTCCGACTCGAGCGCCGCGCGTATCGGCTCGCAATCGATGCTGCGCATCAGCTTCCCGACGAACTGGCGTTGCCGGAGGAGCGCAGCCCGGCTCGTGATGCGCCGGGCGAGGGCGATCGAGTCCGCGAGCTTGTCCGGGAGATCAAGGCCCGCGAGCAGGCTCTCGGGAGCGGCGATCAGCCGGTCAGCCAGGTGCTGGACGGCCCGGGCCTGACGCTTCAGTTCGGTCTTGGTCGGGGGCGGGAGACCGCCGGGCAGCTCGCGGCGGCGCATCGTTTGATGCTAGCACGCGCGCCATTGCCCGCCGTGAGGCTGCCGGTACAATCCCGGGTTCGATGCCCGAAGCCACCCAACCAGATCAGGCCGCGCTCGAGCGGGTCGTCGAGCGAGCGCTCGCGCTCGCGCGGGCGGGCGGGGCGACTGCAGCCGAAGCCGCAGTGGGCGTTTCCACCGGCCTCTCGGTGACGGTGCGCCTGGGCGAAGTCGAGACGCTCGAATACCAGCGCGACCGGAGCCTCGGCGTGACCGTCTATGCGGGCAAGCGCAAGGGATCCGCGAGCACTGCGAATCTCGCGCCGGCGGCGGTCGAGGAAACCGTCGCGAAGGCGCTTTCGATCGCGAGCTTCACGGCTGAGGACGAATACTCGGGCCTGCCCGACGCCAGGCTGATGGCGGGCGAACTGCCCGACCTTGATCTCAGCCATCCATGGGACCTCGAGGCGCCGGAAGCGATCGCACTCGCCAGGCGCTGCGAAGCGGCAGGACTCGCGCACGACAAGCGCATCCGGAATTCGGAGGGCGCCTCGGTGTCTACGCACCGGAAGCTTCGCGTGTTTGGCAACAGCCACGGCTTCATCGGCGGCTATCCTTCGACTTCGCACAGCGTCAGCTGCGTCGTGCTCGGTGAGCACGATGGCGAAATGCAGCGCGACTACTGGTATACGGCCGCGCGCAACTGGCGCGGTCTCGAAGACGTCGAGGTCGTGGGGCGGAGGGCGGCTGAAAGGACCGTGCAGCGCCTGGGCGCCGGCAAGCTCTCGACGCGGAAGGCGCCGGTGCTTTTCGCTCCGGAGCTCGCGCGGGGCCTGATCGGGCATTTCGTCGGCGCGATCGGAGGCGGCGCGCAATACCGGCGCAGCAGCTTTCTGCTGGACGCCGGCGGCCAGCAGGTCTTTCCAGAAGCCATCTCACTGATCGAGCGACCGCACCTGAAGGGCGCGCTCGGCTCCGCGCCGTTCGACGGCGAAGGCGTCGCCACCCGCGATCGCGAACTGGTCGTCAACGGCGTGCTGGACGGTTACCTGCTCGATTCCTATTCCGCGCGCAAGCTCGGGCTCGTCACGACCGGAAACGCCGGCGGCGTGCACAACCTCGTCCTCCAGGGCGACATGCTAGACCCTGCGACGCTGCTCCGGAAACTGGGCAGCGGCCTGCTCGTGACCGAAATGATGGGTCAGGGCGTCAACCCGGTGACCGGTGACTACTCGCGTGGCGCGTCGGGATTCTGGGTCGAGAACGGCGAAGTCACGCGGCCCGTCCACGAGATCACCGTGGCAGGCAACCTGCGCGCGATGTTCCTCGGCATCGTCGCGCAGGGCGACGACGTCGACTGCCGCGGTGCGATCCACTGCGGTTCGCTCCTGATCGAAGAGATGACGATCGCCGGCGACTAGGAATCTAAAGGGAATTTAAAGGGGACGTTCACCTTTACTGAGGTGGGGCCCAAAGGATTTCCCTTCAGTAAAGGTGAACGTCCCCTTTAAATTCCCTTTAGATTCCTCCGGCGACTAGGGCGACTTCCGGGCCGCCAGTTCCCGCAGCGTCATCCCGTCGATTCGCTCGCGTACCGCAGATTCCACCGATTGCACAATCGCATCGGCGACGGGTTCGGTGCGCGCCCGCCACAGCAGCCAGTACTCGTACTGGCGCTCGTTGCGGACTGCGCTCAGTATGTCCTGTAGGGCGATGCTCTCGAGATCGCGCGCCGGGATCAGCTCCTCGTCCTCGGTGAGGGTCAGCAGGCCGGCCCGTTCCAGCGAGCTGACAACGCTTGCGAGCGCGGCACCCGGGATCTCGAGGTCCTCGGCAAGCAGGCGCTGTTGCCAGGGCGGCTCGCCCGCCAGGAACTTGCGCGCGATCATGAGCATCAACGTGAACGCGAGGCGTTCGCGGAGCGCGCTCGTCAGCCGGATGGGCGCCTGCCCGACGTGCAGGTAACGCGGGTTCTGCAGGTAGAAAGAAAGTTGCGCGCCGATCAGCAGGATGAGCCAGCTCACGTAGATCCAGATGAGCGCGGCCAGGAAGATCGCAAAGCCTGCGTAGATCGCGACCATCTGGGTCGAGGCGGCAACGATCTTCGTGAACACTGCGCCTCCCGCCGCCCACAGGGCGCCGGCCGTGATGCCGCCCACGAGCGCGGCGCGGAACCGGACGCGCGTGTTCGGCACGAACGCGTAGAGGAAGGTGAAAACACCGGTCACGAAAAGGTAGGGCCCGAGAATGCCGAGGCCCCGAACGATCGCCCCAAACGGCTCGTGCTGCACGAGCCAGACCATCGCCGAGTGGTTCGCCAACGCGCCGAACAGGCTGAAGACGACGACCAGGAATACGGGGCCGACCACCATCAGGCTCAGGTACTCGCTGACGCGGCGCATGAGCGAGCGCGGGCGCTCGACGTGCCAGGCGAAATTGAAGGCCTCTTCGAGCTTCTGGATCGTGGACACGACCGTATAGAGCAGGAAAGCGAGGCCGAGGGAACCCAGCACGTCGCCGCGCACGTTCTCGACGAACGTCATCATCTGCGTGGTCAGTTCGCCGGCGCGTTCCCCGATCGGCCGCAGGACCTCGTAGACCAGCGGCTCGAGATCGCGATGGACGCCGAGGCCTTTCAGCACCGCGAACGAGAAGGCGATGAGCGGGACGAGCGAGAGGAGCGTCGTGTACACGAGCCCCATCGCCCGCAGGTTCAGTTCCCCGGTCAGCAGGTCGCGGATCAGAGCGAAGGGATAGCGCAGGAGATCGAGCAGCCAGTTCGCCGGCTTGACCGGAAGATGGTGCCGCTCGAACAGCAATTCCTCGACGCGCCGGCGCAGGTCGGCATACGGAGTCACCGCGCGAGCGTGGCACAGCGCCGGTGCGCCCGCAATTCCGCCCCTGCTAGAGTGCCACGATGCCGGGCACCTATCCCGAACGCATCGTCTGCCTCACCGAGGAGACGACCGAGACGCTTTACCTGCTGGGCGAAGACCGGCGCATCGTCGGGATCTCCGGCTTCACCGTGCGGCCGCCGCAGGCCCGGCGCGAGAAACCGCGCGTCTCGGCATTCACGAGCGCGAAAATCGACCGCATCGTCGCACTCGAACCGGACCTCGTGCTCGGCTTCTCCGACCTGCAGGCGGACATCGCTGCCGCACTGGCGCGCGCCGGCATCGAAGTGCACCTCTTCAATCACCGCAGCGTTCCGGAGATCCTGCGCATGATCCGGATGCTCGGCGGAATGATCGGTTGCGAGGCGAAGTCCGGAGCGCTCGCCGACCGGCTCGCCGCCGGAGTCGAAAGAGTTCGCGCGGCCGCCAGACGGCTGCCGCGCCGCCCGCGCGTCTACTTCGAGGAATGGGATGAGCCGCAGATCGCGGCGATCCGATGGGTCGGCGAGCTGATCGAGATCGCGGGCGGCGACAATTGCTTCGCGGAGCTTGCGGCAAAGCCGCTGGGGCGCGATCGCATCATCGCGGATGCGGCGGAAGTCGTGCGTCGTGCGCCGGACATCATCTTCGGATCCTGGTGCGGCAAGAAATTCCGCCCGGAGCACGTGGCCGCCCGACCGGGCTGGGGCGCGATTCCTGCGGTCCGGGATGGCGAACTGCACGAGATCAAGTCGGCGATCATCCTGCAGCCGGGACCGGCGGCCTTGACCGATGGCCTGGACGCACTCCACGCACACATCCGGCGCTGGGCCGGGGACTAAAGGGGACGTTCACCTTTACTGAGGGGAAAGCATTGGAGCCCCGCCTCAGTAAAGGTGAACGTCCCCTTTAGTCCCCGATCAGGCGGCGCTCGGCCTCGAGGTACTTGGCAACGGTACGCGCGATTACCTCCGGCGGAAGCCGCGGCCCCGGCGGACGCTTGTCCCAGTCGAGGGTCTCGAGGTAATCGCGAACGTACTGCTTGTCGAAGGAGGGCGGACTGATGCCTTCGCGATAGCTGTCCGCCGGCCAGAAGCGCGAGGAGTCGGGCGTCAGCGCCTCGTCCATGAGGATGACCTGCCCGGCGTCGTCGAGCCCGAACTCGAACTTCGTGTCGGCGATGAGGATGCCCCGGCCGCGGGCGTACTCGGCCGCATGCGCATAGAGGGCGAGCGCGAGTTCCTTCACGCGCGCCGCCGTGGCCGTCCCGATGACGTCCGCAACCTGCTCGAAAGACACGTTTTCGTCGTGCTGCCCGGCGGACGCCTTGGTGGCCGGTGTGAAGATCGGCGCGCGCAGGCGCGCCGCAAGCGCGAGTCCCGGAGGCAGGGCAATGCCGCAGACGCGGCCGCTCTTCTGGTAGTCCTTCCATCCGGAGCCGATCAGGTAGCCGCGCACGACGGCTTCGACGGGCAAGGGCTTCAGGCGCCGGACGACGACCGCGCGACCCTCGAGCGGCGCGCACTCCTCGGGATCGCGGACGTACCGTGACACGGGCTCGCCGGTCAGGTGATTCGCGACGAGATGACGCGTGCGCGCGAACCAGAAGTTGGAAATCGCCGTGAGGACGCGTCCCTTGCCGGGGATCGGATCCGGCAGCACGACATCGAAGGCGGACAGGCGATCGCTCGCGACAATCAGCAGGCGGTCGTCGCCGATCGCATAGTTGTCACGCACCTTGCCTCGATGTAGCAGCGGCAGCGAGCGCAGATTTGATTCGAACAGCGCGGCGGAGTCCATGCAACGGGCTCTTGCTAACATGGCCAGCGTCGATGGTAATGGAAAGAATGATGAACTGGACCGGCAAGCTGATCGGCGCAATCCTGGGCTTCGTCCTGACCCGCCGCCCCATGGGCGTGCTGCTCGGATTGATCCTCGGCCACCTCTACGACCAGTTCGTCGCAAGAGGCGGCGCAGGCGGCGCGCCGCGAGCCGATCCCGCGACAGTGCGCGCGACCTTCTTCCGCGCCGCCTTCGGCGTCATGGGCCATGTCGCGAAGTCCGACGGCCGCGTTTCGGAGCAGGACATCGCCGCGGCACGGCGGATCTTCCGCCAGTTCAACCTGACCGATGCGGACACCCGCGCGGCGATGCAGTTCTACAACGATGGCAAGGCGCCGGATTTTGACCTGGACGCGACTCTCAAGGAACTTGCAGACGTCTGCCGCGGCCGCGAAGCAGTGTTGCGCATGTTCCTCGAGATCCAGATGCGCGCGGCGCTCCTGGGCGACGGCCTCACGGGCATTACGCGTTCGACGCTGGTGCGTGTCGCGGCGGCACTCGGCATCGGTGCGCTCGAGTTTGCGCACCTGGAAACGCTGCTCCGGCTCCAGGCCTACGCGGGCGCGGGCGGTTTTGGACCTGCGGGGGGTGCCCGGCCCGGCGCGTCGGCGGGCGGCGCGGATCCGCTTGCGGACGCTTACGAGATCCTGGGCGTGCAGAGGACGGCGACCAACGCCGAGGTCAAGCGCGCTTATCGCAAGCTCATGAGCGAAAATCACCCGGACAAACTCGTCGCCCGGGGCCTTCCCGAATCGATGCTGGAAATCGCGAAGCAGAAGACGCAGGCGATCCAGGCCGCCTGGGAGCGCGTCCGCGAAGCACGCGGCATGCGCTAGAGTACGCGCATGCTTCCAGCCGTCATCGCACCTTCGATCCTGTCCGCGGATTTTGCGAAGCTCGGTGCCGAGGTAGACGCCGTGCTCGCGGCCGGGGCCGACTGGGTCCATTTCGACGTGATGGACAACCACTACGTGCCGAACCTGACGATCGGGCCACTCGTCTGCAGGGCGCTCCGCAAGCACGGCGTCAAGGCGCCGATCGACGTGCACCTGATGGTCGATCCCGTGGACCGGCTGGTGCCGGAGTTTGCGGAGGCGGGCGCGACCTGGATCAGCTTTCACCCGGAGGCGAGCCGGCACGTTGACCGTACCATCCAGCTCATCCGCGATTCGGGCTGCCGGCCCGGCATCGTGCTGAACCCGGCGACGCCGCTTGGCTGGCTTGATCACATCCTCGGGTCGGTCGACCTCGTGCTGCTCATGTCGGTCAATCCAGGCTTCGCGGGCCAGCAGTTCATCGAGCCGGTGCTCGGCAAGCTTGCCGAGGCCAGGCGACGCATCGATGCCAGCGGGCGCGAGATCCGGCTCGAGATCGACGGCGGGGTGAAGCAGGACAATATCGGCGCGATTGCCGCGAGCGGCGCGGACACGTTTGTGGCGGGCAGCGCGATCTTCGGGGCGAAGGATTACGCGGCCGCTATCCGCGCGCTACGCGCGCGCATCGCGGGCCGCTGAGCCGGGTTACTTGGCCGCGGCGACGGCGGCCTTGGCGAACTCGGGTGCCGCGCGCGCCTTGACCTTGGGGCGTGCGCCGAAGACCACGATCGTCTTGCCGCGCGCCGTCAGCAGGCCCTGTTCCTCGAGGACTTTCAGGACGCGGCCGGCCATCTCGCGCGAGCAGCCGACGAGGCGCGAGAGCTCCTGCCGGCTGACCTTGATCTGCATGCCCTGCGGATGGGTCATGGCGTCGGGCTCGCCGCAAAGGTCCATGATCGCGTGGGCGATGCGGCCCGTGACGTCGACGAACGCCAGGTCGCCGAGCTTGCGATTCGTGCGATCGAGGCGCGTCGCGAGCTGGGTGGCGAGCTCGAACACGAGTCCCGGGCTTTCCGATGCAACCTGGCGGAAGCGCGGATAGGTCATCTCGGCGAGTTCGCATTGCGTGCGCGTTCTCACCCAGGCGCTGCGCTGCTGGCTGTCGGAGAAGAGGCCCATCTCGCCAAAGAACTGGCCCTTGTTCAGGTAGGCGAGGACCATCTCATTGCCATCCTCATCCTCGATCATCACTTCGACCGAGCCGCGGATGATGTAGTAAAGGACATCCGGCAGGTCGCCTGCGTGAATCAACGCGGTCTTCGATGGAACCGTGCGTACACGGCAATAACTGAGGAAGCGATTGATCGCCGGGATGTCGGTCAGTTGCTTGACGGGTTCTTCCATTGTGCTCCCCTGGGGCGGTCTGCGCGTGTATCGGCGGCCGTGGCAGTACCAGCGGCCGTTGTATTACAGCCCCGCGCGCACCGCAAGACATAATCGGACAACTCTCAAATCCAGTAGGCCGTGCCGGTCATGAACCGGGCCGTGAGGCGCATCAGTCGCGGCACCGGGGCGGGCAAAGTTTTACCGCCCGCGGCGATCGCCGCGCGCCCGTGCCCCACCTCGTCGGCCTGCATCTGTTCAATGATCGCACGGCTGCGCGCATCGTCCGCTGGCAGCCGCGCGAGATGATCCGCGAGATGTCCCTCGACCTGCTTTTCCGTTTCGGCCATGAATCCAAGGCTCGTGCGATCGCCGCAGAGCCCGGCCAGCGCCCCGATCGCGACGGATCCCGCGTACCAGAGCGGATTCAACAGGGAAGGGCGCGAACCCAGCTCGTCCAGCCGGTCCCGGCACCAGGCGAGGTGATCGCCTTCTTCCGCGGCCGCATGGCGAAGCGCTTCGCGCGTCGCAGCCGATCGGGCCGTGATGGCCTGGCCCTGGTAGAGCCCCTGGGCGGCAATCTCCCCGGCGTGATTGACCCGCATGAGTCCTGCGACGTGCCGGCGACGGCCGGAATCCGCGGGCGCAGGCGCCGGAATTCCCGGGGTCGGGCGCGCGCTGGCGGGTCGGGCGAAGCTGCTGCGGAGGCCAACTTCGGCCAGTTCCAGCAGGCGATCGAGGGGCGAAAGGGTCCGCGGCTCCATGCGACGCATATTATATAGACATGCTCCCCAGGGTTCCCCTGTTGCGACAATGACTTGCGAGCGGCGCCGCGCGGCTTTGCAAGGCTCCGCCATCTGTGTAAACTTGCCGGCCTTTCTCGAACCCGACCCTATTCAGGGGCCCAAGATGAAGACGGTTTTCGCGAAGCCAGAGCGCGTGCGACGCGACTGGTACCTGGTGGACGCGTCCGGAAAGACGCTCGGCAGGCTCGCCACGCAGATCGCCATGCGGCTGCGCGGCAAGCACAAGCCGGAATTCACGCCCCATGTCGACTGTGGCGATTACATCATCGTCATCAATGCCGAGAAGGTGGCCGTGACGGGCAACAAGAAGCGCGACAAGGTGTATCAGCAGCACCCCGGCCAGCTCGGCAACCTGAAGACGATTGCGCTCGGGAAGCTCCTGGCCGAACACCCGGAGCGGGCGATCGAGTACGCGGTCAAGGGGATGCTGCCGAAGACGATTCTCGGCCGCCAGATGTACCGGAAGCTGCATGTATTCGCCGGCACCGCGCATCCGCACGCCGCACAGCAGCCGAAGCAGATCGAGCTCTAAGGACCCCGAATCATGGCATCCAGCGCAAACCTCGCCACCGGCCGCCGCAAGTCTTCCTCGGCCCGCGTGTTCATGAAGCCCGGCAAGGGCGCGATCACGGTCAATGGCCGTCCGCTGGACGAATTCTTCGGCCGCAAGACGGGCGTGATGATCGTCCGCCAGCCGCTCGAACTGGTGCAGATGACCGAACGCTTCGACATCAGTGTCCTGGTCGAGGGCGGCGGCATCACGGGCCAGGCCGGTGCGATTCGCCACGGCATCACGCGCGCGCTGATCCAGTACGACGAAGAGCTGCGCAAGCCGCTCCGCGCTGCCGGCTTCGTCACGCGCGACGCGCGTGAAGTTGAGCGCAAGAAGGTCGGCCGGCGCAAGGCACGCCGCGGGACGCAGTTCAGCAAGCGCTGATACTCTTCCTGGGGACGAACCACACTTGGGGGATCGTCTAGCGGTAGGACTGCGGACTCTGACTCCGCCAACCTAGGTTCGAATCCTAGTCCCCCAGCCAACAAAGCAAGAGAGCCGGTCCAAAGGGCCGGCTCTCTTGCTTTGAACATCCCGGCACCGTCATCGCGGCCTAGCGTTTGAGCGTCTGTACGCCGCTGTCACTCGCGACCAAAAGCACGTCTGCGCCGCGACGCGCGAAAAGACCCACCTCGACGACCCCGACCAGGAGTCCGATCTGCGCCTCGAGCGCGACGGGGTCGCTGATCTTCAGGTTATGCACGTCGAGGATCTCGTTGCCGTTGTCGGTCCTGAATCCCTGGCGCAGGACCGGTTGGCCGCCGAGGCCTGCGAGCCTGCGCGCGACGAGTGAGCGGGCCATCGGGATGACCTCGACAGGCAGCGGAAAGCGCCCGAGCACGTCGACGAGCTTGGAGTCGTCGACGATGCAGACGAAGCGGCGGCTGGCCGCGGCCACGATCTTTTCCCGGGTCAGCGCGCCGCCGCCGCCCTTGATCAGGGCGAGGTGGCGGGTCGCCTCATCGGCCCCGTCGACATAGAGCGACAGGTCGCCGGAATCATTCAGCGAGACCACCTCGATGCCGGCCTCCTTGAGCAGGCGCGTACTCGCTTCGGAGGAAGAGACGGCCCCGGCAATGCGGTGGCGCCGGTCCTTGAGCGCGGCGATGAAGTGGTTAACGGTGGAGCCGGTGCCGACACCGACGGTCATGCCGTCCTCGACGTATTCGAGTGCGGCGAGTGCGGCAGCTTTCTTCTTCGAGTCGGCGTCCATGGTGTGGCTCCACAAAAAACTGTGCCCGCTTACGCGGGCACAGTCTCGTCTCTTGGTGAACCGGCGGTTGGTCGTCTCTCGATCAGCCAACCACCGATCAACCAGGCAAAGAGCTTACTTCTTCTTCGAAGCCTTTTTCTTTGCCTTCTTCTTGGTCGCCATGTTGGATCTCCATGTCGGGTTAATCCGAGGTCGGAGTATATACATGGTTGACAGGATTGCAAGCAAGGGGTAGCGACTTCGCGCGCATCATCACCGCGCGCGACTGATCGCGATCACTCATCAGGAACATTTTCCTTCGCGAGTCGATGAATGATTTTCCATTCTTCGGCAGTGACGGGCATCACCGAGAGCCGGTTGCCACGTCGCAGCACGATCAGTTTCTTCAATGGTCCATTCGCGTGCTTGCGCAGCATGTCGAGCGTGACGGGATTGGCGAACTTGCGAATCAGGCGCACCTCGACCTGGTACCAACGCGGGCTCGACGGGTCGCTGTCCGCATCGTAGTGGCGGTGCCTGCGATCGAACGCAGTCGGATCGGGGTGGCCCGCGCGCACGACCTCCATTGTCCCGTAGATACCTGGCACGTCGCAGCTCGAATGATGGAAAAACGCGCGGTCCCGGACGGCAAGATCATCGCGCAGCATGTTGCGTGCCTGGTAGTTGCGCACGCCGTCCCAACCCGCGGTTTGTCCCGGTGAACGGGCCAGATCGTCGATGCCGAAGGTGTCCGGCTCCGACTTCATCAGCCAGTATTTCATCGGCCGGGACCCCGGGCCGGACCCCTCTCATGCGCCGCCGCGCGGCCGTAGATGCCGCGCTCGGTCACGATGCCCCAGAGCGGAACGTCATGCGCGGCCTCGGCCAGGCGCGGGACGCGCTGCACGTCGAATGCGATGCCGATCAGGATGGGTCTCTGCCACGCGTGCCGGTTGCGGAGGAAATCGAAGTGGCGGTCGTAAAATCCACCACCCATGCCGAGGCGGTTGCCGCGGGCATCGAAGCCGACGAGGGGCACCAGCACCAGGTCGAGCCATCGGCCCGTCCGCGTGACCGGCGGCATGCGATCGATGCCTGCATCGTCCGGCGCGAATCGCATGCGGCGGCTCCGGAGGTTCGTGATGACGGGATAGTGGATCTCGCAACCGAGCGTTCTCGCGCGTCGAAGCACGACCCCGGGATCGATCTCGCCATCCATTGCCCGATAGGCGGCGATGCGAGACTGCGGGCGCGGCAGGCCGAGACGGCGGAGCGCCGCATCGATTGCGATGGCGGCGACGGGTCGTTCGGCCGGCGGAACGGCGCGCCGTGCGGCACGCATGCGCCGGCGCAGGGCGGGCCGCTCGCCGTCAGGCATGAGCGTCTTTCGAAATGAGAGGCGCCACCCGCCTGTGCCGTTCTGGACCGCTGCTCTCGATCCGGAGCAACAAGTGGAGCAGGCCGTGGCACTTAAGGCTTTCCGCTACGAGGCGGACTTGCACAATACTGCCGCTAAGCCAGGCTCCTGGGTTTTTCACATTAGGGTCGAGAGGTTCCCAGGTCCATTTCGAACACCGCAGGCGGCGCCAAACCAGTGGCCCGCGCGTATCGCGCGAGGCCGTCTATTCAGTTCCCGAGCTGCTGGCCGCGCGTCAGCGCCGATTCGACGCGCTCGCGCATGGCCTTGATCCGCGCGGCGAGGTCAGTCTCCAACCCCTCGTCGTGGCCGCGCGATTGCAGCAGCTCGTTGACGATATTGAGGGCCGCCATGACGGCAATGCGGTCGAGCCCGACCACCTTGCCGCTGTCGCGGATCTCGCGCATCTTGCGGTTCAGGTACTCGGCCGAATCGAGCAGCGCCGGCCGCTCCTCGACCGGGCAGGTGACGTGGTATTCCTTCTCGAGGATCCGGACGCTTACCCGGCTCTGGTCCGCGCTCATGCTCCGCTCTCCATCGCCTTCAGGCGGCCGATCATCGCCTCGACACGCGCCCGGACCTGTTCGTTCTTCTGCATCAGCGTCGCCCGTTCGGCCGAGAGCGTGTCCTGGCGCTGGCGCAGCGCGCGGTTCTCTTCCTTCAGCTGGGCGACCACCCCGACCAGTTCGTCGAGGCGGCGCTCTAGCCGCTTGAATTCGCGCTCGAGGCCGGGTTTATTGGACTCTTCCATGGCGCCCTTATGCTGCCACGACCTGCCAATTACTGCTACCGTTTGAGAGATGACGCACCGCGAGATTCAGTCTGCCCTCGATGGGATGGAAATCGCCATCGACGCGGCCGAGGCCCATGGACTTCTTTGCGGAGCCCTCTGCGTGCGCAAGGCGTATGACGTGCGGACCTGGATCGCTGACCTGGCGGAAGACGCGGGTGCTCCCGCTCCCGATGGCGCGCCGCCGGAAGCGCTGCTGGCGGCGCATGAGGAGACCCTTGATGCGTTGCGATCGCCGGACTTCGCGTTTGCGCCGGTCCTGCCGGATGACGAGATCTTCCTTTCCGGCCGGGTCGCCGCGCTCGCCGCCTGGTGCGACGGCTTCCTGTACGGCATCGGCTCGGGCGCCTCGGGCGGCGAGGTCATGAAAGAGGGCGACATCGGCGAGTTCCTGCGCGACCTGACGGATATCGCCCGCGTCGAGCTCGAGCCCGGACGCAATACCGAGGCTGCCGAGGGCGATTACGCCGAGCTCGTGGAATTCGTGCGTGCCGGGACCCAACTCGCCTGGGACGAGCTCGCGGAGTCGAGGGCGCATGCAGCGGGATGAATTTGCAAAGCGCAGGCGCCAGCTCATGCGGCTCATGGGCCGGGACGCGATCGCGATCCTGCCCGCCGCCCCGGTCCGTACGCGCAATAACGACGTCGAATACCCGTACCGTCCGGACAGCGACTTCTATTACCTGACGTCGTTTGCGGAATCCGAGGCCGTCGCGGTGCTGCTGCCGGGGCGTCCACAGGGCGAGTACGTGTTGTTCGTGCGCGACCGTGATCCAGCGCGCGAGGCCTGGGACGGCGCGCGTGCCGGACCGGATGGCGCAGTCAAGGATTACGGCGCCGACGACGCCTTTCCAATCGGCGACATCGACGAGATCCTGCCAGGGCTGCTCGAGCGCTGTTCGCGTGTCTTTTACACGGTGGGTACGCACCCGGAATTCGACAAGCGAATGATTGGCTGGGTCAACCACCTGCGCTCGCAGGGCAAGCAGGGCATGCATACGCCGCATGAATTCGTTGCGCTCGATCACCCGCTGCACGAGATGCGCCTGTTCAAGAGCCGGTCGGAGCTCGCCGCGATGCGCCATGCGGCCCGGATCGCCTGCGACGCCCATCGCCGGGCGCTCAGGGCGACTGCGCCAGGGCGCATGGAATACGAGGTGATGGCGGAAATCCTGCACGAGTTCCATCGGCGCCGTGCGGACGTCTCGTATCACCCGATCGTCGGCAGCGGCCCGAATTCCTGCGTGCTTCACTATCGCGACAACGGCCGGCAGATGCGGGACGGGGAGCTCCTGCTGATCGACGCCGGCTGCGAGTTCGACTATTACGCATCCGACGTGACCCGCACGCTGCCGGTCGGCGGGCGTTACAGCCGGCGCCAGCGCGCCGTCTACGAGATCGTGCTCGAAGCCCAGAAGGCGGCGATCGCGAAGGTCCGCGCGGGCGGGCACTGGAACGATCCTCACGAGGCTGCCGTGCGCGCCATCACCCAGGGGCTCGTCCGCATCGGACTGTTGAAGGGACGCATCCCGAAGCTCATCAAGGATGGCGCCTATCGTCAGTTTTTCATGCACCGGGTCGGGCATTGGCTCGGAATGGACGTCCATGACGTCGGCGAATACAAGGTCGGCGAGCAATGGCGGCTGCTCGAACCGGGCATGGTGACGACCATCGAGCCGGGCATCTACATCGCGCCAGGCACGAAAGGCGTGCGCCGCGAATGGTGGGGCATCGGCGTGCGCATCGAGGACGACGTGGTCGTGACTTCGGGCAAGCCGGAGGTCCTTACCGCCGGCATGCCGACGGATCCCGACGAGATCGAAAGCCTGATGGCGGCGGCGTGAGCGACCGGACACCCCACCGCTGCGATGTCGTGATTGCCGGCGGGGGCATGGTCGGCCTGTCTCTCGCGGCAGCGCTCGCCGAGCTCCCGCTCGACGTGGTCGTGATCGAACCCGTCGCGCCCGAGGCCGAAGCGCAGCCGAGCTTTGATTCGCGCACGACGGCGCTCTCGTCCGGCAGCCGGCGGGTGCTCGAGGGCATCGGCATCTGGCGCGGTATTGCGGGTGAGGCAACGCCGATACGCCGCATCCACGTTTCCGAGCAAGGCGCTTTCGGAACCGCCTGCCTGACCGCGGCGGAGCAGGGCGTCGCCTCGCTCGGCTACACGATCGAGAACCGCCTGCTTGGCCGGGCGCTCCGCGAATGGATGTCCGCCATGCCGCGATTGCATCCATGCCCGTCGCGCGTCAGCGAAGTGCGGCCAGGCGAGGAGTCCGTGCTGCTCGAAACCGACGCAGGCAATTCGTTTGCGGCACGCCTCGTCGTGGCGGCGGATGGCGCGCAGTCCGCCGTGCGCCAGGCGCTCGGCATCGGTGCCCGCGTTTCGGACTATGGCCAGCACGCGATCGTCGCGCATGTCGACACGACCCGCTTTCACGACTACACGGCTTATGAGCGCTTCACGCCGACCGGGCCGATCGCCGTGCTGCCGATCGCGGAAGGTCGCTCGGCCGTCGTCTGGACGCTCGCACCGGATGCGGCACGCCGCGTGCTCGCACTCGAGGACGATGCCTTCATCGCACAGTTGCAGGAAGCGTTCGGCTTGCGGCTCGGGCGATTTACGCGTGTCGGCCGCCGCCAGAGTTATCCACTGGCGCTGACGAAGTCGGAGCGCCTGATCGCGCCGCGGGCCGTGGTCCTCGGCAACGCCGCCCAGGCGCTGCATCCCGTGGCGGGACAGGGTTTCAATCTCGCATTGCGCGACGTTGCGATGCTTGCGGAGCTGCTCGCGGATTCGGGCGGCGGCGATCCGGGCGCGGCCGCGCTGCTCGATCGCTACGCGGCCTGGCGTGCGCCGGACCGCGAAGCCGTCATCCGCTTCACCGACTCGCTGGTGCGCGGCTTCGGAGTGCCGCTCGCACCGTTGCGGCGCCTGCGCGGCAGCGGGCTCCTGCTTTTCGACCTGCTGAGGCCCGTCAAGCACGAGTTTGCGCGTCGCACCATGGGATTGGCGGGCCGGCAGCCGCGTCTCGTGCGTGGACTGCCGCTGCTCCGGCAGCCGATGGCGGCAAGCGGGAGCGTGGGTCCGTGAAACGCGATTTCGATGTCGTGGTCGTCGGCGGCGCGATGGCGGGCGCCGGCACCGCGGCCTTGCTCGCGGCGACGCCTGCGACTGCGTCCCTTCGGATCGCACTGGTCGAGCCGAAGCCGGCGATGCTCCCGGCCGCCGGCGCACCATTGGATCTTCGCGTGTCGGCCCTGTCGCGGGCTTCGCAACAGCTGCTCGAACGAACGGGTGCCTGGCCCGCCGTGGCCTGCAGAGCCTGCGCATACGAGCGGATGGTAGTCTGGGAAGAACGCATGGATCCCGCCGGGCCTCAAGCGCTCGTCTTCGACGCGGCCGAGCTCGGCGAACCGGATCTCGGGCACATCGCCGAGAATCGAAGCATTCAGGCCGCGCTGACCGCGCGTGCACAGGAGGCGGGCGTCGTCCTGCTTCGCGCAGGTCTGACCACCCTCGAATGCGCGGACGATGCGATCCGCATCTGTCTCGACGACTGCCGCGAGTACCGGGCTGCACTTGCCGTCGGCGCGGACGGTGCCGACTCGGCCGTGCGCCGCCAGGCCGGCATCGACGTACGTGGCTGGGACTACGGCCAGCGCGCGGTGGTCGCGCATTTGCAGCCGGAGCGGCCGCATAGAGAGACAGCCTGGCAGCGCTTTCTCGATACCGGTCCGCTCGCGCTCCTCCCGCTCGCGGACGGCCGCGTGTCGCTCGTCTGGTCGACGCTGCCCGCGATGGCAGAGGAACTCACGGCGTGCGATGAGGAGGAGTTCGCAGCACGCGTGACGGAATCCTCGGCCGCCGTACTCGGACGGCTCGTGCCGGCCAGCCCGCGCGCCTCGTTTCCGCTCCGGCTCCTCCACGCCCGCCGTTATGCCGCTCGGCGGGTCGCCCTCGTCGGCGACGCCGCACACACGGTCCACCCGCTGGCCGGGCAAGGCATCAACCTCGCATTCCTTGACGCGGCGGCACTTGTCGACGTGCTGGGCGCCGCGGTCGAATCGGGCGACGATCCGGGCGAGTTACGCGTGCTGCGCCGCTACGAGCGCTGGCGCAAGGCCGAGGCGTTGCCTGCGATCGTGCTCCTGGACGGCATCAAGCGGCTGTTTTCCGGCGACAACCCGACGCAGTCGCGGCTCCGGCAGGGTGCGCTCGGGTTCGTGCAGTCGGCACGACCGCTCAAGCGGATCTTCATGCAGCGCGCGCTCGGGCTCGCGGGGGAGGTGCCGGCTTCCGTGCGTCGCCCGCCTGGAGGCTTCCTATGAGCGGATGTCGACGTCCTTGGTCTCGCTCAATGCGATGAAGCCGACGATGCCGCTCATCGCGGCGATCACGATCGGATACCACAACCCGTAGTAAATGTTGCCCGTCAGCACGACGAGCGCCGAGGCGAGGAAGGGCAGGAAACCGCCGAACCAGCCGTTCCCGATGTGATACGGGAGGCTCATCGACGTATAGCGGATGCGGGTCGGGAACAGCTCCACCAGGTAGGCGGCGATGGGCCCGTACACCATCGTCACGTAGATCATCAGGATCGTCAGCAGGAGAAACGTCAGCGGCCGGTTGACGCGTTCCGGGTCCGCGGCCGCGGGATGGCCCGCCGAGGCGAGCGCTTTGCGGTATGCGGCCTCGTCGAATCCTTCGAGTCGCAGGCCCGCGATCGTCGTCACGACGTCGTGGCCGGCCTCGGGCGCTGCGCGTTCGTAGCTGACGCCCGCCTTGGTCAGGAAATCGCGCGCCTGGTCGCAGGCCGTCGCCGGCTTCGCGAAGATGTGGAAGCGGCAGTCCTGACCCGCCACCGTCACGGCCGCGCGCGACTCGAACTCGGCAAGCGCCGGATTCACCGACAGCGTCAGTCCCTTGAAGATCGGAATGAAGGTAAGAGCGGCGAGCAGGCAGCCAGCCACCATGATGCGCTTGCGACCGATGCGGTCGGACAGCCGGCCGAAGAGCACGAAGAACGGCGTGCCGACCACGAGTGCCGCGGCGATCAGCAGGTAGGACGTCTGGAAATCCAGCTTTAGCGTGTTCTGGAGGAAGAAGAGCGCATAGAACTGGCCCGTGTACCAGACGACGCCCTGGCCGGCGGTGACGCCCAGAAGCGCGAGCAGCACGAGGCGCGCATTGCCCCATCGCGCGAAACTCTCGGTCAAAGGCGCGCGCGACAGCCGTCCTCCCGCCTTCATTTCGACGAATACCGGCGATTCCTGGAGCTTGAGCCGGATGTAGACGGAAACGCCGAGGAGGACAACCGAGAGCAGGAACGGTACGCGCCAGCCCCAGTTGCGGAACGCTTCCTCGCCGAAGCCGAGCCGGCAGGCGAGGATCACGGCCAAAGACAGGAAGAAGCCGAGCGTCGCAGTCGTCTGGATCCAGCTCGTGTAGTAGCCGCGCTTGCCGTGCGGCGCGTGCTCGGCGACATACGTTGCGGCGCCGCCGTATTCGCCCCCAAGCGCAAGACCCTGTGCGAGGCGCAGGCTCACGAGCAGGACCGGCGCCCAGATGCCGATCTGTGCATAAGTCGGCAGCACGCCGACGAGCGCCGTCGCAAGGCCCATGACGACGATCGTGATCAGAAAGGTGTACTTGCGGCCGATCAGGTCACCGATGCGCCCGAACACCAGCGCGCCGAGTGGGCGCACCGCGAAACCCGCGCCGAATGTCGCGAGACTGGCGAGGAAGGCGGCCGTGTCGTTGCCCGGCGGGAAAAAGAGCGCCGAAAAGAAAACGGCGAGCGTGCCGTAGAGATAGAAGTCGTACCACTCGAATACGGTGCCGAGAGAGGAGGCGAAGATCACCCGGCGATGGGCAGAACTGATGCCCGTCCTCCGCAAGAGGGGACGTTCCCCTTTAGAGGAAACCATCACTTCCACTGAGGAGCGTTTCCCCTCTAAAGGGGAACGTCCCCTCCTGATGACACCAAAGCGTCTGCTTTAGCGGCGCAGATGAAGTCATTGTCGGACAACCCGCCGATTGCGTGGGTCGAATAGCGGATGCGGCAATAGTTGTAGCCGACCTCGAGGTCGGGGTGGTGGTCCTCGACGTTCGCGACATGCGCGAGCGCGTTGACGAAGCTCATGGTGCGCAAGAAATCCGGAAACTTGAGGTCGCGGCGGATCGCACGCCCGTCCTCGACGAGACGCCAGTCTGCGTGCAACAGGCTCATCATGCCGGCGGCGGATTCCGCATCGTGCGGGCGCACGCCGCCTTCGCAGGGCACGCACCGGCGTTCCTTGAGCGATTCCATCAGGCCTCCCGGCGCGCATAGCGGCGCGCCACATAGCGTTCGACCAGTTCCTGGAATTCCTCGGCGATGCTCTCGCCCTTGAGCGTCACGGTTTTCTCGCCGTCCTCGTACACCGGTGCGACCGGCCGCTCGCCGGTGCCCGGCAGGCTGATGCCGATGTTCGCATGCTTGCTTTCGCCCGGTCCGTTGACGACGCAACCCATGACTGCGACGGTCATGTTTTCGGCGCCGACGTAATCGTGGCGCCAGGCGGGCATCCGCTCGCGCACGTAATCTTGGATACGCTGCGCGAGTTCCTGGAAATAGCTGCTTGTCGTGCGGCCGCAACCCGGGCAGGCGACAACGCGCGGCAGGAAAGCGCGGAGGCCCAGGCTCTGGAGGATTTCCTGTGCAACGCGAACCTCCTGCCGGCGATCGCCGCCCGGTTCCGGCGTCAGCGAGGCGCGAATTGTGTCCCCGATTCCCTCCTGAAGGAGGACCGCCATCGCCGCTGTCGAGGAGACAATGCCCTTGGCGCCCATCCCGGCCTCGGTCAGGCCGAGGTGCAGCGGGTAGTCGCAGCGGCCGGCGAGGGCGCGATAGATCGCGATCAGGTCCTGCACGCCGCTGACCTTGCTGCTGATTATGATTGAATCATGAGGAAGGCCCAGTTCCTCCGCACGCGCCGCGGACGCGAGCGCCGATGCGACCGTCGCCTCCCGCAGGACTTCGAGCGCGTCCTTCGGCGCGGGCAGGCGGGAATTTTCGTCCATCATCCGCGTCAGGAGGTCCTGGTCGAGGCTGCCCCAGTTGACGCCGATGCGCACGGGCTTGCGATGGCGGCAGGCGGTCTCGATCATCGCGGCGAACTGCGGGTCGCGCTTGCTCCCGCGGCCGACATTGCCCGGATTGATGCGGTACTTGTCGAGCGCCTCGGCGCAGGCCGGGTGGGCGGCGAGGAGCTTGTGGCCGTTGAAGTGGAAGTCGCCGACGATCGGCACATGGCAGTCCTGCGCGAGCAGGCGTTCCTTGATTGCGGGCACCGCCGCGGCGGCCTCGTCCGTATTCACCGTCACACGCACGATCTCGGAGCCCGCCTCGGCGAGCTCGCGCACCTGGCGGACGGTCGCCGCGACATCGGCGGTATCGGTGTTGGTCATCGACTGCACGACGACCGGCGCACTGCCGCCGACGGTGACGCCACCGATGCGGACCGCGACCGTGGCGCGGCGTGTCCCGATCACGGCTTCTTCTGGCCCTCGATCCAGGCGTCGACCAGCGGCTCGAGGACGTCGAGCGGAACGGCGCCGGTCGCAAGGACCGTGTCATGGAAGGCGCGGATGTCGAAGCGCTCGCCGAGCGCGGCGGTCGCGCGCTGGCGCAGCTCGATGAGCTTGAGCTGGCCTATCTTGTAGCCGAGCGCCTGGCCCGGCCAGGCAATGTAGCGGTCGATCTCATTGATGATGTCGGCCTCGGTCTTCGCCGCATTCGCCAGGAAATAGTCGATCGCCTGCTGGCGTGTCCAGCCCATCTGGTGAATGCCGGTGTCGACGACCAGCCGGACGGCGCGCCACTGGTCGTACGTCAGCTGGCCGAAGCGCGAATACGGATCCTTGTAGAGCCCGAGATCGTAGCCGAGCCGCTCGGAATAAAGCGCCCAGCCTTCGGAGTAGGCCGTGACTCCGCCGAAGCGCCGGAACTTGGGCAGGTCGGTCATTTCCTGCGCGAGCGCGATCTGGAGATGATGGCCTGGCGCCGCCTCGTGCACCGTCAGCACTTCCATTTCGTACTTCGGCCGCACCTCGGGCTTGTACAGGTTGACGTAGTAATACCCTGGGCGCGTGCCGTCGATCGACGGGCCCTGGTAATACGCGGTCGTCGTATTGGGCGCGCTTGTGTCCGGAATCGGGCGCAGCCCGAACGGCGTGCGGTAGAGCCTGCCGAAGAGCCGCGGGAGCTCCGGGTCGATGACCTTCGTGATGTAGGCGTAGGCGCGGTAGAGCTCGTCACCGGTCTTGTAATAGAACTGCGGGTCGGTGCGCAGGTACTCGAAGAACGCGTTGAGCGTGCCTTTGAAACCGACCTCGTCCATGACCTTCTGCATCTCGGCGCGATTACGGGCGACTTCAGCGAGCCCGATCTTGTGGATCTCCTCGGGCGTCAGCGAGGTCGTCGTGTGGAAGCGCGCGCGGTTCGCGTAGTAAGCGCGTCCGTCCGGCGTGTCCCAGATGCCGACGCTGTCGCGGCATGCCGGCAGGTAGGCGTGACCGAACACGGCTGCGAATTCACGGTATGCGGGCACCACTGACTCCGAAATCACCGTGCGCGCCGCAGCGGTCAGGCGCTCGCGCTCGGGCTGCGGGATCGAGTCCGGATATGTCCGGAACCGCGCGAAGAACGGGCTGTCTTCCGGCCGGTCCACGACCTGCATGGCAAGTTGCGGCACGACGCGATCCATGATCACCTTCGGTTGCGTGTGCCCCTCGCGGGCCGCCCGGCGCAGGAGCTCCGCGTACTGGTCGAGGTAACCGGGCAGCGCCGCCATCCGCCTGATCCAGACCTCGTAGTTCGCCACGGTCTGAAACGACATCGCTTCGGCGGTTTCGTTGAGCGACTGCGGGCCGTCGCGTGCGCGGATCTCGTAGTACTCGGGATGGAAGGCCGCGGCCGCCTTGCGGTCCTCGTACTTGTAGCGGAACAGGTCGTAATTCAGTTGCTCGGCGGGTGACAATTGCTCGCGTGGAATGCGGTCCAGCACCTCGAGCACCTTTGCATCGGCGGCATGGCGCGCAGCCCGAGCCGCTGGTGAAATGTCAGGCCAGCGGTCGTCATAGCGTGTGTCGCCGCGATAGGTCGCCAGGAGCGGGTTGTCCTTGAGGTCGCGTTCCCACTCGCGCTCGAACAGCGCGTGTAGTTCGGCCGTCGCATCGGCCGCGACGGACGGAGCAGGCGCGAAGAGCACCGTGCAGAACAGCATGAATGTCGGCAGGATCGGTCGGGACATGGGCGGGCTCCGGTACCCGGGGACTGACTTCGGCGCGACTATACCCTGTGCACAATGGCGCTTTCCGCTAGAATCCTGCGTATCGCGAAGAGTCCCTGCCGGAGAGGCCGCGTACGCGCGGCGCCGAAGGCGCAACCCGCCCGGAAACGCTCAGGCACCCGAACGGCAGGCACTGGCGAACTCTGGAGAGCGGCTCATGCGGGCCCACCGAAGGGGAGCGGAACCGGCAGTGCGCCGGTACTCAATCTCTCAGGTTTCAGGACAGAGGGGCGGCGGGTCCGGTGGCCCGCCGCCTTTGTTTTTTCTGCACGAGGCGCAGCCGGGCTGCGGAATCGCGGATGGGACGACGGACACCGCTCTTTGACCTGCACGTCGCCGGCGGCGCGCGCATCGTCGACTTCGGCGGCTGGGACATGCCGGTCGGGTACGGATCGCAGATCGAGGAGCATCATGCCGTGCGGCGAGACGCCGGCATGTTCGACGTCTCGCACATGTGCACGGTCGACCTGCGTGGCGCCGGTGTCCGACCCCTGCTGCTGCGCCTCCTCGCAAACGACGTGAGCCGCCTCACCCAGCCCGGCAAGGCGCTCTACAGCTGCATGCTGCGCCCCGACGGCGGCGTGATCGACGACCTGATCGCCTGTTTCCTCGATGAACGCTGGTTCCGGCTGGTCGTCAATGCTGGCACGACCGACAAGGATCTCGCCTGGATCAAGGAGCATGCGAAGCAGATCGGCGTCGCGGTCGTGCCGCGGCGGGATCTTGCGATGATCGCGGTCCAGGGCCCGAATGCCCGGTCGAAGGCGTCCAGCGTGCTGCCGGAAGCCTGCGGCGCGCAGGCCGCCGCACTCGGCGCATTCTTCGCTGCGGCCTGCGACGAATGGTTCGTCTCGCGCACGGGATACACCGGCGAAGACGGTTACGAAATTTCGCTCCCGTCGGAATCCGCGCCGGAGCTCTGGCAGGCCATGCAGGGAGCGGGCATCGCGCCCTGCGGGCTCGGCGCCCGCGATACGCTCCGGCTCGAGGCCGGCATGAATCTCTACGGCAATGACATGGACGAAACCGTTTCGCCGCTCGAGTCCGGCCTCGGCTGGACCGTCGTGCTCGAAGGGACCCGCGATTTCATCGGCAAGGAGGCGCTCGAGCGCCAGCGCGCGGCCGGTCCCGCGCGGAAACTCGTCGGGCTCCTCCTGCTCGAGCGCGGGGTGCTGCGGTCGCATCAGGTCGTTTCCGCCGGGGCGGCGGGTGATGGCGAAGTGACGAGCGGCACGTTCTCGCCGACACTCGAGCGCTCGATCGGTCTTGCGCGCCTGCCGGCCTCTGCCGCGGGCGAGGTGCAGGTGGATATCCGCGGCAAGCGGATGCCCGCGCGAATCGTCAATCCGCCGTTCGTCAGGAACGGCCGCGCCATGATCGAACTTTGATACGGAGAATGACATGAGCACGATCCCGGCCGACCTTCGCTACACGAAGAGCCACGAATGGCTGCGCACGCTGCCCGACGGCAGCATCGAGATCGGCATCACGGATCATGCGCAGCAGACGCTCGGCGATCTCGTGTTCGTCGAGGTGCCCGAAGCCGGGCGCACGCTTGCTTCGGGAGGCGCCTGCGCCGTGGTCGAATCGGTCAAGGCGGCATCGGATGTCTACAGCCCAATCGCAGGCACTGTCACGGCCGGCAACGAGCGACTGGCGACGGAGCCGGAACTCGTGAACCGGGATCCCTACGGCGAAGGCTGGATACTGCGGCTGAAGCCAGTCGCAGGCGGCCCGGGACCCACGTTACTCGATGCCGCAGGTTACGGCGCCGAACTCGCGGCGGGCGGCTGATTGCCTTACATCCCCCACACGAGCGAGGACATCCGCGCGATGCTTGACCGCATCGGCGCCCGTTCCATCGACGACCTGTTCGACGAAATCCCGGCGGAACTTCGCGTCGATTCGTTGCCGGGCGTGCCGGCGGCACTCACCGAGATGGACGTGTCGCGACTCGCGGCGGAACGCGCCGCGACGGACGGCCGCGCCCTCAACTTCATTGGCGCCGGCGCGTACGAGCACCACATTCCGGCGCCAGTCTGGGCGCTCGTGACGCGCGGCGAGATCTACAGCGCCTACACGCCGTACCAGGCCGAGGCGAGCCAGGGCACGCTGCAGATCATGTACGAATACCAGTCGATGATCGCAGGCCTCACCGCGATGGACGTGTCGAACGCCTCGCTCTACGACGGCGCATCCGCGCTGGCGGAAGCCTGCCTGATGGCCGTGCGCGCGCATCGACGCTCGAAATCCGCCCGCATCCTGCTGCCCGCGACCGTCAATCCATGGTGGCGGCGGGTCGTGCGCGGCATTACGGAGGGGCAGGGCCTGCAGCTCGAGATCCTGCCCTACGATCCGGCCGAGGGCCGCATGGATCCGAAGTCGCT
>Ga0105106_10000077_pt1 | contig 56600 bp, 59 predicted proteins | sample PPLLaktember2015_5_FD_79109 | JGI IMG/M metagenome (GOLD analysis project Ga0105106, IMG submission 79109) | Freshwater sediment microbial communities from Prairie Pothole Lake near Jamestown, North Dakota, USA - PPLs Lake P8 Core (1) Depth... | ecosystem: Environmental > Aquatic > Freshwater >... | reverse complement strand
GCAGGCCGATGCTGTCCGGCTTGCGGCGTGCCAGGTGCGGAGTCGAGTGCGTCACGGGCGACGCCTCCGACAGCCCGTAGCCCTGGTTCAGCGGCACGTTGACGATGTGCTCGAACCGTTCCATTACGGCCATCGACAACGGGGCCGACCCGCTGTTGTAGGTACACACGCGATCCAGGTGGAACTCGCGTACGCGGGGGTGATTGAGCAGCGACACGTAGATGGTTGGCACCGCCGGGAAGTAGGTCGGCTGGTAATCACGCAGCGCCGCCAGCACCACGTCGACGTCGTACCGGGGAATCAGGATCTGCCGTGCGCCCTGCCAGACCCCCCGCATCAATCCCACCGTCAGGCCGTAGATGTGGAAATACGGAATGACGAGGAGGAAGCGCTCCTGCCCACGCGCGCTGCTGCGCTGGTGCCACAGCTCCGTCTGGATCGTGTTGGCGAAGATGTTGCGGTGGGTCAACATCGCCGCCTTCGGCACACCAGTGGTTCCGCCCGTGTACTGCAGGACGGCCACATCCTCGTCCGGGTCGATCGGGACGCGCGGAAGGTCAATCTCGGTGGACTCGGCGATCAGGTCCGACAGGCGCAAAGCCCCGTTCGAGGGCCCCGGTGGCGCCGCCTCGCTCGAGTACTCGGCCAGTGACGTGATGACGACGAGCTCGAGGCTCGTCGAGGCCCGCAGCGCGGCCGCCGTCGGCGCCAGGCGATCGAGTGTCAGCAGCGCCTTCACACCGGAGTCGCGCACGATGAACTCGATCTCGGGCGGCGTGTAGGACGGGTTCACGTTGACGACGATGGCGCCGAGCCTCAGCACCGCGAAGACGCCAATCACGTATGGCGGGCAGTTGGGCAGCATGATGCCCACGCGATCGCCCTTGGCGATGCCGCGGCGGGCCAGTGCCGTCGCGAGCCGGTCGGTGTGGTCCTTGAGATCGCCAAACGTGAGGTCGGCGCCCAGGAACGTCGTGGCCGGCAGGTCGCGTCCCTCCGCGGCGGCACGCCGGAGAATCTCGTACAGCGGGCGCCTCGGGTAGTTCGTGTGGGCCGGCACCCAGTAGTCGTAGTGGTCCAGCCACGGCCGGCAGCGTTCCGAGGTCGGGCTCATCCGCTGATCGTCCGCCCGCCGTCGACGACAATCGTCTGACCGGTGATGTAGTTCGAGGCGTCGGCCGCCAGGAACACCACCACGCCCTTGAGCTCGCCGGCGTCACCCACGCGCGGGATGGGACTGGTCGCCTTGATGTGCGGCTCGGCGTGCACAATCGCGGGATCCGCCAGCCGCGAGTGGAAGAAGCCCGGCGCAATCGCGTTCACGCGGATGCCGCTCCGGCCCCACGACGCCGCGAGCTCCCGCGTCAGCCCCATCAGCCCGGCCTTGCTTGCCGCGTAGCCGGCGTAGTGAGCGCCGTGCACCGACGCCTGCAGCCCCGCGATGGACGCGACGTTGATGATGCGGCCGTACTGGCGCTTCAACATCTCGCGCCCGGCGGCCTGCGCGCACAGGAACGCTCCCGTCAGGTTGATGTCGATGACCTTCTGCCACTTGTCCAGCGGCATGGATTCGGGGTCGGCGCCCCAGCTGACGCCGGCGTTGTTCACGAGGATGTCGATCTGGCCGTACGTGGCGATGGTCTGCGCCACGACCGCCTGCACCTGGTCGGCAGCCGAGACGTCGCAGGCCATGCCCTCCACGCGGAAGCCCCGCGCGCGAAACGACTCGAGGGTCGGCGTGAGCCACTGCTCCCGGCGCGCGCACAGCATGAGCGAGGCCCCGGCCTCGGCGAGGCCCTCGGCCATCTCTTCGCCCAGGCCGCGCGAGCCCCCGGTGACCAGGGCCACACGGCCGGTGAGGTCGAACAGTTCGGACAACGGACGCATGTCGGGTCCTCGAAACAGGCACAGGAGTTTACACCTATCCCGGACCGACCACCGGTTTGGGGGAGCGTCGAGCGCAGTGCTATCGTTGCCGCTCCATGGCCACGCACGCTGACATCCACAGTCGCTCCGGCAATGGCCGGTTCCTTGTGTCAGAGAGCACCGCCGACGAGGTGTTCACCCGGGAAGACCTGTCAGACGAGCAGCTCCTGTTCGGTCGCGCGGCGGAGGAGTTCATGCGGACCGAGGTGGTGCCCCGTGCCGCGGACCTCTACAAACACGACTGGGTACTCACGCGTGAGCTGATTCGCAAGGCCGCGGACCGCGACCTGACCCGCCTGGAGATTCCTGAAGCCTATGGCGGCCTGGGGCTCGACAAGGTGAGCACGGCCTGCGTCGGCGAACAACTCAGCCTGGTCCCCTCCTTTGCCGGTTCGCTCGGCGCGCACACCAGCATCGGGACGCTCCCCATCGTTTACTTCGGCAACGCCGAGCAGCGGGCCCGCTACCTTCCCCGGCTCGCGAACGGCGAGCTGATCGGCGCCTTCGCCCTCACCGAGCCCGAAGCCGGATCCGACGCCCTGTCCGCGCGCACCACGGCCACGCTCACCGCCGACGGCCGCTTCTACATCCTGCGCGGCCAGAAGCTCTGGATCACCAACGGCGGCTTCGCCGACATCTTCACCGTCTTCGCCAAGATCGACGGCCAGCACTTCACGGCGTTCATCGTCGAGCGCGGCATGGGCGTCATCAGCGGGACGGAGGAGCACAAGCTGGGGCTGGACGGCTCCTCCACCACCGCGCTGATATTCGACGAAGTGAAGGTGCCGGTGGAGAACGTGCTGGGGCCCATCGGCGAGGGCCACAAGGTGGCGTTCAACATCCTCAACTTCGGGCGCGTGAAGCTCGGCACCCGGAACATCGGCGGCGCCCGGCAGGCGCTGACCGGCGCCGTCCGCTACGCGAAGGGACGCAAGCAGTTCGGCCAGAGCATCGCCAGCTTCGGGCTCATCAAGCACAAGATTGCCGAGATGGGCGTGCGGTGCTTCGTGGGTGATGCCATGGTGTTCCGGTCGCTCGGCGAGGTCGATCGCGCGCTCAACCCGGTCAACCCTGACGATGTGCCGGCCGTGCTCGAGACCATCGAGCAGTTCGCCATCGAGTGCTCGATCAACAAGGTGTGGAGCAGCGAGGCGCTGGCCTACGTCGTGGACGAAGCGCTGCAGGTGTACGGCGGGAACGGCTACTCGCGCGAGTTCCCGGCGGAGCGTGCCTACCGAGATGCGCGGATCACGCGAATCTACGAGGGTACCAACGAGATCAACCGGCTGATCGTCGGAACGCGCCTGGCGAAGAGCACGGCCATCGCCGCGGCGATGGCCGAGGCCGCCCAGGGACTCGAGGGAGGGAACCCGACGGCCGATGGCGGGCCGATGGCCGCGGAGCGGAGCCTCGTCGCGCGAGCCAAGCGCGTCACCCTGTGGGCGCTGGGACAGGCGTCCCGGAACTACGGCAAGGGCCTGGCCCGCGAGCAGGAGGTCGTCGGCCGCCTGGCGGACATGGCGATCGAGGTGTACGCGCTCGAAAGCGCGATCCTGCGGGCCGAGAAATTGCGGGCACGCGGCGGCGCCTTCGCAGACATCGCCCTGGAAATGACGCAGGTGTTCGCGGCCGACGCCGCCGACCGCCTGGCGCACCACGTCAAGAACGCGGTGGCGGCCATCGCGGCGCCCGACGCGTCAGGGGCGATCGAGGCGGCACACGCCCGGCTTCGCCATCCCGCCATGGACACCATTGCGTCGCGCCGGCGCATCGCCGACGCCATCATCGACGCCGACCGTTATCCGCTATGACCTCGCCCGTGTCGCTCGACGCGCGCCGGCTGGGCGACTTCGTGGGCCGGGAGATGGTGTCGCCCTGGCACGAGGTCACACAGGAGGCGATCACCGCGTTCGCCGAAATCACCGGCGATCGCCAGTGGATTCACGTGGACGTCGAACGGGCGCGCCGCGAGTCGCCCTACGGCGGCACGGTGGCCCATGGCTTCTACACGCTGGCGCTGGCAAGCCGGCTGCTGCGCGACGCGGTCGGCGCGGTGCAGGGCGCCCGCATGGGCATCAACTACGGCCTCGACAAGGTGCGATTCCCCGCCCCGCTGCCGGCCGGATCCCGCGTGCGCGGCCGCTGCACGCTGCAACGTGTCGAACCGGTGGAGAGCGCCGTCCAGGCCACCTGGCTCGTCCTCGTCGAGCGCGACGGTGCGGCGAAACCGTGTTGCGCCGCCGAATGGCTGGTCCGGTACTACTTCTAGCAGGCGATGGAGCTCTTCGCCCAGCAGGTCCTCAACGGTCTCGTGACGGGCAGTGTGTATAGCCTGGTCGCGTTGGGCCTCACCTTGATCTACGGCACGATGCACGTGCCGAACTTCGCGCACGGCCAGCTCTACATGCTGGGCGCTTACGTTTCCTATTCACTGGTGACCAGGGCTGGCCTCCCCTACTGGGGCGCCCTGGGCATGTCGGTGGTGGCCCTGGCGCTCGTCGGCGCCGCGCTCGAGCGCCTGGTCTTCCGCCCGCTGCGCCACGCGCCTCCGCTCAACTCGATGATCGCCGCCCTCGGCGTGATGCTCTGCCTCGAGGCGGTGGCGCAGAACATCTGGGGCGAGGAGTTCCGGCACATGGACTCGCCGTACGGCGGCGTCGTGTCGGTGTTCGGGCTACCGGTCGCGGCGCACCGTCTGGTACTACTCGTCGCAGCCGCCGGCCTCATGGCTGGGCTCCTGCTGTTCCTGACGCGCACCCTCGCCGGGTCGGCGATCCGCGCGACCGCGCAGAGCCCCGAGGGCGCATTGCTGGTGGGCATCGACACCGGCCGCGTGGCAACGACGACGTTTGCCATCTCTGCGGGGCTGGCGGCCGTCGCGGGCTCGCTGATTGCGCCCATCAGCCTCGTGTATCCCTCGATGGGCGCCCTCGTCACCCTCAAGGCCTTCGCCATCGTCGTCCTCGGCGGCATGGGCAGCGTGCCCGGCGCCCTCGTCGGCGGGTACCTGCTGGCGATGGCCGAGAGCCTGGGCGGCACCTACGTGTCGGCCACCTACCAGGATCTGGTGGCCTTCGTCGTGCTCGCGCTGGTGTTCACCTTCAAGCCGAGCGGGCTCTTCCGGGAGGCGGCGTGACGGCCGCCCGAGCCTCCGCCGCGGTGCCGCTCGTGTTGCTCGGGGCCGCGGCGCTGCTGCCGCTGCTTCTGTCCAACGAGTACTACCTGCAGATCCTCACCCAGGGATACATCCTGGCCATCTCCGCATGCGGCCTGAACGTAATCCTCGGGCTGGCGGGGCAACTGTCGCTGGCGCATGCCGGTTTCTTCGGCATCGGGGCCTACACGCTGGCACTGCTGGGCACGAAGGCCGGCGTGCCGTTCTGGGCGGGCCTGCCCGCCGGCGTCGCGTTGAGCGCCGCGATGGGCTACGGCATCGGGTCGATCTGCCTGCGCAGCCGCGGGCACTACTTCGCGATCTTCACCATGGCGGTGGGCCTCATCATCCACCTCGTCATCCAGAAGTGGGAGTCGCTGACGCACGGGCACGTGGGCGTCATCGGCGTGCCCGGGCCCGGCTCGATTGGCCCGATTGCCTTCGACTCGAGCGCGGCGCGGTCGTACCTGGCGCTGGGCTTCCTCGCGCTCACGGTCACCGCGATCGCCCGACTCATGGCGTCGCCTGTCGGCCGGACGTGGATGGCGGTGCGCGAGAACGAGGCACTCGCCTCGGCCGTGGGCCTCGACGTGATGGTGGCCAAGCGCCTGGCGTTCACGGTGTCGGCGGCGCTCGCCGGCCTCGCCGGCGGCCTGTTTGCGGGCTTCATCGGGTTTCTCGGCCCGGAATCCTCGAACGTCGAGATGACGTTCAACACCCTGCTCTACGTGATGGTGGGCGGCATCGGATCGCTGGCCGGGCCCGTCGCGGGCACGTTCATCGTCTACGGGCTCTCGCAGGTGCTGGCCGTCCTCCAGCAGTTCCAGATGGTCTTCTTCGGCGTGGCGCTGGTGCTGCTCATCCTGTTCATGCCCTCGGGCCTCGCCGGCGTATGGCGCTCCGCACGTGCCGGGTGGGGCGGTCGTCTGGTGCACCGGCCATGACGCTCCTCGAGGCTCAGGGCCTCTGCAAGTCGTTTGGCGGCCTGCGCGCCGTAAACGAGGTGAACTTCGCCGTCGAGGCCGGCTCCATCGTCGGCATCATCGGGCCCAACGGCGCCGGCAAGACAACGTGCTTCAACCTGATCAGCCGGGCGTTGCCGGTCACACGCGGGCGCATTCTCTTCGATGGCCAGGACGTGACGGCCCTGCACGCCCACCAGGTGGCGCGGCTCGGCCTGGCCCGCACGTTCCAGGCCACCACGCTCTTTGCCGAGGCGAGCGTGCTCGACAACGTCGTGGTGGGCTACCGCCAGCGCACCAGGGCCGGGGTCTGGGATGCAATCGTCCGCAGCCAGCGGTTGGCACGCGAGGAACGGGACGCGGAAGAGGCCGGGCGCGAGACGCTGGCCTCGGTCGGCCTGGCGGATCTGGCTGGGCGCACGGCCGGGGGCCTGACGCAGGAACAGCAGAAGCGCCTGGCCATCGCCGTGGCGCTGGTGGCCGGGCCCCGTCTGCTGCTGCTCGACGAGCCGTCCGCGGGCATCAACGCGGAGCAGACACGCGAGCTCATCGCGCTGGTCGAGTCGATCGCCGCCGCCGGCGTCACCGTCCTTCTCATCGAACACCAGATGCAGGTGGTCATGCATCTGTGCCAGCGCATCATGGTGCTCGACTACGGCCGCAAGATTGCCGAGGGAACACCGGACGAGATCCGCCGGGATCCAGCGGTGCTCGAGGCCTACCTGGGTCACAAGTGACGTGGAGCGCCCGTGCTGAGCGTCACTAGTCTCACCGTATCCTTCGGCAGCTTCCAGGCGGTTCGCCAGGTGGGGCTGGAGGTGCGCGAGGGCGAGCTCGTCGTGCTGCTCGGCGCCAACGGCGCGGGAAAGACCACGCTGTTCCGCGCCCTGAGCGGGCTGACTCGCGCCGACGCCGGCGCGCGGATCACGTTCGCGGACCACGACCTGTCGGCCCTGACGCCGCGGGCCATCGTCGATGCCGGCATGTCGCACTGCCCGGAGGGGCGCAAGCTCTTCCCGGCGATGTCCGTGGGGACCAACCTGCGGCTCGGGGCCTATCGCTGCCGGGACCGCAGAGAGGTCGCGCGACGGGTGGAACGGACCCTGGACCTGTTCCCGGCGCTCGCGAGCAGGCTGGGCGATCCGGCGGGCGCCCTGAGCGGCGGCCAGCAGCAGATGGTGGCGATCGGCCGGGCGCTGATGGCCGAGCCGCGCCTGCTGCTCCTCGACGAGCCGTCGGTGAGCCTGGCGCCGAAGATCGTGCGCCAGGTGCTCGAAACCGTTGCCGCGATCAACCGCGCCGGTACAATGGTGCTGCTCGCGGAGCAGAATGCCTACGCCGCCCTCGAGATCGCCCATCGCGGCTACGTGCTGGAGAACGGGCGCATCGTGCTCGAGGGTGCCGCGGCCGACCTGAGCCAGCACGACGAGGTGCGGCGCGCGTACATGGGGGTGTGATGACCAGCATTCGAGCCCTGATCCCGGCACTCCTCCTGCTCGCGCTCACGGCCTGCCGTCCCTCTGGCGGCGGAGACACGGTCACCATCGGGTTCACGGGCCCCCTGAGCGGCGGCGCCGCGCTGTACGGGCGGAACGTGCTCGACGGGCTCGAGATGGCCGTGGCCGACATCAACGAGGCCGGCGGCCTGGCCATTGGCGACCGCAAGGTCACCATCGCTGTCGCACCGCTCGACGATCGGTACTTCCCGAACGAGTCCGCGACGAACGCGAAACGGCTGGTGCATCAGTACGGCGCGCCGGTGGTGTTCTGCCCGCACAGCGGGGGCATCCTGGCCATCCAGGGCTTCAACGCCACCGAGCCGCCCTTCATCGTCGGGGCCTACAGCAGCGAGCCGCAGATCCTCGAAAGCGGCAACCCGCTCACGGTGATGATCCCGCCGAGGTACGTCATCTACTTCGACGCCTTCGCGGAGACGATGATGGCGCGGCACGGCACGCGCCTGGGGCGTATCCCGGGGGCGCACGCCTATGCCAAGGAGTGGACCAAGGGGTTCTCGGAGGTGTGGCAGGCCCGGGGCGGGACACTGCTGACCAACAACGAGATCGACTACAACACGGCCGCCGATTTCTCGAGCGTGGTCAGCAAGGCGCTGTCGGAGCAGCCCGACGTGCTCTTCGTCGGGGGCCCCTCGCAGGCCACCGCCCTCGTGATCAAGGCCGCCAGGGAGCAGGGCTTCAAGGGCGGCTTCGTCGTGATGGACCAGGCCAAGTTCGAGGAGATGAACAAGCTGGTGCCGATGGCGATGCTGGAGAACTCCGTGGGCGTGATGCCCATGGTTCATCACCCCGATTTCCGCGCCGCCCGCTTCGTGGAGAAGTACCGGCAGAAGAAGGGTGCAGACCGCGACCCGCCGCGCGAGGTGAGCCTCACCTATGGCGCGATGCGCATCCTGGGGCGGGCGATGGAACTGGCCGGCACCGCCACCGATGCCAGGGCGATTCGCGCCCGTGCCGACGAGGCGGCCGCGACCCTGCCGGACGAGTTCAAGCCGTCGGAGCTGCTCGGCGTGGACGCCGACGGCCACCTGAGGCAGACCACGATCGCGGCCCATGTGGTGGGCGGGAAGTTCGTCCCGCTCCGTCTCGCGGGCACCAACTAACCAGGCCGCCAGACGGCCACATCGCGAGCAGCTCACGATGCCAGAACTGGTTCGCTACGACGTCCGTGACCGAGTCGCCATCCTGACCGTCGACAACCCACCCGTCAACGCCCTCGGCCCGGGCGTGCTCGAGGCCATCGAGGCCGCGGTGGCGCGTGTCTGCGCGGATCCGGGCGTCGACGCGATGGTCCTCATCGGCGCAGGCTCCACCTTCATCGCCGGGGCCGACATCAGGATCTTCGGCACGCTGAAGACCCGCGAGCAATCGCTGGCGCGGTCGGAGGGCACGCATGCCAGGCTCCTGCGAATCGAGGAGGCCACCAAGCCGGTGGTGGCCGCGATCCACGGGAACGCGCTGGGCGGCGGGCTCGAGGTGGCCATGGCGTGCCACTACCGCGTGATCGCGCCTGACGCCAGCGTCGGACAGCCCGAGGTCACGCTCGGCATCATCCCCGGGGCCGGCGGCACGCAGCGGTTGCCGCGACTCTGCGGCGCCGATCTGGCCATCGAGATGTGCACCGGGGGCAAGCCGGTCCCGGCCGCCCGCGCCCTGTCGGCCGGCATCGTCGATCTCGTGGCCGGCGCGAACCTCCTCGACGACGCCGTGGCGTTTGCGCGCGCAAAGGCCGCCGCCGGAGAGACGCGCAAGACGCGCGCGCTCGTCGAGAAGATCGCGGATCGCAGCGCTGGTGTCGCGGCGTGCGCCGCCGCCCGCACCACGCTGGCGAAGACGTCCCGAGGCCTGCAGGCGCCACTCAAGGCCGTGGACGCCATCGAGGCGGCATTCACGCTCGACTTCGCGGCCGGCTCGGCCCGGGAGCGCGACCTGTTCGCCGGCTGTGTCACCTCGACCGAGTGCCGGGCGCTGGTCCACATGTTCTTCGCCGAGCGCGAAGCCGCCAAGGTTCCGGACGTGCCGAAGGACACCCCGGTGACGCCCATCGTGCGCGCGGCAGTGATCGGCGCCGGCACCATGGGCGGGGGCATCGCCATGGCCTACGCCAATGTCGGCATCCCCGTGCTGCTGAAGGACGTGGACGACGGGGCCGTGCAGCGCGGGCTGGCCACGATCCGCAGGAACTATGAGTCGTCTGTCGCGAAGGGCCGCATGACGAGCGAGGCCCTCCAGCGGACGCTGGCACTCATCACGCCCACGACCACCTACGACGGCTTCGAGGACGTCGACATCGTCGTCGAAGCGGCGTTCGAGGACATGGCGCTCAAGCGGGTGATCTTCGCCGACCTGGGCCGGATCACGAAGGCCTCGTGCATCCTCGCGTCGAACACGTCGAGCCTCGACATCGACGAGTTCGCCAGGGCCAGCGGCCGGCCCGGCCAGGTGATCGGCCACCATTTCTTCAGCCCCGCCAACGTGATGAAGCTGCTCGAGATCGTCCGCGGGCGTGAAACGAGCCGCGAGACCATTGCCACCTCGCTGGCCGTGGCGAAGCGGCTCGGCAAAGTGGGCGTGGTGGTCGGCAACTGCTTCGCCTTCGTCGCCAACCGCATGCTCGCCTATTACATGCGCGAGGCGCTGTTGCTGCTCGAAGAAGGCGCCACCGTGCCACAGATCGATGGCGCCCTCACCGCGTTCGGCATGCCCGTCGGCCCGTTCGGCATGCAGGACATCGCGGGCATCGACGTGGGCTGGCGAATCCGGCAGTTCCTGAAGTCGATCGGCAAGACGCGCGCCGAAGGGCCACAGTCCGCAGTGCCGGATCGACTCTACGAGATGGGCCGCTACGGGCAGAAGACGGGAGCCGGATGGTACCGGTACGAGCCGGGCAGCCGCGAGCGCATCCACGATCCGCTGGTGGATCAGATTGCCGCGGAAGAGGCGGCGAAGCGTGGCGTCACGCGGCGCCAGGTCGACGACGACGAGATCGTCGCGCGCATCATGACGGCGCTGACCAACGAGGGCGCCCGGGTGCTGGAAGAGGGCTACGCCACGCGCGCCAGCGACATCGACGTGGTCTACTGCCACGGCTTTGGCTACCCGCGCCACGTCGGCGGTCCGATGTTCTACGCCGACACGGTGGGCTTGCCCACCGTCCTGGCCCGGATCAAGGAATACCGCGAGCGCCACGGAAACTACTGGAAGCCGGCAGGGCTACTCGAGAAGCTGGCGGCAGAGGGCCGAGGATTCAACGGCTAGCCAGGAGGCAGGAGTCAGGAATCAGGAGTCAGCCCCAGGACCCAGGACCCAGGACCCAAGACCCAAGACCCAAGACCTACACCCTCTCGAAGAGGGCGGCCGCGCCCTGTCCGCCGCCGACGCACATCGTCACCACGCCATAGCGCGCCCGCCGGCGCCGCATCTCGTTGGCCAGCGTGCCGACCAGGCGCGATCCCGTCATGCCGAACGGATGGCCGATCGCGATGGAGCCTCCGTTGACGTTCAGGCGATCCATCGGCAGGCCGAGACGGTCGCGGCAGTACACCACTTGGGACGCGAACGCCTCGTTGAGCTCCCACACGTCGATGTCATCCACGGTGAGCCCTTGCTTCTGGAGCAGCTTGGGCACGGCGAAGACAGGCCCGATGCCCATCTCATCTGGCTCGCACCCCACCGCGGCATAGCCGCGGAAGATGAGCAGGGGATCGATGCCCAGCGCCCGGGCCCGATCCATCGACATGACGACGGTGGCCGAGGCGCCGTCTGACAGCTGCGAAGAGTTGCCGGCGGTGACGCTGCCGGTGCCGCTGACCGTGTCGAACACCGGTGGGAGCTTTCCCAGCCCTTCGAGCGTGGTGTCGGGCCGGTTGCACTCGTCGCGCTCGACCCGCACGTCTTCTTCACCGACCTTCTCGCCGGTCTGCTTGGTGAAGACGGCGCGCCGCACCTCGATGGGCGCGATCTCGCCGGCGAGAAAGCCGTCCTGCTGCGCCCGCGCGACCCGTTGCTGGCTGACCAGCGAGTACTCGTCCTGCGCTGCCCTCGAGATGCCGTAGCGCTTCGCGACCACCTCCGCCGTCTCCCCCATCACCATGTAGAGGCCGGGGTATCGCTCCTTCACCCACGGATTCGGCGAGTTGTCGCGCTGCATCATCGTGATGGACTCCACCCCGCCGCCGATCGCAACCTCGACGCCCTCGAGCATCACCATGTGGGCGGCCTGGACGATGGCCTGGAGCCCGGAGTTGCAGAAGCGGTTCACGGTGACCGCCGCCGTGGTGACCGGCAACCCGGCGCGAAGGGCGGCGACCCGCGCCACGTTGTGCCCCTGTGGCCCGTGGGGCTGCCCGCAGCCGAGAATCACCTCTTCGATTTCGCGAGCCTCGAGTGCGGGCACCTTGCCGAGCGCATGCGCGATGCAGTGCGCGGCCAGGTCGTCCGGCCGGGTGATGTTGAAGGAGCCGCGATGCGACTTGGCCAGTGGGGTACGGCTGCTCGACACGATGACGGCTTCGCGCATGGTGGCCTGATTCTATGCGCACCGGTGTAGGATCGGGCCGGCATTGCCATGGACCATCCCGATCGATCGCCGACGCGCGTCCGCGTGACACCGGCCGGCACCTCGCGCCGCACGGTGCTGCACGGCGCCGCGGGCCTGGCCCTGGCATGGATGACACCGGTTCACGCAGTCGTGCAGGAGCCACGATCGTCACGACCCGCCGCCGGTGACCTGCTGGTCAGGGTCGGCGACGCCACCGCCACACCGCTGACACCCGACGATGTGGCAGCCGGCCCCACGCCGACGCTGGCGTGGCCGATGACCGCAGCCGATCGGGTGGTGCGCAGCGGCTCTCGCCTCAATCGCGTCGTCCTGGTGCGCCTCGATCCCGCGGCCCTGGTCGAGCGCACTCGCGCGCAGTCCGCCGAGGGTGTCGTCGCCTACTCCGCCATCTGCACGCACACGGGCTGCGAGGTCGGGGCCTTCCTCGTCGAGGAACAGGCGCTCTACTGCGACTGCCACCAGTCGCGGTTCGATGCGCGCGACCAGGCGCGTGTCATCGACGGCCCGGCACCGCGCAACCTGCCGGCGCTGCCGCTGCGCGTTGTCGAGGGTCGGCTGGAAGTGGCAGGACCGTTCACCGCGCGCCCGGGGTTCGAGCAGGGGTAGGGATCGAGTCGGGAGTCGGGAAACGGGAGTCGGGAGTCGGTTGAGACCGGTGGGCGTACGGGGCGTGTTGCCCCGCTGACGCTTTGGGGGGCCAGCGTGGCCGTCGCGAAGGCTGGTCGGTTTCGTCGACATGCACGGGAACCTGGGAAGCGAGGGGACGATGCGGGTGACGAGACTCGTTCTGGCCACGACGATCGCGGTGACGCTCGCGCTGGTCCTGGTCGACGCGCAGCGGCCGGCGCCCACTCCGCCGCCGGCGCCGCCGCTGCCCATGCCGGCCATCCTGAAGGCCTATCCGCCGGTCACGGCCGAGCGGCTGCGGAAGCCCGCCGATGACGAATGGCTGATGATTCGCCGGACCTACGACGGATGGGGCTACAGCCCGCTCGATCAGGTCAACACGTCGAACGTCGCTCGTCTGCAGCCGGTATGGGTGTTCTCGACCGGCGCCACCAACGGCCACGAGGCGCCGCCGCTCGTCAACGGCGGCGTGATGTTCGTCTCGACACCCGGCAACCAGGTGATTGCCGTCGACGCGAAGACCGGCCGCCTCCTGTGGCGCTACCGGCGCCCGATTCCCGAAGACGCCGTCGTCATGCACCCGACCTCGCGCGGCGTCGCGCTCTACGGCGACAAGGTGTATCTGCCGGCCAACGAGGGCGTGCTGGTCGCGCTCGATGCCCGAACAGGGAAGGAAGTGTGGACAGCTGACGTCGGCGAGAACCAGCGCGGCTACTACATGACGCTGGCGCCCCTGGTGGCCGAAGGCCTCGTGATGATCGGCGCGTCGGGCGGGGAATTCGGCATCCGCGGGTTCGTGGCCGCCTACGACGCGGAGACCGGCAAGCCCGCGTGGAAGACCTACACGGTGCCCGCGCCCGGTGAGCCGGGCAGCGAGACGTGGCCCCAGGGCGATCAGTGGAAGACCGGCGGGGCGCCCGTGTGGGTGACAGGCAACTACGATCCGGAGACGGGGATCGCCTATTGGGGCACGGGCAACGGGGGACCGTGGATGGGCGACCAACGCCCGGGCGACAACCTGTACACCGCCTCCACCATCGCGCTCGACGTGAAGACCGGCCAGATCCGCGGCCACTTCCAGTACCAGCCGAACGATTCGTGGGACTGGGACGAGGTGTCGCCACCGATCCTCGTGGACTACCAGCGTGACGGCCGGACGGTGAAGGGGCTGATCAACGTCGCTCGCAACGGTTATCTGTGGTTCCTGCAGCGGAGCGCCGGCCCCATCACCTTCGTGGAGGGCATGCCCTACGTGCGGCAGACGGTCTTCCGTGGTCTGGATCCAAAGACGGGCCGGCCTGACGTCGATCCGGATCGCAAGCCCGCCACGGGAAAGAAGGCCGAGAACATCTGCCCGTCGCACTGGGGTGGGAAGAACTGGCCACCAATCGCGTTCAGCCCGAAGACGCGGATGATCTACATCCCGGCGAACGAGAACCTGTGCGACTGGCTGACGGGCACCGAGGTGGAGTACGAGGCCGGCGAGCGCTTCATGGGCGCCCAGAGCGGCCTCCAGCTCGCGCCCGGGGCGGATCATGTGGGCGAAGTGCAGGCATGGAACGTGGACACGGGCCAGCGCGTGTGGACGCACACCTATCCCACGTCCATCAACTGGGGATCGATGCTCGCCACCGGTGGCGGCCTGGTGTTCTCGGGCGGCACCAGCGATCGCAAACTGCACGCCTTCGATGCCGAGACCGGCAAGGTGCTCTGGGAGTTCCCCACCAACTCGGGCATCCTCGCCCCGCCCTCGTCGTTCACGATCGACGGCAAGCAGTACATCGCCATCCAGTCGGGATGGGGCATCGACTCGCGCCTCGTGCAGGGCCGGCTGAACACACTCACGGGCGGCGCGTATCCCGAAGTGCCTGAAGGCGGCGCCATCTGGGTGTTCGCGGTGCCCTGACGGTTGAGTTGCAGATCATCCGTCAGCGACGCCTCTACGCCGTCTGCGTTGTCGGCTCCGGCGTTCCAGTGCGGTGTCTTGCTTCTTCGTGTCGTGCTTCGTCCCCTTCGTGTCCTTCCCGCCTTCGCTCGCGTAATTGCCCGCGAGCTGCGGCGAGGCCTCGCCGTAGCGGCTTCGCCGCGGAGGCGGGCGTGTTCCCGTGGACACCTCACCTCGCGGCCACGGCGGCGGGCCGCGGCCGGAACGACACCGCGAACACGATGAGGATGACAGCCGCCGCCGTCGCCGGCACCAGCCAGATGCCGCGCCAGTCGTGCCCGCCGCCAGCCCGCGCGTACGCGTCCACGACGCCGCCCGACACGAAGGCGCCGATGAAGTAGCCAACGCCGTTGGTGACGAAGTTCAGCAACCCCTGCGCGGCGGCGCGCACGCGCTCGCCCGCGCGCTGGTCGGTGTAGATCTGTCCGGCGACGAAGAAGAAGTCGTAACAGACGCCGTGCAGCAGGATGCCGGCGTAGAGCAGCCACATGCCGTCGGCGGCGTTCCCGAACGCGAACGCGACATAGCGCAGCGCCCACGCCGCCATGCCGATGAGCATGATGCGCTTGATCCCCAGCCGAACGAGCAGCATCGGCAGCACCAGCATGAACCCGATCTCGCTCATCTGGCCGAAGGTCTGGATGAAGGCGGCCTGCGGCACGCCAATCTCGTTCAGGAACGGGTTCGTGAAGGCGTAGTAGAACTGCAGCGGCACGCACAGCAGGAACGATCCGGCCACGAACACGGCGAACGGGCGGTCGCGGAGGAGCTGCAGCGCGTCGAGGCCCAGCACGTCACGCATCGAGACCGCAGCGCCCGCGGCGCGCGGCGGCGTGTGCGGCAGCGTGAGGCAGTAGAAGCCCATCACCGCGGAGGCGACAGCCGCCAGCTGCATCGGCACGGCCAGCCGGTCCGCCTGCAGCACCTTCCCCACGAGCACCCCCGCGACAATCCAGCCCACCGTGCCGAGCACCCGGATCACCGGGAAGTCGCGCCCCGCCTCCTCTACGTGATGAAACGCCACGGCGTTGGTCAGCGACAGCGTCGGCATGTAGCACAGCGAGTAGGCGATGAGCAGCGGGTAGAACGCAGCCCAGTCGTGCTGGCGCGAGACCATCCACATCAACACCGCACCCAGCAGGTGGAGAACCGCCAGCATCTTCTCGGACGCGAAGAACCGGTCGGCGACGATGCCGAGGAAGAAGGGCGAGACGAGCGCCGCAATCGCGGTGGCGCCGTAGGCCAGCCCGACCTGGGCGCCGGAGAATCCCAGCGTCTGGCCCAGATAGGTGCCCATCGTCACGAACCAGGCCCCCCAGATGAAGTACTGGAGGAACATCATCCCGGCGAGCCTGGCCTTGATCATGCGGATCACATCTGGGTCAGCGGCCCGGGCGGAATCACAGCTCGCGGATGCGGATGGTGCGGAACGCCAGCGCGCCGGCGTGATCACCCTGCAGCGCGAGGTGGCCTCGCGGGCTCTTGCCGAAGTTCGGCCACTTGTTGAACTTGCTCGCGGCCACCTTCGCGTTCCAGTCCGCGCTCCCCAGCTCGAACTCGAGCAGCTTGGCGGAGTTCAGCCAGTGCTCCACGTGCGCGCCACGGGCGAGGATGCGGGTGTGATTCCATTCGCCAACGGACTTCAGGTGCCCGGCCGGGGAGGGATAGAGCGCGTAGGCCGCGCCAGCACAGGTGAGCCGCGTCTTGTTGTCGGCGCCCTTGATGTCGTCGAGCAGCTGATACTCGGGCGCGCTCCAGTGAATGCGGGTGTACTCCTCGGTGCCGCGGTAGAAGATGCCGCTGTTGCCGGCCTCGCCGATGCGCCACTCCAGTTCCAGCTCGAAGTCGCCGAACTGATCCCTGGAGACGAGGTCGCCCACCTCGCTGTCCTTGCTGAGCGCGCCATCGACGATGCGCCAGCCGGCCGGCACGGTGTCGGTCTTGAACCCGCGCCACGCGTCGAGCGAGGAGCCGTCGAACAGCATCCGCCATCCGCCGGCCGCCTGCGATCTCCCTGCGCCGCCACCACCGCCTGTCAGCGGTCCCGCGACGAGCCCGCCCACGACCAACACGTGCCAGTCACGCCGGCTCAGGTGCATACAGGGGCCCCCTTGGCGCCGACAGTAGAACACAAGGGGCAACCTTCGGCGGCGCCAGCAGGCGTCAAGAACGTCGGGGCTCTTCGTCCCTCAACAGGTCCCGGGCCAAACGCGGGCGCCGGCGCTCGCCGCGTCGCCGGCGTGGCATGCTTGTCCGCATCCATGCCTGTCGTCCACGACCTCAGGATCGCCCTTCGCCAGCTGCGCCGCGCCCCGGGCTACACGACCGCCGCCGTGGCCACGCTGGCGCTCGCCATCGGCGCAACAACGGTCATGTTCAGCGCGGTGCAGGCCGTGCTGCTTCGCCCCATTCCCATCGCCGCGCCGTCGCAGATCGTGGTGGCGTGGGGCTCGAACCCCGCGTTGACCGCTGGCGTGATCGAATTGTCGTACCTCGATGTGTCCGACATGGGGCGCGAGAGCCGCACGCTGGCGCGCGCAGCGGCCGTCGGCTCGTCGCCGTGGCCGACAGTACTGGACGGCACGGGCGAGCCGGCGAAGCTGGCCGCCACCGGCGTCTCGGGCACGTTCTTCGACACGCTCGGGGCCGCGGCCCACCTCGGCCGCATCATCGGCCCCGACGACGATCAGCCAGGTGCGCCACCGGTCGTCGTGCTCAGCCACGACCTCTGGGCCGGCCGCTTCGGCGCCGACGCCACCATCGTCGGACGCACCATTACGCTCGACGACGAGCCGGCGCGGGTCATTGGGGTGATGCCCGCGGGCTTCGACTTCCCGCGCGGCACCGATCTGTGGACGCCGGCCGTTCCCGTGCTCGCCGCTGCAGGCGACGGCTGGAAGACCGACGCGCTTCGAACGGTAGGCGTGTTCTACCTGGTCGGCCGGCTGCGCGACGGCGCGATGTCGAGCGCTCTCGCGGGCGAGCTCAGCGCGATTGCCCGGCGCACGCAGGGCGAGGCCGGCGGGCCCACGTTCGACATCGTGGCGACACCCTTTGCCGACTACTTCTACGGTCCCGCGCGCCCGGCCTTGTGGGCCGCGCTGGCTGCCGTGGCCGTGCTGCTCGTCATCGCGTGCGCGAATGTATCGGGCCTGATGCTCACGCGCGCGGCGCTGCGCGCCCGCGACAGCGCCGTCCGCATGGCCATGGGCGCCACCCGTGCCGCGGTCGCACGGCAGTGGGCGCTCGAAGCCCTGGTGCTCGCGACGGCAGGCGGCGTTGCCGGGTGGCTGGCCGGGGCGTGGGCCATGCAGGGGCTGGTGGCGTTGGCTCCCGAGGGCGTGCCGGGACTGAAGGATGCGTCGCTCAACTGGACGGTCGGCCTCCTGAGCCTGCTCGTCGTCGGCGCGGCGGCGGTCGTCTGCAGCGTGGCCCCCATGCGCCAGGCGCACGCCACCAACCCCGTCGAGACGCTGGCGGACGGCGGGCGGACGGCCACCGCGCGGCGCTCGCTGGCCACGCGCGCCACCCTGCAGGTGGTGCAGACCGCGCTGGCCGTCGTGCTGCTTCTTTCGGCGGGGCTCGTCGTCCGCAGCTTCTCCGCGCTCAGTACCGTCGATCTCGGTTTCGAGCCCGGCGGTACCCTTACACTCGCCGTCGAGCCTCGCATCGACCAACGACCTGCCAACGAGTGGATGCGCGACCTGCTGACGCGCGTCTCAGCTTTGCCTGGAGTGGACGCCGCCGGTGCCGTGTACCTGCGGCCGCTCGCGCTGGGCCCCATCGGGCAAGGCACGCTCGTAACCCTCGAGGGGCAGCCCGAAACCGCGGAGGCCGCCCGCGCCAATCCGCTGCTCAACTACCAGGTGGCCACGCCGGGATACTTCGAGGCCATGCGCATCCGGATCGTGCGGGGCCGTGATTTCGCGGTCGACGACACCGCCACCTCGCCCCGAGTGACGATCGTCAGCGAGAGCACGGCTGCGCGGCTGTGGCCGGGGCAGGATCCGATCGGCCAGCGGCTTCGCACGTCCACCTTCGAGCGCGGCACCGGCCGCACGGCCTGGCGCGAGGTGGTGGGCGTGGTGAGCGACGTGCGCTATCGCGGGCTGGGCGAGGTGCAGCTCGACATGTACGACCCGGCGTCGCAGACCCCGATGCCGGCCACCGATCTGGTGCTGCGGACCGAGGTCGCGCCGCTTTCGCTGCTGCCCGCGGTGGAGCGCGAGGCCCGCGCTCTGGACCCACGGGTCATCGTCAGCCGCGTCGCCACGCTCGACGCCATCGTCGCGCGCGCCCGCGCGCCGTGGCGGTTCTCGGCGTGGATGTTCTCGCTGTTCGCGGCGCTCGCCTTCGTGCTGTCCACCGTGGGCCTGGCCGGCCTGGTCGCCCTCGACGTGGCGAATCGGCGTCACGAGTTCGCTATCCGCTCGGCGCTCGGCGCCGCGGGGCGCGCCATCGTCAAGGGCGTGGTCCGCGTGGCGCTGGCGAGAGTGGCTGTGGGCGTCGGCATCGGGCTGGCCCTGTCGCTGGCGGCGACGCGTGGGCTGAGGGCGCTGCTCGTCGGCGTGACCACGAGCGACTGGCCCACCTATGGCGTGGTCGTGGCAGCGGTGGGACTGGTGACGCTGGTCGCCACATGGCTGCCGGCGCGACGCGCGGCCACCGCGAATCCGCTGACGCTGTTGCGGCGCCAGTAAGGTCGGCCGGTGCAGATCGGTCAGACGCCTCTCATCAGGCTCGAACGCATGGCTCCACCGAACAGTATGGGGATCTGGGTCACGCGGGAGGAGGGGCTGGTGCGAGCGGGCCTGCCCGACGTCGCTCGCGCCCAGCGCGCGTCGCGAGCGAGTGCGGATGGCGTCAGAGCCGGTTGCGGCCTTCCGCGAGAGGCAGCCGGACACCGAGCTTCGCCGCCAGTGTGGGCGCGACATCACGCATGTCGATGGCGCCCAGGTTCCGTCCCGCGGACACGCCGGCCCCGACGATGAAGAACGAGGCCTCCATGTCGCGCGGGCCGGGCAGGTAACCGTGCGTGCCGCCCGGCGAGGCGGCGGGCCGGACCACCTCGCCTGCGAGCGCGCTTCCCATCTTGAACCCGGGCGAGAATCCCACGACGAACGCCGCGCCGGCGAAGCCGCCGAGCGCGCGAACCGCATCGCCAGCCTCGACGCGCGCGATGACGTCGGCACGCTCCGCACGGAGGCGCGCGAGGACGTCCTGCACCTGCTGGCGCGCGGCCTTGTCGGCCGCGTCCTTCAGCATGACGGCCGCCGACCCGCCAGCGCCCCACGCGAACGCGCGCCACGCCGTGACCTTCCCCTGCGCGTCCACGTCGATCAGGCCGGCCTGGCGGAGCGCCGCGTTGAGGTGCACGTCCTCGGTCGCCGTGATGTGGCCGTGGTCGGAAACCACGGCCAGGACGAATCGCCCCGCGTAGGCGCGCTCCCCCGCCTCGCGGACCTGCCCCACGATCGCGTCGAGCCCCTCGAGCGTGCTGAAGGTGGTCGGGCTGTACGGCGCGGTGTCGTGCTGCTCCTCGTCCAGGGACGAGAAGTACCCGGTCTGGAAGTCCGGCCGCTTCCGCTCCAACATCCATGCGACGAACCGCGCGCGCTTCTGGTCATCGGCCAGCGTGTACTGATATCCGGCGGGATACGTGCCCACGTCCTTCTCCGCTTCGTCGAGCAGGCCGGGCGTGGAGACCGCGCGCAGCAGCTTGTGGTCCTCGGTCGGCGCGCCATGCCAGTACTGGACGATGTTGTGGCGGATCCGGGCGCCGACGGTCACGGGCCAGTCCACGTTGGCGGTGACGAGGCCGGCCTCGCCCGCCACGTCCCACAGGGTCGGCACCTCGATATCCTCGGCGTACCAGTACCAGCCGCTGGCGTTCAGCCCGAACGGATCGAACGGGCCGTTGTTCAGGATGCCGTGCTGTGCGGGCGCCACACCGGTCACCAGGGTCGTGTGGCTGGGATAGGTCACCGTCGGTGCGACGCCGGCGACGCCGGTGGCGTACGCGCCCTCGGCGACCAGCCGCCTCAGGTTCGGCAGCTTCAGGCCGTGCTTGTCGGCCTCGAGCACGTAGTCGGGCTTCAGGCCGTCGATGGACAGCAGAACGACGGGGACGCGAGCGTCCTGCGCGCGCGCCAGGTGGCCCGAGACGAAGCCGGCCAGGCACAGCGCGAGCACAGCCAGCCAGAAAGCGTTCTTCATCTCTCGTGAAAGCATCCAGCCGCTGACCCTCGACATCAGTACACCCTTCTGTTTCTGCGACAGGCACTCTTCACGAACCCACCGCAAGGGCCGTTCGGAGCGGGCGCGGCCGGGCCGCCCTTCACCTGGGCGTCGCGAGTGCCACCAGTTCCGGCGCGTGGTCTTCTTCCGCGACCGCGACAACGATGTACTGGCGACCTCCGTGCATGTAGGTCATGGGCGCACCGGTCGCGCCCGCGGGCAACGGAATCCGCGCCACTCGCCGGCCGGTGCGCTTGTCGTACGCCCCCAGCCATCTGCCGCCGCCACCGGGCGGGAGGCTCAGCCCGGTGGCGCTGCCCTCGGTGACGAAGAGCAGCGTCTTCGTCAGGAGCGGGGCGGCACGACCCATGTGTCCGAGCGGCGGCAGGTTGAGATGCCGGAGGGCCGGATGCTGTCTCGGACCGTCCCCATTTGGCACCATCCACAGATGGTCCCCCGTAGTCAGATCGATCGCGGTGATGCGGCCGTAGGGCGGCCTGGTGATCGGCAGACCCTGCGGGCCCGGACCGGGTTCGTGATCGTGATGGACCATCTGGAAGTGCCACTTGCGCTCGCGCCCGTGCGGGCATCGAGGCACACCAGGCTGTCGGAGTAGAGATTCGCGCCCGGCCGCTCACCGCCATACCACTCGTTGGCGGCGCTGCTGAGCGGCACGTAGAGGTAGCCCCGTTCCTCGTCGGCGCTCAGCAGGCTCCACGCCTTGGCACTGCCGGTGTCTCCACGACTCCCGTTCCCACGTCTCGATGCCGGGCTCGCCCTGCCTCGGCACCACGTGGAACGTCCACCGCAGCTTGCCGCTGCGCACGCCGTACGCACGGACGTCGCCGGGCGGAATGTGCTCCTGCGTGCCATCGTCCGTCCAGCCCTGGCCGCCGATGACGACGACGTCCCGCACCACGAGGGGGCCGGGCGCGCTCCAGCGAAACGAGGTGGTGGCTGCGCCGAGACCGGCGACCAGATCGACGCGGCCGTTCGCGCCGAACGCGGTGACGGGCCTGCCGTTTCTCGCATCGAGCGCGTAGAGATGGCCTCCCCGGACGTTGAACACGCGCGCGGTGCCGTCGTCGCCGGACCAGTACGCCACATTGCGGCTGGCGCCAGGCCCTTCGAGATCGCTGGCCGTGACCTGCTGCATCCAGACCGTCCGTCCCGTGGCGGGGTCGAACGCTTCGGCCAGTCCGAGGGCATTCGAGGCATAGAGCAAGCCATTGGCCTTGAGCGGCGTCGATCGGAAGTTCCGCGGCACCACGAGGTTCGGGTGCGCCACCGTGATCTCCGTGCTCACCGCAGGACGCCGCCACGCGATGCGCAGTGCGGCGACATTGTCGGGTGTGATCTGGTCGAGGGGCAGGTACTTCGTGCTGCCCGCGTCTCCGCCATGATGCGTCCAGTCGCCCGGGGCGGTGCCGCGCTGTGCTCGCGGGTGCACCACCTGCAGCATCAGCATCACGAACAGGCAGGATCGCGTCAGGCGCGGGCGCATCGCTCGCACATGCTAGCGCAGCAGGGCCCCGGTCGCGCGTGCGTCGGAAAGAATGACCGCGGCAGGATTTTCTGCGTGCTCACCCGGGAAGACATCGGCGCTGGCGGCCCTGTTCAAGCAGTTGGGGAAACGAATGCCCGGCATGACCCCGCGCGGCCACCGCGGGATCCACCCCGCACGTCTCAGAGGCGCGCGACGCCCTCGAACGGCTCCGTCGGACGCGACCAGTCGTCATGCGGATGCTGTCAGCGTCAACCAGTTCGTGTTCGCAGCGCATGGGTCGGGAATCCAACATGTCGTGTTGATTGCGGATACGTGCCGCCTGCCGGCAGACAGCCTGGATATCGTCCTCGGCGGTAGCCTGTTCACGGCGCGGTCTACGTCGAGGGCCAGGAGTACTGTCGATTACTTCCTGGCAGGCGGCCCCCGCGCGGGCGAGAGCCGACGCGGAAGGGGCTGCACGAAGGTACGAGGCCGGCTTCACCAGGATGCTGCTCTCGGCACTGCACGGCGAAAGAGCCATCGATTGTCTCGGAACGCGATGGCGTCAGGTATGTCACGCCGCGGGCACTGGCGGACTATCTCAGGAGCGACGTACCCCGGCACCTTCGAGAGCGCGAACCGAACGCGGATGTCCTGCCCGACGTGCGGATCGAATCGGCCGACGACTCGTGGCTGGCGCGGTTCCCGTCGCTCCCGGAATGAGGGCGTGCGTTCGCCGCGGCGGCGCGGACCGCGCTCGCGCGGCACTGGACCGACGCCAGCGTCGGTGGGCCGACACGGCGCCAGCGGAGGTCTCGAGCGGTGCGGGCCCAACCAGGGCGATTCCAGGCCGGAAATGTCGTGGTCCTCCGGCCCGTCAGCGACCGGGCACCCCTGGCATCGCCGTTGCTGTTCCATGTGCCGTCACTCGCAACAGCGAGGTGAGGAGGTACGAATGGCCGTGACATCGACAACCGGGCTCGGGGCGCTCGAGCAGCTCGCCGACTCGCTCGTGGGCCGGTTCGACGTGAACCATGATGGACAACTCAGCAAGGAGGAGTTCTCCGGCCTGCTGGGCGACTTGATGGGGGCGTTCGGCGACGCCCGCGTCCACCAGGGCGAAGGTGGCAGCGGAGTGAAGTTCGAAGGCTTCGATTTCGCCCGTGCACAGGATCCGCAGAAATCGGCCAAGGATGCCTTCGCGAAGATCGCGAGAGAGATTGGCTCAATGCCGCTCACGAAGGCCGAGGCCGAAACCTGGTTCAGCACACACGTGAAGGCCCCGTTCGAAGCGCTCGGCCACAAGGTGAACTGGGTGGAGGGCGACAAGTTCTCGTTCACCAACTGGCAGGGCACCTTCACGGTGGACTTCCTGCGGGGCGCCGACGGGCCGGACCCCGCGCTCTGGTGGGGTGCCGATCCGGCATAGCCCCCGGCCCCCGGGGCAGCCGGGCCCGGGGCGGGTGGTGTGACGAATGAGAAAAATCCGTGCAACAATACCCACCTATTCCGCATGCGGATTTCTCGAGTGCGTTCGAGCGAGCCAGCGGAGGGTTGGCGGCCATGACAATTGGTCAGGTGGTCCAGAGGAAGGAACACGCGCACGGGCATGAGCACGTCATCGGGCGGCGACCGAGGCGATCGATCGGCGCCGCACTCCGCCGGGGGCCCCCACAGTGACCGCGCCGCGCGTGGATGAGCGCCCGTCCACGTCAGGTGCACTCGACGTCCAGGCCTCTCTTGCCTGGCTCGAGCGGGTGAACCGCCTCTCGCTCCTCTCCCGGCTCGTCTCGAGCACCCTGCACGACGTGAACAACGCGCTGCAGGTGATAGGCGGCGGCGTGGAGCTGTTGCAGATGAACCCGGCCGACGTGGGCGCGGTGAGCCGCGCGATCGGCGGCAGGACCGAGAGTGTGAATCGCCTGCTCCAGGAGCTGTCACATTTCGTGCGCGACACGGGCAGCGTCCCCGAAGCCATCGATTTGCGCGCGCTGGCCGAACAGTCGCTGGCGCTCCGTCACTTCGCCCTGTCACGGCTCCGCGCCACGCGGGAAGTGGAGGGCCAGGCCGTCATCGTGCATGCGGTCCGGCGCGAAGTGCTGCAGGTGGTCCTGAACCTGCTGGTGAACGCCGAGATGGCGCTGCCCGGCGTCGCCGGCCCCAGGGTGCGCGTGGTCATCGCTCCCGCCGGCGACGGGGCCGCTCTCTCGGTCGAGGACAACGGTCCGGGTGTGCCGGCCGAACACCTCGACGGGTTGTTCGAGCGGCGACCCCCGCCGCGCGAAAACCCCGTGGACCGGCTGGGCATCGGCCTCGCGGTGTCGCGGGCCCTGGCGGAACGCTGCGGAGGCACCCTCACCTACACGCCGCGCGAGCCCACGGGCGCCATCTTCACCCTGGCGCTGCCGGCCTCAGGCCGCTGACGGGCTCGCGCCGAGACGATGCAGCTTGTCGATGAGCGTCGTCCGGCTCAGGTTGAGCAAGCGAGCAGCCTGACGCTTGTTGCCGCCGGTCTTCTGGAGCCCCCCCAGGATCAGGTCGCGCTCGATCTGCGCCATCACCGACTGGAAGTCCACGCCCTCTTCCGGGATGGTCACCGGGCCGATGGCCGAGACCTGGTCGGGGTGCCGGATGTCCTCCGGCAGCATCGCGGGCACAATCTCCCGCGCTGCGCCGCTCACCGCGACGGCGTACTCGAGGGCGTTCTCGAGCTGCCGGATGTTGCCTGGCCAGTTGTAGTCCATCAGCACCCGCAGGGTGCTCTGGCTGATCGTGCGCAGGGGCACGCCATTGTTCGTGCACGACTTCTCGACGAAGTGCTGCGCGAGCAGCGCGATGTCCTCGCGACGGTGCCGCAGCGGCGGCAACGAGATGGGCACGACGTTGAGCCGGTAGAAGAGATCCTCCCGGAACGTCCCCTCCTTCACCAGCCTGCGCAGATCCACGTTGGTCGCCGCGATCAGCCGGATGTCGAACTTGAAGGACTTCGACTCGCCGACGCGTTCGGTCTCGCGCTCCTGGAGCGCTCGCAGCAGCTTGGCCTGCAGCGCCAGGGACATCGACGACACCTCGTCGATGAACAGCGTGCCCTTGTCGGCGAGCTCGAAGCGGCCCACGCGCGCGTTCACCGCACCCGTGAAGGCGCCCTTGGCGTGGCCGAAGAGCTCGGCCTCGACCAGGCCCTCGGGCACCGCCGCCGCGTTGAACGCCACGAACGGGTGATCCCGACGCGGGCTGTTCTGGTGGATGGTGCGCGCAATGAGCTCCTTGCCGGTGCCGCTCTCACCCTGGACGAGCACCGTGCTCTTCATCGGCGAGACGAGCTCCAGCGCCGAGAACACGTGTTGCATGGCGGCGCTTCGCCCGATGATGCCCGACACGCTCAAGCGGTCGCCGAGCTGGGCATGCAGCGTCGCGTTCTCGGTCCGCAGGCGCCGCTCGTTGATGCCCACCTGCAGGACGTGCGCGAGCTGCACCAGCTGGAACGGTTTGATCATGAAGTCGATAGCGCCTCGCTTGATGGCGCGCACCGCCTCAGGGGCGCCGCCCCAGCCCGTGACGACAACGCAGCACATCTGCGGGTAGCGCGTCAGCGCGTCGTCGAGGACGTCCAGGCCGTCGGCGTCGGGCAGCCCGAGGTCGATGACCATGCCGTCGTAGGCGAAGGCTTCGAGGCGCGACGTGGCGTCGGCAGCCGTCAGGGCCTGCGCGACGGCAAAGCCCCTCGCTTCGAGCGAGTCAGTGATGATCTGTCGGAGGTCGGCGTCGTCTTCAACGACGAGCACGGTCGGCGGCACGGTCTGGCGCATGACGGAATTCGAACCCTGTGTCGGACTGCCGGGGGGTTCCGGCAGGCCGTGCCGGGTCACTCAGCAAGCACCGGGCCAGCCGGGCCATGCTCGTGCAATCGCGTGCGAGGACGTGCCGTTCAATGCCAGCGGGACTGTCACCCGACCGGTCGATTGGCGAATTTTTGGCGCTCGAGTGACAAATTTTTGTCGCCACCCACCCTGAGGGCGTGACACCGTCAGACGATTCTGTAATCGCTTGTCGCGGCGCGAGGCACCCCAGAACACAAATGAAGCCCTGCACGTTTTTCCGCGGCAGCCGATGATCTGTGGAGTGTCGCCCCCATCGATACGCCCGCGCGGCCTCCCGTGGGATGTCATGGTCGTCGAAGACGACGACGATGTCCGCGATCTAATTGTGTCGTTCCTGCAGACGTTGGGCATCCGGCTGACCACGGCCCAGGATGGCCGGGCCGCCATCACCGAGCTCGAGCGGTCGGCCGGCCGGTACGGGACGGTCATCACCGACGTCAACCTGCCCGGCGCCGACGGCTTTGCGGTGCTCGAAACGGCGCGGCGCGTCAACGCCTCGTGCTATGTCGTCATCGTCACGGGGTACGCATCGCTCGACTCGGCCATCCAGGCCGTCCGGGGCGGGGCCTACGACTACCTGCCGAAGCCTTTCTCGCTCGGACAACTCGAAGTCGTGCTGCAGCGGATCACCGATCGCGCGGCGCTCGAGGAGGAGAATCGGCGCCTCGCCACGGCCAACCGGCACACGAGCGATCGCGCGGCGGGCCCCGCGCTGGCGTCCTTCGACGAACGGCTCTCCGCCATCGAATCGGCGCTGGCCCGCATCGAGGGCTGCCTCGGCACCATCGCCGACACGTCGTCCACCCGACGGTAAGTGTCGGCGGAGCGGCACCTCGCCACGCGCTCGCGCGGCGGCACGACATGACGCGCGCGGCACGCGCGGATGCGGATTCGCCTGTAATCGACACATTCCTCTGATCCTGTAACGCGTACGCCACGGTGCACGCTGCGGCTGATCCCGGCGTACGGTCCCCCGACGTCGTGACGTGACCCGGCATCGCTCTTGCTGTGGCGACGGCCATCGTGAACGAGATCACTGACCGCGCGATCCTCGCGGCCCTCGGCCGCCAGATGAGCCAGGCCGTCCAGCGCCAGTCCGTGGCCGCCGGCAACCTGGCCAACCTCGATACGCCGGGCTACAAGGCGCGCGACGTGTCGTTCGGCGACGTGCTCGACGGCGAGCTGCAGGGGACCGCCGCGCCGGTCCGGACCCAGCCAGACCATCTCGGCGGCCCTGCCCGTGCGAGCGGCGGGACCGAGACCGAGGCCGAAGGCCTCGCGGAGCGCCGGGACGGCAACAACGTGCAGCTCGATCGTGAGCTCCTCAACCTGACGCGAGCCTCCGGCGAGTTCAGCGCCGCGCAGACGGCACTGGCCGCCAAGTTCCGGCTCGTGCGCTACGCCATCAACGAGGGCCGTTGATCATGTCCACCCTTCGCGGAGCCATCGACGCGGCCGCCAGCGCGCTCAACGCACAGCGCGCGCGCATCGAGGTCGCGGTATCCAACATCGCCAACGCCGAGTCCACGCGGGGACCCGACGGCCAGCCGTACCGACGCCGCGACATCGTGCTCACCACCGATTCGCGCGAGAGCTTCGCGCAGGCGCTGGGCCGCGCGGAGGCCGTCGGCGTCCGCGTGGCAGGCGTGGTCGAGGACGCCGAGCCGTTCCGTCGTCACTTCGAACCATCGCATCCCGACGCCGACCCTGAGGGCTTCGTCGCGATGCCGAATGTGGACGTGCCCGAGGAGATGGTCAACATGCTGGGCGCCGCGCGCGCCTATCAGGCCAACCTCACGGCCATCGGGCTCATCCGCGACACCGTCAACAGGGCTCTCGAGCTGGGGCGCTAGGCCATGCCGATCGATGCCGTCACCACGTCGTCATTCGTCACTCGCGCCGCACGCGCGGACTCGCAGCCGGCCGGCCAGGCCGCGCCCGAGTCGCCGGGCAGCTTCACCGACTCATTGGCCGGCCTGCTCAGCTCGGTGGATCAGACCGCGGGCGAGGCCAACGACGCCATCGCGAACATGGTCAGCGGTACGGGCGACGTCCACGAAGCCATGATCGCGCTGCAGCGCGCCGAAACCTCGTTGCAGCTCACCGTCCAGGTACGCAACAAGCTCGTGCAGGCCTACCAGGACGTCATGCGCATGCCCATCTAGCACACTGCCGTGACCCCCGAACAGCTGCTCGCGCATCTCAAGCGCCTCACGTCGACTCTCACGCCGCGTCAGATGGCGTCGCTCGCCGCCGTCTTCGTGGCGGTCGTGGGCGTCGTGGTCGGGTCGGCCTACTGGGTCAACGCGCCCGCATACGTGCTGCTCTACTCGGATCTCGACGCGGAGTCGGCCGCCAGCGTCACCGCGCGCCTGAAGAGCCAGGAGATTCCCTATCTGCTCGAGGACGGAGGCCGGACCATCCGGGTGCCGTCCGGACGCGTGGACGAGTTGCGGCTCGACCTGGCGTCCCAGGGGCTGCCGACCACCGGCCGGATCGGGTTCGAGATCTTCGACCGGACGGCCTTCGGCACCACCGAGTTCCTCGAGCACGTCAACTACCGGCGCGGCCTGGAGGGCGAGCTCGGGCGCACGATTGGCACCATCGCGGAAGTCGCGAGCGCTCGCGTGCACATCGCGCTCGCCAGGGACTCGCTGTTTGCGGCCGACGCCGAGGAGGCCAAGGCGTCCGTCGTGCTGAAGCTGCGTAACAACAAGCCGCTGTCGGCGGCCACCGTCAACGGCATCGCCGGCCTCGTGGCGGCCAGCGTCGAGTCGCTCAGGCCCGAGGCCGTGGTCATCGTCGACACGTTCGGCCGGCCGCTGTCGCAGGGCCGGGCGGAGGCTGAAGAAGCCACGGGCGCATCGCTCGAGCGTCAGCAGCGCGTGGAACGCGAGCTGGCGGCGAAGGTCGTCGCCCTGCTCGAACCGGTGGTCGGCCCCGGGCACGTGCGCGTCAACGTCTCGGCGAAGCTCGACATCCAGTCGCAGGAGGAAACCGAGGAGCGGTGGGACCCCACGACGGTCGTTCGCAGCCGCCAGGCCTCGACCGAGGGCACATCGACGAGCGTCGTCGGCGGCGTCGCCGGGGCGCGTTCCAACGCGCCGCCCGCTGCCTCCACCGCGCCGACCCAGCCGTCCGCCGTGCTGGCTGTCGTCCCGCCGGGCGGACGTACCACCGAGACCACCAACTACGAGGTCAGCAAGCTCACGCGCCACACGATCGTCCCCCAGGGGCAACTCGCGCGGCTCTCCGTGGCCGTCATCCTGGACGACGAGCGCACGACGGCGAAGGACGATGCGGGCCAGGTGCAGGTGTCGAGCAAGCCGCGCAGCGCCGAGGACATCGAGCGCGTCCAGCGGCTCGTGGCCGCCGCCGTCGGGCTCGACCCCGCGCGCGGGGATCAGCTGACCGTCGAGAACATCGCGTTCGGCGACCAGGCTCCCGTCGAGGAGTCGCCGGCCGGACCGATCTGGGTGGAGCTGCCGCGCCAGGTTGCCCCGTATGCCCCTCAGGTCCTGCGGGTCGCGGCCGTGGTGGGCATCGCGCTGATGGCCCTGCTGATGGTGCTCAGGCCGATGATGCGCTCGGTTCTCGCCGCAAGCGCCCTGCCCGAGGCCGCAGTGGCCGGCGCCCTGGGCCACGCGCGAACGGTGGCCGAGATGGAAGGCGCCATCGAGGCGGAGCTCGACGCCGGGCGCCCCGAAGCGGGCGAGGGACGCCGCTTGCCGGTGCTCGGCAAGAGAATCGCGCGGCGCGCCGAACAACAGCCCGAGGAGCTGGCCCGCCTGGTCCGCACCTGGCTCGCCGACGAGGACGCGTAAACGCCCATGCCCGTCGTCAACACACCCAAGCCGCTCACGGGGGCCCGGAAAGCAGCCATTGTCATGATGGCGCTCGGGGAAGAACACTCGAGCAAGCTGCTGCGGCATCTCGACGAACACGAAATCGAGCGCATCGCCCGCGAGGTGAGCGCGATCGGAAAGGTCGCGCCCGATGTCGGCGAAGCCGTCCTGCTCGAGTTCGACGAGATGGCCACGGTCTCGGAGCACGTCGCGATCGGCGGCGTCGAGTACGCGCGCCGGCTCGTGTCGAAATCCGTGAGCCCGGAGGCGTCGCGCCGCATCCTCGAACGGGTGCTGCGGTCGTTCGCGGCCCGGGCCGGCTTCCAGACGCTCGAGAAAGCCAGCCCGCAGCAGCTCTCGAAGTTCATCCTGGGCGAGCACCCGCAGACCATCGCCCTCGTGCTCGCCCACCTCGATACGGGCAGCGCGGCGCAGATCGTCTCGCAGCTGCCCGACGAGATGCGGTCCGACGTGCTCGTCCGCATGGCCAGCATCGACGACGTGTCGCCCGACGTCATCGGCTGCATCTCGAACGTCATCGACCAGCGCCTGAGATCGCTCGGCGGGCCTTCGCGGGAGCAGCACGGCGGGGTCCGTGCCGTGGCGGAGCTCTTCAACCGGCTCGACCGCAGCGTCAGCCAGGGCACGCTCGAGCGAATCGAGGCGGAGTCGCCCGATCTCGCCGTGCAGATTCGGAACCTGATGTTCGTTTTCGACGACCTGGCGTCGGTCGAGGACTCCGGCATCCGCGAGCTGGTCAACCGCGCCGAGAAGAAGACGCTCACCGTCGCCCTCAAGGGCGCGAGCGAGGAGATTCGCCAGCATTTCTTCACCAACATGTCGAAGCGCGCCGGCGAGCTCATCAAGGAGGAGATGGAGATCATGGGCGCCGTCCGCCTGCGGGACGTCGAGAAGGCGCAGCAGGAGGTCGTCGCCATTGCCCGCAAGCTCGAGGAGGAAGGGCTGATCACGACCGGGGCGGGAGCCGGTGAACCGTATGTCGTCTAGGGCCCACCGCCTGGCCGACCCCACGCAGGTGCGGCCTTACGACTGGAACGGCACGGCGCCAACGCCGGCGCAGCGCCCGGCCCGACCCGAGCCGGCACCGGTCGCGCCACCGCCGCCCGCGGTCGACGCGGCGCAGATCGAGCGAGACGCCTTCATGAAGGGCTACGCACAGGGCGAGCGCGCCGGCGCCGAGGCCGCGGCGGCACGCGGCGAGGCCGTCGTACGGCGGCTGGCCAACACGGTGGACGAGCTCCGCACACTCAGAACGGACCTGCTGCAGAAGGCCGAGCAGCAGGTCGTGCAGCTGGCCCTGGCCATCGCGCGTCGAATCGTCCACCGTGAGATCACCCTCGACCGCGAGCTGGTGTCCGCAATGGGCCGGGTGGCGCTGGATCGGCTGAGCACGACCGCGACCGCAACGATTCGCCTTCACCCGGATGACTACGCAGCCGTCGTCGGCCGCACGGTCGACGGGGCAAGCGGGACCGGCGTCACCTCGATCGTGCCCGACCCCATGGTGCATCGCGGGGGCTGCTTGGTGCAGTCGGACTTCGGCGTCATCGACGTCGGCGTCGACGCGCAGATCCAGGAGATGGCAAGGACGCTGTTCGGTGACGCCAACGGCGAGCCACCGCCCGGCGCCGAGGTGTTCGTTGCTCGCTGAGGCCGCCACCGGCGGCCTGAGCCTCGAGGGCTACCTCGAACTCGTCGCGCGGGCCGATCCCACGCCGGTCCAGGGCACGGTGACGCGCGTGGTCGGCCTGCTGGTCGAGTCCGTGGGGCCACAGGCGCGCATCGGCGATGTCTGCGAGGTCCGCCGCGCCCACGGCCGGCCGGTGCCAGTGGAGATTGTCGGCTTCCGCGATGGGCGACTGCTCTCGGTGCCGCTCGGCGACACGTCGGGCATCCAGCCGGGGGATCGCCTGGTGGCGCGCGGTGGGATCCCGTCGATGCCGGCGGGCGAAGCCCTGCTCGGCCGCGTGATCGACGGCCTCGGCCAGCCCCTGGACGGCAAGGGCGCGCTGCGCACGACGGATCGCGCGGCGCTGCGCCCCCCGGCGATGAACCCGCTCGACCGCGACGCGGTCGTCGCGCCCATCGGCACGGGCGTGCGCGCCATCGACGGCCTGCTCACCCTCGGCCGCGGCCAGCGCGTCGGCCTCTTCGGCGGGAGCGGCGTCGGCAAGAGCACGCTGCTCGGGATGATGGCGCGCGGAACCGAGGCCGACGTGGTCGTGCTGGCCCTGGTTGGCGAACGCGGCCGCGAAGTCCGGAGCTTCCTGGAACACGATCTCGGCCCGCGCGGCCTGGCCAGCTCGGTGGTGGTGGTCTCCACCTCCGACAGCCCGCCGCTCGTGCGCCTGCGGGCCGCGTACGGCGCGACGGCCATCGCGGAGTACTTCCGCGACCGCGGGCGCAACGTGCTGCTGATGATGGACTCGGTGACGCGGTTCGCCATGGCCCAGCGCGAGGTGGGCCTGGCCGCCGGCGAGCCGCCGACCGCCAAGGGGTATCCCCCCTCGGTGTTCGCCCTGCTGCCCGGGCTGCTCGAGCGCGCCGGCAGCGTGCGCGGCCGCGGCAGCATCACCGCCATCTACTCGGTGCTCGTCGAGGGCGACGACACCAACGAGCCCATCGCCGATGCCGTACGGGGCATCCTCGACGGCCACTACGTGCTCTCGCGGGACCTGGCGGCGCGCAGCCACTACCCTGCCATCGACATCCTGGCCAGCATCAGCCGGACCATGCCCGACATCACCGATGTCGAGCACCGCAGGAAGGCCGGGCAGGTGCGCGAGTGGCTGGCGACGCTGCGTGACAGCGAAGACCTCGTCAACGTCGGCGCGTACGTGCGCGGCGGCAACCCCCGTATCGACACCGCGCTCGATCATCGCGAGGCCGTCGGGCACTTCCTGTGTCAGCCCGCCGACATCATCGTCGGCCTCGCCGACGCGATTGGCGCGCTCGGCGCGCTCTGAGCCGCATGCGCCCCTTCCGGTTCCGCGCCGCGGCGGCCCTCGTGATGCGCCGCAAGCAGGAAGATACCGCCCGTCAGCAGCTGGCGGCAGCCGAAACCGCCCGCAAACGCGCAGAAGACCAGGCGCAGTCGGCCGCACAGGCCGTCGCGCGCGCCGGGGACGCGGCCGCGGACGCGTGTCGCGGCGGGGCCGAAGGCTGGCGTCTCGACTGGCACCAAAGTTGGATAGCCAGGAAGCGACTGGAGGCGGACGCGGGTCGGCGGGCGGCGGCGATATCGGCCGAGGCCGCCGGCCGCGCGACCGCCGCGGTCCAGCTCGCCTACCAGCGTCGCCGCGCCCTCGAGCGGCTGCGCGACCGGGCGTGGCATCGCCACAAGCTCGAGGCCTCACGCCGCGAGCTCCAGGCGATGAACGAGCTGGCCACGCTGCGCCATCACGCGCGGCCGGACGACGAGCAATGACGGTTCAGGCGAGCGCCGGCAACGGCCCTCTCGAAAGGATCACGATGACGATCGATCAGATGACCAGCGCCGGGGACGTGGGCGGCCCTGCCGCCAATCAGCGCACCAACCCGCTCGGACAGGACGCGTTCATGAAGCTGCTGCTCACGCAGCTCCAGCACCAGGATCCAACCGCCCCGCAGGCGGACGGCGAATTCCTCGCCCAGCTGGCCCAGTTCAGCACGCTCGAGCAGTTGCAGGCGATGAACGCCAAGCTCGACGTGATCGCCGGTATGTTCACGGCCGCGGACTCCGCCGCCGCCACCTCGGAGGTGCAGTAATGGGTTTCTCTACCAGCCTGTCAGGGCTCTACGCCAACCAGCAGAAGCTGAACGTCATCGGCAACAACCTGGCCAACCTCAACACCATCGGCTTCAAGGCGAGCACGGTCCAGTTCATGGACCTGGTCAGCCAGTCGGTGGGCGGGGCGAGCATGAACCCCATGCAGGTCGGGCTGGGCGTGACCACCGGGTCGATCTCGCCCAACTTCCGCCAGGGCGGCATCGAGACGACGGGCATCGCCACCAACGTGGCCATCCAGGGCGACGGCTTCTTCGTAGTCGGCAGCCCGAACGACCGCTCGTACACGCGCGCAGGCGACTTCGCGTTCGATGCGAACGGCATGCTCGTGACGCCCGACGGCAAGCCCGTGCAAGGCTACACCGCCATCGATCCGGTCACCGGCGCCGTCATCACGACCGGCCAGCCCGGTGACGTCGTCATCCCCCCCGGCGTGTTGCGGCCGCCGACGGCGACGACGCTCTTCACCACGACCACGAATCTCGACTCCGGCGCAGCGGTGGGGTCGGCCTTCACGGCGTCCATCCAGCTGTACGACGCGCTCGGTGAGCCGCACGTGGCGACGATCACGTACACGAAGACCGGCGCAGGCGCGTGGGACTACGCGATGACGGTGCCGGGCGACGAGGTGACGGGCGGCACGGCCGGCACGCCGTTCCAGATCGCCAACGGCACGGTGTCGTTCGATGCGCAGGGCCGTCTCGCGCAGGTCAACGGCGGAGCGGCCGCCGACCTGGTGGTCACCGCACCGGCCTGGGCCAACGGCGCCGCGGCCACCAACTTCACGTGGGATCTGGTCGACGCCAACGGCGTCGCCTCGCTCACCGGCTTCGGCAGCCCGTCGGCCACCTCGTCGATCACGCAGAACGGCACGCCGGCCGGCACCATCACAGCGCTGGGCATCAACGCCGGCGGCGAGATTCTCGCAACCTTCGGTACCGGCGCGGCCGTCGTCGTCGGCCAGCTCGCCGTAGCCAACTTCAACAACCCGCAGGGTCTCACCAAGGTGGGCTCGAATCGCTTCGGCGAGTCACAGTCGTCCGGCATCGCCAACGTCGGCACCGCCGGCACGGGCGGGCGCGGCACGTTGACCGGCGGCGCGGTCGAGCAGTCGAACGTGGACATCGCTCAGGAGTTCACGCAGATGATCCTGGCGCAGCGGGGGTACCAGGCCAACTCCAAGGCCATCACGGTCACCGACGAACTACTGCTCGAGACCCTCAACCTGAAGCGGTGATGTCGTGCTGATTTCGCTCGGTCTCGGCCCGTCGCCGCCCCCCCCGGCCGGCGGCCCATCGTCGCCGTTTCCCGGCCCGGGCGCCGGCGGGAGCTCGTCGCCGGGTTTCGGCGACCAGGTGAGGCAACTGCTCGGCCGTTGGGCAGCCGAACCTGCTGCAGAAGACGACGCAGCCGGTGGTGCGGTCATGCGGATCGCAGGCGCGGCCGACACCCGTTCGGCGCGTCAGAGCGAGGAGCTTTCTCACGGGGTCGGCGACAGCGCCGATGAGAGCGAGCCGGTGCCACCCGCGCTCGCCTCCGGCATCGTGGACCTGGGCCTGTGGCTCGACGCCTCGGCCCGGCAGGTCGCGACGACCCGAGAGCTGCCCGATCCGGAAGCCGTAACGGCTGTTGCGGGCCGGGCGGCCGACGACCACGAGCAGGACGTCGTGAATCGTCACCCGCTGCCGTTCTCGGCCGAGAGCGCATGGGCCGACGGCTTCGCTGCAGGCTTCCTGGCCGCGCCGCCGTCGACCTCCGCGCGCGAGAAACCCGGCCCGGCGAGCGGCGTGTTCATAGAGGAGCTCGGTCCCGCGAGCCACCAGTGGACCGCGGATGCCGCGGGCCCCGAGTTCCAGCAGCGGGCCGACGATCAGGGCATCGCGCGCGCGCGGCACGTGACCGAGCCCAGGACGACACGGCACGCCGTCCTGACGCCTCTCGTCACTCACCTGCCCGAGATTCGGAGTGACGGCGGCGCCGAGGCGCCGGGCCCTCTCCGATTGATCCGTCCCACCCGCACTGAGGCCGCAGCGCTTCCAGTGCCGGCTGGCGAGGCCGTCGCGAGGTCGGCTGCCGAGGCACGTGTGGCCGGGCGGGCAGAGGGCGCGGTGGCGCCTGCCGCACCTTTCGGCCCCGAACCCGTCGAGCTCGCGGACGCCGATCCCGCGCACGCCTCCGAGCGGTCCGCGAATCTCCGTCGCGACGACCGAGGCCTGCTCGGTGACCAACGCGAAGCGATCGGCTCCGCCCCGTCCGTGGTCCCGTTCCCTCAGCACGCGGCGGCGCGGCCCGGCCTGGCGGATGCTCCGTCGCTCTCCGTCCCGAGGGAATCGGTGACGGCCGGCGAAGAGCCTGAGGCGGTGCCACCCGCGTCGCCCCGCGCGATCGATGCGACCCGCGCGGCCCATTCCTACCTGGCCGTGGCCGTGGACGCGCCTCGGCAGGCCCCCGCCGCGGCCGCCCGGGCAGATGTGCCGGCGCCGCCGACGGCGCCGGGCGAGCCCGAGCTGCCCGATCAAATCGTGCAGTCGCTGCGCCTCCACGCCACCACCGGCGGCGGCGAGGCGCGCGTGCAGCTTCGGCCCGAATACCTGGGCGAGCTGACTGTGCGTGTCGTCGTCGAGGACGGCGTCGTGACGGCCCGGCTCGAAGCCGAGCGACCGGCCGTGCGCGACTGGATCGAGCGACACGAGGTCATGCTCCGTCAGGCGCTCGGCGAGCATGGCCTCACCCTCGACGTGCTCAGCGTTTCCGAGCGCGGCAGTTCCGACGAGGTGCTCGACGACCGCGACCGCGAGAAGGCCTCCGACCGCGAACAGCCGGACCGGAATCGCCGCCCCCGCCGGCGAGCCGACCAGGACGAGCCCCGCTTCGAGGTCACGGCCTAGAGCCCGGCCCGGCACCGCCCCCCGCGACGTGTCGTCCGGCCGTCACCCCGGTCCGGCCGCCCGACCCGGCCTGAGACGGGAACCCGCGAAAAACCGCCGAGTATCGCGTCATTCGGCGCGGCACTCGGCTTGCTCATGGAACGGCCAGAGACACGACCATGAGCACCGCACCCCAGACCCCGCCCTCCCCCAGGAGCCGCAAGCTTCCCCTCGTCGCCGGCATCACGGCTCTCGCCCTGGCCGGAGGCGGTGGCGCGTACTGGTTCCTCCAGAAGCCCGCCTCCGCAGAGGAGACCGCGCACGCGGAGCCGCCGCCCAAGCGCGGCCTCGTCTCCTTCGACCCGTTCGTGGTCAACCTGGCCGACCCGGGCGCCACGCGCTTCCTGCGCGTGTCGATGCAGCTGGTGGTCAGGGACGCCGCCCAGGCCGCCGAGATGGAGGAATCACAGGTCGCCCTCATGCAGGCGCGCTCGGCGATGCTCGAGGTGCTCACCACCCAGACCTCCGACGTACTCGTCACGCCAGAGGGTAAGGCGAAACTGCGCGCCGCCATCATCGAGAGGCTCGGCCACGTGGTCGAGGAATTCGAGGTCGTCGATGTCCTCTTCTCCGACTTCGTCGTCCAGTTCTAGCGCGGCGGCCGGCGGCGAGCCGCTTGGCTCGCTGTTCGACGTCGAATGCGCCGTCGAGGTCGTCCTGGGCACCGGGCGCATCACGGTCCGCGACTGCCTGCGGCTCGAGCGCTCGAGCATCGTGCGGCTGGAGCAGCCCGCCGGCTCGGATCTCGAGCTGCGCGTGCAGGGGCGGCCGCTCGCCAACGGCGAGGTCGTCATCGTCGACGACGGCACGGCGCTGCGCCTGCGCCGGATCATCCCGCCCGCGGGCACCGAGGGGGCGTGATGGTACTCGCGCTGGCGCAGACCGTGCTGCCCGGACCGGATCCCGTGCCCATCAGCGGCCAGGCCATCACCGCCATGGTCGTCGTGCTGGTGCTGCTCGTCGGCGTGTCGTGGGTGCTCCGGCGCGGCGTGCTGGTGCGCCGGTCGAAGCAGGCGGTGACGGTGGAGACCGCCGTCGCCCTCGGCGAGCGCCGGTCGCTGGTGATCGTCGCGGTCGAGGGCCGCCGGCTCCTCATCGGCCTCGCGCCCGGGCACATCAGCCTCGTCACCGAGCTGCAGCCGCCGTTCGCCTCGGCGCTCGAGGCATCCGTCGAGAAAGGCGCGGCCTCGTGACGAGGCCTGCGGTCGTGACGCTGCGGCGGTCGCTCGGCGCGGTGGTCGCGATGGCCGTCCTCGGCTCGGCGAGCGTCGCGGCGCAGGCGCCATCCCGACTGGACGTGCAGGTCGACGGCATCGGCACGGTGTCGGCGCCGCTGCAGGTGGTGATCTTCCTGACGCTGCTGACGTTCATCCCGGCGGCGCTCGTGATCATGACCTCCTTCACGCGCATCGCCATCGTCTTCCATTTCCTGCGCCAGGCGCTCGGGACGCAGGAGATGCCGTCGAACCAGATGCTCGTGGGCCTGACGCTCTTCCTGACGGTGTTCATCATGGCGCCGGTCGGGCAGCGGGTGCACGAGCTGGCGGTGGCGCCGGCCCTGGCCGGACAGCTCTCGGTCACCGAGGCGGTCGAGCGGGGCGCGCCGCCGCTGCGCGAATTCATGCTGAAGCAGACGCGCGAAGCCGACCTGGCGCTCTTCGTCGAGCTCGGGCGGCTGCCGCGCCCCGATCGCGTGGACGACCTGCCGATGCGCGTCGTCATCCCCGCCTTCGCCATCTCGGAGCTGAAGACCGGCTTCCAGATGGGCTTCTTCCTCTTCGTCCCGTTCCTGCTCATCGACCTCATCGTCTCGACGACGCTGCTGTCGATGGGGATGCTGCAGCTGCCGCCCGCGATGATCTCGCTGCCGTTCAAGATCCTCCTCTTCGTGATGATCGACGGCTGGAACCTGCTGGTGGCGTCGCTGGTGCGGAGCTTCATGTGAGGCGCCCCGCGCGCCCGAGGTGACATGCGATGTCCGAAGCGCTCGTCGTCGGTGTAGTCCGGCAGGCCATCGAAACGGCCGTCATCGTCACGCTGCCCATGCTGCTCGCGGGCCTCATCGCCGGCGTGCTGGTGAGCGTGTTCCAGACGGTGACGTCCATCCAGGACAACGTGCTGGCATTCATCCCCCGCGCGCTCGCCATCTTCCTCGTCTTCGCCCTGGCCTTCCCGTGGATGCTGCGCATCGTGACGGGCTTCTCGGCCGGCATCATCCGGCGGCTGCCCGAACTCATCCGCTGATGGATCTCGACCTGCTGGCGCGGATCGGCCTGCTCGTCGCGCGGCCGAGCATGGTGGTGACGAGCGCCCCCTCGTTCGGCGGCCAGTCGGCGCCGCCGCACGTGCGCATCGGGCTGGCCCTGCTGCTGGCGGTGCTGTCGCTGCCGCTCGTGCCCGTGCCGCCGGTGCCCACGCTGGCGGCGCTCGGCGTCATCGTCCTCCGCGAGCTGGCCATCGGCATGGCGCTTGGTCTCTCGGTGCGCGCGGTGGTGGCCGGCGCGGAACTCGGCGGCCACATCGCGAGCAGCCAGCTGATGCTCTCGTACGGGTCGCTCATCGATCCGCAGGGCGGCACGCGCAACACGCTGCTCGCCACGCTCTACGGCAACCTGGCGCTGCTCACCTTCTTCGCCATCAACGGCCATCACATCCTGCTGCGCGGGCTGGCGGCGTCGTACCAGGCGCTGCCGATCGGCGTCGGCGCCATCGACGGCACGCTGGCCGCGAGCGTGACGCGCCTGCTCGGCGTCGTGTTCGAGTTCGGGCTGCGCCTCGCCGCGCCGATCATCGTCGTGATGCTGGTCGTGGAGCTGGCGACCGGCCTGGTCTCGAAGGCCGCGCCCGCGCTGAACCTGATGGTCGTCGCCACGCCGGTCCGCCTCATCGTGGGCCTGCTGGCCGTCGCGGCCATCGTGCCGCAGATTCCGGGTGTCACGACGCGCTTCGTCACCCTGGCCTTCGAGGCCGGGCAGGCGCTCGCGCAAGGGTTCCGCTGAGACGCCATGGCCGACCAGCACGCGGGCGAGAAAACCGAGAAACCGTCGGCGAAGCGTCTCAAGGACGCGCGCGAGAAGGGCCAGGTGGCGCGCAGCCAGGACCTCGTGGCGGCGCTCGGGCTCCTGGCCGTGACCATGGCCCTGGCCCGCACGGGCGCCATGGGCCTGGGCCGGCTCGAGCGGCGGCTGGCCGATGGCCTCTCTCACCTCGGTGAATCGGCACGCGCCACGATTGCGTTACACGACCTCGCGAACCAGGCCGTCAGCGACCTGGTGCTGCTGGGCATGGTGGCCGGCCCGTTCCTGCTGGCCGCCGCTGTCGTGGCGCTCGCCGGCAACTTCTCGCAGACCGGCTGGGTGTTCGCGCCCGATCGGCTCACGCCAGACTGGTCGCGCCTGAGCCCGGCGCACGGCTGGTCGCGGCTCAAGCCGTCGCAGTCGGGCGTCGACCTGCTCAAGACCGCGCTGGCGGCCACCGTCGTCGCGGCCCTCGCGTGGCAGGTGGTCCGCGAGGCGCTGGGCGATGCGCCGCGGCTGGTCTGGCTGGCCACGGGTGCGGCGGCCCAGACGGGGTGGACGCACATCAACCACCTGCTGGTGCAGGCCGGCGTGGCGCTGGTGGCGATTGCAGGCGCCGACTACGGCCTGCAGCGGTGGCGCCACTACGCGTCGCTCCGGATGACGAAGCAGGAGCTGCGGGACGAGGCGAGGTCGAACGAGGGCAGCCCCGAGATCAAGGCGCGCGTGCGGCGCATCCAGCGCGAGATGACGCGCAAGCGCATGCTGAACGCGGTGAAGTCCGCCACGGTGGTCATCACCAACCCGACGCATTACGCCGTCGCACTCGAGTACCAGCGCTCCCGGATGGGAGCGCCCGTGGTCGTAGCCAAGGGCCGCGACCACCTCGCCCGGCGCATCAAAGCACTCGCCCGCGACGCGGGCGTGCCGATGGTCGAGAACGTCCCGCTCGCGCAGGCGCTCTACAAGGGCGCCGAGGTGGGCGACGAGATACCGGGGCCGCTGTTCGGCGCCGTGGCCGAAGTGCTGGCCTACCTGATCCGGATCAAACAGCTCCAGCTATAGGTGCCCATGTCCACGTCCCTCGCGTCGTCCGTGCGTCCTTCGCACCTGATGGTGCCCGCCGCGCTCATCGCGGTGGTGCTGCTCATGGTGGTGCCGCTGCCGCCCATGGTGCTCGACATCCTGCTGTCCGTGGACATCGGGCTGTCGGTGGTGCTGCTGCTGACGGTGGTCTACCTGAAACAGCCGGTCGAGTTCTCGGTGTTCCCGTCGCTGCTCCTGCTGCTGACGCTGCTGCGCCTCTCGCTGAACGTCGCCTCCACGCGCCTGATCCTGATGCACGGACACGAGGGCGTGGACGCTGCGGGGCACGTCATCATGGCCTTCGGGCAGTTCGTGGTCGGCGGCAACTTCGTCGTCGGCGTGGTGATCTTCCTCGTCCTCGTCGCCATCCAGTTCCTCGTCATCAACCACGGCGCGGTCCGCATCTCCGAGGTCACCGCGCGCTTCACGCTGGATGCCATGCCCGGCCGGCAGATGGCCATCGACGCCGACCTGAGCGCCGGCGTCATCGACGACAAGGAGGCGCGGGCGCGGCGCGAGCGCGTCCGGCGCGAGGCCGACTTCTACGGGTCGATGGACGGCGCTATCCGCTTCACCCAGCGCGACGCGCTGGCCGCGGTGCTCATCACCGGCGTCAACATCGCGGCGGGGCTGGTCATCGGCGTCGTGCAGCACCAGCTCGACCTGGCGACGGCCGCGCAGACCTACACCATCCTCACCGTGGGCGAGGGCCTGGTGACCGCGATCCCGGCGCTGCTGGTCTCGATGTCGGGCGGCCTCATCACCACCCGTGCCGCGTCCGAATCGCATCTCGGCGAGGAGGTGGCCGATCAGCTGTTCGCGCGCTCGAAGCCCATCGCCGTGGCCGCGGGGGTGCTGCTGCTCCTCGCGCTCATTCCGGGCCTCCCCAAGCTCGCCTTCATCCTGGTGGCGGCGTGCCTGGGTCTGGTCGCCTACGCCAACCGCGAGGGCGCCGAGCGCACCACGGCGGCCGCGCCCGCAACGCCGTCGCCGCAGCCCGATGCCATCGACGCCGCCATCGGCGTGGACCCGCTCGGCGTCGAAGTCGGCTATGCGCTGGTCGGGCTCGTGGACGAGAAGCAGGGCGGAACCCTCCTCGCGCGCGTGCGCGCCATCCGCCGCCAGATCGCCTCGGAGACCGGTGTCGTCGTGCCGTCGGTGCACGTCGCCGACAACCTGCAGCTCGCCCCGCGCGCATACGCGATCCTCGTTAAGGGCGTCGAGGTGGCGCGCGGCGAGCTCTTCGCCGATCGGCTGCTCGCGATCAACCCGGGCACGGCCGACGTCGCTCTCGAGGGCACGCCGACCCGAGAGCCCGCGTTCGGCCTCCCCGCCGTATGGATCTCCCAGGACCAGCGCGACCGCGCCTCAGCCGCGGGCTTCACCGTCGTCGACCCGACGACGGCGCTCTCGACGCACCTGTCCGAGATGGTGCGCACGTTCCTGCCGGACCTGCTGACGCGCCAGCACACCAAGGAGCTGGTGGACCGCGTGGCCGAGACCTCGCCCAAGCTGGTCGAGGAGCTGGTGCCGAAGGTCGCCTCGATCGGCGACATCCAGCGCGTGCTCCGGCAGCTGCTGCGCGAGCGCGTCCCCGTCCGCGACCTCACGACGATTCTCGAAGCCATCGCCGACGCGACGCCGGGCAGCAAGGACGCCGAGCAGGTGGCCGAAGCCGTGCGCGCCGCCATCGGCCGCGCCATCTGCCGCCCGTATCAGAACGAGAGGGGTGAGCTGCCCACGATTGCGCTGTCGCCTGCCCTCGAGGAGCGGCTGGTCTCGTCGATGGTCCGCACCGAGCAGGGCATGGTGCTGGCCATCGAGCCGGCGCAGGCGCAGCGGCTGGCCAGCCGGATCGCCGAGATCGTCGCCGGCGCGGTGGCACAGCCTGTGCTTCTGTGCACGCCAGTGCTGCGACCACACATCTGGCGACTGTTCGCCCGCGTCCTCCCCCACCTGGGCGTGGTGTCGCACAACGAGGTTCCGCCGCAGATTCACGTGGCGGCGATTGCGACGCTGGACTGACATGAAGGTCAAAAAGTATCGCCAGGGCACAGTGAGAGACGCGCTTCGGGCCATCCGTGAGGATCTGGGCCCCGACGCGCTGGTGCTCGCCACCGAGATGGTGGCCGCGCGCGGATGGCGCGGCTGGGTGGGGATGCGCGACGTGCAGGTGACCGCGGCGAGCCCAGAGGAGGCGCCCGGCCGGTCGGCCGTCGCCGGGGGACGGCCCGCCGACACCCCGGCCTCGTCCCGCGCAGACCATTCGACCCGTGGCGGCCTGGTCGCGCGACTGCTGGCCAGCGGACTGGACCGTGCGATGGCCGAGCGCGTCGCGGCCTCCGCCACCGCCGCGCAGTGTCGCGGGGCCTCACTGCCCGTGCTGCGCCGGCTGCTGGCCGGTCAGCTCGGCGACCTGGTCGCGGGTGACGAGCCGTACGCGAAGGTCGAGGTGTTCGTCGGCCCACCAGGAGTCGGCAAGACCACCACCATCGCGAAGATCGCGGCGCAGGAGCGGGTCCGCGGGGGCCGCACGCTCGGCCTGGTCGGCGCAGACGCGTTCCGAGCCGGCGCCGTGGAGCAGTTGCGCACCTACGCCAGCATCATCGGGTCGCCCTTCCGCGTCGCGCGCACCATCGAAGAGCTCGACAAGGCGCTCCAAGCCGGGCGCCACTCGCTGCTCGTGGACACGGCCGGCCGCTCGCCACACGACGGCGGGCTGCGCGACCTGCGGCGGCTGCTCGGCAGCCGGCGCGGCGTGCGCACGCACCTGGTCATGGCGGCCGACACCAGCGAGAGGACGGCGCGCCGCGTGCTCGACGCCTATCAGAATCCCCGTCCCGATCGGGTCGTGATCTCGAAGGTGGATGAAGCCGACACCCTCGCACCGCTGCTGGCGGTGATCGCCGACCGGGGCATCCCCGTGTCGTACCTGACGACGGGTCAGCGAGTGCCGGAAGACCTGGGTCGCGCCACGCCAGCCGCGCTGGCCGGCGCGCTGCTGCGGGATAGAGAGTGGGAATCGGCGCCGGCACCGTGCTGACGCTCACCTGCCCCACGCGAATGGAGACGGAGACGGAGAACATGCGCAGGATGCCCCCGCCGACAGGCGCGGATCTGGACACTCGGGACCGGCTCGTGATGGAGCATGTCGGACTGGTGAAGACCATGGCCGGTCGCCTCGCCACCCGCCTGCCGTCGCAGGTGGAGGTGTCCGAGCTCATCAGCGTGGGGGTGCTGGGACTCATCGACGCCGCCGGCCGGTTCAATCCCGCTCTGGGGGTGCCGTTCAGCGCCTTCGCGCGCCGCCGGATTCATGGCGCCATGCTCGATTCGCTCCGCGACCTCGACTGGGCGCCGCGCCCGCTGCGCAAGCTCCGCCGCGACGTCGACGGAGCCATCGCGCGACTCCGCGAGAGCCTCGGCCGCGAACCCGAATCAGCCGAGATCGCCGCGGCGCTCCAGGTCTCGGAACCCGAGTACGACCGCATCCTGGACCGCCTGCGCGCCGCGGATCTGGCCGTGCTCCGCCAGGCGTCGGCCGACGGCGACGGCGCCAGCGAGCTCGAGCTCGCCGTGGATCCCGGCGAAGGGCCGCACCATACGCTCGAGCGGCGGGAGCTGCGCGAGCACCTCGCGCGCGCGATCGTCCAGCTGCCCGAGCGCGAGCGGCACATCCTGGCGCTCTACTACGAGCAGGACCTCACGCTGGCCGAGATCGGCCAGGTGATTGGCGTGGGCGAATCGCGGGTGTCGCAGTTGCGCACGCAGGCCCTCGCGCGCCTCCGCTCGATCCTCTCAGGGGCATTGCAGCGACGGGGGACACACTGAATGAGCCGCACACTCACGCAGGAGGAAATCGACGCCCTGCTGACGCTGTCGAGCGCCCGGCCGGCCAGGCGGGCATCGGACAGCGTGCCGAGCGGCGCCATCCGCTACAACTTCCGGCGGCCCGACCGCGTCTCGAAGGAGCAGATGCGTTCGCTCCACTTCATGCACGACCGCTTCGCGCGCAATGTCTCCACGTCGCTGTCGGTCTACCTCCGCGCGGTGACCGAGCTGTCGGTCGTCTCCGTGGAGCAGTTCGCCTACTCGGAGTTCCTGCTCTCGCTGGCCGATCCGACGGCGTTCTACGCGCTGGCGATTCCGCCGCTCGGCGAGCTCGGCGCGATCGAGATCAACCCGTCGGTCGCGTTCCCGATGTTCGACCGGATGCTGGGCGGCGAAGGCCGCACCGCGCCGCCGGGACGCGCGCTGACCGACATCGAGCAGCACATCGCCGACTCGGTCGTGAAGGTGCTGCTCGAATCGCTCACCGAAACCTGGCGGCCCATCGTCGATCTGGGCTTCGAGATCCGCGGCCGCGACACGCGCCCGCAGATGCTGCAGATTGCGGCCCCCAACGAGACGGTGCTGATGGTGGCCTTCGACATGGCGGTGGGCGAGGCCCGCGGGATGGTGAATCTCTGTCTGCCGGTGACCATCGTCGAGGCCACGGGTGGCGGGCTGGCACAGGCGTGGCACCGGCAGCGGCAGGAGCCGAGCGCCTCGGAGCGCCAGTGGCTTCGCGATCACCTGTCCGCCGCCCCGATGCCGGTGACCGCGTCCATCGAATCGCGGCTGACGGCGCGCGACCTGGTGCACGTCCGCCCCGGCGACGTCGTCTCGCTGGGCGTGCCCGCGAGCCGCCCGGTCGACGTGCGGGTGGGCCGCACCCTCAAGTTCAAGGGACGTCTCGCGGTCGATCATGGGCGCGTGAGCGTCCGCCTGGATCAACCCTGCGCCGATGGCCCGACAACGGAGATCTGAGATGACAGGACCTCACACACCCGATCCGCTGGTCGATGGACTGATTGTCGGCCTCACTGCCGCCATGGACGGCATTGTCGGCGGCGTCACCGCCGCGCCGGTGGCGTCCACCGCCTCGGGCGATGGCTGGAGCCTGACCGGCTCGGTGAGCGGCGCGCGGCGCGGAACGCTGGAGGTGTGGATCGACCTCGGCGGCGCCGAGACCCTCGCCCGCCGCGTCACCGGCACCGAGGCCCCGGACAAGCCGGCGATCGTCGGGCTGCTCCGCGACCTGTGGACGCGCGCGGCCGGGGCGCTCTGCAGCCAGCCGGCGTTTGCCGGACTGTCGGTCGGCTTCGGCATGGCCCGGTCCGCGGGATCGCCCGGCCACGGAGCGGTGTACGAACTCAACGCGGACGGCTTCACCGCACGTGTCGCGGTGGCCGACCGCATGGCGCCGGCAGGGCTGCACGAGAACCTCGATGTCGTGCTCGACATCGATCTACCCCTGGTGGTGCGGTTCGCGCGGACCATGCTGCCCATCCGGACGCTGGCGGCCCTGGGGCCCGGCAGCGTCGTGGACATGGAGCGATCGCCCGACGAGCCGGTGCAGATCCTGGTGGGCGATCGGGTCATCGCGCACGGCGAGGTGGTCGTCGTGGGCGGCAACTACGGCGTGAAGATTACCGATGTGACGAGCCCCACAGAGCGGGTGCGACTGGAGGCGTGAGTGCTGACCTCAGACGTGTTGACCTACGGAGTGGTGGCGGTGGGACTGGTGGCGCTGGTGGAGGCGCTCGTGCTGGTGCGGCTATCGAAAGCCCTCGCCGCCGTCGCGCGGTTCGGCGACCGGCTGGCCCACCTCACCTCGGCCCTCGAGCTGCTCACCGACACGACGGAGGCGGGGCTGACCAATGTGGCGCGGGAGCTGGAGCGCGGCGCCGCGACGCGGGCGGCGCAGTCCACGCGAAGCGCCACGGCCCGGCGCATCGCCGGCGCGGCGCGCCGTGGCAAGGCGCCGGCGGAGATTGCCTCGAACGAGGGCCTGTCGGAAAGCGAGGTCTGCCTGCACCTCCAGCTCTCCAAGCCGAAAGGAGGCGCGCGTGGCGAGATGCGGAGTTGAGACCTGCGCCCGCTGGTGCCCCGACCTGCTCGTCAACCGCGGCCTCGGTGTCCGGGTCGACCGCTGGTGGTACTGCTCGCGGCCCTGCGTCGAGCAGATGGTGCGCGAGCGCCTGGCCACCGGTACGCCGCTCGCCCCGGGCCTGCCCACCGTTCCGCCGGTGCGGCTCGGCACGCTGCTCGCGGCGCGTGGCGTGTGCGACAGCGCGTCGCTCAGCCGTGCGCTGGAGGCCCAGCGCGAGTCGGGCATGCGGCTCGGTGAGCAGCTGCGCGCCATGGGCGCCGTGGATCGCCAGGCCGTGCTGAGCGCCCTCGCCACACAGTTCGGCGTGCGCTGCCTCCCGGCTTTCGATCCCGCGTCCGTGCGCGACGCCCCCGGCGGCCTCGCGCCCGAGGCGGTGCGCGCCCTTCGCGTCGCGCCGATCAGCGACCCGGTGGCGAACCGGGTGCGCGTGGCCTGCCCGGCCCCGATTCCCCGCCGCGCCCTCGCCGCCCTGCGCCAGCTGACCGACTGGGCGCTCGAGGTGTACCTCGTGACCGACGAGGACTGGGCGGCCATCCTCGAGCACTACGGCGCGGACCCGCGTCAGAGCGAACCTGGCCCGCACCCCGAGTTCGTGTACACGACGAGCCTGCCGGACGCCGCCGCGCGCATCGCCGCGGCCGTCACCCGAGGGCGGCACACCACGGTCATCGAGGCACGCTGGGGCGACTATGCCTGGATCCGCGTCCAGGGGCCCGGCGTGCTGGAGGACGTCTGTCTGGCGCTGGCGGAGGCGCCGGGCCAGGACACAGAGGAGGCGCCATGGCCGGCGGTTACTACGTCGCGCTGAGCGGGATGCGCACGCGCATCGACCAGCTCGATCGGCTGGCGGACGAGATTGCCAACGCGAGCACCCCGGGCTTCAAGGGCGAGCGCGCCGGTCACGAGAAAGCGCCGCGCGGCGGTTTCGCCGAGGCGTTCGAGACGGCCATCGACGTCACCACCGGCGGGCGACGACTCGACGCCCGCGCCGGCACCATCGTCAACACCGGCCAGGCGCTCGACATCGCCATCGACGGCCACGGCTTCCTCGCCGTCGAGACCCCGGCCGGCACGCGCTACACGCGCAACGGCCATCTCGCCCGCCAACCGGACGGCACCCTCACGACGACCGATGGCGCCCCCGTCCTCGGCGAGGACGGCCCCATCAAGGTCGGGACCGGCCCGGTGCAGATCGAGGCCGATGGCACCGTGCTCAGCAACGGCGTGAGTGCGGGTCGGCTGCGCGTCGTGGAGTTCGCCAATCCCACGGCGCTCGTGCGCGAGGGTGGTGCGCTGCTCCGGGCCGCGGATGGCGCCGCGCCCGTCGAGGCCGCGCAGCCGGTCCTGTTCGCCGGATCGCTCGAGCAGTCCAATGTCTCGGTCGTCGAGCGCGTGGCCGAGCTCACCAACGTCTCACGGAGTTTCGAGGCCCTGCAGCGGGCCGTCGCGGTGCTGATGAACGACATCGACGGGCGGACGATCGAATCGATCGGCCGGCGCTAGGACCAGGAGGACACCGACCATGATTCGCGCACTCTACACGGCGGCCAGCGGCATGAACGCGCAGCAGGCCAACATCGACAACGTGGCGCACAACATCGCCAACGTGAACACGTCGGGGTTCAAGAAGACCCACATGCAGTTCGAGGACCTGGTCTACCAGGAAGCGCGCGTGCCCGGCTCGCCGACCTCCGTGGCGGGCGAGAGCCCCGTGGGGCTCGCCACCGGCCTCGGCACCCGGCCGCTGGCCTCGTCGCGCGACTTCAGCTCGGGCAACCTGCGCGCGACCAACGCGCCGCTCGATCTCGCCATCGAAGGCGACGGCTTTTTCCAGATAACGCTGCCGGACGGCACCCAGGGGTTCACGCGCGCCGGGGCGCTGGTGCGCGATTCACAGGGTCTGCTGGTCACCATGTCGGGCTACCCGATCGATCCCCAGATCACGGTGCCCGAGAACGCCACCTCGGTGAGCATCTCGCGCGAAGGCATCGTCTCGGCGGCCGTGGCGGGCCAGAGCGCGGTGCAGCAGCTGGGCACCATCGAGCTGGCGACGTTCCAGAACCCGGCCGGCCTCAAGGCCGAAGGAGGCAACGTCTTCACGACAACCACGGCGTCGGGCGATCCGCAAGTCGGGACGCCCGGTACCGACGGCCGCGGCACCATCGCCCAGGGCTTCCTCGAGGAGTCCAACGTCAGCGTGGTCGAGGAGATGGTCAACATGATCCTGGGCCAGCGCGCCTACGAGGCGAACTCGAAGGTCATCAAGGCGGCCGACGAGATGCTGGCGCAGGTCAACAACCTGGTGCGGTGATGCGCGCACTGATCTGCTGCCTTGTCCTCGTGGCCGCCGCCCCCGCCAGGGCGGACGAACCACCGCCCGACGCGGCGGTCCGCGACGCCATCGTGGCCGCCGTGCGGGCACGCATGGGCGAGGGGGCCGACGTGGCGGTCGCGGCACTGCGCCTGCCGCCGGGCTGGTCACGCGCCGACGTGCAGGTCCGCCCCGATCCGCGCGCCGTGCTCGGACGCCCGATGCGCTTCTCCCTTGGCACGCCGTCCGCGCGGCGCGGAGGGGCCATCCGGTGGACGGGCGCCGCCGAGGCGGACGTGCAGGTCCTGGTGGAGCACCTGCACACGACGCGCGCGGTCGCGCGCGGCGACATCCTCTCGGGAGCCGACGTCGCCGTCGTGCGCCATGCCGTGGAGGGACCGCTGCGCGCGTGGCCGGCAGCCGAGGCCATCGACCGCAGCCGCGCCCTGCGCGACTTCGGCCCGGGCGCCTGCCTGGCCCGCAACAGCCTGGCCGTCGTGTCGCTCGTCCGGGCCGGACAGGATGTCCAGGCCATCGCCCGTGTGGGCGGCATCGAGGCCGAGGCCCGCATGGTCGCCGCCGATAACGGCGACAAGGGATCGGTGATTCGCGTGGTCAACCCCGAGAGCCGGCGCTCGATCAGGGCGCGGGTGGTCGCGGCGGGAGTCGTCGAGGTGATTCATGACTAGACACATGTTGCTCGTCGTCGCGCTGGCGGTCCTTCCCGCGAGTGCCGGGGCTGGTCAGAAGAAGGACGAGGCCCCGACGCAGGTACCAGGCGGCAGCGACAACTACGACGTGCTGATCGCGCGGTACCTCGCGGCGGCCCGCCTCACCTCCGGCGCGCCGGCACGCGAAGCCGGCGCGTGGATGAACACGCTCACCGGGGACCTCCGCGCCCAGCGCGTGAACGATCTCGTCACCGTGCGGGTCGAGGAGGTCATCTCCGGCAAGGGCGCGGCCGACTCCAACCTGACCAAGGAGAGCTCCGCGGCAGCCGGTGTCGGCCAGTTCTTCGGCGTCGAGACGCTGGTACCCGGTTCGGTGGACGTCGCCAACCTCGTGACGCTGGGGACCGGCTCCGACTTCAAGGGCACCGGAGCGACGGCCCGCGCCGGCACGCTCAGCGCGACGCTCACGGCGCGCGTGGCCGAGGTGCTCCCCAACGGCGACCTCGTCATCGAGGGCGTGCGCGAAATCGAAATCAACGGCGACCGGCAGATCGTCGTCCTCACGGGCGTCGCACGGGTCGTCGACATCCGTCCCGGCAACGTCCTGCCCTCGTCGGCCATCGGGCAGCTCCGCATCCGCTACTTCGGCAAGGGCCTCATGAAGGACAGCCTCTCGCCCGGTTGGCTGATTCGGATTCTCAACAAGATCTTCTAAGGGTGCAGGCCATGCGACTTCTTTCACGTGACTGGCGAATCGCCCTGGCGCTCGCCGCGGTGCTGACCGCGCCGCTCTCGGCGCGTTCGGGCGCGCGGCTCAAGGACATCGCCGCGCTGCAGGGCATCGCGTCGACGCCGCTGATCGGCTACGGACTGGTCGTGGGTCTGAACAAGACGGGCGACCGGCGCCAGACGATCTTCTCAACCCAGTCCCTGGTCAACATGCTCGAGCGCCTGGGCGTCTCGGTGCCACCGGGCCAGGTGCGCATCGAGAACGTCGCGGCCGTCCTGGTGACCGCCGAGCTGCCGGCGTACTCCCGCGCCGGCGCCCGCATCGACGTCACCGCGTCGTCGGTCGGCGACGCGCGCAGCCTGCAGGGCGGGACGCTGCTCGCCACGCCCCTGCGCGGCCCCGAAGGCCAGGTCATCGCCCTGGCGCAGGGCCCGCTGTCGATTGGCGGGTTCGGCGGCGGCGGCGGTGGCAACAGCATCGCCGTCAACCACCTCACGGTGGGCCGCGTGCCCGGCGGCGCGCTGGTCCAGCAGGGAAGCGCCAGCGCATTGCCCACCTCCGACACCCTCACGCTCGTGCTGCGCGAGCCCGACTTCCTGAGCGCCTCGCGCGTGGCTCGCGCCGTCAACGAGGAGATCGGTGGCGAGCCGGCACGCGTGGCCGACCCCGGCACGGTGCTGATCCGCGTGCCCGAGCAGTATCGCGGCGCCGTCGCCGAGTTGATGGCACGCATCGAGACGCTGCCCGTCGACACCGACGCCCCGGCGCGGGTGGTCATCAACGAGCGGTCGGGCACCGTGGTGGTTGGTGGCGCCGTCCGCCTGGGGCCGGCCGCCGTCGCGCACGGGAATCTGTCGGTGCGCATCAGCACCAAGTTCGAAGTCTCGCAGCCCGGACCGCTGGCCTACCGCGGCGACACGGCGGTCGTGCCCAACGTGGACGTGGACGTGCGCGAACAGCTGGCCCGCCTGGTGACCCTCGAGGAAGGCACCACCCTCGACGCGGTGGTCGCCGCCCTCAACGCGCTCGGCGCCACGCCGCGCGACATCATCGCCATCATGCAGGCGCTCAAGGCGGCCGGCGCCCTGCGCGCGGAGATCGTGATCCTGTAGGGGCGCGGGACAAGGCAGAAGGCAAGAGGCAGAAGGCGGAGAGCCATGAACAGCAGCGACGTGACGGCCACTTCCGCCGTCGCCCCCGGCCGGGCGACGGAACCTGCGCCAGGCGACGCGGAGCGGACGAAGATCCGCGCCCTGGCCGAGCAGTTCGAGTCGATGCTCCTCGCCCAGATGCTCCGGGAGATGAAGCAGGCCATGACGCCCGACGCCGAGGACCACGGCCTGGGTGGCCAGATGATGGGTGACGCCATTACCACCGAGATGGCGATGGCACTCGGGCGGTCGGGCAGCCTCGGATTGTCGGCCCTGGTGGGGACCGCCCTCGAGCGCCTCGACGCGAGCGGTGTCGAGGCGTCAGCGCCCGACGCCTCGGCCGGGCCGGCCAGCCCGGTGGCGCCTGCGGCCGCCGTCGTGCCGGCGCCGCTCCCCGGGGTGGCGGCCGTCACCTCCCAGTACGGGTGGCGCACGGACCCGCTGGACGGCCGGCACCGGTTTCACGCGGGATTGGATCTGCGCGCCGCCTATGGACAGGAGGTCCGCGCCGCCACCGAGGGGGTCGTCACCTTCGCGGGCGAGAAGCCGGGCTACGGCCTCGTTGTCGAGGTGAGCCACGGCACCGGCCTCGAGACCCGGTATGCTCACCTGTCGTCGGCCGCGGTCAGCCAGGGCGAACAGGTGCGCGCCGGCGACGTGATTGCGCGGTCGGGCCGCAGCGGCCGCGCCACGGGCCCGCACCTGCACTTCGAGGTGCGGCAGCACGGCCAGCCGGTGGACCCGGGGAGGGTGGCCGGGCTCCTGCCGACGGTGGGCCCGCGGCCGGGCGAGTCCGATTGATGGACAGGCGGGCTAAAGCTGAGAGGGCCCGGTGCCGATTCCCTGATAAATCGGCTCAGGCGTTCCGGCCCCGAACCCGCATTGAAAGTGAAGGACGATGAAGATCGACACCAATCGTACTGGCCTCGACTCACTCGGGACCGCCAGGACCGACGCCGCCGAGGCGGCGCCTTCGTCAGCGGCGGGCCGGCCAGGCCCGGCGGCGCCGGCCGACCAGGTGCAGTTCTCATCGGGAGCCCAGCTGGCGGGGGCCGCCGCAAAGGCCGCCGCGAACGCGCCCGACATCCGGACCGAGGAGGTCGAGCGGGCCAAGGCCCTGCTCGAGTCGGGGCGGCTCGGCGCCGACCCCTATTCGCTCGCCGACGCGCTGATCGATCTCGCGATCGACGGCGAGTGATCACGTCATGGGAGCGCTCGACGCCGCCGTCCGGCTGAACGCCTCGCTCGACGAGATCGCGGCCGCCCTGGGCGGGCCGGACGCCGACGCGCTCCTCGCCGCGGAAGCCGGCCTGGCCGCGGCACTCGCCGATCTCCATCTGGCCCCGAAGGCCGCCCTGGACGAGCGTGCGGCGCTGGCTGCCGAGGTGGCCCGGGCCCGGGCCACCCTGGCCCGGTGCCGCATCCTCGGCTCGGCCATCGCCGACGTCACACGCATCACATTGGCCGCGCGGGGCCAGACCGCCGACTACAGCCGCTCCGGCGAGCCGGCCCACGACCCTGCCGGCGACATCCGCGGGCGCCGCCTGCGCACGAGGCTCTGATGGCTGGTCTCTTCGGCACCCTCTCGATGACCGCGCGTGCCCTCGACGCACAGCGCGCCGGCCTCACCGTCACCGGCCAGAACATCGCCAACCTCAACACCGAGGGCTACTCGCGCCGTGCGCTGCTGCTGGCCGAGTCGCTGATCGGCGGCGTGGAGGTCGCGGGCATCCGCGCCCGCCGCGACCTGCTGCTCGAGGCCCGTGTCCGGCAGGAGATTCCCGCCGAGGCCCGCGAGGCGGCGCTGGCCGATTCGTTGAGCGTCGTCGAGGCGGCACTGGGCCGCCCGGGCGAGTCGATCGATGCCCGGCTGTCCGCCTTCTTCGACAGCTTCTCCGAGCTGGCGTCCGATCCGGCGTCGACGGTGGCGCGCGACGGCGTGCTCCAGCAGGGGCGGCTCCTGGCGGGCTCCTTCAACGACATGGCGGGACGGCTCGAATCGGCGCGGCGCGAGGCCGACGTGCAGGTTCGCACGGGCGTCAGCGAGATCAACACGCTCGCCGGCCGCGTTGCCCGTCTCAATGTCGCCATTGGCGGCGCGGTGGGCGGTGACGCCGAGGCGCTCCGCGACGAGCGCGAGCTGGCCCTCGAGCAGCTGGCCGGGCTGGCGGACGTCTCGGTCCTCCATCGCGAAGACGGCACCGTGGATGTCTCCATCGCCGGAGGTCGTGCCCTCGTCATCGGGGCCTCGAGTTACGAGGTCGAGGTCACCAGCACGCCGCCCGCGGGGATGGCCGCGATCTCGATAGGGGGCGTGGACATCACGACGGCGCTCGCGCGCGGTCGCGTCGCCGGCGCGCTCGACGCGCGCGACACGCGCATCCCGGCCTATCAGGCTCGCCTCGACGAGCTCGCCTACGAGGTCGCCCGGTCGGTGAACACGGTGCACCAGACAGGCTTCGACCTCAACGGCGCTGCCGGGCAGGCGTTCTTCACACCGCTCGGCGGCGTGGCCGGCGCGGCCGCGGCGCTGCAGCTCGATCCCGCCATCGGCGCGGACCCCTCCCTGGTCGCCGCATCGGGCACCGGCGCGCCCGGCGACAACCAGGTGGCGCGCGCGCTCGCGGACCTGCGCGGCACGCGGACCGTGGGCGGCACGGCGACGTTCAGCGAAGGCTGGGGACAGCTCGTGTACCGCGTCGGCAGCGACAGCCAGGTCGCCCAGGCCGAGCAGCGCAGCCGTCACGAAGTCGTGGCGCAGGTGGCGCGGCTGCGGGACCAGGTATCCGGCGTCTCGCTCGACGAGGAGTCGGCCAACATGCTCAAGTTCCAGCGGGCCTACGAAGCGAATGCCCGTTTTTTCACGACCGTCAACTCGGTGCTCGACACGCTCATGAGCATCGGCGGGGTGGCCTGATGCGCGTCACGTTCAACAACCTCAACGACGGGATCGCCGCCCTCAACGTCGCGGCGTCGGCCCTCGACCGGGCGCAGGATCAGCTGGCCACAGGCCGCCGGCTGCGGGCCGCCAGCGACGACCCGACCGCGGCACAGCGCGCCGTGGACAGCCGCGCCGAGATCGCCACGCTCGATGCCTACACGCGCACCGCGGACTCCGCCGAGGCGCGCCTCACCGCCATCGATACGGTCCTCACCGACGTCATCGAGCGGATCACCGAGGCCAAGGCCACGGCCGCCGGCGCCCGGGGCGACACCGCCCCACCGGAGGCGCGCGAGGCCCTGGCCGGCAGGATCGACGGCATCCGCGACGCCATCCTCGGCGCCATCAACACCTCGGTCGGCGGCACGCACCTCTTCTCGGGCGGACAGGCGTTGTCCGCCGCGTACGCCTTCACGGCCGGCGCCTGGGTCTACCAGGGGGATTCGAACGCCGTCGGGGTGGCGACGGCCGGCAGCCGCACGGTGACGGTGTCGCTCGACGGACAGGAGATCATCCAGGGCGCAGATGCCGCCGACTTGTTCAGCGAGCTCGATGCGCTGGCCGCGTCCGTGCGCGCGGGCGATCAGGCCGGGATCCAGGCGGGCATCGAGTCGCTCGATCGCGCGTTCGACCGCACGGTGCGGGCGCAGAGCTCCGTCGGCGTCGATCTGAACGGCCTCGAGCAGGACCAGCAGCAGGTCGCCGCCCTGCGCCTCGCCAGCCAGAAGCGGCTGTCGAAGGACGAGGACGCCGATCTCGCGAAGGCCGCGAGCGACCTCGCCCGGGCCGACACCGCCTACCGCGCCGCGCTCGGCGCGATCAGCACCGCCGGGCGCGTCTCGCTGATGGACTACCTGCGATGAGCGCGTCAGTCGCCACCGCGTCGATCGATCCCGGCGCGGACGCCCAGGCTGTCGTCCCGGGCGACGTGGTCACCATGCGCGACGGGCTGCCGGGCTTCGAGCAGTGCCGGCGCTTCGTGGTCATCTCGTCGCCGGACCTCGCGCCGCTCGTGCAGTTGCAGGGCCTCGACGGGCCGCGCCCGTCGTTTCTCGCCCTCGACCCGCGGCAGGTCCGCGCCGACTACGACACGGTCCTCGCGCCCGCGGACCGCCGCCGTCTCGCCGCGGAAGACGCCGACGTGCTGCTGTGGCTCGCGCTCGTGCACCTGGAGGGCGGGCGCTTCCTGGTGAACCTGCGCGCACCGGTCGTCATCAACCCGCGACGGATGCTTGGCCTGCAGGTGGTGGCGGCCGAGAGCTCTTACGACACGCACCACGAACTGCTGGCGGGTTGAGCCGTGCTGGTCTTCACCCGCAAGCGGAACGAGGCCATCGTCATCGGCGACGGCATCGAGGTGCGCGTCCTGCGCGTCGGCAAGGACGGGGTCCGCCTGGGCATCGCGGCCCCGGCCGACGTCGCGGTACACCGCCGCGAGATCTACGACGCCGTCCGTGCGGCCAACCAGTCGGCGGCCTCGACCACGCCCGCAAGGGCGACGAAGCTGGCCGCCCGGCTCCGCCAGCGCCTCGCCACCACCCCCGCAACGCCCGCCGCCACGGGCGCCTGAACGCGACCATGCGCGTGCGCGACTGGCGCCAGGAGGACGACGCGATCGTCGCGACGCTTTACGCCGACGAGATCGCACGGTGGCGCGACAGTCTGGCGTGGGACACCCGCGCCTCGTGGCGCATCGTCGAGGCGGGTCGCCGCTCCGGGACCGTGACCGGCGTCGTCGCCGATGATGGCGCCGGGGCGCCGGCGGGCTGGTGTTTCGCGCTCCTCCAGGACACGACCTTTCATGTGGGCGGCTTCGTTGCGCGGTCGGTGGATGCCACCGCCGCGTTGATCGCGGCCCTCGCCGGCTCGGCCCATGGCCGCCGCGCGCGTCGGTGGATCTGGT
>Ga0105106_10000076_pt1 | contig 56623 bp, 62 predicted proteins | sample PPLLaktember2015_5_FD_79109 | JGI IMG/M metagenome (GOLD analysis project Ga0105106, IMG submission 79109) | Freshwater sediment microbial communities from Prairie Pothole Lake near Jamestown, North Dakota, USA - PPLs Lake P8 Core (1) Depth... | ecosystem: Environmental > Aquatic > Freshwater >... | reverse complement strand
TGCCTTCCAGCCGGTACCCGACAGACTCCAGGCCCTTCAGCGCCGACATGCGGCCAGCATCCTCGCTGATGGCATTGACGTTGGCTTCCTGGCCGGGACGAATGGTCGTGATTGTTTCGAGGTAATCGGGGTTGACGTGCTCAAGACCTTCGTAACGTATGCTGGCGACCTTCGCCTCGACTTCCTGGGGCGTGCTGATCTTCTGCCGCCACGCCGTGTATTCCGCACTGCTCATGGCAAGCGCAGCCAGGCGGTATGAGACCTTGCGTGCTGCGACCTCACCCAGAGGAATCGTCTCCGGCGTGCGCTCGAAATCGGAAGTCGTGATGTCTCCCATCAGCACGTCGATGCGGATGTCCCGCTCGGTGAGCGACTCCAGCTGGGTCTTTTCATTGACTTCGAACATGACATCCATGCTGCGCGAAAGCAGTTGCGTGGCCTGCACCAGCTTTTCCGCCGTGGCCGGGGGCTCGACGAGATTGGAGACGATGACGATGTCGGCACAGGTGTTGCGCGCGACGTCGACCGGAATGTTCCGGACCATTCCGCCGTCCGAGAGGATGTACCCCTCTCCCACAACAGGGGAGAAGGCCCCGGGAATAGCCATGCTGGCCCTCATTGCGTTCGCCAGGTCGCCGTGATCGAGGATGACCATGTTGCCGCTGATCATGTCGGTCGCCACGGCCCGGTAGGGTATCGGGAGCTTGTCGAAATCCGCGACGAGTCGCGAGCGGGCCACGTAGGACCTCAAAAGGTCATCGATCGCACTCGAATTGGTCAGTCCGGAAGGCGTCACGATCTCACCGTCGCGGAGCCCGAGTTCGAGCGTTGTGTTGGCTTCCGTGGCCAGTCGCTTCTGCTCAATAGGCTCGAGGGGCCGGCGGCCCGCGCCGCCGACAACTGTCTTCCAGTCGATCCCGTTAATGAACGTCTCGATTTCCGCCGCAGACTGACCCGATGCGTAACCGCCGCCGACCAGCGCGCCCATGCTGGTCCCGGCAATGCAATCGATCGGCACGCGGAGTTCCTCGAGGACTTTCAGAACCCCGACATGCGCTCCACCCTTGGCTCCGCCCCCGGCCAGCACAAGACCGATTCGTGGCCGATGGCCAGGCCCGCTGACGGCGGCAGTTTCCGCTGGTGCGGCAACGGTGCCGAGAGGCAGAGTCGACAGGGCGCATACAGCGGGCGCAACGAGCTTGAACACGTTGCGACCATTGACTCGGGGCATCGAAAACACTCCTGGACTGGGACTGCAGACGGCGCGCGGCGCGCAATACTGTCGAGCGGGGCGGGATTCTACAGTGAGTCGGCACCTGCCGCCCGCCAGCGGATCAGTGCGCCCGTGAGCGCGGCGTCGTCGGGTGAGTCGGCGAGCACGATCGGCGAGCCGAGGCCGAGACGGGCAGCGGCTTCCGCGACGCGGCGCGAACCTGTCACGAGCGCGGTCGAATCCATCAGTTCGCGGCAGCGCGGTGTGACGATGCCAACGAGGGCCTCGAGCAGCTCCACGCTCGTCGCCGCATAGGCGCGAATTCCGCCCTGGCGCCACAGCTGCTCGATCTCGGCCTGCAGTTCGGCCGATGGCCGGGCAGGTTCGCGCGTGTAGACCTCCGCGTATTGCACGCGCGCGCCGCGTGCGGTCAGCACTTCTGCGAGCAACTCGCGACCGCCCGAGCCACGCACGATCAGCACGCGCTGGCCGCTCAGCTGCGCAAGCTGCGGCATGGCGAGCAGGGATTCGCTGTCTGAGCCTTCTGCCGGCATCAGGGATACGCGGTAACCGGCCGCATTCAGTGCGGCGGCCGTTGCCTGGCCGACGGCCGCGACCGGCGCGTCGCGCCGCTGGTCGAGAAAGTCCGCTCCAAAGCGAGCCGCATTCGCGCTGACGAAAATCACGAGGTCGTAACGGTCTGCGGGCCCGATGGCAGCGCGAACCGCGGCGCGATCCGGACGCGGCTTGATCACGAGCGCGGGGTAGCGGATCGCGGCGCCGCCCTCGGCCTCGATCAGCTGGCACAGGTGATGAGCCTGATGCTCGGGGCGCGTCACGAGCACGCCGATTCCCTTGAGCCGGGTCACTTCAACAGCTCCCCGGCACCGGCATCGAGAAGACGGCCTGCAAGTGCGGCACCGAGCCTCGCTGCATCGGTCACGGGGCCGGAAATGTCGTCGGCGAAGATCGTCCGGCCATCCGGCGATCCAACGAGGCCCCGCAGATTCAGCGTTTCGCCGTCAATCGTCGCGTGCGCGGCAATCGGCGACTGGCAGCCTCCACCGAGCCGCGCGGAAAACGCGCGCTCGGCTTCGAGCCGCATGCGCGAGGCGGCATGTTCCAGCGGGTGGACCAGTGCAAGAACATCGTCTCGGCCGGCGGCATATTCGATGCCGATGACGCCTTGCCCGACGGCGGGCAGCATCTGTTGCGAAGAGAGCAGTGCGCGGACCCGTGCCTTGAGGCCGAGGCGCTCGAGGCCTGCCGCGGCGAGGATCGTTGCGTCGCAGTCGCCCGCGTCCAGTTTTCGGAGCCGCGTCTCGACGTTGCCGCGAAGGACGACAATCGCGAGGTCGGGCCGGGCATGCAGAAGCTGGCACTGCCGCCTGAGGCTCGAGGTGCCGACCCGTGCGCCTCGCGGCAGTGCGGCGAAGGAATCATGGCTGGGAGAGACGAAGGCATCGCGGGGATCCCCACGCTCGAGCGCGGCCCCGATCACGAACCCCGGTGGCAGCTCGCTCGGCAAGTCCTTCATCGAGTGCACCGCGATGTCCGCCTGGCCCTCCTGGAGCGCGTTTTCGAGCTCCTTGATGAAGAGGCCCTTGCCGCCCTCGGCCGCGAGGCTCCGGTCCTGGATCCGGTCGCCCGCGGTGACGATCGGTACGAGGCTGACGGCGAGGCCGGCATGGGCCACCGCCAGGCGCGCGGCGACGTGCTCGGCCTGCCAAAGCGCAAGCCGGCTCCGTCGTGTCGCGATGCGGACCTGCCGGGACATCGGGTCATTTTGCCATGCAGCGTCAAAGAGCTAGGATTCGTCCCATGAACCGCCCCATTGCGACCCTGATTGTCCTTTTATGCGGCCCTGGCATGGCATTTGCCGACGACACCGCGCGCGCCTCGATCGGCAGCTCGGAGCTGATCGCGGGCGGCGAAGCCGTGCTGGACGAGCCCGTTTATGGCAACGCATTCGCCGCCGGCGGGCGCGTCGAAGTCCGCGAAAGGATCGAAAAGAGCGCTTTCGTCAGCGGCGGCGACGTCACCGTCGCAGGCTCCATCGGCCGTAACCTTTTTGCGTCAGGCGGCGACCTCCGCCTCGAGGGCGAGGTCGAGGGCAAGGCCCGCGTGGCGGGCGGCACGCTTCGCATGTCGCCTGCTGCCCGAATCGGCGGCGATGCCACATTCGCCGGCGGAATCATCGACATCGACGGTTCGATCGGCGGAAGTCTCCGTGCCTATGGCGAAAGGATCGTCATCAACGGCACTGTCGGCGGGGATGTGGAACTCGCCGGCGAGAACATTCGTCTCGGGCCGGATGCGCGTATCGGGGGACGGGTCGTCTACCGGAGCCGCGACGACGTTGTCGTGGATCCCGCTGCGCAGGTGGCCGGCGGAATCAAGAAATCCACGAGGGACCGCGATTGGCTCCACAAGGTCGGGCGCGGCGCGACGATCGCAGGCGGCATCACGATTTCGCTCGGCATGCTGCTCCTGGGCGCCGTCCTCATTCTTGGGATGCCGCGCTTCAGCCGGGAAGCAGCAGCCTCGATCCGCCGCAAGCCCTGGCAGGCCCTCGGCCTCGGATGCGTGATGCTGATCGGCGTGCCGATCACGATTGCTATCTTCATCGTGACGCTGGTCGGAATTCCGCTCGCCCTGCTGCTCGCATTCGGCTACGTCGCGCTACTGATGCTCGGCTTCCTGATCGCCGCAATCTTTGTCGGCGATCAGGCGCTCGAGCGCATCGATGCGGCAAAGCTCGGATCCGTCTGGTGGCGCGCGTTGTTCCTGCTGCTCGCCGTCATCGTGATCGCGGTCGTAAGGCAGATTCCGGTCATCGGAGGGATCGCGTGGTGGCTCCTGTTCCTGGCGGGCATCGGCGCATTCACCATGCGCAGCTGGCAGGGTTTCAGGAACGATCCGGCGACGGCCTAGAGCTCAAGGTCCGGACGACATCTGCCGCGAGCCGGCGGCTGACCGCAAGCGTTCCGCCGCCCTGCAGGCGCACGACCTGCTGGCCTTCGGCATTCTTTTCGAGACCCACGATGTGCCCGATCGCGACCAGCGAGTTGCGGTGCACGCGGATGAAGCGGCCCTCGAATTCCTCTTCGAGCGACTTGAGCGGTTCCTCGATCAGTTCCTCGCCGGTCGTGTGGCGGAGCGTCGTGTATTTCTGTTCTGCGATGAAGCAGAGGATCTTCTCGACCGGGATCAGGCGCAGTTCGTCGCGCGCACGGACCGCGATCCGCGTACGCGGGCCGCCCATACCTTCCGCGATTCGCGTCAGCTGGGCGCGGGTCGGGCGGCGTGCACGTTCGAGCGCCTCCTTGAGCTTGTCCGGCCTCACGGGTTTCAGAAGGTAGCCGGCGGCCTGGGCGTCGAAGGCCGCGAGCGCATGCTGCTCGTAGGCCGTCGTAAAAATGACCGCCGGAGGCTCCGGCATGCGGGCGAGGTGGTGCGCCGCTTCAAGGCCGTCCATGCCCGGCATGCGGATATCGAGCAGCACGACTTCGGGCCGCAGCCTGCCCGCGAGCAGTAATGCCTCTTCCCCGCTCGAAGCGACGCCTGCCAATTCGACTCCAGGCATTTCCTCGACCAGGTGCGAGAGCCGCTCGCGGGCGAGCGGCTCGTCGTCGACGACCAGGACGCGCAGGTTCATGCGGGTGCGGCGACGGCTGGAAAGCGAAGCGTAACGACGAAGCGTTCCGGAGCTTCGAACACCTCGACCTGCGCGTCGCCATGGAACATGAGCTCGAGCCGCTGGCGCACGTTGTCGAGGCCGATCTGGTGGCCTGTCCGGCGCGCGATGATTTTCGCCGCCACGGGGTTGTCGATCGTCAGGACCGCCATCGATCCCTCGCGCTTGCCGTTCACACGTATCGTGCCGCCTTTGTCGAGCGGCTCGATGCCGTGATAAACGGCGTTCTCGAGCAGCGGCTGCAGGATCAGCGCGGGTACCGACGCGTCCATCGGAAGCCCGTCGATCTGCCAGTCGACCTGCAGGCGATCGCCGAGCCGGAGCCGCTCGACGCGCTCGTAGGCCCGCGCGATCTCGATCTCGCTCGCAAGCGGGATGCGCTCGCGGTGCTCGCGCAGCGACGCGCGAAACAGGTCGGACAGGTCGGCGATCGCCTGTTCGGCGGCGCGCGGATTGGTGCGGGTCAGCGACGCGATCGTATTCATGCTGTTGAACAGGAAATGCGGGCGGATCCGCGCCTGCAGCGCGCGCACGCGGCTCTGGGCCTCGGCTTCGACGTTGCTGCGCCACTGGTGCGTCACGTAGAAGTAGCGAAGCGCCAGTCCGCCCGCGATCGTGCAGATCGAGAGGTTGCGCAGCATGAGTTCCAGGTGATCGGCACCGGCGGCCCGGCTGACGATGCCGAGCAGCCGGTCGGGGTAGGCGGCAAGCCACCAGGCGGCTTCGGTGACGGCGGCGGTGATGACGAGCATCAGGGCGAGCGCCACGGCGGAGCCTGCAAGGACATCGAGCTTCGACAGCAGGCCGCGCGCGGCACACCAGGCCGCCGCGGTGCCCAGCGCCGCCCACAGCAGGAACAGTGAGATCTGCGCGAGATCGGGCCAGAAACTGGACGAAATGCCGTGACGCGCGAGGGTGAAGAGAAGCGCCACGAGCTCGGCGATCAGGATCACCGCGAGCACGCTCCGCGCGCGGCAGAAATCGGGCAGATAGAATCCGGGACGGTCAGCCACTGGAGCCGTTCCGGGAAAAGAGCGGCTGCTTGAGCCGGAATATCGTCGAGATATCCTCCTCGCCATGACCGGAGGCGAGCAGGCGCGCGTAGTCCGCGAGCGTCGATTCGACGACAGGCAGGGTCGCGCCATGCCGCGCAGCCATGTCGCGGCAGATTCGCAGGTCCTTGTCATGCAGCCGCACGCGGAATCCCGCGGGGTAGGCGCCGCGCACCATGAACGGCGCACGGTGCACGAAGTACCAGGAGGAGCCGGCGCCCTGGCCGAGGATCTCGATTACACGTTCGAGCGGCAGGCCTTCCGCCTGTGCGAAGGCCATCGCCTCGGCGGCGACCTGGATCGCACCCGCGCACAGGATCTGGTTCGTCGCCTTTGTCGCCTGGCCGGCGCCTGAGGGTCCCATCAGCACGATTGTCTTGCCGAGGGCCGCGAGCACCGGCCGCGCCCGTTCGAATACCGCAGGCTCGCCGCCGCACATGATGGCGAGCGTCGCGTTCTTCGCACCTTCGACGCCGCCGCTGACCGGGCAATCGAGAAAACCGGCCCGTACGGCTGCGAGCCGCCGCGCGGCCTCGCGCGCCGAGTCCGCGGAGACGGTGGAACAATCGATGACGATCGCATCGTCTTGAAGCGCAGGGCACAGCGAATCGACGACGGCGAGCAAGTCGTCATCGGCCGAGACGCAGATGACGACGACCGGGCAGGCGGCGGCCAGTTCATCCGGCGTCGCGAATGCGAGGCAGCCCGTTTCGGCGGCGAGAGCGGCGGCTTTAGATGAAGTGCGATTCCAGACGCCGGCGAGGAGGCCGGCACGATGCAGATGGCGGGCCATGTGCTGGCCCATGGCGCCGAGACCAATGAATCCGGCTTTCATGGCGGGCTCCATTTTGCCCGCTTTGGCGAATCAGTCGCAGTATTCGGTAACTGCCTGCTTGGCGCGGGCACGGGCCTCGGTGAGCTCCTTGTCCGTCAGGTACTCGCGCTTGCCGTCCGGCGTTTCGCGGAACAACCGGCGCGAATCGATGTATCGCTGGTAGCGATCCTGCGCGGCTTTGCATTGCTCGACCTTGGCCTTTGCGGCATCGGCTTCCGCCTCCGCAATCGCATCTTCCGAAACGGGCGGTTCCGGCGTTGTCGGCCCATCCGCCTGGGCGGCCGGCCCGGCACCCGTGTCTGCGCCTTCTTCCGAGTAGTTGCCGCTGTAGGATTCTTCTTCGTCCGTAGTACCGGACTCGCGCTGATAGACGCTCAGGATTCTCGCGTCGCCCTGGCGCGGCGGCAGATCCGTGTAATGGACTTGTCCGGAGCCGTCCACCCACTTGTAGACGGTCTCCGCCGTGGCGACCGCGGCGAGGCCCGCCATCACGAAGGTCATTATGACTACTTGAATCCGGGACATATTCAACCCCCGACTGCGCAACACAGTGTGGCTTTCCGGCACCCGAAAACCCTTGACGCCCGTCACACTGGAGCCTGACCCTTGCCGGAGTTTAACGTAACCGGGGTCAGTGGTTATAGGCGCGCTCGTCGTGGAGCGCGAGATCGAGGCCCTCGACCTCCTGATCCCGGGAAACGCGCAGGCCGATGGTGGCGTTCAGGAGCTTCAGGATGACGAACGTGCCGATGCCGCTCCAGGCGACGGTGAAAAGCACGCTTTTCAGCTGAATCCAGACCTGGGCGCCGATCGTGACGCCCTCCGCGAGTCCCGTGCCGCCAAGCGTCCCCGCACAGATGCCGGTCATGATCGCGCCCACCATGCCGCCGACGGCGTGAACGCCGAATACGTCGAGAGAATCGTCGTAGCCCAGCAGTCGCTTGAGCCGGGTGGCGGCCAGGAAGCAGAGCGCGCCTGCGGTGACCCCGATCAGGAGGGCGCCTGCCGGGCCTGCCGTACCGGACGCGGGCGTGATTGCGACGAGTCCGGCGATTGCGCCGGTCGCGACGCCAAGTGCGCTCGGCTTTCCGTGCGCGGCCCATTCGAAGCTCATCCAGGCGAGTGCGGCCGCCGCCGCCGCCACCTGCGTTACCAGCACCGCCATTCCGGCCGTGCCATTCGCAGCGAGCGCGCTGCCCGCGTTGAAACCAAACCAGCCGACCCAGAGAAGCGCGGCGCCGACGAGCGCGAACGGCACGTTGTGCGGTGGCGTCACGGCGGCGGGGTAGCCGTGGCGCCGGCCGATCATGAGCGCGGCGGTGAGTCCCGCGATTCCCGCATTGACGTGCACCACGGTGCCGCCCGCGAAGTCGAGCACGCCCCAGTCCCACATCAGCGCGCCCGGTCCGCTCCACACCATGTGTGCCATCGGCGCGTAGACGAGCGTGAACCAAAGCGCCGTAAATGCGATCAGCGCTCCGAATTTCATTCGCTCGGCGAAGGCCCCGACCGTGAGGGCGGGCGTGATGATCGCAAACGTCAGCTGAAACGTAGCGAACAGGGACTCGGGGATCGTCCCGACGATCGAGTCCACGGTGACGCCTGCCATGAACGCCTTTCCGAAACCTCCGACGAATGTTCCTGTCGCCTCGAATGCGAGGCTGTAGCCGTAAATTACCCAAAGCACCGAAACAAGTGCCGCAATCGCAAAGCACTGCATCAGGACGGACAGGGCGTTCTTGACACGGACCATGCCGGCGTAGAGGAGGGCGAGACCCGGAAGGGTCATCAGGAGGACGAGCGCGGTCGCGACGATCATCCAGGCGGTATCTCCGCTGTCGATCGCTGGTACGACTTCTTCCAATGCGTTTCCCCCAATTAAGGCGATTTCACCGCCAACTGGAACCGGCTAGCCTGCCAAAGCAGTGCAGCATCCGTGCCAATAGTTAAGGACCTCTAAATCAACGAGTTACGAGTGGCCAAGGCAGGGCGGATGCGGTTGCCTGCACCGCGGCTGTGCGTGGCAGCGAGCGCCACGCCCCGTTGCCGTGCGTCGCTTGACGCAGGCGCCGGCGGCCCGGATGCTGCGGGCAAAGCGGAGCAGAACTTTGGCCTTCGACCCGAAATCCCTCGACGAACTCGCGCGGAAGCTCGCGGATGCAGTTCCGCCCGGCCTCGCCGCGCTCGGGGCCGACCTCGAGCGGAACTTCAAGGCCGTCCTGCAGGGTGGGCTTGCAAAGCTCGACCTGGTGACGCGCCAGGAGTTCGACATCCAGGCCGCAGTGCTGCGGAGAAGCCGCGAGCGACTGGAAGAACTCGAGCAGCGCATCGCAACGCTGGAAAAGTCCCCAAAAAAATAATCGTTGCGGGTGCCGACCCGTGACGCTCGCGACCGTGCTGACCCGTGCGCAGTTCGGGCTCGACGCGCCGCTCGTGCGTGTCGAGGTGCACTGCGGCGCCGGACTCCCGCAATTCACGATCGTCGGCCTCGCCGAGACGGCCGTGCGTGAAAGCCGCGAACGGGTGCGCGCGGCACTCGCGCATTGCGGCTGTGGGTTTCCCGCGGGGCGCGTCATCGTCAGTCTCGCGCCCGCGGATCTGCCGAAGGAGGGCGGGCGGTTCGACCTGGCGGTCGCGCTTGGGATCCTGGCCGCGTCGGAGCAGCTCCCTGCGGAGCGACTCGAAGGCACCGAGTTCTACGGCGAGCTGTCGCTCTCCGGCGAATTGCGCACGGTCCGCGGCACGCTTGCCGCCGCAGTTCATGCCGTGCGGGAAGGCCACCGGCTCGTCGTTCCTGTGTCCAATGGCGACGAGGCGCGCGTCGCGCACGGCGCACGGGTCGCGGGCGCAACTTCCTTGACCGCCGTCTGCCACGGACTCCGGGGCGGTGCGGGACTCGACTTCACGACGACGGGCGAGCTGCCTTTCTGCCGGGGATCCGGCCCGGACCTGGCCGACGTGCGGGGACAAGCGGGCGCGAAGCGCGCTCTGGAAATCGCGGCTGCGGGCGGGCACAGCCTGCTCCTGATCGGACCGCCGGGCGCGGGCAAGAGCATGCTTGCGCAACGCCTGCCGGGACTGCTGCCGCCGCTCGACGATGCCGAGGCGCTCGAATGCGCGATGCTGCATTCGCTGGTGCGTCCCTTGCCGCCCGTCTCGGAATGGCGCCGCCGGCCTTTTCGCGCGCCGCATCACGGCGCATCCGCGGCCGCCGTCGTTGGCGGGGGAGGCCGCCTGCGCCCCGGGGAGATTTCCCTCGCGCATCACGGCGTGCTTTTCCTGGACGAACTGCCGGAGTACCGGCGCGACGTGCTCGAGGCCCTGCGGGAACCGCTCGAGACGGGTTTGGTCAGCATTGCTCGCGCAGCCTGGCGCGGGCAGTTTCCGGCCCGCTTCCAGCTCGTTGCGGCGATGAATCCCTGCCAGTGCGGCTACGCTGGCGATTCGAACGGGCGCTGCCGTTGCACGGCTAACATGGTGCGGCGTTACCTCTCGCGGATCTCCGGTCCCTTGCTCGACCGGATCGACCTGCATGTCGAGGTCCCCCGACTCGAGTATGCATTTCTCGGTCCTGCGGGAACTCTGCCGGAGTCGAGCGCTAGCGTCGCGGCGCGCGTTTGCGAAGCCCGGCGTCGTCAGCAGGAACGCGGCGCGCTGAATGCAGCGCTCGATCCCAAGGGACTCACCGGTGCCTGCAGCCTCGGCTTGCGCGAGCACCAGTTGCTCGACGCAGCGTCGCGGCGCCTCGGACTCTCGGCGCGCGCATGCCACAGGATCCTGCGCGTCGGCCGCACGATCGCCGATCTGTCAGCACGTGAAACCGTGACTGTGACGGAACTGTCGGAGGCGATCGGATTCAGGAGGCTCGATCGCGAGCCACAGGCGGCGACCGGCTAGCGGCTCGTTTCCACCATATGCTCGACGGCTGCCTTGATTGCATCGTCCGGCAGATCAAGCCGTCCGCCCTTTTCGGGCATGACGCCGGCGGGGCCCTGGTAGCCCTTGATCGCATGAGTTTCCAGTGTCGCGATTCCCTGCGCGATGCGCGGTGCCCAGGCAGCCTTGTCGCCGATCCTTGGTGCGCCTGCGATTCCGGTGCCGTGACAGGCCACGCAGGCCGATCCGTAAACGGACTTGCCATCCATCGCCCCCGCGGCAGCGGGCGCGCCCGCTGCGGGCACAGGCGAAATCGGGGTCGGGGCGACGGCGATGGCGAGCGCCTCATTGTCCTGGCCTGCGACCGCGACCTGGCCGTATGGCTTGATGCGCTCGTGGGCCGAGGCCTGCATGAGCGGGTCGTCGGTGTCCCGGGCACCTTTCGGTCCGCTGTCCACCATGCGCGAAACGCCGATCAGAACCAGCGCGATCGCGATCAGGATCCCCAGCACGGCACTGAATACAGTCTTGAAATGACGGTCGGTTTTGGCCACGCGCGAATTATAGCGCCGGGGCGCCGCGGCCGCTAAAATCGCGCACCAGTCGACGCGCCCGTAGCTCAGCTGGATAGAGTGACGGTCTCCGAAGCCGTAGGTCGTGGGTTCGACTCCCGCCGGGCGCGCCATTTTTGCCGACTGCGTTGCGCGGGCTTACCGGCCCTCCGACCTGCGGTAGTGAAAGTGGTAATACACCACTGGTATCACGAGCAGGGTCAATACGGTCGAGACGAACAGACCGAAGATGAGCGACACGGCCAACCCGCCGAAGATCGGGTCATCGAGGATGAAAAACCCGCCGAACATCGCGGCGACGGCGGTCAGGGCGATCGGCCTGGCGCGCACGGAGGCGGCGGCGATAGTCGCCTCCTGCAGCGGTTTCCCCGCGCGCACCTCCTGCTGGATGAAATCCACGAGCAGGATCGAGTTGCGCACGATGATTCCGGCGAGCGCGATCATGCCGATCATGGAAGGCGCCGTGAACTGCTGCCCGAGCAGCGCGTGACCCGGCATGATGCCGATGATGGTCAATGGAATCGGCGCCATGATGATCAGCGGCACACTGTACGAACGGAACTGCGCCACGACCAGCAGATAGATCAGTATCAGGCCGACCGAATAGGCAATGCCCATGTCGCGGAATGTCTCATAGGTGATCTGCCACTCGCCGTCCCACTTGAGGCTCCATTCGTAGGGATTGGCCGGCATCTGCGTCAGGTACTGCTTCACCGGTGCGCCCTCGATCGGCACATCGTCGAGGCTTGCCGATATATCCAGCATGCCGTACAGCGGGCTGTCAGCCCCGCCCGTCACGTCGCCCGTCACGTAGACGACGGGCAGCAGGTCCTTGTGATGGATTGTCTGCTCACGTGTCGCCTGCCGGAGCGTGGCAACTTCGGCAACCGGCACCAGAGCGCCAGACACGGAACGTACGCGCAGCATGCCGAGGACGTCGGGATCGGCCTTGGCGCCCGGCGACAGCTCGACACGTACCGGTATCGGCATCTTCGCGTGATCGTCGTGCAAATAGGACATGTCCTCGCCGCGCAACGCCGCGGTCACGGCATCGACGACGGATTCCTGCGAAACGCCAAGGCGGGCAGCGCGCGCGCGATCGACCTCGATCACGAACTTCTGCTGCTGTGCCTCAATCGTGTCGTCCACATCGGTCACGCCCGGGGTCCGTTCGAAAACTTCGCGCACCGCGGCGGCGGCCTCGGTCTGGCGTGCATAGTCGAGGCCGTAGATTTCCGCGACCAGCGGCGCCAGTACCGGCGGGCCCGGCGGGACTTCGACGATCTTGACGTTGGCGCCGAGGCGACGGCCAATTTCTACGAGGGCCGGGCGGGTCGCGACGGCAATCTCATGCGATTTGCGGTCGCGATCGTGCTTGTCGACCAGGTTGACCTGGATATCGCCCTGGTGCGACGCGCGGCGCAGGTAGTACTGGCGCACCAGGCCGTTGAAGTTGATCGGCGCAGATGCGCCGGCGTACATCTGGTAATCGGTGACTTCCGGAACCGAGCCCAGGTGATCGGCGAGGGACTCCAGCACGCGCTGCGTTTCCTCGACTGGCGTGCCCTCCGGCATGTCCACGAGCACCTGGAATTCGCTCTTGTCGTCAAACGGCAGCATTTTCATGACGACCGCGCCGAATCCCACTAGCGCCATCGACAGCCCGATCAGCGCCAGCAGCGTGTACAGCAGCCGCCAGCGATTGCGCCGGCCTTCCTCGCGACGCAGGAAAGGCGTCATGACGCGGGAAAAAAGCGCATCGAGATCGATTGAACGCACTGCGGCGGGCGCGTGATCTGCGGGGACGTGTTTCGCGAAAAGGCGGTAATAGAGCCATGGCGTGAACATGAACGCGACCGCGAGCGAGATCAGCATGCCGGTGGATGCATTGATCGGGATCGGTCTCATATAGGGGCCCATGAGCCCGGACACGAAGGCCATTGGCAGCAGGGCAGCAATTACCGTGAATGTCGCGAGTATCGTCGGCCCGCCGACTTCGTCGACGGCGTCCGGAATCGCCTCGCCCAACGATCGGCCGCCATGCTGCATGTGGCGGTGGATGTTTTCCACGACGACAATCGCGTCGTCAACGAGAATTCCGATCGAAAAGATGAGTGCGAAAAGCGACACGCGATTCAGCGTGAATCCCCATGCCCAGGACGCGAAAAGCGTCAGCGCGAGCGTGACCACGACTGCCGTTCCGACGACGATCGCTTCGCGCCGCCCGAGCGTCAGCAGGACCAGGATGACCACGGATGCCGTGGCAAAGGCCAGCTTCTTGATCAGCGTCTGTGCCTTGTCACGCGCCGTTTCGCCGTAGTTGCGCGTGACTGTCGCATTCACTCCCGCCGGGAAATGGATGCCGCGCATTTGCTCGAAGCGCTCGATCACGGCTGCAGCCACGTCGACGGCGTTCTCGCCCGGCTTCTTGGAAACGGCTATCGTCACCGACGGAAAACGCCCCTCGGCGGCGATGTCCTTTGCCGCCGCCGCCGGGCCGCTGCCGAATGTCACGTAACGCTCAGGCTCATCGGCGCCGTAAGTGACATCGGCAATGTCGCGCAGGAAGACCGGGGCGCCATCCTTGACGCCGACGACGAGATCGGAGACTTCCTCGGGCAGCATCAGGAACGTGCCCGCCTGGACCAGTATTTCGCGGTTACTCTCGATGATGCTTCCCGCGTCGCGCGATGCGTTGGCCGAGGCGAACGCCGCGCGCAGGTCGTCCAGCGCAAGGCCGTAACCGGCCATGCGCTGCGGATCGAACACGACGTGCACGACCCGATCGGGACCGCCAAGGGTTTCGATATCGCGGGTGCCGGAGACGCGCTGGATCTCCGATTCCAGCGTGTGCGCAATGCGTCGCAGGTCGTAAGGACCGATTTCGGGGTCCTCGCTCCACAGCGTTCCCGCGACAATCGGCACGTCATCGATACCCTTCGGCTTGATCAGGGGCATGCCGACTCCGCTGCCGGCCGGCAACCAGTCCTGATTCGAGTAGAAGGCGTTGTAAAGCCTCACGATCGCTTCGGTGCGCGATTCCCCGACTTCGAAACGCACGGTCAGCGAGGACATGCCGGGAGTCGATGCGGAATAAACGTGCTCGACGCCCTCGAGTTCGGACACGATCTGTTCCGCCGGGGTAGTGACGAGCGATTCCACTTCCTTGGCCGATGCACCCGGGTAGGCAATGAACACATTTGCGAAGGTCACGTTGATCTGCGGCTCCTCTTCGCGTGGCGTGATGGCCACGGCGAACAGGCCGAGCAGCAGGCCCGCAAGCGCGAGCAGCGGCGTGATCTCGGTCGTGAGGAAGCTGCGCGCGATCCGGCCCGATAGTCCGAGCGCGGTTTTCGCCGGCCGGTTCATTCGCCGGTCTTTGCCGCGATCCCGGCTGCGATCGGATCCAGCGCAATGCGCTCGCCGGCGTGAAGTCCCGCGAGCACCGGAATGCGGCCGTCCGCGCCGGGGCTGCCGATGCGCAGGTAGCGCAGGCTTGCCCGGCCCGCTTGATTCACGGCATAGACGGCGGTCACCTCACCGCGGCGCACGATCGATCCGGGCGGTACCAGGAGCCGCTCCTGCTCGCCGCTGACGAAGGCCACCTTGACGAGCGTCCCGGGAAACACGCCGTGGTCACCTTGCGGGAGTGTGACCAGCACGCGGAAGCTGTGGGTGGCGGGGTTTGCGCTGGGCGGGATGCGCAACTCCGATGCCTCGACCGAACGGCCGTCCGGCAGGATCACGCGCGCCCGGCGATGCTTGCGCAGCGGGCCGATGTGCTGTTGCGGTATCTCGACGACCGCGCGCAGATGTTCGAGCGACAGGCCGGTCATCAATTGCCGGCCGGGCGTGACTGTCTCGCCCATCTGCACGTGGCGCGCAACGACAATGCCGGAGTAGGGCGCCTTGATTACCGTGTAGCCCAGGCCTTCGCGTGCCTCAGTCAGCGAGGCCTGCGCCGCCTCATGCCGGGCTCGCGCGGCATCGAGATCTGTCACCGACTTGTCGTACTGCGCTTTCGCAACCAGCCGCTTCGCGTAAACGTCCTTCATCCGGTCATGGGCCAGTTGCGCCTCGGCAAGCTGCGCACGCGCCCCGGCCAGGGCCGCCCCCTGGGCTTCCGATCGCGCACGTTGTTCCGTGGTCGTCAATCGCGCAATGACCGCGCCACTTTCGACGAAGTCTCCGACGTCGTAGGGTAGCTCGACGACACGCCCGCTTGTCTGCGCCGAAACGGTGGACTGGTTGACGGCTTCGACCGCGCCGTCGAAGGCGGTCTCGCGCGGAACCAGCGCCGGCTTGACGACCAGCGTCTTCAGCCCGCTGTCCGACGGACCGTCGCTGCCGCCGTTCGCCGGAGGAGATTCGGCGCAAGCGGTGACAAGGCTGGCAGCGAGCACCAGCAATGGCAGCGAGTACCTGCTCATGTGCAGCGGAATGCCGTACCGGACGTCGCGCCTAGTTTGTCCAGGATCATCGCAACCGGGCAGAATCCCGTGAACGAAGCCTGGAACATGTTGGCGCCGACGAACGCCGTAAACCACAGCCACTGAATGCTGTGAAGCTGCGACAGCGCTAGCGAGATCAACACGAACATACCCGCGATCCGGAATACCCACTGGTCGATGTTTGTTGAACGGGATGAAGTTGTCATGAGTTTGCTCCACAGAAATGGCCATACAGCGCGTGGATGACATCCAGCGCCGGGCCGGGCCGTACCGAGTAATAGATGTTTTGCGATTCACGCCGCCGGTCGACGATGCCCTCGTCGCGCAGGACGGCAAGGTGCTGGGACAGGGCCGATTGCGACAATGGGATCCGCGCGTTCAGGGTTCCGACCGACAGTTCGCCGTCACCCAGCGTGCACAGGATCAGCAGGCGATGCGGGTTGCCAAGCGCCTTCAGCAGATCCGCTGCCCCGCGCGCATGCGCCTCCATCTCTCCCGCGTCCGGTAATGAGGACTTCCGGCGTGTCCTGCGCAGTTGTTGAATGGGCATTTATAAATCAAGTATTGCTAAATAAGACAATGCTAATATAATGAGTTGTACAGGCAGGCGCAAGCGCCGGGGGCGGCAGGAGGTTCCGCATGGCACATGTCGTGGTAATCGGTGCAGGCATCGGCGGCATGCCGGCAGCATACGACCTCAAGAAATCGCTCGGAAAACCCCACGAAGTCACGCTGATCGGGACCTCGGAGAACTTCCAGTTCACGCCTTCGAATCCCTGGGTCACTGTCGGCTGGCGCAAGCCGGCGAAGGTACTCGTGCCCGTGCGCGAAAATGTCGAGCGCAAGGGCATCCGGTTCATCGCTTCGCCGGTGACGTCGCTGGATCCGGCCGGGAATCGCCTGACCGTGGCTGACGGCACGGAAGTCGCGTACGACTACCTGGTGATCGCCACCGGCCCGAAGCTCGCCTTCGAGGAGATTGCCGGGCTTGGTCCCGAACTGCACACGCAGAGCGTATGCACGACGCCGCATGCTGAGCACGCGGCCGAGGCGTACGCGCGCTTTCTCGAGAATCCGGGCCCGGTCGTGGTCGGCGCGGTCCAGGGCGCGAGCTGCTTCGGTCCAGCCTACGAGTTCGCGATGATCCTGGATGCCGACCTGCGCAAGCGGAAGTTGCGCGATCGCGTGCCAATGACCTTTGTGACAAGCGAGCCCTATGTCGGTCACATGGGTCTCGGCGGCGTCGGCGACTCGAAGGGACTGCTGGAGTCCGAGTTGCGCCAGCGGCACATCAAGTGGATTACGAACGCGAAGGTGCTCGAGGCGCGGCAGGATTCCGTAAAGGTTGCCGAACACGACGATCGTGGGAACGTAAGCCGGGAGCACGAACTGCCTTCGCGTTTCACGATGCTGATCCCGGCATTCAAGGGAGTCGATGCGGTCGCAGCGGTAAAGGAAATGTGCAATCCGCGCGGCTTCGTGCTGATCGACGAGTTCCAGCGCAATCCGAAATTCCGCAACATTTATGCAGCCGGTGTCTGCACCGCCATACCGCCGGTCGAGGTGACCCCGGTCCCGACCGGCGCTCCGAAAACGGGCTACATGATCGAATCGATGGTCACCGCGATCGTCCACAACATCCGGGACGCGATTGCGGGCAAGGAGCCGACACACAAGGCCACCTGGAATGCGATTTGCCTCGCCGACCTGGGCGACGATGGAATCGCATTCGTGGCCCTGCCGCAGATTCCTCCACGCAACGTCACCTGGGCCCGCCAGGGAAAATGGGTCCACCTGGCCAAGATCGCGTACGAGAAGTATTTCATGCGCAAGATGCGGACCGGGCGGACTGATCCGATCTATGAGAATTATGTGCTGAAGCTGCTGGGCATCGTGCGCCTGAAGGGCGCATCGGCAATCGCGGGCAGCAAGCCGTGATACGCACCTGTCCGCATTGCGGTGTCAGGAACCGCATTCCCGCCCGGCACCTGGCTGATGTCGGGCGATGCGGTGGTTGTCGCGGGGAACTTCCGGCCCTCGATGCGCCGCTCGATGTGGATCTCGAGGCTTTCGACGAGATTACGCGCGATGCAACCGTACCCGTTCTCGTCGATTTCTGGGCGCCGTGGTGCGGCCCCTGTCGCATGGCAGGACCGGAAGTGGTAAAAGCGGCGGCAAACCTTGCTGGTCGCGCGGTCGTGGTCAAGGTCAATACGGAGGATAATCCCTCGCTCGCGGCCCGTTTTGACGTACGCAGCATTCCGAATTTCGCGCTGTTCCGCGACGGACGTCTTCAATGGCAGCAGCCGGGATTGCTCGGTCATCGGCAACTCGAGCAAGCCGCGCTTCAGCAGGTGTAAGCTCGCGATTAAGGGGAGCAGAGCAACCTGATGGATACCGGGTTCGCGGATTGGCGACGGCAAATCAGGCGCAGCATTGGCTGGGCACTGCTGGTCAAGCTCGTCGCATTGATCGCTCTCTGGACCTTTTTCTTCTCGCCGGCCCACCGCATCGAGGTGACTCCCGGCCACGTGGATTCGCGGCTCCTGATCGAGACCGCACCGGAGAGCGCGAATGATTGATTTCGCCGTCGTCGATCTGTCGCGGCTGCAATTCGCACTGACCGCGCTGTACCACTTCCTGTTCGTGCCGCTGACGCTCGGGCTGTCCATGCTGCTGGTCATCATGGAAGCGACTTACGTCATGACCGGCCGCGAGATCTGGAAGCGCATGACGAAATTCTGGGGACTGCTGTTCGGGATCAATTTTGCGATGGGGGTTGCAACCGGAATCACGATGGAGTTCCAGTTCGGAACGAACTGGGCGTACTACTCGCATTACGTCGGCGACATTTTTGGCGTGCCGCTGGCCATCGAAGGCCTGATGGCGTTCTTTCTGGAGTCCACATTCGTCGGTCTGTTCTTCTTCGGCTGGGAACGACTATCACGCGTCGGGCATCTGGTGGTCACGTTCCTCGTCGCGATCGGCGCGAACTTCTCGGCGGTGTGGATACTGATTGCGAACGCCTGGATGCAGAACCCGGTCGGCGCGGAGTTCAACTTCGAGACGATGCGAATGGAACTGACGTCCATCGGCGAGGTGATTTTCAATCCGGTGGCGCAGTCGAAATTCGTGCACACCGTTGCAGCCGGCTATGTCACAGGCGCCGTATTTGTTCTGGGGATCTCCGCATGGTATCTGCTCCGCGGCCGCAACGCGGAATTTGCCAAGCGCTCGATTGCCGTAGCCGCAAGCTTCGGCCTCGCTTCAGCACTGTCTGTTGTCGTGCTCGGCGACGAGTCGGGATACACCGTTACCGAGCACCAGAAGATGAAGATCGCGGCGATCGAAGGCATGTGGCACACCGAGCCCGCGCCGGCGGCTTTCACGTTGATCGGTGCGCCGGATCTCGAGGCTCGCAGGACGCACGCGGACATCCGCATACCCTGGGCACTCGGGCTCATCGCGACGCGGTCGCTCGACCAGGAGGTTCCCGGCATTGTGCCGCTCGTCGAGCACGCTAAGACACGCATCGCGAGCGGCATCAAGGCGCACGCCGCCTTGCAGCGGCTCCGCTTGGCCCCCGACGATGCGGCGGCGAAAGAGGCCTTCGAGGCGCATCGTGCCGATCTCGGCTATGGCCTGCTCCTGCTGCGCTACGTTAAGAATCCGGCCGATGCCACCGCCGACGACATCGAGCGCGCCGCCTGGTCGACGGTCCCGAACGTGCCGGTGCTGTTCTGGACTTTCCGGATCATGGTCGCGATCGGGTTCTTCATGATTGCGCTGTTCGCGTATTATTTCTGGCTGTCCGCGAAACAACGCATTGGTGCGAGTCGCCTGCACCTCAAGCTCGCATTCTATTCGTTGCCGTTGCCCTGGATCGCCGCCGAACTCGGCTGGATTGTCGCGGAGTATGGACGACAGCCGTGGGCGATCGAAGGCGTGCTGCCGACATTCCTCGGCGTTTCCGCGACTTCAGCCGGCAACGTCTGGATGTCGCTGATCGGCTTCACCGTTTTCTACACGGCGCTACTGGTCGTGGACGTCTTCCTGATGCAACGCATGATCCGGCGCGGGCCGGAAGGGCTCGGTTACTGGCCGGTGCGTACCGAGGGGGCTGATCATGCTCGAGTATGAAATTCTCCGCCTGATCTGGTGGGTGCTGCTCGGGGCACTGTTGATCGGATTCGCCGTGACCGACGGCTTCGATCTCGGCGTCGGTGCGATCTTCCGCTTCATTGGCAAGGCGGACGACGAGCGGCGCGCATTGCTGGAGTCCATCGAACCGGTCTTCGACGGCAATCTCGTCTGGTTCATCCTGGCCGGTGGCGCGGTTTTCGCTGCCTGGCCGCTACTTTATGCCGCGTCGTTCTCCGCATTGTACCTGGCGATGTTCCTGGTGCTGGTCGCGCTGATCCTGCGTCCCGTGGGATTCATGTACCGCAACAAGCTGGCGGATCCGCGTTGGCGCAATGTCTGGGACTGGGCCCTGTTTGTCGGTGGAGCGGCGCCGGCCCTGCTGTTCGGAGTCGCATTCGGCAACCTGTTTCTCGGCATTCCGTTCCATCTCGATGAAATGGCCCGCCCGGTCTACACCGGCGGCTTCTTCAACCTGCTGCATCCGTTTGCCCTGTTGGCCGGCGTCGTGTCGCTTTCGATGCTCATCTTGCACGGCGCAACCTACGCCGCCATGAAGGTCGAGGACCCGATGGCCGGCCGCGCGCGGACGACGGGCAGGGTCGCCGCGATGGTGCTTGTCGTTTCACTCACAGCGGCGGGACTATGGGTCGCGAACGGCATCGACGGACTGCGGATCGTCGGGACGCTCGACCCGGCGGGCGCATCGAACCCGCTCCGCAAGTCGGTGGAGGCGGTAAGCGGCGGCTGGATGGCGAATTTCTCGGTATACCGCTGGATGTGGTCGGGACCGGTTCTCGCCTATGCGGCGGCCTTCGTCGCCTGGCTTGCATTGCGTGCCAATCGCGCAGGTGCAGCCTTCATTGCGAGCGCGCTTGCCGTATCCGGCGTGATCCTGACTGCAGGCTTCAGCCTGTTTCCATTCCTTCTGACCTCGTCCGCACATGCCGCCAGCAGCCTGACGGTCTGGGATGCATCGTCGAGCCGGCTGACGCTTTTCATCATGTTGATCGCCGTGCTGGTATTCCTGCCCATTGTGCTTGCCTATACGACATGGGTGTTTCGAGTATTGCGAGGCAAGGTCACGCTCGCGCACGTGCGCGCGCATACTGGACTTTGATCGATTCCCACCGGAGAAGATGGATGTGGTATTTCGCCTGGATATTGGGACTGGGACTTGCGCTGATATTCGGCATCGTCAATGCGATATGGTATGAATTGCGGGAAACCGAGGAGCAGGGGCCAACAGCCCGTCGATGACAACATGAGCATCAGAATTGCCCTTTCGATTGCGTTGCTCCTTTCTCCGCTTGCGGGCCATGCCGAAACCTTCCGCTGCGGTCAATGGATCGCATCGCCCGACATGTCAGTGGAAGAATTGCTCGAGAAATGCGGTGAACCGACCAACAAGACGGTCGAAGAAATCGACGTCTACGGGCCAGGTGTCTCGGGTTCAGGGCGCGTCAAGCGCGGTACTTCGACCCTCGAGAAGTGGACTTACGAGCGGGGCAACCAGGCCTCCGCGATGGTCGTCACCATCGTGGACGGGGAAATCAAGAGCATGGGCAGGAGCGAGTAATGGGGACGCCGCAGATCGTGCGCATGTGGCATGGTCGCGTGCCGACGTCGAAGGCTGCCGCTTACCGCGAGTTCACCAATCGGCGCGCGATACCGGACTATCGCTCGGTGCCTGGAAACCTGAGCGTCCACGTCCTGGAGCGGCAGGAAGGCGACGTCACGCATTTCATCACGCTGACGTTCTGGGAAAGCCTCGGTGCAATCCGCGCGTTTGCGGGCGAGGACGTCGAGAAGGCCAAGTACTATCCAGAAGATGCCGGCTTCCTGCTCGAGCACGAGCCGCGCGTCGTCCACTACGAGGTCGTCGGCAAGTCCTGAGTGGCGATCAGGTCAGGTCAAAGCGGTCGATGATGACCGGCTGACCGTAGATTGCGCAGGATATCATGTAGACGCCCTTCGGCCAGTTCCCTGGCTGTTCCCAGCCCATCGCGCCCGCGGAAAATCCGCCCGCCCAGGTCGGCTCCGGCTCGTAAATCAATATCACGGGTGGCGAGGTCTGGCCGTCCGGCCAGAAGAAATAGCATTCGACGGGCACTTTGGCGCTGCGTCCGAGCGCGGGATGAGAGAACTCGAGTTCAATGCCGATCCGGGACGTCGTTTCTGCGGGGAGCGAAGCCGTGTACTTTCGCATCATGCGGGGCGGAAGGTTTTCGCCCACGGGGAAGACTCGCACCGCTTCAACCCGGATTCCGCCGTCCTCCACCTCGGGTGGATTCAGCGCGACCTCGAAAGCGGCCTTCGCGAGGGGCGTTTCTCCGACAAGGCATTCGACTTCATAGGAGCCGGGCTTCCAGTCCTGGTCCGCGGCCAGATTCGAGAGGAGATTTGCGCTGTGTGACTCTGACTTTCCTTCGAAGAACTGGAAAGACATGGGTCGCTCCGAGGGCGACTGCGAGCATCCGCATGCGCGTCGCATCGAAGCGGGTCGAATATAGTCGCCTCGCCACGGGCAGTATCGGACCATCCGCCTGCTCGAAGAACCGGATCGCTGTCCGGTCGAAAGCCGGTTCGCCAAGGGCCGCGAGAGGTAGCAGAATCGCGATCGCAGGCAGGAATCTCATGGCCGCATTTTACGGGAAGCTCGCTGTTGGAGTCGTCGCCGCACTCGCGATTGCATGCGCATTCCTGCTCGATCCGATTCCGCAGGATCCCGCGTACCACGATTTCGCCGATCCGCGCGCGCGCTTCGGAATGCCGAATTTCTGGAACGTCGCCTCGAACCTGCCGTTCCTGTTTGTGGGCGCACTCGGCCTCGGCCGCCTTCGGAAGCTCGCCTCGCCTGCGCTTCGCACCCACTATCTCGTGCTCTGCATAGCGGTCGCGCTCGTTGGATTCGGATCGGCGTCGTATCACCTTGAACCCTCGAATGCCACGCTCGTGTGGGATCGCCTGCCGATGACGGTCGCCTTCATGGTGCTCTTCTCGGCAATCATCGCGGATCGCGTGTCCTGGTTCGGCGGTCGTGCGCTCCTCTGGCCGCTCGTGGTGGCGGGCATCGCGAGCATCGCGTGGTGGGTGCGTACCGAAGCTGTGGGGCAGGGCGACCTGCGGCCGTATGCAATCGTGCAGTTCCTGCCGATGCTGCTCGTGCCGATGATCCTTCTGCTGTGGCGGGAAAATGCCCTGTCGACGAAACTGGTCTGGGCGGCGTTCGGCGCCTATGGCGCAGCGAAGCTGGCCGAGCATCTCGACGCGCCGATACTCGAGGCAACTGGAGCATTCAGCGGGCACAGCCTCAAGCACCTGCTCGCGGCGCTGGCCACCTGGTGGGTCATCCGGTCGTTTCAGGGATCGCCGGCGAGGGCCTTGTAGAGGGCCGCAAGGGAGGTTGCCCGGCGGGTTTGCGCCTGGACATGCTGGTCCTCTATGTCGATCTGCGTGCGCTCGGATATGAGCACGGCGAGATACTCGCCGGCACCGACCGAGTAGCGCTTGCGTGCGAGGCGCGCCGCCTCCGTAGCTGCCGCCGTACCCGCGCGGAGCTCGGCTTCCGACTGGTTCGCCGCCCGGAATCCCGCAAGCGCGTTCTCGGTTTCCTCGAGGGCCAGCAGCACCGATTCCTGGTAGCTTGCGATCGCGCCGTCGCGGCGGGCTTCCGCGGCTTTCACCCGTTGGCGGATGCGGCCGAAATCGAGAAAGCTCCAGGTGATCGAAGGACCGTAGAACCAGCGTTCGGTGTCCGGCTCGCCGATCAGATCGCGGCTCTGCGAGGTCCAGCCGAAGGCGCCGAGCAGCGTGACTTTCGGGAAATACTCCGCAATCTCGTCGCCGACGTCCGAGTAGCTGGCCGCGAGCTCGCGCTCGGCTGCGCGGACGTCGGGGCGGCGCTTCAGCCAATCCTCCGGCGTGCCGCTGGCGACGATCGCCGGCAACTCCGGAATCGATGCCATCGGCGATATGTTCGAGCGAAGCGTTCCGATCGGCCACGCAGTCAACACGGCGAGGCGATGTTCCTCACGCACCAGGTCGGCCTCGGCCTGCGGCACCGTGGCAGCAACGGCCCGCATGTCGGCTTCGGCCTGGGCCAGGTCCAGCCCGCTTGAATAACCTGCGTTGAAGCGCGAGGTCAGGATCGCGACATTGTCCTGAAGGTTGGCGAGCTGGCGGCGCCGCAGCGCGAGCCGCTCGCGCGCGCCGATCATCGCGAACCAGGACTGCGCTGTTTCGGCGACGATCGAGAGCTGCGCGTCGGCGAGCGATGCGGCATCGGCCTCGGTGCGCCGGTCCACGGCGCGGCTTTCGTTACGGAGACTGCCGAAGAGATCGATCTCCCAGGTCGCGTCGAATCCTGCGCGGTAAGTGTCGGTGCTGAGCCCCCCCGGCGGCGCAAACGGATCATCGCTGCTGATGAGGCTCTGCTGGCGATCGGCAGCCGCGGTGACGGTCGGAAACCAGTAATAAACCGAGAGTCCCGAAAGCGCGCGCGTCTCCGCAAGGCGGGCCGCGGCCTGAGCGATCGTCGTATTCGCCTCGAGCGCGCGCGAGATCAGCGCATTGAGTTCCTCGCTCCCGAAGCCAGCCCAGAGCTGCGAGGCCTGCGGCTCGACCGTTGCCTCGCTGCCCACCTGGTCGAACTGCGCGGGCAGCGGCGTCTCCGGGACCACATGATGCGGGCCCACGGTGCAGGCCGCCAGTATCGAGAATACCGCGGTCAGAAGCAGCCTACGCAAGGCGACGCTCCTTCCTTCGCTCGACGAGTTTCCGCAGCACGACGTAGAACACCGGCGTGAAGAAAAGCCCGAAGAAGGTGACGCCCAGCATGCCAGCGACCACGGTCACGCCCATGACATAGCGCACCTCGGCACCGGCACCGGAGGCGAAGACCAGCGGCGTGACGCCCGCGATGAAGGCGAAACTCGTCATCAGGATCGGGCGGAGCCTCAGGCGGCAGGCCTCGATCGCGGCCTCGACGATTCCCTTGCCCACTTCTTCGAGGTCGCGCGCGAACTCGACGATCAGGATCGCGTTCTTGCAGGCAAGGCCGATCAATACGGCGAGGCCTATCTTCGTGAAGATGTTGTTGTCGAGGAAAGTCGGCGCGAATGCCGGCGGCGAAACCGCGAGCCACAGCCCGTGGATAAAGTTGACAAGCCAGGTGCCGCCGACCGCCGACAGCATGCAGAGCGGCACGATCAGGATGATTGCGAGCGGCAGCGACCAGCTTTCGTAGAGTGCCGACAGGACCATGTAGACGAGCAGGACGCACAGCGGAAACACGAACAGCGCGGTGTTGCCCTGCATGACTTGCTGGTAGGTCAGCCCAGTCCATTCGATACCCATGCCGCGCGGCAGTTGCTGGTCGGCGATCGCCCGCACTTTCACGAGGGCATCGGTGGAGGACAGGATGGCCGGATTGAGTCCGGCCGACACGTCAGCCGCAGCATAGGCGTTGTAACGAATCACGGGATCCGGGCCATAGCTCGGCTTGATGTCGACGATGCTCCCGAGCGGCACCATTTCGCCGCGGCTGTTCCGGACCTTCAGGCCCTCGATGTCCTGAACCGTCGCGCGAAATGGCGCATCGGCCTGGGCGTACACGGAGTAAGTACGCCCGAAGAGGTTGAAGTCGTTGACGTAGGCGGAGCCGAGGTAAACCTGAAGCGTGCTGAAGACATCGGTCAGGGCGAGACCGAGCTCCTTCACCTTGGTGCGATCGACCGTGGCATCGAGTTGTGGCACGTTCGACTGGTAGGACGTAAAGGTGGCGTACGGGTCGAAACCTTCGGTCTGGCCAAGCGCGCCGACGAGTCCGGTTGTCTGGTTGTACAACTCGCCATAGCCGATGGTCGCGCGATCCTGCACGTAGAACTCCACGCCGTTCGCGCTGCCAAGACCCAGCACGGGCGGCGGCATCAGCGCGAACGCGAGGCCTTCCTGGATCTGTCCGTATCCCATGTTGATCCGCATGGCGATTTCGCCAGCCGAAAGCTCACGCCCGTCAGGCTGTTCGAGGCCGATGAACATGACGCCCACATTCGGTGTTGCGACGAAATGGATGGCATTGAGGCCCGGCAACTGCACGACGTTTTCGACGCCCGGGACCTGCATCGCGATGTCGCCCATCTTGCGCATCACCGCTTCGGTGCGATCGATGGTCGCGGCCTCCGGGAGCTGCAGCACGGAGAACAGAAACTGCTTGTCCTGCGTCGGGATATAGCCGCCCTGCACGCTGCGAAAGCCGATGATCGTGACCACGATGAGCACCGCGTAGATCACGAGCATCCGCGGCGCACGGCTGATGGTGCCGCCAATGCTGCCCGAGTAGCGGTCGCCGAAACGCCTGAACACCCGGTTGAATGCGCCGAATGGCCGCCCGAACATCCGCTCGATCCAGCGGCCGGGTGCATCCTTTTTCGCGCCGCGCGGCTGGAGCAGCATCGCGGCGAGCGCCGGCGACAGGGTCAGCGAATTGAATCCGGAGATGATCACCGCAGCCGCGATCGTCACGGCGAATTGCTTGTAGAACTGGCCGGTCACGCCGCCGAGAAATGCGAGCGGGATAAAGACGGACGACAGCACCAGGGTGATCGCGACGATAGGGCCGGACACCTCGCTCATGGCCTGGTGGGCGGCATCCCGCGGCGACTTGCCGTTCTCGATATGGCGCTCGACGTTTTCCACGACGACGATCGCGTCGTCGACGACGATGCCGATCGCGAGCACGAGACCGAAGAGCGTCAGCACGTTGATGGAGAATCCCAGGAGCCACAGCACCGCAAATGAGCCGATGATCGAGACAGGAACCGCGACCAGCGGGATCAGCGAAGCGCGCCAGGTCTGGAGGAACAGCACGACGACGACGACGACAAGCGCGATCGCCTCCAGCAATGTCTCTATGACCGAGGCGATCGAATCCCTGACGAAGACGGTCGGGTCGTAGACGACCGACCAGTGCAGGTCCTCGGGGAAATTCTGCTCCAGTTCCACCAAGCGATCGCGAACTGCCTGCGATAGTTCAATCGTGTTGGCTCCCGGAGCCTCGAAGATCGCGATGGCGGCCGCGTCTTCGTTGTTGAGTAGGGACCGGATGGCATAGCTGTTGGCGCCGAGCTCGATGCGGGCGACGTCCTTCAGCCGGGTGAGCTGGTCGCCCTCGGCTTTCAGCACGATCTCGCCGAATGCCTCGGGCGAGGCGAGTCGTCCCTGTGCATTGACCGAGACCTGCAGAACGGAACCATCCGGCGTCGGTGGACTGCCGATGCTTCCCGCGGAAACCTCGACATTCTGCTCGCGGATGGCGGTGACGACGTCGGTGGCCGACAGTCCGCGGGCCGATACGCGGTCCGGGTCGAGCCAGATGCGCATCGCGTAGTTGCCGATGCCGAATGCAAGCGCCTGGCCGACGCCGGGCAGTCGCGCGAGCTCGTCGCGCACCCGGAGGTTCGCGAAGTTGGAGAGGTACAGCGCATCGTACGTCTTGTTGGGTGAATCGAGGTGCACGACCATCGTGATTGTCGACGAAGCCTTGACAGTCGTGACGCCGAGCGCGCGCACGGCTTCCGGGAGCCGCGGGACGGCCTGGGCGACCCGGTTTTGCACCTGCATGGCCGCGAGATCGATATTGGTGCCGCCCTTGAACGTCACGGTGAGCGCCATCTGGCCGTCGGAACTCGACGTCGACTTCATGTAGATCATGTTCTCGACACCGTTCACCGCCTCTTCGAGCGGTCCGGCGACGGTCTCGGCGATCGTGCGCGGATTCGCGCCCGGATAGATCGCCGTCACCTGCACGGAGGGCGGCACGACATCCGGATACTCGCTGATCGGCAGGTTCGGGATCGCCATCAGGCCCGAGACCAGGATCAGCGCCGACAGCACCGTCGCGAGGATCGGCCGGTCGATGAAAATGCGCGAAAAATCCGTGTGCTTCGACATTACTTTGCCGCTGGCAGGTCCGGCTGGTCCATCGGCACTTCGCGGGGATTCACCGGCTGGCCCGGAAAGAAGATCTTGCGCATGCCGTTGATGATCACCTTGTCTCCGGGCTTCAGCCCGGATTCGACGACGACCAGGCCCTCGACCTGGGGGCCGAGCTTCACGTCCCGGCGTTCGGCGGCATTGTCCTTGCCGAGGACATAGACGTAGCGGCGGTCCTGGTCGGTCAGCACCGCCTGTTCGTTGATCAGGAGCGCATTGGTCTGCGAACCTCCGAGCAGGCGGACGCGAGCGAACAGGCCCGGCGTAAATACGCCGTCCGGGTTCGGCAGGATTGCGCGCGCGCGAATCGTGCCTGTCGCGGGATTGAGCGCGTTATCGACGAAGTCCACCTCGCCCCGGTGCGGAAAGCCTTCCTCGTTGGCGAGGCCGATCAGCACGGGATTGCGCGCGTCGCGGGAGCTTTCGCGGTTTCCCGCGCGGGCAAGCTCCTGGTAGCGGAGGTAGGCGCGCTCGTCACCCGTGAAAGTGACGTACACGGGATCAACGGATACGACGGTCGTCAGGAGCGACTGGTTCGGCGCGACGAGATTGCCCGGCTTGATGAGCGCCTCTCCAGCGCGGCCGGTGATCGGCGAGGCGATGCGCGTAAAGCTGAGGTCAAGGTCCGCCTTCGCAAGGTTGGCGCGCGCGGCAAGTACGTCTGCCTCGGCCTGCTGCGCTTCCATCTGGCGTTGATCGACCTCGCCCTGTGACACCGCACGATCCGTGACCAGCGTTTCCGCACGGGACAGGTCCTGCTTCGCAAGCGCGAGCCGGGCCTCGGCTCGCACCGCGTCCGCGCGCGCGGCATCCGCGATCGCCTTGTATTCGCGGTTGTCGATCGTGAAGAGAAGCTGGCCCTTTTCGACCAGGCCGCCTTCCTGGTAATGGATGCGGTTCAGGTGTCCCGAGACGCGCGGCCGGATCTCGGCCGATTCGATTGCCTCGACGTGGCCGCTGTATTCGTCCCACTCGGTGACGGATTTCGGCACGACGGCGGCGACACTGACGTCGGGCGGCGGCGGCTGCTGAGGCCCGCCGCCGCCGCAAGCGGCGAGCAGGACAGTAATCGCAATGGCAACTGACTTGCGCATGGCTCAGGCTTCCTTCGCAACTTTCTTCGGGGCTTGCCCGGCGCCCCATTCGCGCGCGAGCTCTTCCATCAGGGCGACGAGGCGTGCGCGTGCGGGTGCGGGCATCGAATACATCTGGAATAGCTCCTGCCACATCAGTCCTTCGGCTGCGAGGTGGACAAGTTGCAGGCGAAGGTCGCGATCCGTCCATTGCTTGCGGCCGAGCCGCGCGCGCAGATCCTTCCGGCAGGGATCCATCAGCGCCGGATCGAGCGTTGCCGCGGATAACATGCCGCAGAGGAATCGGCGGTGCGAGTCGTCCTGGGCCGTCAGCGTACGGATGAATCCGAGCAGTCGCGCGGTTTCGGGGTCGCAATCGTCGGGGGTCAGCGCCGCCTCGGCATCGTCCCACTGGCGAAAATCGGCTTCGAGCAGGTTTCGCAGGAGGTCTTCCTTGGTGGGGAAGTGGTAAGTGATGCCACCGCGAGTGATGCCGCTTTCCTTGACGAGTTCGTCGAAGGTCAGCGCGCCCGCGCCGTCGCGCTCGACGATTTGCCGGGCAGCGGCGAGGATTTTTTCGGGGGCGAGCGGTGGACGTCCCATTTTTTTACTATACAGAATGTTCTGTATAGGCCGCAATTCACGCTTTGAGGCGGGGTTTAAAGCCAGCCGCGACGGCGGAAATAGATGTATGGCAGGGCGGCGGAGATCAGGATGAAGAATAGCGCCAGCGGGTAGCCAAGATGCCAGTCGAGCTCCGGCATGAAATGGAAGTTCATGCCATAGATGCTCGCGATCAGGGTCGGCGGCAGGAAGACCGCGGCCGCGACCGAAAAGATCTTGATGATGTTGTTCTGCTCGATGTTGATCAGGCCAAGCGTCGCCTGCAGCATGAAGCTCGACTTGTTCGCAAGAAACGACGCGTGATCAGACAGGGCCAGCACGTCGCGCGACATGCTGCGGTAGCGCGGCAGCAACTCCTTCGGGATCTGTATTGCCTGCGACTGCTGGATGAAGGTCAGCTGGCGGCCCAGCGTAACGAGGCTTTCCCTCGCCTTCGACGTGAGATCACCGTCGCGTCCTATCCGCTCCATCACGCCGCGCAGGTCGCGCGCACGGGCGGCGCCTTTCGCGGCGGGTGCCGCGAATACGCCGGCGGACAGGTCGTCGAGTCCGATGCCGACCCGCTCGAGCACGTCCGCCGTGCGCTCGATGATCGCTTCGAGCAGTCCCGCGAGGATCCCGGGCGCATTGGTCGCCGCGGAAGGGTGCCGCTCGGAATACGCCACGAAACGTCGGAACGGCAATGGATCGACATAGCGGTTCGTGATCAGGCGGTTGCGGGACAGGATGAAGGTGATCGCGGCCGACTCCGGGCGGTCCGTGTCGATCTTGGTCACGACGGTCGCAGTCATGTACAGCGAGCTATTCTCCTCGTAGAGGCGGCTGCTGGTTTCGATCTCGCGCATCTCCTCGCGCGAGGGCACGTCGATGGCGAGCAGGCGCTCGACGGCACGTTCCTCGGCCAGCGTCGGCTCGAGGAGATCGACCCAAACGCACTCTTCGGGAATGTCGGCCGGCGGCGGATCCAGCCGGTCCAGTCCGTGGCTACCGGGTACGAAACAGTTCAGCACGCGGGCGGCTGGTCAGACCAGGAGATCAGGTCGCGTCGCGCTCTCGCGCCGCGAGATCGCTGACGAGCTGGAACAGCTGCTCGAGGCCTCCCGCCATCTCCGCGTCGGTCAGATACTTGCCATGGACGACCATCATCGGCGTGTGGTCGAGGCGGTATCGCCTGGACAGGTTCTCGGCCTGCCGCAGCTTGTTTTCAGCCGAAAACGTGCGGTAGTGCTTGGTGAAGTCCTCTTCGGACACGCCGTTCCTGGCTAGGAATTCGCGGGCGGCCTTCTCGGTCGCGGCACGGTCGACGCGGCCGCCGCGGATGACAGTCAGCGGGCGGTTCTTCGCGTGGATTTCCCGGTAGACCTCCGCGTGCAGCTTGTCGATCAGGCCGAGCGACTCGATCGTGAAGAAAAGCCGGGCGTCTTCGCGCGTCACTTCGTTCCAGATGACCGGCACGCGCTTCAGCTTGATCCAGTCAGGGTTTGCCTTGTCCCAGGCCGCAAGACGCGGTTCGAGCGCGTAGCAGTGGCCGCAGCCATACCAGAAGCCTTCCACGACCTCGACGCTGCCCGGGGGCGTGCTGACCGGTTGCGCGACGGGATACGCGATGAAATTCTCGCCTTCCTTCCAGCGCGCCAGGTCGCCCGCAGCCGGAGCCGGCGTCGTGGCTGCGATGGCGGCGGCGATCGGGCTCGTCGAACTCGTCGCTGCTTCGACGGTTTCGCCGTCGCTGCTGCGAGCCTCGGGTTCGACCGCCTTTTCGGCCGGCGGCGTCTCGGTAACTGCGGCAGCCGGCGCCTCTGCTTCGGCCTGTTCGGTCGCGGCGGGCGGCGTTTCCTTACCGCAGGCCGCGCAGGCGAGCATGGCTGCGATTGCGCAAGAAATAATCCTGATCATCTATCGGTTCTCCGCTGTAAGGCCCGTCAGCGCAGGCCCTGCGTATAGGATGCGAGTGCGCGCATTTCTTCGTCGGTCAGCTTGTCGGCGATAACCTGCATGATGTCGTTGCCTGCGGCCTTGCGCCTGCCGTCAGCGAACGCCAGGAGCTGGTTGTAGGCGTAGACCGCATGCTGGGCGCGAAGTGCCGGATAGCCTGCCGGCGCGTTGCCCTTGCCCTCGGGGCCGTGACAGGCGATGCAGGCGGGTATGCCCTTTGCCGCGTCGCCGCCCCGATAGAGCCTTTCGCCGACCTTCCAGTTCGAGGGGTCGGCCTCGAGGCCCGTCGGAGCCTGCTGCGCGAAGTGCGCGCCAAGGTCCTCCATGTCGGCCTCGGAGAGCATGGCCGCCATTGGCGTCATCAACGGGTTGACGCGCGCGCCCTCCTTGAACTGCTTGAGCTGCGCGACGGTATAAGACTCATGCTGCCCCGCCAAGCTAGGCCATTCAGGGTTGACGCTTGAGCCGGTCATGCCATGGCAGGCGCCGCAAACGGCCGCTTTCTGCGCGCCTAGGGCGGCATCGCCCGCGGATGCCACAGCGGCGGAAAAAGTACAGGCCAGGACGCATCCGATCCACGCGTTCTTCATGCCAGAATTATATATGTCCCGGTATTCCAAGGCCCGATTCCTGAAAAGCGCCGCATCGACGGACGCTTTTGGCGACGATTCGGGCGCGGAGGTCGCGTTTGCCGGTCGCTCGAACAGCGGCAAGTCGAGTGCGCTGAATGCGATCGTCCGCCGCAAGGACCTGGCCCGCACGAGCCGCACCCCGGGCCGCACCCAGTTCATCAACCTGTTCGAGCTCGAGCCGGGCCGCCGCCTGGCGGACCTGCCCGGCTATGGCCATGCCAACGTGCCGGCGGCCGTGCGGGCCGACTGGGGTCGGTTGATCGAGTCGTATTTCAGGGGGCGCGATTCGCTGAAGGGGATCTTTATCATCGTCGATTCACGGCGCGGGTTCGGGGAAAGCGACCTGGTGATGCTCGAATACGCAGCGGCACGGGGCCTGCGGGCGCACGTCCTCCTGAGCAAGTCCGACAAGCTGACTCGCAACGAGGCGCGCCGGACGCTGCAAGTCGTTCAGGGCACGCTCGGCGAGAGGGCGGACGTCCAGCTCTTCTCGGCCCAATCCGGGGAGGGCGTTGAGAAAGCGCAGGGGGCGCTGGACGCATTACTGGCCGGAAAGCGATAGCCCGCAAAAATGCCCGGCGATCCGCGGGGACCGCCGGGCGGATACCCGGCTTGGGGATGCAATCCGGGCAACCCGCTCAGGGAGGGAAGCGGGGAGCGTCTCACGGCGCTCGCAAACTTAGATGAGGACCATTCAGACAAGTTCCAAGTCCTGCAAGACTCAGTGCGCGTCGTCCCAGTTCGAGCCGATCCCGGTGTCGACCTTGAGCGCGACTGCGAGTTCGGCCGCGCCGCACATGAGCTCGACGACCCGGCCACGCACCTCGTCGATTGCCGGCTTTGCCACTTCGAGCACCAGTTCGTCGTGCACCTGCATGACCAAATGCGCGGGGACCTTCGACTCGTGGAGCCAGCGGTGCACGCGGATCATGGCGCGCTTGATGATGTCCGCGGCCGTGCCCTGCATCGGCGCGTTGATGGCGCTGCGTTCCGCGTACTGCTGCAGATTGCGGTCGCGAGATCCGATGTCGGGCAAATAGAGGCGCCGGCCGTACACGGTTTCCACGTAGCCCTGGGAGCGGGCGCTCTCGCGGGTCCGGTCCATGTATTCGCGGACCCCGGGGTAGCGGCCGAAGTAGCGCCCGACGTAGTCCTGCGCGGCGTGACGTTCGATCCCGAGCTGGCGCGCGAGGCCGAAAGCCGACATGCCGTAGATCAGCCCGAAATTGATCGCCTTTGCGGCGCGGCGCTGGTCATTCGTCACCTGGTCCGGTGCGACGTCGAACACTTCGGCGGCGGTCGCGCGGTGGATGTCGCCTTCCTCGGCGAAGGCGCGCCGCAGGCTTTCGTCGCCGGACAGGTGCGCCATGATCCGAAGCTCGATCTGCGAATAGTCGGCCGCGAGGAGCACATGGCCCTTGGGCGCGATGAATGCCTGGCGGATGCGCCGGCCTTCCGGCGTCCGGATCGGAATATTCTGGAGGTTGGGATCACTCGACGACAGCCGGCCCGTGACTGCAACCGCCTGGTGATACGAGGTGTGCACGCGCCCGGTCTTTGCATCGATTTGTCCGGGAAGCTTCTCGGTGTAGGTGGAGCGAAGTTTCGCGAGCCCGCGATACTCGAGGATGGTGCGCGGCAGCTGGTACTTCTCCGCGAGCTCTTCGAGCACTTCCTCGGCCGTTGATGGCTGCCCCGTGCGCGTCTTCTGCCGCACGGGCAGGCCCTGCTTCGTGAACAGGATTTCCTGGAGCTGCTTTGGCGAATCGAGATTGAAGGGCTGGCCGGCCGAGCGATGGGCATCGGCTTCGAGCTCGGCGAGCCGCTTTGCGATCTCACTGCTCTGCCGCTTGAGAAGGTCCCGGTCGATCAGCACGCCGCGGTGTTCCATCTCGAGCAGGACTGGCACGAGCGGCTGTTCGATCGATTCGTAGACCTCGAGCAGGGCCGGCAGCTTTTCCAATTCCGCGTGAAGGACACGGTGCAACTGCAGCGTGACATCCGCGTCCTCAGCGGCGTAGGGCGAAGCCTGCTCGAGCGCAACCTGGTTGAACGGGATCTGCTTGGCGCCCTTGCCGGCAACATCCTCGTACTTGATCGTGTCGACGCCGAGATAGAGCTTTGCGCAGGAATCCATGTCGTGCCGGGTTGCAGTGGAGTTCAGCACGTAGGATTCGAGCATCGAATCAAAGCGCATGCCCTCGAGCGCGATGCCCGCAGAGGCAAGCACGTGTGCGTCGTACTTGAGGTGGTGGCCGACTTTCGTCCGCTTGGGATCTTCGAGGAGCGGTTTGAGTTTCGCGAGCGTCTTCTTCCGGTCGAGCTGGTCCGGTGCACCCGGGTAGTCGTGCGCGAGCGGGAGATAGCAGGCGTGCCCCGGCTCGATGCAGAACGACAGGCCGACGATCTCGGCCTGCATGTAGTCGAGGCTGGTCGTTTCGGTGTCGAAGGCGAAGAGCGGCGCCTTGGTCAGGGCGGCCATCCAGGTGGCGAGTTGCTTCTCGGTGGTAATTGTCTCGTAGTCCCGCGCAGGTGCCGGCGGCGGGGCTGGCAGCTCGCTCGCGCCGCCGGAACTTACGCGCTCGCTCGCTGCATCCCCGCCGCCGGCAGCCTGCGCGGCGGTGCCGGTCAATTGGCGGAGCAGCGAATTCATTTCGAGGCGGCGATACAAGGCGCCGAGCACCGCGGCGTCCGGCGCCTTACGCGTCAATTCCTTCGGGGCAAGGGGCAGCGCGAGGTCGCGGCGGATTGTCGCGAGCTTGCGGGACAGCTCGAGCATCTCGAGATTCTCGCGCAGGCTCTCGCCGACCTTTCCCGCGATGTCTTTCGCGTGTGCGACGATGCCGTCGAGACTGCCGTATTCATTGAGCCATTTCGCGGCGGTCTTCGGGCCGACCTTTGGGACGCCGGGAATGTTGTCCGAGCTGTCGCCGACGAGCGCGAGGTAATCGACGATCTGTTCTGGCAGTACGTCAAACTTCGCCTTGACGCCGGCCCGGTCGAGCTTCGTGTCGAACATCGTGTTGACGCAGGTGATGCGGTCGTTGACGAGCTGCGCCATGTCCTTGTCGCCCGTCGAGATCACGACCTCGAGCCCTGCGGCCCCCGCGCGCTCGGCCAGCGTGCCGATGACGTCGTCGGCTTCGACGCCTTCGATCCGAAGAAGCGGCAGGCCGAGTGCCGGGATCGCCTCGATCAGCGGCGCGATCTGCGAGCGCAGGTCGTCCGGCATCGGTGGTCGGTGCGCCTTGTATTCCTCGAACAGTTCGTCGCGAAAAGTCCGACCGGGCGCGTCGAGCACGACGGCGATCAGCTCCGGGCTCTCGTCCTTGAGCAGCTTGTTCAGCATGTTGAGGACGCCGAGCACCGCGCCGGTCGGCACGCCCGTCGATGTTGTGAGAGGCGGCAGCGCGAAGAACGCACGGTAGAGATAGGACGAGCCGTCCACCAGCCAGAGCTTGCCGGTCTTGGCCATAGGCGTCAGCCACCCGGCGGCTGGGTGTCTTTCTTTTCCTTGTCGTCGTCCACCGGGGCAGGAGCGGGAGCAGGAGAGGGTGCGCGGATCTCGACCGGCGTCTCAACGGATTCATCCGGCAGGTACAGCGACCCGGTCTGGCCGCAGGCCGTTGCTGCAAGCATGATTGCAATGCCCAAGACAATTCGCATCACGGAAGTATAGGGCAGCATTACCGGGGCTGACGTTCGATGACTGCGATCGTGAGCCGCGAGACGCAGATGAGCCGCTTGTTGTCGTCGGTGATCTCGATGCTCCAGACCTGGCTCCGGCGCCCGAGATGGATTGGCCGGGCGCGTCCGAGAACATGTCCGCCGATTGCCGGCCGCAGGTGATTCGCATTGATTTCCTGGCCGACGATCTGGAAGCGTTCGCGGTCCACGCACATCGAGCCGCCGACGCTGCCGAGTGTCTCCGCGAGCGCGACCGAGGCGCCGCCATGCAGGATGCGGTCCGGCTGCATCGTGCGGTGGTCGACCGGCATCCTAGCGTCGAGATGGTCCGGTCCGATGGCGACGACCTCGATGCCGAGATGTGCGCCCATCGTGTCGTGCTGGAACTTGCGGACCTCGTCGAGCGTGAACTGCCTGAACCAGATACTCATGGCTGCCCATCCCCGTTTCAGTTAGTGTACCCGCCGCGTGACCGATGAACATGCCGTTCCCGCTGCTCCCCGGCCGACCGTCGCGGTCGCGGGCTCCCGATTGCGATTTCCCGTACGGCGGATCTTCTGTGTCGGAAGAAACTACCCCGAGCACGCGCGCGAAATGGGCGCGAGCGAGTTGAGAGCGCCGCCTTTCTTCTTCACGAAGCCGGCCGATGCGGTCATCGAAAGCGGCGCCGTCGTGCCGTTTCCAACTCGCACGGAGAATCTACATCATGAGATCGAGCTGGTGGTTGCGCTCGGCGCCGGCGCCGGCATTTTCGGCTATGCGGTGGGCAACGATCTCACGCGGCGCGACGTCCAGTTGAGCATGAAAAAAGAAGGCAAGCCCTGGGACACTGCGAAAGGCTTCGATCACTCCGCGCCGATCACGCCGATCGCTCCGGTCGAATCCATCGGCCATCCGTCGCGGGCGAGGATCTGGCTCGAGGTGAATGGCGAACCGCGGCAGAATGGAGACATCGCCGACATGATCTGGGCCGTGCCGGAAATCATCGCCGAACTCTCGACCTGGTTTGAACTCGCAGCCGGCGACCTGATTTTCACCGGCACGCCGGCCGGCGTCGGTCCATTGAAGCCGGGCGACAAAGTGCGTGGCGGAGTCGACGGCGTCGGCCTGCTCACGCATTCGATGGCGGCACGATGAAGCTCTTCTCCTATTTCCGGAGTTCCGCGGCCTGGCGCGTGCGCATCGCGCTTTCATGGAAGGGAATTCCGCATGGTACGGTGCCCGTGCATCTCGTGCGCGACGGCGGGCAGCAGCATAGCGAGTCGTATCGGGAGTTGAATCCGCAAGGCCTGGTGCCTGCGCTCGCTGACGACGATCGGGTGTTCAGCCAGTCGCTTGCGATCATCGAGTACCTGGAGGAAACCCATCCCGATCCGCCGCTCCTGCCGCCCGACTTTTCCGGGCGCGCGGTCGTGCGGTCCATGGCTTACGCCATCGCCTGCGATATCCACCCGTTGCAGAACCTTCGCGTGCTCAATTACCTCCGCGGTCCGCTCGGACAGGAGGACGCAGCCGTCGCGGAGTGGGTGCGGTACTGGATCGGCCAGGGATTCCGCCCACTCGAGGAACTGGCCCGCCGCCACGGCGACGGCACACATCATCTATATGGCGACGACCTCACGATGGCGGACCTGTGCCTGGTGCCGCAGATGTACAACGCGCGGCGCTACTATTGCGACCTGACGCCGTACCCCGTGCTCGTCGCGATCGATGCGCACCTGATGTCGCTGCCGGCGTTCGCGACGACGCGGCCCGAGGCCCAGGCGGACGCCGAATGACGGACAAGCGCGACCAGAAGCCCGTCGATCCAATGGCCGGGATCCACTGGGATCTCGACCGCTCGATCAGCTACAGTCAGTATCTTCAACTCGACAAGGTGCTCGCTGCGCAGAAGCCTCTCTCGGGCCAGCACGACGAGATGCTCTTCATCCTGATTCACCAGGCGAGCGAGTTGTGGTTGAAGCTCTGCCTGCACGAACTGTCGGCGACGCGCGCGCAGGTTCGCTCCGACGATCTCGAGCCCGCATTCAAGATGCTCTCGCGCGTGGCGCGCGTGCAGATGCAGCTGATCCAGTCCTGGGATGTCCTCGGCACGATGACGCCCGCGGACTACATGCGTTTCCGGGATTCGCTTGGCCAGAGTTCCGGATTCCAGTCCTGGCAGTACCGACTCCTCGAATTCATGCTCGGCAACAAGGATGCGCGGCTGATCGAGGTGCATGTGAAAGACAAGACGGCACATACGCTCCTGAAGAAGGAGCTCTCGACGCCTTCGCTTTACGACGAATCATTGCGGCTGCTGTCGCGGCGCGGATTCGACATTCCGAAGGAATGCATGGATCGGGATTGGACGAAGGCATACGAAGCGAATGCGGCAGTCGAGGCCGCGTGGCTCGCGGTGTATCGCGACTCGGCCGCGCACTGGGACCTCTACGAGCTTGCGGAAAAACTCGTGGACCTGGAATACCGTTTCCAGCAATGGCGCTTCGCGCACATGAAGACGGTCGAGCGCATCATCGGGTTCAAGCGCGGCACCGGCGGATCGAGCGGCGTCGGCTATCTCGAGCATGTCCTGAAGCGCGGGTTCTTCCCGGAACTGATCAGTCTCCGGACATCTATTTAACGGAACGTTCCTCGAACAGCCGGTCGTCCCAACGAACCGGCTCGGTGCCGACGACCTGGATGCGCCTGAAGTCCGCGTGCCCGGGATTGAGCAGGACGTTGCGCTCGACGCCAAAGACGATGCTCGGCACGCGCAGGATTGCGGATTCGCCGGATGACAGCCAGGCATCGCCCGTCGCGCGGCTTGCGATCATGTCGGCCTTGTCCCAGCCGGGAACCGAATCCGGCTCGACGGAGACGGCCTTCAAGGCGTTGGGCGCCTCGTAGGTCACGGCCACCTGGTGCTTCGGCATGCGGCCATTCGTGTGCACGAGTTTCTCGAGCATTGCGCCGGTCAGCGTTTCACAGGCGTAGATCACGGCCTGCCCTGGAGAATTCCAGCGGCCGCCGTGGAGGCGGGCGCCTTCGCCGCTCTCGGGCGAGTGGCGGGAGTCCGCGATGCGATAGAACCGCATCGGTCAGTTCAGACGGGCAGTCCGTAGAGTGCGCGCATGACGACGTCCTCAACCTGGCGCGCGCCGAGTTCGGTGAGCGCGGCTTCGATGGGCTTCCGACGGCCGAGCTCCGGATGCGGCGTGGCCAGGAATCGCTTTGCCTCTGCATCGTCGTCCCAGAGCATTTCCGCGAGCGCGATTACACGGGCGAGGCGCTCGGTGCGCTCGCTCTCGACGAGCTTCAGGCGATGGCGGCGCTTCCAGGTTGCCGCCGGCACGACGCGGTGCATCAGCTTGAGACGGGCGGGGCCCTGGACACCGGCGCGATCGACGACGCGTTCGAGGCTCTGCTTGGGCAGGCCGTATTCGACGGCGTCGGCGATGGCGGCCATCGATTTGACGGAGGACTTGAGTCCGAGAATTCTTGCGACGCGGTCGGCGGGGACGGCCATTGTGGGCACCTCTCGAAGACAAGTATCGGCTCATATGAGCCTGTCTTCAAGCTCAAATGATAACGTTTGTAATGATTGTAAAGTCATAGGGTTATGGTAAAGTACTGTATGTAAAAACAGCCTACTGGAGAGCGCCATGCAAGGGGAGCTTTCGTCGGTTTCGACCCCTGATCTCGTTGACCAGATTACGACCCTGGCCGGTCATCTGAACGCGGCCCATGCGCGGTTCCTGGCGCTGATCGCAGAGCTGGATCGTCGCCAGGGCTGGGCCGAGTGGGGCGTGAAGTCCTGTGCCCACTGGCTCAATTGGAAGTGCGGGATCGGGTTGGGAGCCGCGCGGGAGAGGGTCCGGGTCGCCCATGCGCTCGGCAAGCTGCCGCGGATCGCGGCGGCGATGGCAGACGGCCGCGTCAGTTACGCCAAGGCCCGGGAACTGACCCGGGTGGCGGATCCGACGAACCAAGACTATCTCCTGAACATCGCGCTCTGCGGAACGGCGAGCCACATCGAGCAGGTGGCGCGGGGTTATCGGCGCGCGCTGGATGCGGCGGAGCTCACCCGGGAGGCGATCCAGCAGCGCGACCAGTCATTCGCCTGCTACACGGACGCGGATGGCTCGCTGGTGATCCGGGGCCGGGTGCCGGCTGAGATCGGGGCGCTGTTCAAGAAGGCCCTCGAGGTTGCCGAAGATTCACTGCCGATACCCAAAAACGTTCCGGCCGGAACGTCTTTTGACGACATGCACCGGAGCCGCAAGCGGCGGGTCGAGGCGCTTGCTGTGCTGGCCGAGAGCTTCCTTGCGACGGGACCCCAGGATCTTGTCGGCGGCGACCGCCAGCAGATCGTCGTGCACGTGGATGCCGAGACCCTGAAGCACAGTCAGGCCGGTCGTTGCGAGCTGGAGGAGGGGCCTGCGATCGCCGCGGAGACCGCGAGAAGGCTGTCTTGCGATGCGAGCCTCGTGGCGATGATCGAGAACGGACGGGGCGAACCCCTGAACGTGGGCCGTAAGACCCGGACCATCCCGCCCGCCATCCGCAGGGCCCTAGACGCCAGGGACCAAGGCTGCCGCTTCCCTGGCTGCAACTTCAAACGCTACGTGGACGGCCACCACGTGAAGCACTGGGCCCAGGGCGGCGAGACGAAGCTTTCCAATCTCGTCACGCTGTGCCATTTCCATCATCGGCAGGTGCATGAAGGGCAGGTGGTCGTTCAGATGCTGAATGATGGAGCGTTCCGATTTATTCGGTCGGATGGAGAATCGCTTGAGAGTCCCGCTCCGCGATCGACGGAATGGGCCGCTTTGATCGCGTCGCATGAAATGCACGGCATTCGGGTGACCGCGCTCACTGCAATCACCGCTTGGACCGGCGAAGCGCTCGATCACGAACTGGCAGTCAACTGGCTTTTGCAGAACGCAGAACGTCAGAAAAACGTTTCCGCGGAAACGTCAGGCGACGCGCACCGGAATCTTTAAAGTCTTGATTCTCTCGCCCCAGATTTTGGGCCCAGTTACATGCACCGACTCCCCGCGTGCATCGACGGCGACCGTGACCGGCATGTCCTGCACTTCGAACTCGTAGATCGCCTCCATGCCGAGGTCCTCAAACGCGACGACCCGTGCCTTCCGGATCGCCTTCGACACGAGATACGCCGCGCCGCCAATGGCGATCAGATAAGCGGCCTTGTGCTTGCGGATCGCCTCGATCGCGACAGGCCCGCGCTCGGCCTTGCCGATCATCACGAAGAGCCCGGACTTCTCGAGAAGCAGATCCGTGAACTTGTCCATGCGGGTTGCCGTCGTCGGTCCCGCAGGCCCGACGGCTTCGTCGCGCACGGCGTCCACCGGGCCGACGTAGTAGATGGCGCGGCCATTCAGATCCACGCCGGGCGGCAGTCCCTTGCCTGAGTTCAACAGTTCCGCGAGTCGCTTGTGCGCCGCGTCCCGGCCCGTGAGCATCCGGCCGGCCAGCAGCAGCGTCTGCCCGGGCTTCCATCCGGCGACTTCTTCGCGCGTCAACCGGTCGAGATCCACGCGCCGCGATTCCTCGGACGGTTTCCAGTGCACGGCGGGCCAGAGGTCGAGTGAAGGTGGATCGAGCGCAACCGGCCCGCTGCCATCCAGCACGAAATGTGCGTGACGTGTCGCCGCGCAGTTCGGGATCATCGCAACCGGTTTCGAGGCCGCGTGCGTGGGAAATGTCCGGATCTTCACGTCGAGGACGGTGGTTAATCCACCGAGGCCCTGCGCGCCGATCCCGAGCGCATTCACTTTCTCATAAAGTTCGATCCGCAGTTCTTCGAGCTTGTTCGACGGCCCGCGCTCGAGCAGTTCGCGCATGTCGATCGGGTCCATGAGCGATTCCTTGGCGAGGACCATCGCCTTGTCCGCCGTGCCGCCGACGCCGATGCCGAGAATCCCGGGCGGGCACCAGCCGGCGCCCATCTCAGGCACGGTCTCGAGCACCCAGTCCACGATCGAATCCGAGGGATTCAGCATCGCGAGCATCGACTTGTTCTCGGAGCCACCGCCTTTCGCGGCGACGGTCACCTCGACGGTGTCCCCGGCCACAAGCTCCACATGCACGACCGCCGGCGTGTTGTCACCCGTATTTTTCCGCGCAAACAGCGGGTCGGCGACGATCGAGGGACGCAGACGATTATCGGGCTCCAGGTAACCGCGGCGCACGCCTTCATCCACCATCTCCTGGAGGCTCCGCGTCGAATCCCAGCGCACGCCCAGGCCCGCCTTCACGAACACGTTGACGATGCCGGTGTCCTGGCAGATCGGCCGACGGCCCTCGGCGCACAGGCGCGAGTTGGTCAGGATCTGGGCGATCGCGTCCTTTGCCGCGGGCGATTGCTCGCGCTCGTACGCGCGCGCGAGATGAGTGATGTAGTCGGCGGGATGGTAGTAGGAGATGAACTGCAGGGCGTCCGCAACGCTCTGCACGAAGTCGGCATCACGGATCAACGTATGAATGCAGCGCCTCTCGTAAGGAACGTGTGTTCGCCCTCGATCGCCATGAATCCGATCAGGACGAGCAGGCAGAGTGGGGGCAACAGGATCGCGAACTTGAGCGCGAGGCGCTCCCAGGCCATGTGCATGAAGATCGCGACGATGAAGCCCGCCTTCAGCAGCATGAAGGTGATGATCAACGACCAGCGCAGGTAACCCTGCAAGTGGTAGTAGTCCACCAAGTAGGAGAATGTGCTGAGCACGAACAGCAGCAGCCAGATCCATAGATAGATCTTGATCGGGTGTTGTTGGCCTTCAACCTGCGACATGGCGCCTCACCAGAGATAGAAGAATGCAAAGATGAATACCCAGACGAGATCGACGAAGTGCCAGTAAAGGCCCGCGATCTCGACCATTTCATAGCTGCCGCGCTTCTCGTAGAAGCCACGATGCACGCGGCGCGCGACCACCAGCAGGTAGATCACGCCCGCCGACACGTGCAAGCCGTGAAAACCCGTGATCATGAAGAACGCGGAGCCGAACTGCGGCGCCCCCCACGGGTTTCCCCAGGGCCGCACGCCTTCCATGATGAGCTTGGTCCATTCGAAGGCCTGCATGCCGACGAATGTCGCGCCAAGCGCGGCGGTCGCCACCATCAGCAGCACCGTATTCCGGCGATTGCGGCGGTATCCATTGTTGACGGCCATCGCCATCGTGCCGCTCGAGGTGATCAGAACGAAGGTCATGATCGCGATCAGGATCAGCGGGATGTCCCGGCCGAACATGTGCAATGCGAAGACTTCGCTCGGGAATGGCCACGGCGTCGTCGTGGACATCCGGACGTTCATGTAGGACGTCAGGAAGCAGGTGAAGATGAAGGTGTCCGAGAGCAGGAAGATCCACATCATCGCCTTGCCCCAAGGCACCGAAAACGCCTGCTTGTCGGCGGAGAAGTCGCCGGCGACCTGCTGGAGCGGGCCTAGGGCGGCGGCTTGGGCGTCATGGGCCATGGGCAGGGCTTCCTCTCAGAGAAACAGCAGCACGGCGAATACGGCGAGCCAGACCAGCAGCAGGAAATGCCAGTAGATCGCACAGAGCGCCAGGCTCTGGCGCAGGTCGATGATTTCCGCGCCGCCCGCGAAGCGCATCGTCGCGCGGCCGAGCACGTACAGGCCGCCGATCAGGTGCAGGCCGTGCGCGATCGTCAGCACGTAGAAGAACGCGATCGCGGGACTTCCCTGTATGTAGTAGAGCGAAGGCCCGACCGCCTGCCAGGCGAGCATCTGCCCCGCGAGAAAGGCGATCGATAGTGCGCCACCGGCAACCAGCGCCCATTGCGCGAACCGGCGGCTGCCGCGGCCTGCGGCGCTCGCGGCGAGCTGCATCGCGATGCTTGCCGCGAGCAGCACGAATGAATTGATCCAGAGGACGTTCGGGATCGTCAGGTGGCACCAGCCGACGCTCTGGTGCATCCGCATCGAATAAGCGGAAAGGAACAGGGCGAACAAGGAGGTCACGACCGCCATGAAGAACCACAAGCCGATGCGCGCGGGAGAGGCATGCATGGCACCGACGTCGCCGGACTGCTCGCGATTCTCCCAGGGCTTCGCCGTCAGCCGGCTCGCGACCGCGAACCAGACGGCGACGCCGACGAGGAGCGCGACGACTATTGCCGTATTGCTCAATGATGGACCCCGTGGTCGCGCCCGCCGCCGAGCTCGGGATTGACCGGCTCGTTCTGCGGGATGAAATCATCCGGAGCGCCGGGGACGCTGTAGTCGTACGCCCAGCGATGGACCACCGGCAGCTTCGGGCCCCAGTTGCCGTGCTTCGGCGGCGTGTCGGGCGTCTGCCACTCGAGCGTCGTCGCCTTCCACGGGTTGGGCGGCGCCTTTGCGCCCTTCTTCAGGCTCACGATCATGTTGTAGAGGAATATCAGCACGGAGCCCGCGACGACGAGCGCCGCAATCGTGATCGCCGCGTTGATCGTGTGCACGGAATCGGGCAGAAATTCGGTGTCACCCAGCGCGTAGTAGCGGCGCGGCACGCCCAGGATGCCGAGATAGTGCATTGGCAGGTAGATCGCATAGGTGCCGAGGAATGTCAGCCAGAAGTGCACTTTGCCCAGCGTCTCGTTGAACATGCGGCCCGTGATCTTCGGGTACCAGTGATATATCGCACCGAACACGACCAGGATCGGCGAGACGCCCATGACCATGTGAAAGTGTCCGACCACGAAATAGGTGTCAGAGAGCGGCAGGTCGACCGTCACGTTGCCGAGGAAGAGCCCGGTCAGGCCGCCATGGATGAAGGTGAAGATGAACCCGATCGCGAACAGCATCGGTACCGTCAGGTGGATGTCGCCCTTCCAGAGCGTCAGCACCCAGTTGTAGACCTTGATGGCCGTCGGCACGGCGATGATCAGCGTCGTGGTCGCGAAGAAGAATCCGAAATACGGGTTCATGCCGCTGACGTACATGTGGTGCGCCCACACGACGAACGAGAGACCGCCGATCGCCAGGATTGCCCAGACCATCATCCGGTAGCCGAAGATGTTCTTGCGAGCGTGCGTCGACAGGAGATCGGACACGATGCCGAAGGCGGGCAGGGCGACGATGTACACCTCCGGGTGGCCGAAGAACCAGAAGAGGTGCTGGAACAGCAATGGACTGCCGCCCTGGTGGTCCAGCGTCTCGCCCATCGAGCTGACTGCCGGCATGAAGAAGCTCGTCCCGATCGTGCCGTCGAGCGTCATCATCACGGCCGAGACGAGGAGTGCCGGGAATGCCAGCAGGCCGAGGATCGTCGCCATGAAGATGCCCCAGACAGAGAGCGGCATGCGCATCAGCGTCATGCCCTTGCAGCGCGCCTGGAGCACGGTCGTCACGTAATTGAGGCCGCCCATCGTGAAGGCGACGATGAAGATCGCGAGCGAAGCGAGCATCAGGATGATGCCGAGGCCGGCGCCCGGCGTACCGGGCAGCACCGCCTGCGGCGGGTAGAGCGTCCAGCCGGCGCCCGTCGGCCCGCCTGGCACGAAGAAACTCGAGAGCAGAACGAGCACCGCGAGCAGGTAGACCCAGAAGCTCAGCATGTTCATGTACGGGAACACCATGTCCCGCGCGCCGCACATGAGCGGAATCAGGTAATTGCCGAAGCCGCCGAGGAACAGCGCCGTCAGCAGGTAGATCACCATGATCATCCCGTGCATCGTGATGAACTGGTAATACTGGTTCGGATCGACGAAGTGGAACTGTTCGGGGAAGCCGAGCTGGAGCCGCATCAGCCCGGACAGCACGAGCGCGACGAGCCCTACGAAGATCGCGACGATGGAGTACTGGATCGCGATGACCTTGTGGTCCTGGCTCCAGATGTACATTCGGAAGAAGGTATGGGGATCGTGAATCGGGGCATCGCGATCCGCAATTGCGACGTAGGCCATCAGTTCGTCCTCGGATCGAGCGTGTTGATGTAGGCGACCACGTCATTGATGGAGCGTTCGTTCTTGAGCGAATCCGCCATCGTGGCCATCTGCCAGCCGTAGAAATCCTGCCCGTGCGCACCGCGTACGCGCTGCTGGAAGTTCTGGAGCTGGCGCACCAGGTACCAGTCCGACATTTCCGCGAGTCTTGGCGCGTTGAGCGCCCAGATTCCCTCGCCCCCGGTCCCATGGCAGGCGGAGCAGGTCGTGTACAGCGAACGTCCGCGCGCGGCATCGCCGGTCACCGTTGCCGGCGTCGAATGCCCGGGAAGCGTTTCGATGTACGCGGAGAGATTGCGGATGGCGGTGTCGTCCGGGAGCATCGACGCGAATGCGCGCATCTGCGCTCCGAACGTGTCGCGCTCATGCGCACCACGCAGCCCATTGCGGAATGCATGCATCTGGCGACGCAGGTACCAGGCCTCCTGCCCCGCGAGCCGCGGCGCGTTCAGCGTCGGGTTGCCTTCCCCAGACGGCCCGTGACAGGCCATGCACACGGCATATTGGGCGGCACCCGCAAGCGGATCAGCCTTCGCAAGCGCCTGTGTCTCGCCGAACGTCGGCATTGCGGCAAGCCAGGTGTCGAATTCCTCGCGCGGCGTCACGACGACGCGCCCGCGCATCGCGAAATGCCCGACGCCGCACAGCTCTTCGCAAAGGATCTCGTACTCGCCCGGCACGGTCGGGGTGAGCCACAGGTACGTGACCATGCCCGGAACGAGGTCCATCTTGACCCTGAACTGGGTCACCGTGAAGTTGTGCAGCACGTCCTTCGAGCGTAGCAGGACCTTGACTGGCTGATCGACCGGCAGGTGCAGTTCGGGGCTTGCGACCAGGACGTCATCGCTTCCCTTCGGGTCCTCCGGATCGAGGCCGAACGGATTATCGGGCGTAACCAGCGAGGCATCGCTGTGGCCGAGCTCACCGTCTTCGCCGGGGAAGCGGAAGCTCCAGTGCCATTGCTGTCCGACGGCCTCCACGATCGCCGCGTCGTCGGGGACGGTAACGAACTTGCCCCAGACGAAGAGTCCTGGGGCAAGCATTGCGGCGACGCCGATCGAGGTCACGGCCGTGAGCCACCATTCGAGCTTCTTGTTCTCCGGATCGTAGCTCGCTTTCTGATCCTTGCGATGCCGGTAACGCAGCACAACCCAGGCCAGGAACAGGTTGACGACGACGAAGACGATGCCCGTGACCCAGAACGTGAGGATCACGGTGTCGTCCATGGTGGTCCAGTTCGACGCGATCGGCGTGAACCACCAGGGACTCAGGAAATGGAAAATGACGGAGCCGATGACGAGGAGGACCAGAACAACTGCAATCGCCATTGTCCAGCCCCCTTGTTAAGCGCGCACCCGATCGCCTGAATTCCGCCGCCGCCTGACGGAGGTGAACGGATTGACGAAGTGACTGTCGACGCCTGCGAACTCGGCTTCGGGATGCCGCCGGCTCATCATGTGCCGGACCACCGATTCCTGGTCCTTGCGGGCGTAGATCAGTATCAGGTACTTGCCGGCCTCGATATCATCGTGGAAGCGCTCGAGCTTCTTGTTTTCCTTTTCGACCCCGATCAACCCGCCCTCCCAGGCACCGAAGAGCGTCGCGACGCCGCACAGGGCGACGAAGACAAACCACGGGATGTTTGCGAACGGACCGAACTGGTCGAGCAGGACACAGCCGACGAGGCCGGCGAAAAGGCCGATGGCGGCGCCCAGAAAACCTTCACGGACGAAGTCGAGCGTCTCGAGGTAATTGCCGGCGTGGATGTGCCGCTTCTTGAGGCCGGACTCGTCCTTCGCGATCACGTGGACGAAGAAATCGTCGACGCCCACGTCGTGCAGATCCTCGGAGACCCGCGAGGTGCTCTCGAGCTCGGGCGCGACGTAATACAGGCATTTCATCGATTTCCCCCCGCGATTTTCGAGTCTCGCACAACCCCCCGGTATTGGGAAGCCTGCGTCGATTATCGCGACTTTGGAGGCGCCAGCAGCCATTCCAGCGCCGCGTTTTCGTCCGTGAAAACACGCACCAGTGCGCCCCGATTCGTAGCGACGATCTCACCGAAGCGTTCCCGGTGGATTGTCGGCTGCGTCGCGGCCGGCCTCGGCAGCAAGCGCGAACGCCCGCTCATAGAGGCGAAGCACCGCATCCTGCGAGTACATGCCGTTGCACTCGAGCCGCAGGTGATCGGCCAGAATCCTTGACTCGATCTGGATCGTCACCCCGCCGGCCACAACCAGCCAAAGGTTCCGCCCGTGAGCAGGGCGTAGATCAGTCCGTCAAGCGTGTGCTTGAGCGTCGTGGACCAGGGCCGGTTGTACCAGATGGATTGCTGCCAGAGCCCGACCGCATAGGCGATGAATGCGGTCGTGCCGGCCACGCGGAATACGCCCAGGTAATGGGTGCTGGCCGGCAGCGTCGCACCGGCGACGTAGGCGGCGAGCACGCCGATCACGAGCGTGTAGATGAACCACTGGACGAGGCTGTTCGACATCGAGATTGGGCCGTTCGGGAGGACGGTCATTATGGCCACAGGTCCGCGCTTCAGCTTCTCCACGAACTCGGGTGCCTGCATCTCTTTCATGCCCTTCGCGCGCGGCAGCATGTATTCGCCGGGCTTCAGGTTGAACGGGCGCAGCACGTCCATCATTCGGTCCTGGTCCGGGAGCGCGGGGCATTCACCGCGATGCCAGAGCGGCGCCATGTGGATGATCGAGCTTGCGATGAAGACGATCACGGCGGAAAGCAGGATGGGCAGCCAGAGTGCAGCGATAGTGATCATGGGAGCCTCCTAACGGTATCCAACTGATGTCCCTTGCGGCCGCCGCGCACCAGCGCGTCCTTGCCGAGCGTACTCTCGATCATGATGCGGGCCATGTCGGCCGAGCGGCGCACGAGTGCGACGGCGCCGTCGTGCAGGAACTTGGAGTCGCGAACGTACTGCTCGTTATTCTCCATGTCCTCCGCACTCCAGCCGCGCGAGTGCGCGACGAAGGGGAACTGGGGAAACTGGCAGCCGAGCTCGGCGAAGAACGTGAGCACCTGGCCGACGACGGCCTGCACGTTGTCCTGGCCGCCTGTCACGATCAGCGCAACGACCTTGTTGCGCAGCAGATGGCGATTTGCGGTCGTTTCCTGGTTCTGGATGCAGTTCATGCGCTCGATCATCTTGTAGTAGAGACTGCTCGCGCCGCCCCAGCGGATCGGTGTCGCGACAACGATGACGTCGGCCCAGTGAACGACGCCCTCATAGACCTGGTCCATCTGGTCCTTCGAATCCATCTGCGTGATTGAGCAGGGCCAGGTGCAGGCGCGTGCGGATTTCGAATAGAAGCCCTCGCAGGCGCGGAATGCGAGGTCGCGGACCCGGATGATGCGCGTGTCGCAGGTACCACCGCCGCTCTCATGCGCATTCGCGAGCGCGTGCTGCAACAGGTCTTCCGACGTACTGTAACGCGACTGGCCCTTCGTCATCGTCGTGGTCGAAAGTCCGAGAATCCGGATCGCGCCCGGCTCGCGCTTAGGCTCGCGCGCTAGCGGGTGCGGATCGTGCGGGAGGCGGCCGCGCTTGGTGCGCTGCGATTCCGATACGAGCACGCGGCCGTTCTCGACTTTGACCGCATGAGAAGGCACGCGGTCGGCTTCGTAGCCGGGTTCGCCTTCGCCTGTCTGCCAGTGGAATTTGTAGTAATGCCAGGGGCAAACGACGAAGTCGCCCTCAATGTGGCCCCGCCCAAGGGGGCCGCCGACGTGATTGCAGACGCCGGAGATCGCGCCGAACTGCCCGTCCCTGAAGGTCAGCGCAATGCGCTTTGCGCCGACACGCACCTCCTGCACGGGCTTCGCCGCAAGCTCGGCGCTTGCGCCGACGTCGACCCAGGCTTCCTCGTTCACCGCCCCTGGCCGCGATAGAGGAAGGCGACGACTGCGCCGAGGATCAGGGTCAGGATCGTGTCGAACACGATCTGCTTTGCGGCAAGTTCGCCCGGTGTCGGCTGCACGACGTAATAGATCATGTAGGTCGGCACGACGCAGAGCAGGGCAACGGCAAGACCGAAACGCAGGCCCTGGCCGAGCCACGGCTTGTTTTCGACGCCGCGTGCATAAATCCAGGTGAACGCGCCTGCCATGAGCGCGTGGGCCAGGAGCATGAAGCCCATCATCGATTGCGCCTCCGCTTCCGGCCGCATCATTCCCGTCGCGGCGTAGTCATCTGCCAGCAGCATTCCGTGCACGACGATTCCGCCTGCCATGTACACGACGAACAGGACGAGCCAGGCGATCAAGAATTTCTTGTTCATGAACATCCCCTTGTTGCCGGCGTGGTGTCAGGGACCTTTCAACCCCGACGGCCCGGGCTTTCTCGGAATGCCCGGGTCGAAACTCCAGTAATCCGCACTTTCGGCCGTCCAGGAGTGGACAGCAAGTTTGAGGCCTGTCGGCTCGTCGAGCGAACCCGCCGCGATCGACCACAGGGGCTCGCCATCGCCTTCCCAGAACAGGCTCGACCCGCAGCGGCCGCAAAAGCCGCGCCTTCCTTCGGGCGACGATTGATACCAGGTCAGGGTTTCGCCCCGCTCGATGTCGACATGATCGCGACTGGCGGAGGTGCCGACCCAGAGGCCACCCGTGAAGCGACGGCAGGTCGTGCAATGGCAGGCGACTGCGGTGGGACGCAGCGGCCCGCGGATCGAAAATTTGACCGAGCCGCAAAGGCAGCGGCCGCTTGCGCGGGCCGAAGCCGCATCTGTTGCCATGGCAGTCCGTGTTCCCCCAGGGGCCGATCTTACAACTGTGCCGGTCCGCCGATCAGCACCGAGGTCATCGAGATCGAACTGACGACCCGTGCATTGAACATCTCGGTCGATTCGCCGGATTGCTGCAGTGCGAGAGCGTACAGGAGAGGCATGTAATGTTCCGGCGTCGGCACGGCGAGGCGTGCGTCGCCGTCCCGGCCCGGATAGTCGATCAGCGCATGGTGCCGGCCCTCCGCGATGTACCGGCGCAACTCGTCATCGCATTGCTGTGCCCAGGCCTGCGGCTTCGCGTCTTGGAAACTGAACAGCGGCAGGTTATGCACGATGTTGCCGCTCGCGAAAACCAGCACTTCCTCGTCACGCAAGGGTGCAAGCTGCCGCCCGAGCTCGAAGTGATGCCGGCCCGGCAGGGCCGTATCCATGCTGAGCTGCACGACCGGAATTTCCGCCGCGGGGTACATGGCGATGAGCACGCTCCAGGCGCCGTGATCGAGTCCGCGATCCGGGTCGAGCCGCACCCGTTCGGACGTCACAAGCGCCCTCACTCGATGCGCGAGCGCCGGATCGCCGGGCGCCGGGTAGTGCACATCGAACAACGCCTTCGGGAAACCGTAGAAATCGTGGATGGTCTCCGGCGTCCCGGTCGCGGTGACATAGGCGTTGCGGGTTTCCCAGTGGGCCGAGACACAAAGGATGCCACGCGGCTTTGGAAGCCGGCGGCCGAGCGCCGACCAGGCGGCGTGGAACTCGTTTCGCTCGATCGCATTCATCGGATTGCCATGGCCGACGAAGAGGACGGGCATCTTCATGCTCATACCCGCGGTCGCGGCCCGATGAGGTCCCACTTGTTGCCGTAGAGATCGAGAAACACGACGACCGCGCCGTACTCCTCGCGCCGCGGTTCCTCAGTGAATCGCACGCCGTGCGCCTGCATCCGTGCGTAGTCGCGGCCGAAATCATCGGTGGTCAGGAACATGAAGACTCGCCCGCCGGTCTGGTTGCCGACCGCGCCATGCTGTTCGGGCGTCGCGGCGCGGGCGAGGAGGAGCGCCGTGCCATTCCCGCCGCGCGGCCCCACGCGCACCCAGCGCTTTCCATCCGGTCGCGGTGCGTCCTCGAGCAGCTCGAAGTCGAGGGCCTGCGTGAAGAAGCGGATCGCTTCGTCGTAGTCGTGGACGAGCAATGCGACTTGCGCGATCTGGCGTGTCATCGCTGCTGCAGCGCGAGGCGCAGTCCGAGCGCGATGAGGATCGCACCGCAGATCGAGTCCATCCACCGGCGCAAGGCCGGTCGCAGGAAGAACTGCCGCGAGCGATCGACCGCCCAGGCGACGAAGCCGAGCCAGAGGATTCCCTCAATGAAATGGATGGCTGCGAGCAAGAGGGATTTAGCCAGGACCGCGTCATCGGTGTCGATGAACTGCGGCAGGAGCGCAAGGTAGAAGACGACTACCTTCGGATTGAGCAGGTTGGTGAGGAATCCCTCGCTGAAGCTGCGAGCTGGCGGCACTTCGGCGGCGACCGCCTGGTCCGGAATTCCATCCGGCGATCCACGCAGACCCGAGCGAATCGACTGGATGCCGAGCCAGGCGAGATAGCAGGCGCCCGCGAATTTCATCGCTGTAAATGCGGCAGCCGAGTGCGCCAGGATGACCGACAGCCCGAGCGCGGAAAGCAGGGCGTGCACAAATAGGCCGCTGCATATGCCTGTGCCCGTCAGGAAGCCATCGCGGCGGCCGTCGCGCAACGAGTTCCGGACGACGAGGAACGTGTCTGCGCCGGGCAGCATGGTCATGAGGCCCGCCACGATCGCGAAGGCGAAGACCTGCGAGTCAAGCATTGAAACAGACCCGATACCGGAAACAATCGGTCGTATGGTCGTTCACGATTCCGACCGCCTGCATGAAAGCGTAGCAAATCGTCGTGCCGACGAACCGGAAACCGCGTCGCTTGAGATCCTTGCTGAGCGAGTCCGATAGTCCGTCGCGGGCCGGGATCTGCCGAAACGACCGGAAGCGGTTGACTCGCGGGGCGCCGCCGACGAAATCCCAGAGAAAACGGTCAAAGCTCCCGAATTCGCGCTGGACCTTCAGGAATGCCGACGCGTTCGTCACGGTGCTCTCGATCTTCAGGCGATTGCGCACGATGCCGGGGTCACTCATCAGCCCCACGCGCCGGGCGGCGGAGAAGCGCGCCACTTTCGCGGGATCGAAATTTGCAAAGGCCTTGCGGTAGGCATCGCGCTTGTTGAGGATCGTCTCCCAGCTGAGTCCCGCCTGCGCGCCTTCCAGCGTGATGAATTCGAACAGCACGCGATCGTCGTGGACAGGAACTCCCCATTCGCGGTCGTGATACTCGATTGCGAGCGCAGTGCGCGGCCAGGCACAGCGTTTCACGGATCTGATACGAAAAGGCGGAGTTGCGTCGAGTCGTCACCGACCGCGATTAGGCGATCGAAACGGAAGCCGAGCTTGCCGAGTAGCCGGATGGACGACTCGTTGTCGATCGACGTGATCGCGAGGATCCGGCCCAGCCTCTGCACCTCGCGCGCGTACTTCATGACCGCGCCCGCGGACTCGAAGGCATAGCCCTGCGACCAGTGCTCGGGAAAGAAAGCGAAGCCAATGTCCGGCTCCGGCAGCGTGTCGCGTTTCAGCACGCCGCACATGCCGACGTTCGCGCCGTCGGCCGTCCGAACCACGCGAAGCAGGCCGTAACCGTAGCTCGAGTAGCCCGCCATCGGGCCGTCGGCAATGTACCTGCGGGCGTCATCGAGCGTGCGGACTCCGCGATCGCCGATGTACCGGAGGAACGATGGTTCGTTGACGAGCCGCAGGATGAAAGCTGCGTCGTTCTCATCCATCTTGAGGAGCGTCAGCCGCGCGGTCTCGATCTCAATCACTGGTGCAGTGCCCAGAACGGGAGCATCGTGCGATCGACGAAGGCGAGCTTCCGGTAGACGCCGATCGCGCGCGTGTTGTCCGCATAGACATGGAGGAATGGCGTGAATCCGCGATCGAATGCCGAATTGCACAGGATCGCGAGCAGTCGCTGGGCGTAGCCCCGGCCGGTGTAGTCCGGGTGCGTGCAGACCGCGCTCAGTTCCTGGTAGCCGTCGAGGCGCATGCGTTCACCCGCCATCGCGGCGAGCCGCGGGCCGTCGTAGATGCCGAAGTAGCTCCCCATCTCGAGCGTTCGCGGCCGGAAAAAACCGGGGAAAACGAGGTCGGTCAGCGCGAGCATGTCGGGTGCCTGGGCAGCTGTCATCGTGGTCACCGGCGGTCCCCGTAGATCCGGGGCGCGCGTATTGCAGATCATTTGGAGCACCGACTTTTTCGGCTCGAGCTGCCATCCGGGCGGCGGTTCCGGCGCCACGCCGACCACAAAGACGGACTCCGCATCGTGGATGAGGCTGGTCAACTGGTGTGAGGCGCGAGCCGAGGGCTCCGCAATCGCGGCGAACGGAACGATGGCGGCCGGATACCGGGCCGCGCCATCGGCGGTCAGCGCGAGGCCGGCGTGCTGCGTCGTCAGCGAATGCCAGACCGGGTTGTCGAGCATGTGCGCGGCCATCTGAGCCCGATTCAGACTGCGACGCCGAAAGCGCGGCCGATCGCGGCCGTCAGCGCCATCGCGATTGCGCCCCAGAACGTGACGCGGAGCGTGCCTTTCAGGATCGCGGCGCGCCCGACCCGCGCGGCGACGGCACCGAGCACTGCGAGGAAAGCTAGAGACAGAACCGCCACGGCCGGCACGAGCCGTTCCGCGGGGGAGGCGATCGCGGTCACGAGCGGCAATGCGGCGCCGACCGCAAATGCGGCCGCGGATGCGAGTGCCGCCTGGATGGGACGCGCGCGCAGGATCTCCGAGATGCCCAGTTCATCGCGGGCATGCGCGCCGAGCGCATCCTTTGCCATCAGCTGCTTCGAAACTTCGGCGGCGAGCCTCGGATCGAGGCCGCGCCCGACGTAGATCGCGGCGAGCTCCCGGTGTTCGGCGTCGACATCAGTCTCGAGCTCTTTTTGCTCACGCGCGAGATCCGAACGCTCCGTGTCGGCCTGCGAACTGACAGAGACGTATTCGCCGGCCGCCATGGACATCGCGCCTGCCACGAGGCCGGCAAGTCCTGCGATCAAGACGGCACCGCGGTCCGCGCCCGCGGCCGCGACGCCGATTACAAGGCTCGCCGTCGAGACGATGCCGTCGTTGGCGCCGAGGACCGCCGCCCGAAGCCAGTTGATGCGACCCGAGCCATGTCGTTCCCAGTGACGCATTTCACTTCTGGTTGATCGCGTAGCGTCCCGGCCCGATGAGGGCGAGGGCAATCGCCGCGAACATGTACATGTACTGCTTTTCGAGCGCGAGCCCGCCGGATTGCGGAACGATGATGAAAAGCTCCGCGCCGTGGGCCAGGCCGAAGGCAAAGAGCATGTTGACCGCAATCAGCCAGGCGCCAATGCGCGAGTAGTAGCCGGCAATGACGAGCAGTGGCGCGACGACCTCGCCGATGTACACGCCGTACTTGAAGAATGTCGGCAGTTCGGCGGCGGTCAGCGCGCCGTCGAGCCAGTCGATGCCATGCATCAGCTTGCCGATTCCATGCAGCAGGATGAGAAATCCGAGCGTGATGCGAAGAATCAGCTTGCCGGTGCTTTCGTTCATGAATCTGGCTCCCAGGGTTCCCGCGTGGCCGCCCAAGGATACGTCCCTATGGGCAACATGCCAAAGAATGCTCAAGATCGGCCAAGTGAACCGCTCTCCAGCATCAGGATTTCCTGCGTCCGAACAGCAGGAGCAGTGCACCGACCGCAATCGCTCCGCCCGCGACCCATTTCGGAATGCCGATGGTCTCCTTGTCCTTCAACGACAGCTCGAGGCCGGCGATGTCCGCCTTGTGCGTTTCCTCGGTATAGCTGAACTTGCCCTTGCTCAACCCGAATATGCCGCCAGCGATCAGGAGGACGGCGATGGCGGGAACGATCCAGTTCTTCATGGCTTGGATTCTTCTTCCGGATGTTGCTCTGCGGGCGTCAACGCCTTGACGTCGGCGACGATCATCGTGCCCGTGCCTTCGTTCGTGAACACCTCGGCAAGGACGCTGTCGCGTGCGTTGTACGATATGACGTGGACACGGCGCACGCCGCCGCGGATCGCGGCCTCGATCGCCGATGACTTCGGCAGCATTCCGTCTTCCAGGCTGCCGGACTTCTCCAGGCGCTTCAGTCCCGCGAGATCCGTATAGGAGACGAGCGAGCGCGGGTCGTCCCGGCGTTCAAGTATTCCCGGCGCGCCGGTGCAGAGGATGAGCTTCTCGGCCCCGAGCGCAGCGCCGATGGCGGCGGCAACCGTGTCCGCGTTGATATTGAGGACGACCCCAGTGTCGTCGGACGAGATCGGGCTGATGACCGGCATGAGGCCGGCGTCGAGCTGCTTGCGGATTACGGTGGTGTCGATCGACACGATGTCGCCGACATAGCCGTAGTCCACGGACTCGCCGTCGACGTGCACCGGCGGCCGGCGATTGGCCCGGACGAGCCCCGCGTCCACGCCGGAGAGCCCGACGGCGTCGATGCCGACCTCGCGGCAGGTCGCGAGGATCCGCGTGTTGATCAGGCCGTTCAGGACCATCGTCGTTGCATCGATGGAGCGATCGTCGGTGACGCGGCGGCCGCGGACCATGCGCGGCTCGATGCCGAGCGAGCGCTGCATTTCATCGAGCTGCGGGCCGCCCCCGTGCACGAGCACGACGCGAATTCCCAGGTGGTGAAGGATGGCGATCTGCTCGATCAGCGCGCGCGTTCCGGCGAGATCCCCGAATACGGCGCCGCCCGCCTTGATGACGAAGATCTTGCCCTTGTAGAGGCGGATGTACGGCGATGCGCCGCGGAGCGCGGCGATCACGGCTGTCTGGTCGTTGCGATGCGTCACCATCATGTCCACCCTGGAGCTGGAGCCAAGAGTCCGTCCGTCTCGTCGAATCCGAGCAGGCGGTTCATCCATTGCATTGCACCGCCCGCGGCGCCCTTCACCAGGTTGTCGACGACCGACATCACGACGATCGTCCGGCCGTCCGCCGCTGCCGAGATGTGAGCATAGTTGCTCGCGACCACGTCTTTCACCCGGGGCGGCTCGGAAAG
>Ga0105106_10000075_pt1 | contig 56963 bp, 48 predicted proteins | sample PPLLaktember2015_5_FD_79109 | JGI IMG/M metagenome (GOLD analysis project Ga0105106, IMG submission 79109) | Freshwater sediment microbial communities from Prairie Pothole Lake near Jamestown, North Dakota, USA - PPLs Lake P8 Core (1) Depth... | ecosystem: Environmental > Aquatic > Freshwater >... | reverse complement strand
GATGGGCACGCTGCTGCCCTTCGGGTTCTTTTTTCAGGGGGTCACCCGCATCCGCGCCACCCGCGCCAGCATCACGGCCACCCTGGAGCCCATTGCGGCCGCCGTCATCTCGTATTTCCTGCTGCACGAGGCCCTTACCCCGCTCCAGCTCCTGGGCGGGGCCCTGGTGATTGGGTCGGTGGTGCTGCTGCAGGTCCGGCAGGAGATGGGGCCGGTGGCCCCCGGCCGTCCGGCGCGCAGGCCCGCAGAGGCGGATCAGGCATGAACGTCGCCGCTGACAAGCCGCTGCAGAAACGGATCAAGCGGCACGTCAGCGGCCCGGGCCACACCTTTTTCGTGGTCGTCGCGCCGGGGCTTGAAGCGCTCTGCCGGAGGGAGCTTGCGGCCCTTTTGGGCGACGGCCGCAGTTTGACACTGGTTCCCGGCGGGGTCAGCTTTGAAGGACGCCTGGAGGACCTGTATCGGGCCAACCTGCAGTTGCGCACCGCATCCCGGGTGCTGATGCGCATCGCGGAGTTCAAGGCCGTGGGGTTTGGCGCCCTGGAAAAGCGGCTGCGGGAGATTCCCTGGGAGCTTTACCTGCCGACCGGCGAGGTGCCGGCCGTGCACGTGACCGCCCGGCACTCCCGGCTTTATCACAGCCAGGCGGTGGCCGAGCGCGTCCGTGCCGCCGTCGCCGACCGGTTCGCGGTCTCGGCGGGCGGCCCCTCCGCCCCCCAGCAGGTGTTTGTCCGCCTGCTGGATGACCGCTTGACCCTCTCGCTGGACAGCAGCGGGGAGAACCTCTACAAACGGGGCATCAAGACCCACGGCGGCCGCGCGCCGTTGCGGGAAACGCTGGCGGCCGCGATTTTGCAGATCGCCGCCTACAGCGGTGCGGAACCGCTGCTGGACCCGATGTGCGGCAGCGGGAGCTTCTGCCTGGAGGCCGCCCTGATGGCGGCCCGGATTGCCCCCGGACGCCTGCGGTCCTTCGCCTTCATGCGCTGGCCGGCCTTTCGACCCGCCCGCTGGCGCCATCTGCTGCGGGAAGCCGATGCCGCCGCAGTTGTCCCCGTCCGCCGCCAGATTTTCGCGCTGGACAAATCCCCCCAAAGCGTCCAGCGTCTTGCGCAAACGCTGGAAAAAATGGGGCTTACGGCGTGGGTCGGGGTGGAACAGGGTGACTTTTTCGAATTGGACCCGCGGTCGCTGACCGCTGGCAGCGGGCTGGTGGTGATCAACCCGCCCTACGGGCGTCGCCTGGGAACACCGGCTGCTAGCGCGCGCCTGTTCCGGCAGATCCTGGACCGGCTGCAGGCGGTTTACCCGGGGTGGCGCTGTGCGCTGATCGCACCGGACAGCAAACTGGCCGAGACCCTGCCGTTTGCGCTGCGCATTTTCCCGCTGACCCACGGAGGCCTGCGCCTGCCGCTGCTGGTCGGCCGGATTCCCTGAGGGGCCGTCGGGCCCCGGGGCCAAGCGACTTGATTTATTGTGGTGCCGATACAATCATAGGGCGAGATGCCGACCGGGTTGCCGGGTCCCTGGTCCTCAGTTTACTTACGGGATTCTTTGCGCCGCCCGACTCAACTTCCGTTGACTCCCAACCGTCGTCAAGGAGGGGCCCCCGAGATGTTTCAACTCGTTTTGCTGCGACACGGCGAGAGCGTCTGGAACCGCGAAAACCGGTTCACCGGATGGACTGACGTGGATCTGACCCCGAAAGGGGTCGCCGAGGCCGGCGACGCCGCCCGGCTCCTGTCGGCCGAGGGCTTCACGTTTGATGTGGCCTACACCTCGGTGCTCAAACGGGCCATCCGGACCCTCTGGATCGTGATGGACGCGATGGACCTGATGTGGATTCCGGTGATCCGCAACTGGCGCCTGAACGAACGCCACTACGGGGCGCTGCAGGGGCTCAACAAGGCCGAGACCGCCGCCCGCCACGGTGAGGAGCAGGTGCATGTCTGGCGCCGCAGCTACGACATTCCTCCGCCCCCGCTGGACCCCGGGGACGAGCGCCATCCCGGCCGGGACCCGCGCTACCGCGACCTGGCCCCCGAGGAGATCCCCTGCACGGAATCCCTCAAGGACACCGTTGGGCGCTTCATGCCCTACTTTCACCAGGAGATCGCGCCAGCCGTCCGCCAGGGTCGCCGGGTGCTGATCGCCGCCCACGGCAACTCCCTGCGGGCGCTGGTCAAACACCTCGACGCGCTTTCCGATCAGGCGGTCACCACCCTGAATATCCCCACCGGGGTGCCTCTCGTTTACGAACTGGACAACTCCCTCAAGACCATCGGCAGCCGCTACCTGGGCGACCAGGCGGCCGTTGCAGCCGCCGTCCGGGCGGTGGCCGACCAGGCCAAAAAACAAACCTGAGCGTGCCGCCGGTGCGGCGCAAGGAGGCTGTCATGCTGGCCAAAATACTCATCAAACGGCGGTTCAAAAAAGGGTGCAACAAGGAAGTCCTGGCGCTTTTGAACGAGTTCCGGGCGGGGGCCATGAACCAGCCGGGCTACATCTCCGGTGAAACCCTGGTGGACAGCCGCGACCCCCAGACCCTGTTGGTGATCGGTACCTGGCAGGACATGGACTCCTGGCACCGCTGGAAGGAGAACCGGGCCCGCCGTACCTTCGAGGCCATGTTGGAAATCTACCAGGAGGGGCCCGCCCTTTACGAGGAATACTTTCTGGGGGTTCCCGGTGCGCATGAGGGCGATGAGTGAAAGCCGTACGCCACCGACATGATCGTTGATACTCACGCTCATATCTGTGACCCGGTTTTCGACGCCGATCGGGCGGCCGTTCTGGAGCGCGCCCGCGCCGCCGGGGTTACCGCGGTGGTGGCGGTGGCTGAAACTCTGGCCGACGCCCGGCGCAACCTGCAGCTGGCCGAGCGCTTCCCGCAGATCAAGCCGGCCGCCGGGCTCTACCCGGCGCACCTGGACCTGGAAGCGGCGGCGGCTATGCGGGCCCTGATCCGGCGGGAGCGTCAGCGCCTGGCGGCCATCGGCGAGGTCGGGTTGGACTACTGGCTGGTGGCGGATGAGGAGGGCCGGGCGCGTCAGCGGGAGATCTTCGCCGGGTTTATTGCCCTCGGACGCGAGCTGGACCTGCCGCTGAACGTCCATTGCCGCTCCGCCGGGCGCCAGGTGGTAGACCTGCTGCTGGCAAACGACGCCGCCAAGGTTCAGCTGCATGCATTCGACGGCAAGGCCGCCGCCGCCCTGCCGGCGGTGGAGGCCGGTTTCTTTTTTTCGGTGCCGCCGTCGGTGGTGCGCTCCGGCCAGAAACAGAAGCTGGTTCGCCGCCTGCCCCTGGACTGCCTGCTGGTGGAAACCGACAGCCCGGTTCTGGGGCCGGACCCGGCGCTGCGCAACGAACCGGCCAACGTTGCGGCGGTAATCACCGCTGTGGCGGAACTCAAGCAGGTGCCCGCAGCCGAGCTGCGGGCCACTCTTTACGCCAATACCCGCCGGCTTTACGGGGAGCGGGTCGCCCCCTGAGGCGGCGCGCCGTGTGGAACGCGACCCCATGACCCTCACCCAGATTACCGACCAGTTGCTGAAAGACCTCGAAGGACTTCGCTTCGGGCCGCCGGTGACCCATGTCTACAACCCTCTGACATACGCCGGCGAGGCTTACGCCCGCTACCTGGCCCTTTACGGCAACACCCCCAAGGAGGTGCTGCTGCTGGGGATGAATCCCGGCCCCTGGGGGATGGCCCAGACCGGCGTGCCCTTCGGGGAGGTCCGCCTGGTGCGCGACTGGCTGGAAATCGAGGTCCCCATCGCAGCGCCCGCCGCAACGCATCCCAAGCGGCCGGTGACCGGCTTTGCCTGCACCCGCAGCGAGGTCAGCGGCGCCCGTCTGTGGGGCTGGATCCGGGAGACCTTCCAGACCCCGGAACGCTTCTTCGCGCGCTTTTTCGTGGCCAACTACTGCCCCCTGATCTTCATTGAAGCCAGCGGCCGCAACCGCACACCCGATCACCTGCCCCAGGCGCAGCGGCTGCCGCTTCTGGCCGCCTGCGACCGCGCCCTGCGCCGCAGCGTGGCGGTGTTAACCCCGCAGTATGTGGTGGGGATCGGCAGATTTGCCGAAACCCGCGCCCTTGAGGCATTGAGGGACCTTCCGGTCACCATCGGGCGCCTGACCCACCCCAGTCCGGCCAACCCGGCCGCCAACCGCGGCTGGGGCGCCCTGGCCGCCCGCGAATTGGCCGACCTGGGGATTCGCCTGGAAACCCCAAGAGACCCCTGACGGGGGTGCGCTGCTGCGCATCCTGGCGATCAGCCTGTCCTTCGGGATCGGGGCGCTGATCATCGTAACCGCGCTGGAGATTTTGCAAGGTGGGCATCTCGGGGATGGATTTCCGCCGGGAAAGGGTGCTGACCCGACCGGGCATCACCTGTCCGGGGTTGACCCGGGTTGGGAGAGGGCGCGACGCTTGAGAGCGCTGTACCAGCGAAAACGACTCACCACCATCCCGTAACAGATCCGCACCGCGATGTAGGTCAGAAGAAAAGAGGGGAAGTAGTGCACGCTCCGGCCGAGGAGCGGCAGGTTTACCGGAAGCTCCAGCGGGGCCTGGTTGAAGCGCAGATGCAGCCAGGCCAAGGCGAAGGGCAGCGGCCAGATGGAGACGCAGAAGATCGCCGCGCTCATCGAGAAGGAGTGGCCGAAGGCGTCGAGGGCCTGGCGATTGACCGCCCGGTAGCTCGCCTTGTCGCCCATCATCAGCGCGGTCTCGGAAAGCTTCCGGTTGCGCTCCATCTTTTCGCTGATGGTGCCGAGGTAGCGGCGGTTGATATAGGTGATGAGGGTTGCCGAGAGATCGCCGATCACGACACACTGCAGGGCGAGGATGGCGACGCCGAATAAATACCCGGCCATGGCGGCATCCGGCCAGCGAAAGGGGGCGATCAGCCAGGGGTCGAGGGCCAGCAGGAAAGGCGTGAGTGAATTCATGGGAGAACAAGGCTCCGGTGGATATGCCCCCGGAGCCTTGCTGCAGTCCGAAGTGCTTCTTTAATCAGCCACCAAACATCCGAATGTTGAAGAATCCTCTTAAAACATAATCGATACCGACGTAGAGTGCCAGGACGATGAACAGTCGCTTGAGCCACTTGTCGGAAAAGTACTTGGAGGTCCGCGGGCCGATCACGGAACCGGCGGCGATCCCGATCAGCTCAAGGCCGATCAGGGCCCAGTCAAACTGCACCCCTTTGGAGATCAGGGTGACGATGCTGGTGATCATGCTGATCAGTACCGCCAGGGCCGAGGTTCCCGCCGCCAGGTACATCGGCAGGTCGGCCACGGCGGTCAGAAAGGGCACCAGCAGGAAGCCGCCGCCGACCCCGAGAAAGGCGGCAACGGCGGAAATGGCAACACCACCGATGAGGGGGATAAGCGGGTTGAAGCGGAACTCGACCCCGTAAAAGGTGAAGACGATCTCGGTCACGCCCATCTTGGTGACCTTGACGCCGAGGGCGGCCGTATCGACCTTCTCACCGCTCTTTTGCTTTTTTACGGTTTCCTCGAAGGCCTGGGCGGCCATCTTGGCCTTTTTCTTGCCGGCCTGGGCGGCGGCCGAGGTGTCGTAGAAGAGATAGCAGCCCAGCGCCAGGACAAAGAGTCCGAAGTAGCCCTGGTACTGGGAGAAGGAGATCTTGCCGGCGCTGAGGGTTACCGAACCCCAGGCGCCGAGGATCGAGCCGATCCCGAGAATGACCGCCAGCGGCAAAACCAGCCGGCCCATACGGTAGTAGTTGAACGACGAGATCAGGGCCGAGAGACCGACCAGGAACTGGTTGGAGCCGCGGATCGAGTCGGTGATGGTCTTGTTCAGCATCGGCGCGGTCTCTTTAAAGGTCTTGGCATAGTCGCCCAGCCCAAAGACCGTCATATGGCCGACCCCGGCCATGACCCCGCCGAAGGCGCCGACGGTGGAGAAGATCCAGCCCACCCACACCGCCCAGCAGAAAGCGAGTATCAGATTGACCTGCGGGCCGCCGGGAATCCCCAGAAAACCCACCGGTTTAGTGGCATCGATCTGTCCCTTTTCGGCCCCCTGCGGCGCCGCGGCAATGGCCTCCTGCAGTTTGTCGGCCCAGGCCGGTTCTTGCACCAGCCCGACGACACAAACCGCCAGAGCGGCCAACAACAGATATTTCATCCCTTTTGTCACAGTACACCTCCCCAATGTGTTGTTGATAATCACCTTACTGAACGAGCTGGGTGCGTCGGAAATCTCCCGGAAGGGAATTTGCGGCCAGCCCTAAAAAACGGATTCCCGCCCGATTGACCGGCGTCGGACAGGTGCCTCCCAGCGCGGCCCCAGGAAAGACCACTACCCAGAATAGCAGATAGAGATCGGAGCTTGCCATCCAAAGACGGGTTAATGTCTAAATTGCGATTCATTGTCAAGGAAAAAACAGGTCAGACAAGGACCTGGCCTTTCGCATGGTTCATTGCGGAGGAAACTTTGTGAGGAATTGATCGCTATGGGCCTCCACGTCGGCCGTGTCTTCAAGCTTCTGGTCCAGCAGCCGGGTGAACCCCAGCAGGAACCCCAGCATTTCAAGTTTTTTCTCGATGTCGGGTAGCCCGATGCCATGGCGTTTGACGTGGATCCCATCGCCCTCTGAATCGGCTTCAAAACCATGCTTGCCCAGCACATGGGAAAGAAACCGGACCCGAAGCCGTCTGCGCTCAGGAGCCGCGCCCCCGCCCTTGAAGTGCAGCGAAATATAGTTCTGCTCGGAAACCGGGCCGAACAGGGCGTCGATCACGACAAAATGATATCCGAAGCGAATGTGGATGTTCAGATAATCTTTTGAGATGACCGCGAAACTTGCCAGCATCTGGGAGTCGAGGCTGATGATGCCTGCGCTGAGCCGGTCGAACTCCTGCCAGTCAAAATGAGGCACATCCGAAGACCAGGCAATCTCGGGATCGCCGAGCCCTTGCCAGAGGGCGCGCAGCCCACGGTTTTCAACCTTCTCCAAGGGCAGCCCGCCACGGCGGGTCAGACCCTTGGGGCGTGGCTTTTCCAGATCCAGGACATAGAGCGTCACCGGGATTTGGCTGATGAGTTTCCTGGCGCCCCTTGCCCTTCGCATCCCTTTTGATCCGAGGGCGAACATCTCCTGGACCGCCTTTTCGTGGACGAAGCGGACGATGTCGTGAAGGGTCTCGCACCTTTCGGGAACAAAGTTGTCATCCTGCGGGTCCAGAAGGTTGAGGGGGGCGCAATGATCGAGAATGAGGCTCAGGCGCTGCATGACCGGACTGTCCACCGGGAGCCTGCTTTTCTCGCAGGGGCTCCCGGGGAGTCCCGCCACCGCGCCGGCGAAGACCTTTGCGCTGTCCGCGACGACGGTCACCGTGTCGCCGGGCTTCAGGCATCGCGTGGCTTGCCGGGTGTTGACCAGAGTGGGCACGCCCCATTCGCGCGCAACAGAGGCGAAATGCCCGGCCACCGCGCCGAGGTCGGTCACCACCGCACTCAACCGATCCATCACCTGCGCATATTTGGGAGGAGTGGAGTGGGCAACGAGAACCGAGCCCCTCGGCAGATCTTGCAGGTCTTCATGGGAAGACACCACAAACACCTTTCCCGATCCGATTCCGGAAACCGCCCTGTCCCCCCCCGAGAGCAGAACGGGGTTGGAGACGCCGGACAAATCAATTTCACAAGTTGCTTCTGTCGGCTTTTCCACACCCAGAGGCCGCGATTGCAGGATCAGCACGCGGCCCTGACGGTCCCTGGACCACTCAACGTCCTGGGGGCTTTCGAAAAAGCCTTCCAGCCGGAGCGCCCAGGCTGCAAGGCGCAGCGCTTCATGGTCGTCAATCGGCGCCGTGTTTTTCTCGGAGGCCTCCAGCGGGACGGTTTCTACGCTGCCCTGGGGTGTGAGGACCGCTTTAACCTCCCGTGCGCCCTGAGTTCTGTGGACAACCTCCGGTCGGTCATTTTCCATCGAGACCCCGAGCACGTCCGGAACCGTGTCGCCTTTGACCAGGAGTTCGCCCAGTCCCCAAATCGCGTAAATGGTTGTCCTGGCCTTTGAAGCGGAAAAGGGACTCTGGGAATACACGATGCCGCTGGCAACGGCATCCACCATTTCCAGAGCAAGGACCGCCATGGGCGTTTCGCGGTCCAGGAATCCGTTTTTGACGCGGTAGAAGACGGCGCTGGGGGAATATTTGCTTGCAATGACTGCCTTGTAGGCTTCAACCAGGCGGATCGAATTGACATTGAGAACGGTTTTGAACTGGCCTGCAAAAGAATAGGCCGAGTCTTCCCCTACGGCGCTGCTTCTTATGGCGCACCGGGCCGCACCGAAAATGCCGGCGTAAGCGTCCTGAATGGCTTTTTCCAAACCGGGGGGCATGGCGCCTTTCAGTATCAGGGAGGTCAGACGGGCCGATGTCTCTGTCAGAGAGCGGGGCGAATCCAGATCGAGGGTTGCCAATGCCTTCTCGATTTCCGGGCCAAGGTGATTGGTTTCACAAAAAGCGTTGAAGGCCCTGGATGTGATCACAAAGCCCTTTGGGACAGGCAGGTCAAGTTCCGAAGCGATCTCTGCCAGATGGGCCGCCTTGCCTCCGGCAAGGCGTTCGGCCTGCGGAGGGACCTCTTCAAGGGGGAGAACGAAAGGGGGGGAGGCGTCGGGGTCCTGGAGCTTTAAGCCGAAGGCGCGCACGGCGGCATCGATGTCGTGGAGTCGGGGAAAGAGCGCCCCATAGGATCGCGGGGCCATGGCGTCCAGATGCGCGACCATTTCCGCCACCGCGCCATGAAGTTCCTCATAGGTCTTTCTGATGGTGTAGAAGTCGCCTCTTTTTTCGTCATGGTAGAAGCCTTCCAGTTCGGCCAGCCTTTCGTGGCTGCGCTGGTCCCAATCCAAGAGTTGCCGAAAGGCCTCATAGGTTCCTTTCACGTGCTTTGCAGGCGCGAACACCCGGGTTGCCAGGTGCCCAAGATATCCGCCGAACGATGTCATCATTCCACCCGTCAAAAATGGATCGGAACTTGGTTTTTGTAGGGCCGAGTATGTCAGGGAGGTGATGGGGTGTCAATGGCACCGACACCGCAATAGGTTGATGCCCAACAACATGGGGCGAATGCCGCAATTGGGTTGATTGGCCTATGGCTCTTTCAAAAGGCCATCCCGGCGTCGGTGGCCGTCAAACAAGGGGTTTTTGCACTGATTTAAGCGCAGCGCGACGGGCTGTCCGATAAGGAGGGTCAGCGATTATCGCAGCCAATTATCGCTGGGCGGAATTTGCGAACAGGACTTCTTTGGGGATGCGGGATCAAATCTTTAGGATTGCTCTGACAACCCCGCTGCGGTAAAATCCAAACCCGATGGAAACCTGAAGAGACCCCTTGCGGGGTGCGCCGCCGCACGTCGTGGCTGCGGTGGTCGCTCTTACCCCTTCCCCTCCAGCCGACCCTGGTGCGACCCGGCCTTGGCGATGGCTGCGCATGGCTGATTGCGGTCCTCTGAGGCGTCCTTCAGGGCAGATGCATGGAAGGTCTAAAATACGGCGGGGTCTGGCAGGGAGATCGGTTTTGGCTGACATGGCGGCTCAACCCAAGAAAAAAACCGCGCCCGTCGCTGGCCGGCATCTGAAACTGCGCATCCTGGCGATCAGCCTGTCCTTCGGGATCGGGGCGCTGCTTCTGGTCGTCAAATTTTATGCCTACCGCCTGACCCACTCCTCGGCGGTGCTCTCCGACGCCCTGGAATCGATCATCAACGTCGTCGCCAGCGCCTTTGCCCTGGGCAGCGTCCTTCTGGCCGCCAAACCCCCTGACGAAAGCCACCCATACGGCCACGGCAAGATCGAGTTCTTCTCGGCCGGCTTCGAAGGGGCCCTGATCATCGTCGCTGCGCTGGGAATTTTCAAGGTGGGCATTACCGGGCTGCTGGCGCCGCGGCCGCTGCCGTCGCTACAGGCCGGGCTGCTGCTGGTGCTGGCGGCCAGCGTGGTCAACCTGCTGCTGGGAATCGGGCTTGTGAAGGTCGGGCGCAAAACCGATTCCCTGGTGCTGGTGGCCGACGGCCAGCATCTGATCACCGATGTCTACACCTCGGCCGGGGTGCTGGTGGGGCTTTTGCTGGTGCACCTGACCGGCTGGTACTGGCTGGACGGGGCCGTCGCCTGCCTCCTGGGGCTGAACATCCTGGTGACCGGCGCGAAGCTGGTGCGGCAGGCCTTTTCGGGTCTCATGGACGCCGCCAACCCCCGGCTCCTGGAGTGCATTGCGGCCCTGATCGAACGGCACCGCAACCCGCTGTGGATCGACATCCACCAGCTGCGGGCCTGGAAATCGGGGGATTACGTTCACATCGATTTCCACCTGATCCTGCCCCGGGACCTCTCCCTGGAAAAGGCCCACCACGAGGCGGAGGCCCTCGAAGCCCTGCTGTTGACCGAGTTCGGCCCGCGGGCCAGCGTTCTGGTGCACATGGACCCCTGCCGGGACCCCGAATGCCCGGTCTGCCGGCAGGTTCGCTGCGAGCTGCGCAAGTCCGCGGCCTGCCTGCCGGTGCCGTGGGAGCCGGCCGATATGACCGCAAGCGGGCGGCCGGCCGAACGGGGGGCTATTCGCCTGGCGGCCGCCACCGGGTCCGATCGCGGCCGCGGGGATTGACTTTTGCCTTGGGCGCCGTTAGAGGTGGAAACCCGGCGGTCGGCCGCCCGCGGCGCCCCCTGAAATAAACTGTCACCAGCGAGGAGTTGCACCTGTGAAGGGTTCCATGTCGATCTACATCGCGGCCGTGCTGATCGCGAACTATACCGCCACCTGGTTTATCCCCTTGCCGCTCTTCGGTCTGGTTTCGGTGGGGACCCTGGTCTTCGGCGTCACCTTCACCCAGCGCGACCGGGTCCATCGCCATGGGCGCAAAGCGGTCTACACCATGATCCTCGCGGCTGCGGCCGGCATGGTGCTCGAATCCCTTTTTCTGGGCGTCCCGTGGCGGATCATCAGCGCCAGTTTTATTGCCATCGTGCTCAGTGAAAGCGCCGATACCGAGGTGTACCAGAAGCTCCTGGCGCGCCCTTGGCTGCAGCGGGTGACCGGCTCCAACCTGGTCAGCATCCCGCTCGACAGCCTGCTCTTCAACCTGATCGCCTTTGCCGGGGTGTTTGCCCCGGGCATGCTGACGGCCATCATTTTTGGTGAGATCGTCGCCAAGTTTGCCACCGGCGCCCTGGTGGCCCTCTACAAGGAGCCGGCCGCGGGGCAGTTGCAGCCGGCGGCAAGCCCCGTTGGCGGAGTAAAGGGTCCCTGTGGCAGTCGCTCAATCCGCTACCTGGCGAGGATTTTTTTGAAGGCAGGTGCGGTTGGGCGGCCCCTGGAGTCAGTCAGAAGGGGAGGATGCCGGTGTAGTTGGCGGGGGTGATGCGCCGCAGTTCGGCCCTGACGGCTTCCGGCACCGCCAGGGTCGCGATGAAGTCGGCGATGGCCTGGCGGTCGATGGCCGCGTGGGTCCGGGTGAGGGCCTTCAAGGCCTCGTAGGGTTCGGGGTAGCCCTCGCGCCGCAGGATGGTCTGGATGGCCTCCGCCACCACCGCCCAGTTGCGCTCCAGGTCCTCTGCGATCGCCGCCTGGTTGAGGATCAGCTTGTCGAGCCCCTTGGCGAGGGAGTTGAGACCGATCAGGGTATGGGCGATGGGGACCCCGATGTTGCGGATCACCGTCGAGTCCGTCAGATCGCGCTGCAGCCGCGAAATGGGCAGCTTGGCCGCCAGGTGGTTGAAAATGGCGTTGGCAAGGCCCAGGTTGCCCTCGGAATTTTCAAAATCGATGGGGTTGATTTTGTGGGGCATGGCCGAAGAGCCGATCTCGCCGCTGCGAAGCTTCTGCTGGAAATAGTTCAGCGAGATGTAGGTCCAGATGTCGCGGTCGAGGTCGATCAGGATGGTGTTGATGCGCTTGAGGTTGTCGCACAGGGCCGCGAGGTTGTCGTAGGGTTCGATCTGGGTCGTGACCGGGGTGCGCTCGAGGCCGAAAGCGTCCTCGACCAGGCGGTCGGCAAAGGCCATCCAGTCGATCTCGGGGTAGGCCACGTGGTGGGCGTTGAAGTTCCCGGTGGCCCCGCCGAACTTGGCCGAAAAAGGGATGGTTTTCAACAGCGCCTTCTGCCGGCGCAGCCGGTCTACGAAAACATAGAGTTCCTTGCCCAGGCTGGTGGGGGATGCCGGCTGCCCGTGGGTGCGGGCGAGCATGGCCACCTGCTTCCATTCTTCGGCCTTGCGGGCCAGGGCGGCGATGACCTCCGCCAGGGCGGGCTCCAAAACCGCCTGCCAGGCGGCTTTGACGCTGTAGGGCACCGCCGTGTTGTTGATGTCCTGGGACGTCAAGCCGAAATGGATAAACTCCTTGAAGGCTGAAAGCCCCAGGGCGTCGAACTTCTCCTTGAGGAAATACTCGACCGCCTTGACATCGTGGTTGGTGGTCGCTTCGATGGCCTTGACGCGCGCGGCGTCGGCGTCGCTGAAATCCCTGTAAACAGCTCGCAGGGCCTCCCGGCGGTTCGCGTCCAAGGCCTGCAGCTGGGGTAGGGGCAGTTCGCACAGGGCGATGAAATACTCCACCTCCACCAAGACCCGGTAGCGGATCAGGGCGGCTTCGGAAAAATAGTCGCTGAGTTTGGCGGTCACGCGCCGATATCGGCCGTCCACCGGAGAAACCGCCTTGAGTGCGAAATCGTTCATACTGCCTCTTTCATCCTGTTTTGTGGGGTTCAGAAGGGTGATCCACGTGGCCGGCGTCCCGCCTTCTGCGGGTGGCCCCGGGGAGTGCGCCGCTGCTGTGCCGGTATATAGAACCCCCGGTGGGGTTGTCAACCGCCTCTGCCGTGGCGGCCGCGCGCCTTTCAGGGGGCGCCGGTGGGCCCTTTGCCGGCGGGCTGGAAAAAAAGGAGAATCGAAAATGGTGGATCATGGGCTGGAGGCGCCCTGAGCGCCGCGATCGGCATAGCGGGTCTGCGGCCGGACCCGTCTCCAGGTCCCCGGCATTATCCGCGCGCCGCAATCCGGGTGCTGCTGCTGACGGCCGTCTGCCTCCTGGCGCTTGCCGGCGGGTGTGACGGGTCGTTGGTTCGGAACGACCTCGATGCCATCCGTCAGCGCGGCGTCCTGCGGGTGCTGACCCGCAACACGGCCACCTGCTATTACCGGGGGGCGCATGGCTACGAGGGATTCGAGTATGAACTGGCCAAAGCCTTCGCCCGCCAGCTGGGGGTGCGCCTTGAACCGCTGGTGGTCGACACCCTGGGGGAGATGGTCGCCCGCCTGATCCGGGGGGAGGCCGATCTGATCGCCTCGGACCTGGTGGTCACCGAAGCGCTTGAAAAACGCGTCGTTTTCGGGCCGGCGTACCGCAAGGTCCGCCAACAGGTCGTCGGCCGCCGGGGCGCGCCTGCGATTGCAACACTTGCCGATCTCGACGGGCGCCCGATCTGGGTCAAGGCCGGCTCCGCCCAGGAAGGTCTTCTGGAACGACTTCGGCGGGAACGGCCCGACATCGGTTTGATGACGGTTTCCGGCTATGAAACCGAGGAAATGCTGGAGATGGTGTGGCAGAAGATCATTCCGCTGACGGTTGCCGAGTCCAATGTCGTGGCCATGAACCGGCGCTACTACCCGGAACTCCTGGTGCACTTCGACCTTCAGGCCGACCGCGAGGTCGCCTGGGCCCTGGCGCCTGGAAACCTTCAGCTTTGCAAGGCGGTTGACCGCTGGTTTGCGCGCCCGCAAACCCGGGCGCTGCTGAAAAGGCTCGACCAGCATTACTACAGCCACCTGGAAACCTTCGACTACGTCGACCTGGTCAAATTCCGCAGCCGCATCCAGGACCGGCTTCCACAGTATAGCCCCTTTTTCAAGGCTGCGGCCGAAGAAAACGGTTTCAGCTGGCAGCTCCTGGCGGCCCAGGCCTACCAGGAGTCCCACTGGAACCCAAAGGCCAAGAGCTTTTCCGGAGTGCGCGGGATGATGATGCTGACCCTTGAAACCGCCAGCGAATTGGGGGTTTCCAACCGGCTGGATGCCCGGCAGTCGATCGCAGCCGGTGCGCGTTACCTGGCCGAGTTGCACCGCCGCATCGACCCCGCAGTGAGGGAACCGGACCGGACCTACATGGCCCTGGCCGCCTACAACGTCGGCTTGGGCCACCTTCAGGATGCCCGCCTGCTGGCTGGCCGGCTTGGCAAGGCGGCCGACACCTGGCCTGCGATCCGCGACACCCTGCCGCTGCTGCGCCGCCGCAAATACTACCGCGACCTGCCCCATGGCTATGCCCGGGGCGACGAACCGGTCCGCTACGTGGACCAGATCCGGACGTATCACAAAATTCTGGAGCAACAGCTGGAGCGCTTCGCTGCCCGTTAGTCTGCCGGGTGCCCTCAGGTGATCTCAGCTTGCCATGACCAAACGGATTGATTGCTCAGAAAGCCCGCAACCCGCCGGGCGCACGACCGCCCTCGGGATGGTCGGCGGGCTGGGGGCGCTTTACGGTCTCTGGTGGCTGGCCGCTCTGGCGATCCAGACTGTCGGTGCGCCGCTCCAGGCCCTCGGGCCGTCTGTCGCCCCGGCCGCGGCGGTCTTGGCAACCGTTTGGATCGCGGCCCAGTCGACCGCGGTCTTTACGCTGCATCTGGCACCCCGGTTGCGCAATCGCCCCCGGCAGCGGATCGCCCTGATCGTCGGGAGCATCGGCGTGGCCCTTATCTTCTGGCATCGTCAGCGCTTCGGCGGCGGCGTCCCCCCGCTGCTGGCGCCGCTTGGCAGCGCCAACCTGGTGGTCTTCGCCTGCCTTGTCGGCACCTGGCTTCCCGACGGGCTGCGACGGCCGGCAGAGCTGGTGCCGGTGGGAGCCCTGATGGCCCTGGTGGACGCCGCCAGCGCGCTGGCCGGACCCACCCGGCAGATTGCGGAAAGCATTGAAACATACTATAAGGACGGTATGGCCGGCCCCCTGCCGGTTGGTGACGCCCTGCTGGTCAAGTCCGCCTTTTGGGGAAGCGACCGCCTGCTGCCGGTTTTTGGTGTGTCCGATTGGGTCATGGTGGTGTTCCTGACGGCCGCGGCCTTGAAGTTCGATCTGAACGACAACCTGGCCCCGACGCCGCTGGCCGCGATGGTTCGCCACGGCCGGACGGCGTTTTTCTTCCCGGTTGCGGCAGCGGGGCTGATTCTGGCCGTGTGGCTGGCCCACTTCAGCGGGCGGGCAGTGCCGGCCCTGCCCCTGGTGGCCGGGGCGCATCTGGGCTGGTGCCTGCTGCGCTATCCGCACACCCGCCGCCTGAGCGCCGGCGACCGCCGGCTCCTCCTGGGAATGCTGGGGATCGCGGTCTTCGGCTGGGCGGTCTGGAGATTTTAACCCCTCCCCGGGGCGCTGGGGAAAAGCGACGGGGCCCTGCGGGGGCGCTCAACCCGCTTGGCACGGCGCATTCTGACAGGAATTGAGGAGAAGCGGATGGACCAGACCGTTTTGATTACCGGCGCCACTTCCGGTTTTGGTAAAAGCAGCGCCCGTCTTTTTGCCCGCGAGGGCTGGCGTCTGGTTCTGGCCGCCCGGCGCACCGGGCTGCTCGAAACCCTGCGGGCCGAGCTGGGCGACCGGGCGGCGGTGCACCTCCTGACACTGGACGTCACCGATCGCCGCGCCGTCGCGGCGGCCCTCGGCGGGTTGCCCGAGCGCTTCGCGGCCGTGGATGTGCTCGTCAACAACGCCGGGCTGGCGCTGGGGCTCGATCTGGCCCCGCAGGCCGATCTGGATGACTGGGAGACCATGGTGGATACCAACATCAAGGGGTTGCTCTACTGCACCCGGGCCCTCCTGCCGGGCATGGTCGACCGTGGCCGGGGGCACATCATCAACATGGGGTCCATCGCCGGTGACTGGCCCTATCCCGGCGGCAATGTCTACGGCGCCACCAAGGCCTTCGTCAAGCAGTTCTCGCGCAATCTGCGGGCCGATCTGCACGCGAGCGGCGTACGGGTGACCAGCATCGAACCGGGCCTGGCGGAAACCGAATTCTCCAGCGTGCGCTTCAAGGGCGACGCCGAAAAGGCCGCGGGGGTCTACCGCAACACGCAGCCGCTGACGGCCGAGGACATCGCCGAGATCATTTACTGGGTGGCCGCCCGGCCGGCCCACGTCAACATCAACCGCGTGGAGGTCATGCCCACGGCTCAGAGCTGGGGGCCGCTGCCGGTCCACAAGATCCCGTAGCCGCCCGCTGGCGGAGCGGTTTGAGGAGAGGTGTGTTGAAAATCAAAATTGCGCTGCTGCTCTTGTTTGCGCTGCTGGCGGGTGGTTTCGTCCAGGCCGCGGAGACCCGGCCCCGGGTGCGGCTGGAGACCACCATGGGAGCCGTTGTGCTGGAGCTCGACGCCCAGGCCGCCCCCCAAACCGTGGCCAACTTTCTGGGCTACGTGCGCGAGGGGTTTTACGATGGGTTGATTTTCCACCGGGTGATCAAGGGGTTTATGATCCAGGGCGGCGGGATGACCCCCGACATGGCGCCGCGGCCGACCCGCGCGCCCATCCCCAACGAGGCGGCCAACGGGTTGCAAAACCGCCGCGGCAGCGTTGCCATGGCCCGCACGGCCGACCCGCATTCGGCCACGGCCCAGTTTTTCATCAACACCGTCGACAACCCGTTTCTCGACCACCGCGCCCCCAACCCCCAGGAGTGGGGCTACTGCGTATTCGGGACGGTGGTGGCGGGGATGGACGTCGTGGCGGCCATCGAGAACGCCGCCACCGGCATGCGCGCCGGCCACGGCGATGTTCCCCAAACGCCGATCGTCATTCAAAAAGCCCTGCTGGAGCCCTGATCCGGATGTCTTTTGAACGCTTCATTGGCCGGCGTTATCTCCGCATCCGGCAGCGGGAAGCCTTTATCTCCATGATCACGGTGCTGTCCGGGGCCGGGATTGCGGTGGGGGTCATGACCCTGATCGTCGTGCTGGCGGTGATGGCCGGTTTTGAAGCCGACCTCAAGTCCCGGATCCTGACGGTCGAACCGCATGTGCTGGTGATGCATCACGGCGGCCCGCTGACCGGTTACCGCGCCCTGGAGCAGAAGCTGGCGGCCATCGACGGGGTCGCGTCGGTGACCCCCTTCATGTATGCCCAGACCATGATGCGCTCGGCGGCCGGCATGTCCGGCGCGGTTTTGCGCGGGATGGCGCCGGATTCGCCGATTCACGGGCTTTTCACGGCGGATCGCATCCCGCTGCCGCTCAAGTTGGACCACTACCGCCGCCAGGCCGGTGAGGACGGGGCCCCCGGCATCATCCTCGGCAGGCTGCTGGCCGAAAATCTCAAGGTGGCGGCGGGAGACGCGGTGTTTCTGGTTGCCCCCCGTGTTTCGGGGGCTGCGGCCGGCCAGGTGCCGGTCATGAACCGCTATGTGGTGGCGGGTCTTTTCGAATCGGGGATGCACGAATACGACTCGCACCTGGCCTACGTCGGCCTCGCGGAGGCCCAGGGGGTGCTCGGCATCGGGGATGCGGTTACCGGGCTGGAGGTGCGCGTGGATGACATCTACCAGGCTGCTGAAGTGGCTGCGCGCGTCAATCAACTCCTGGGGTTCCCCCACTGGGCGCGGGACTGGATGCAGATGAACCACAACCTCTTCGCCATGCTCAAACTGCAGAAGACCGTGATGTTCATCATTCTGATTCTGATCGTGCTGGTGGCGGCCTTCAACATCTCCAGTACGCTCATCATGATGGTCATGGAAAAGACCCGCGATGTCGCCATCCTGAAAACCATGGGGGCCACCAACCGCAGCATCCGCAAGATTTTCGTCTTCAAGGGGATGGTGATCGGCGCGGCCGGCACTCTGATCGGCTGCCTGCTGGGGTTCCTGCTCTGCCTGCTGCTCAAGCGCTATCGGTTTATCGAGCTGCCCGGTGACGTCTATTTCTTTACCACCACCCTGCCGGTGCGGGTCGAAGCCCTGGATGTCTTGGCCGTCACGGCCGCCAGTCTCCTGATCTGCTTTCTTTCCACCCTCTACCCGGCGCGCCAGGCGGCCCGGTTGCAGCCCGTCGAAGCGTTGCGCTACGGTTGAGCCTGTGGAACCCGGGTTTTGACCGGCGGCAGTCCCCGCCTGCACGGCCATAACCGGGGGGACCGCAGGTGTGCCGGCGGGCTTTGCGCGCGCGTCTGGGCGCAGCAAGCTTCAGAAAGGAGGGCGAGCCGTGTCCCTTGACCTCAGACAGATAGATGCCTACCGCTGGGAGCTGCCGCAAACCGGCCTGATGCGGGTTCCCGGGATCATTTACGCCAGCGCATCGATGCTGACGGGCAGCGGTCAGGCCGAAAGCCTGCAGCAGGTGGCCAACGTCGCGACCCTGCCGGGCATCCTCAAGGCCTCCCTGGCAATGCCCGACATCCATTGGGGCTATGGGTTTCCCATCGGCGGCGTGGCCGCTTTCGACTGGGAGACGGGGGTCGTTTCCCCCGGCGGCGTGGGCTACGATATCAACTGCGGGGTGCGTCTGGCGGGCTCCGCGCTCCTCGCCGAAGACCTGCGGCCGCGGCTGGAGGACCTGGTCAATGCCCTCTACCAGCAGATCCCCTCGGGGGTGGGGTCCACCGGCTCCGTCAAATTGAACACCCGCGAGGAAAAAAAGGTGCTCTCCGAGGGGCTCCACTGGGCGGTGCGCAACGGGTTTGCCACCCAGCGCGATCTGGACCACACCGAGGAGGGCGGCTGCCTGCCCCAGGCCGACCCGGAGCTGCTTAGCGACCGGGCCCTGACGCGCGGCAAAAACCAGCTCGGCACCTTGGGCTCCGGCAATCATTTTCTGGAAGTCGGGGTCGTGGATGCCATTTACGACGAAGAAGCCGCCCGGGCTTTCGGGCTTTTCGACGGGCAATTGACCCTCATGCTGCACACCGGGTCGCGCGGGCTGGGCTACCAGGTCTGCGACGATTTCCTGGCCGACATGACCCGGCATCTCAAGGAGCTGGACTTTCAGCTGCCGGACCGCCAGCTGGCCTGCGCCATGATCCAGTCGCAAACCGGCCAGTGCTATCTGCGGGCCATGGCCTGCGCGGCCAACTACGCCTGGGTCAACCGCCAGATCCTGATGCACCATGCCCGCGAGGTCTTCATGCGGGTCCTCGGCATCGGGCCCCGTGAGCTGGGCCTGGAACTGGTCTATGATGTCTGCCACAACATCGCCAAGCGCGAAGAGCACGTCGTGGACGGCCGCAAGCGGGTGGTCTGCGTGCACCGCAAGGGGGCGACGCGCGCCTTTCCACCCGGGCATCCCTCGCTCACCCCGGAGTTTCGTCCGGTGGGGCAGCCGATCATCATCCCCGGCGATATGGGCACCGCCTCTTATGTTCTGGCCGGCACCCAGCGGGCCATGGCGGAAACCTTCGGCTCCACCTGCCACGGGGCCGGGCGGGTGCTCAGCCGCAACGCCGCCATCAAGGTCAGCAAGGGGCGCGCCATCTATCGGGAGCTGGAAGATCGGGGCATCCTGGTGCGCTGGACCGGCAAATCCACCCTGCGCGAAGAAATGCCGGATGCCTACAAGGACATTGATCAGGTGGTGGACGTGGTGCACGGCTCCGGAATTTCACGCAAGGTGGCCCGTTTGCGGCCCATGGCGGTGGTCAAAGGCTGACCCGCGGGGGGCCCCAGCACAGCGGACGGGCATCATTTTTGGCCGTCGCACGGCATCCGGACTGAAGGTTTCGGGGCCAACACGCGATAGATACGTTAGCATAGAAAGGTAAATTACACATCCGATGGAACCCATTTACGCCGTTACGCTGGGGGTGGTGCAGGGGCTCACCGAATTTCTGCCGGTGAGCAGTTCAGGCCACCTCGTCCTGTTTCAGAACCTGTTTGGCTTCACCGAGCCGGAGATTCTCTTCGATATCAGCCTGCACGTCGGCACCCTGCTGGCCATTTGCCTGGTTTTTTATCGCGAGCTGCGCTCGCTCTTGACGACCCTGCTGCGTCTGCCGCGGCTGCTGGCGGCGGCCGGCGGGATCCGGCCGCTTTTTGCCGAAAACGAGGACGTGCGCCTGGCGGCCCTGATCGTGTTGGGCAGCATTCCCACCGCTTTCCTGGGGCTGATGTTTCACCGGATTGCCGACCGGATTTTCGGTTCGGTGGGGATCGTGGGCGCCATGCTTCTGATTACCGGCACCTTCCTGTGGTTCACGCGCCGTCTGGCTGAGCGCAGCCGGCTGCTGCCCCAGGTTTACACCCGTGACGCGCTGACCATCGGGCTGGTTCAGGGGATAGCCGTTTTGCCGGGCATTTCGCGCTCCGGCTCCACCATCTGTGCCGCCCTGTTCCTGGGGATCGACCGTGAACTGGCCGGCCGCTATTCGTTTCTGCTCTCGATTCCCGCCATTCTCGGGGCGCTGGTGCTGGGGCTGGACGGCTCCCTGGCGGACTCCTCGGTTTCAGTCGCGATGATGCTGCTCGGCGGGGCGACCGCCGCCGTCACCGGCTATGTCGCGTTGAAGATTTTGTTGCGTGTCGTGCGGCAGGGGCGCCTCTACCGCTTCGCGCCTTACTGCTGGGCGATCGGCCTGGTGGCCCTGGCAGTGGCCTGGTACTGAAGCTGCCAACCGCCGAAAGGGCGGGCAGCCAAAACGGAAGGAGATCGTGGTGAACCCGGAGATGTTCAGGGAATATGATATCAGGGGGATTGCCGGAAGGGACATGGACGACGCCGATGTCGCGCTGATCGGCAAGGGCATCGGGACCTACCTGCTGGCCCGCGGCAATCGTCGCATCACCGTCGGTCGGGACTGCCGCGAAAGCTCCGAGCGCTACGCCGAGATGGTGATGCAGGGGCTGGAATCCACCGGCTGCCAGGTGGTCGACATCGGCCTGTGTCCGACCCCGGTGGGCTATTTTTCCATTCGGCACCTGTCGGCCGAGGGCGGGGTGATGGTCACCGCCAGCCACAACCCGCCGGAGTATAATGGGTTCAAGGTTTGCAGCGGGACGGATTCGGTTTTTGGCGATCAGCTCCAGGAAATTCTGCAGCTGATCCGTGGCGGCCGCTTCCGGCAGGGGCCGGGGGGCCGGGAAACGGTTGACATCCTGCCACCCTACCTCGATTACCTGAGGGACACCATCACCCTCAAACACCCGCTGCGGGTGGGCGTGGATGCCGGCAACGGCACCGCCGGCCTGACCGCCGTGCCGCTTCTCAAGGCCCTGGGCTGCGAAGTGTTCGACCTTTACTGCGACCCTGACGGCCGTTTTCCCAACCACGAAGCCGACCCCACCGTGGCCGCCAACATGCAGGACCTGACGGCCCTGGTGCGCGCAAAACACCTGGATGTCGGGTTCGCTTTTGACGGCGACGGGGACCGCATCGGCGTCGTGGACCACGCGGGCGGTCTGATCTACGGCGACCAGCTGATGATCATCTTCGCGCGTGAGATTCTCTCCCGCAAGCCCGGGGCGACCTTCATTGCCGAAGTCAAGTGCTCCCAGACCCTCTACGACGACATCAGCGCCCGCGGCGGGCAAGCCGTCATGTGGAAAACCGGCCATTCGCTGATCAAACAGAAGATGAAGGAAACCGGGGCGGCGCTTGCCGGGGAGATGAGCGGGCACATCTTCTTCGCCGACCGCTACCTGGGCTACGACGACGCGGTCTACGCCGCCTGCCGGCTGCTGGAGATCCTGGCGGCCACCGACCGGCGCATTCCCGACCTCCTCGCGGACGTGCCGCGCACCTTCACCACCCCCGAGATCCGCGTTGCGTGCCCCGACGACCGTAAATTCAGCCTGGTCGCGCGCATCACCGAACATTTCCGCCGGCGCAACGATGTCATCGACATTGACGGCGTGCGGGTGCGCTTCGGGGACGGCTGGGGGCTGGTGCGCGCCTCCAATACCCAGCCGGCCCTGGTCCTGCGCTTCGAGGCGCTCTCGGCGGAGCGCCTGCGCGAGATTCGCCAGCAGGTGGAGGGTGTTCTGCGCGACCTGCAAGCCGGCTGATTCAGCGGACCCCAACCCTTTTCAAGGACCTTTCAGGATAAACCCATGTATCTGGACTTTTACGAGCTCAAGGTCAAGCCCTTTCAAATATCCACGGACTCCCGCTTCCTGTGGATGGGCGAAAAACACAAGGAGGCCCTGGCCACCCTCAAATACGGAATTCTCGACAACAAGGGATTTCTGCTGCTCACCGGCGATGTGGGGACCGGTAAAACCACCCTGATCAACGCCCTGGTCAGCCAACTGGGGGACAATGTCCTGGTGGCCACGATTCCCGATCCGGATCTGGAACCGCTGGATTTTTACAACTTTGTCGCCGATGCCTTCCAGATCAACACGGTCTTCTCCACCAAGGGTGCGTTTCTGATCCGTTTCACCCAGTTTCTTCACCAGGCCTACAGCCGCAACCAGAAAGTGCTGCTGATCGTCGACGAGGCCCAGCGCCTGCAATACGAAATCTTGGAGGAGATCCGTCTGCTCTCCAACATCGAGAAGCAGGAAACCAAGCTGCTCAACATTTTCTTCGTGGGTCAGAACGAGTTCAATGACACCCTGCTCAAACGGGAGAACCGCGCCCTGCGGCAGCGCATTACGCTGAACTACAACATCGAGTCGCTGAGCGAAAAGGAAACCGGCCAGTACATCCGCTACCGCCTGCAGATCGCCGGGCAGGAGCGCAAAATTTTCGACGCGGGTGCTGTACGCAGCATATTTGAATTCTCCGGCGGCTACCCCCGCCTGATCAATATCATCTGCGACCTGGGGTTGCTGTCGGGGTACGTCGAAGAGGCCAAGACGATCGGATCGAAGCTCATCCAGGAATGCGCCCGGGAGCTTGAAATCCAGTCCCATGCCCCCACCCCGGACCCCGAGCAACCGATGGCCCCGCCGCCGGCCGTCGACAGTGGCTATCCGGCGAGGATCGCCATCCCTGCGGATGCCCCTCCGGCCCCGCCTCCGCAGGCTGTCTGGAGCCCACGCGACCGCTACATCGGTCTGATGGTGCTGCTGCTGATTTTTATCGGCTTTCTTTTTATGCAGGACCGCTGGTCGCCGTACGGCGGCGGCCGCGATTATCCGCCGCCGCAGGCAAGCGGGGTGAACCGCGAGGCTGCCGTTGAAAAGAATACGCCCTCGGCGGTGACTTCCCAGGCCGACCAATCGGTGGATGCCGTCGCGGCCCCGGCGGCAGATGGTGAGCGGTTCACCCCCCTGCCCGACGCCGCCGGCAACCCTGGAGGGAGGGGGGGTGCGCCGGGCGAGGAACCCCTGACCCCCGTATCCGGTGCCGTGCCCGGCCCCCGGGTGCCGGTGCCGGTCGAAAAACTGCAGGTCTATTTCCTGTATAATTCCAATGAAATGTCCAACGACGCCTACCCGACCCTCGACCGGGTGGCCGAGGTGCTCGCCCGCAACCCCGAGGTCCGCGTCACGGTCAGGGGCTATACCGACAATGTCGGTAGCGCCAACTACAACACCTGGCTGTCGCGTTTCAGAGCGCAGATCGTGAAAAGCTACCTGGTCGGCAAGGGGGTCGGCGCCGCGCGGATCGAGGCCATCGGCATGGGCTCGGTTGACCCCGTGGCATCCAACGAAACCCCCGAGGGGCGCGGCGCCAACCGTCGTGTCGAGCTCGAGTTTGTCGCGAGCCCTTTGGGATAAGGCTTGAGAAAAAACAGCACCCGGCTGCTTGCGCCGGGATTGTGTCGGACTGCACGGCATTTCCGCCGGCGCCGCTCGTTTTTCCGCCCGCCCCTTCCGCGACGCGTTGGACCCCGGCCGGCATTTTGCCTGCCGCCCACGGGCCGTCGCAACAGGCTCTCAGCGTCGCGTGGCCCTGCTGATAGTTATAGATCAGCCTTCCCGAAATTTTTAATATCGTTATTTTACCCGATAATTGCCATGCAATTTCGGCCTGTTTGTGATAGCAACAAACCCTTTGCCCTGAGGACCCTTTGCGGGTACCCCGGGCTAAAATTTCTGGAAAAGAGAAAAACTGATTGCTGAAAACCGCCGGTAGCGATGGTAACTGCGGCTGAACCGGAACCGAAAGCGCCGACCGCAGCCCTTCCAAGATAGCCGTGCGCTTCTTTCCGCAGTCGCTGCAATGTTCCTAATGGATAGACGCAACCGCAGGGTCTTCGGAGTTCTTTTCTTCTCGATTTTTTCCGCCATCATGGGGGTCGGCATTGTGGTGCCCCTGCTGCCGGTTTATGCCCGCAGCCTGGGGGCCAGCGGGTTTTACATCGGGATGATATTAGGCGCCTTTTCCCTGTCACGAACTTTTCTGCTGCCTTTTTTCGGCCGGCTTTCGGACCGCAGGGGGCGCAAGCCGTTTATCGTCTGCGGCCTCCTCTGCTATGCCCTCATCTCGCTGGCCTTCATGTTCGCCAGCAGCGTTCAGGCCCTGATCCTGGTGCGCTTCTTCCAGGGCGTCGCCTCCGCCATGATCATGCCGGTCAGCCAGGCCTACGTGGGGGATATCACGCCCGTCGGAAACGAAGGGCTGTCCATGGGGCTTTTCAACATGTCGGTTTTCTGGGGCCTGAGTGTCGGGCCGCTGGTCGGTGGTATGATCAGCGACCGCTTCAGCCTCAACGCCGCCTTCGGCTGTATGGGCGCCCTGGCGCTCGCCGGGTGCATTGCCAGTCAGCTATTGCTGCCGTCCGTGCGCAGCGAGCAGGCCGTCAGCCGGCCCCAGGCGGCCCCCTCCTGGAAATTCCTGCTGCACGACCGCGAGATTGCCGCTCTTTTCTGCCTGCGGTTTGCCTATACCGCCTGCATCGGCATCATCTGGGGGTTTCTGCCGGTTTTCGCCGACACCGAGTTTGGCCTGACCGGCTCGGCCATCGGAGTTCTGGTGATGCTCGGGGTCTTTATCAGCGGGCTGATCCACGTTCCGATGGGGTATCTGGCCGACCGGCTCAATCGACCGGCCATGATTCTGTGCGGCAGCCTGATGGTCAGCGCGGCAATTTTCGGTTTCAGCTGGACGCGGGGGTTCTGGAGCCTGTTCGCCGTCAACGTCCTTTTTGGGGTTGGCGGCGGCGTGGCCATGCCGGCGCTGATGGCGCTGGCGGTTATCAAGGGCAACCGCAGCGCTGCGATGGGCGCGGTGATGGGGCTGCTCACCATGGCGCATAGCATGGGAATGCTGGCCGGGGCCCTGCTGGCCGGGGTGATGATGGATTTCTTTCAACTGCGCCACGCCTTTGCCCTTGGCTGCGGGGTGATGCTGTGCGGCAGTCTTTTTTTCGGAATCTTGCACCGTGGCGCCATTGCGGCCGGTTCAAGATTGTGAATGGTAATTAGTCTAATGAATTCAGTTGGTTGAAATCTAAAATCCTTCGAAGCCGCCTGCGGTTCAAGCTTGTGAACCATAGCGCTTTTTGTTCATTTCGAGATAAATCAATTAGTTGAATTGGTTCCGAGTATTCCCGGGTCCACCGTTTTGAACTTTCAGGCGCTTCGGAAAGATGCCCCGGCGTGAGCCGGCACACCCGATGGGGCTGTCAGTTCTTCAGGCGGTTGAAATTTATAGGAAAAGTTGGCAAGATGAATTTTATGGTTCCTTCAATAAGGTTTGGCAAACTGTTTGCAGAAAATGTTTTTAACTTAATGATTTCTTCACCTATTCTCCTCCTTAACGGCTGATCGTTCACTTGAGCGGTCGGCCGTTTTGTTTTGCAGGTCTTGACCCACCCGGGGGGCGTCGCGGCCCCGGTCGGAAAAAAGAGGAATTGTGGTGAATCCATGGAACATCGCTCTCATGTCTCATAAACCGTCATACGAGGAACTGGCGCACCAGTTGCGGCACTTCGAGCGCGCACAAGCGGAGCGGCTTCGGGTTGAAGCCGGGCTGGAAAACGAACTCAGAAAGTTTCGGACCCTTTACGATCTGGCGACGGCCATGACCGCTGACCGCCGTCTGGAGCAAAACCTGCAGCTGGCCGTGGACCGCTGTCGTGAGCTGTTGTGCACCGATACCACCGGCATCATGCGCGTCGAGCGTGAAAGTGGTGATTTGGTCATGCAGACCTTTTCCGGAATCCGCAACGAACGCTTCGGGCAGCTGCGGGTGCCGGCCGGAAAGGGCCTGGGGGGCCTGGTAACCCGCAGCGGGCGGGGCTTTATTGTCAAGAACTACTATCGCGACGACCAGTTTGATCCTGTCCTGGATGAGTTCATCGAAGCCGAAGGCCTGATCTCCGGGATGGCCGCCCCGATCCAGATGGGGCACAGGGTCCTGGGCGTCTTTTACGCCTTCAATCGCAGCATGAGCTATTTCGGCCAGCCCGATCTCGACAGCCTGTCGCTGATCGGCAATCTCGTGGCCTTGGAAATTTCGCGCAAGCAAGCCCGCAGCCAGCTGCGCCGGGCCGGGGAGGAGCTGGAAGGGCGGGTCGCGGAGCGCACCGCCACCCTGATGGCGGTAAATCAGCGCCTGGAAGCTGAAATCAGCGAGCGGCGGCGGGTTGAGACGGCCCTGCGGGAAAGCGAGGAACGCTACCGCCAGATATTCAAAACCTCGGCGGTGTCCATCTGGGAGGAGGATTTCACGGCGGTGCGCGCCGCCGTCGATGAGGTCCTGGGGCGCATCGGCCGGGGGGCTTTTGCGGACTACCTGGCCGTGCACCCCGAATTTGTCCGCAACACGGCAAGCCTGATCCGCGTGCTGGACGTCAACGACGCCACCCTGGCCCTCTACCGCGCGGAGGACAAACACCAGCTCTTGGGCGATCTGGAAAAGGTCCTGGCGCCGGGTTCTTTGGATACCCTGCGGGATCTGCTGCTGGCGATTGCCGAGGGGCGCACCAGCTTCGAGGGTGAAGCGGTCAACCGGACCCTGGCGGGTGAAGAGATCGAGATTCTCATGCAGGTCAGCATCCCCCGGGAGAGGGCAAGGTTTTCCCACCTGATCGTCTGCATCATGGACATTACCGAACGCAAACGGGCGTTGGCGGCCCTCTGGGACAGCGAAGAGCGCTTCCGCACGGCGTTCGAGACCAGCCCCGACGCCCTCGCGCTCAACCGTGGTGTGGATGGACTTTACATCGACGTCAACGACGGGTTCACCGCCCTGACCGGCTACGGCCGCCAGGAGGTTTTGGGGCACACCGCCCGCGACATCCAGATCTGGGCCGATCCCGAGGACCGGCGGCGTCTGGTGGCGGGCTTGTCCCACCAGGGCCACGTAAAGAACCTCAAAGCCCGCTTCCGCTACAAGGACGGCAGCTTTCGGACCGGGCTGCTTTCGGCCAACCGCATCATACTCGGCGGCGAGCCGCATATCCTGACGGTCGGCCGCGAAATCGAAGACCTTCTCAGCGCCGAGCAGGCGTTGGCCGAATCGGAAAGGAAATACCGGCTGTTGGTGGAAAACGCCAACGACGCCATTTTCGTGGTTCAGGACAACGTCATTCGCTACGCCAATCCCACCACCCAGCGGTTGAGCGGTTACAGCGCCGCGGAACTGGAAAAGTTGCCGCTGTCCGCGGTTCTGCGCACCGAAGCAACGGCGCCGGAAGATGCGGCCCTGCAGGACGGCAGCGAGGCCCAGACGGCCTTCACCGCCCAGATGAGCACCCGGTCGGGGGGCGCCCTCTGGCTGCATCTCAACACCGTGCCCATCACCTGGGAGGGGAAGCCTGCCAGCCTGCAGCTGGGCCGTGACATCACCCGCCAACGGCATCTCGAGGACCATATCCGCCAGGTTCAGAAGATGGAGGCAATGGCCACCCTGGCCGGTGGAATTGCCCACGATTTCAATAATCTGCTGATGGGAATCCAGGGGAATATTTCACTGATTCTGCTCACCACCGATCCGGAGCAGAGCGCCTATCCGAAGCTCAAGAAAATCGAGACCTATATCGAGAACGCCGCCGAGCTGACCCGCCAGCTGTTGGGTATGACCCGGGGGGGCAAGTACGAGGTGCGGGCCGCCGATTTGAATGCCATCCTGGCTAAAACCGTCAGGCTCTTCGGCCGGACCTGCAAGGAGATCCAGATCGACGTCCGCTGTCAGGAAGCCATCTGGATCACCGAGGTGGATCAGGGGCAGATTCAGCAGGCGCTGCTGAACATTTTCGTCAACGCCGCCCAGGCGATGCCCCAGGGCGGGGACTTGCGGATCGACACCCAAAACGTGGAGCTCGACGAAGAGTTTATCCGCCCCCACCATCTGCCCGCCGGTCGCTACGTGCGGATCAGCATCAGCGACACCGGCACCGGGATGGACGAAGCCATCCGGCAGCGGATTTTCGACCCCTTTTTCACCACCAAGGAAATCGGCCGTGGAACCGGCCTGGGCCTTGCCTCGGCTTACGGCATCATCCGCAACCACGGGGGATTTATTCAGGTGCAGAGCATGAAAGGGCAGGGCAGCACCTTCACCCTTTACCTGCCGGTACGCCAGTCCGGGACAGGCGCTGCGCCAGCCCCCCGGCCCGAGCCTGCCTTGGGCGGAGCGGAAACCGTTTTGCTGGTGGACGACGAGGCCATGATCACCGAGGTCGGGCGGGCCATGCTGGAAAAAATGGGGTACTCGGTGCTCACCGCCGCCAGCGGCGCCGAGGCCCTGGCCGTCTTCCGCCGCCAGCGGGAGCGCATTCGTCTGGTGATCCTGGACATGATCATGCCGGAGATGAGCGGCGGAGAAACCTTTGACCGGCTGCGCGAGATCAACCCCACGGCCAAGGTCCTGCTGTCAAGCGGTTACAGCCTGGATGAGCGGGCCGCGGACATCCTGCAGCGGGGATGCAGCGGATTCATCCAGAAACCATTCGACATGAAACGCCTCGGGGCAAAGGTGCGCGAAGTCTTGGACACCGCCTGCGTCTGATGCCCGGCCAGCCCCCGACGGGCGGCCTTATGGCCTGCGCAGGGTGAGCCGCAGCACTTCGCCCCGGGTGCCGAAGCGCACCGGGATGCCGGACACCCCGACCCCGAAGCTGGTATAGCCGAGCATGCCGCGGTGGGTCCACGCGCCGGCGCTGAAGCGCCGCGGCGCGCGGCTGTGGGTGAAGACTGCGCCGATTGCGGGCAGCTGGATCTGGCCGCCGTGGGTGTGGCCGCAGAGGTAGACGTCGGCCCCCTTTTCGTCGGCCTCCCGGTAGAGTTCCGGTGAATGGGCCAGAAAGACGATAAAATCCTCCCGGGGCACCCCGTCGAAGGCCCGGGTCAGGTCGTGGGCCTGATAGTAATGCGGGTCGTCCACCCCCACCAGCCACAAGCGGGTGCCGTTGCGATGGATGGCTAAGGATTCGTTCAACAGAAACTGGATCCCGATGGCATGCAGGGGCTCCAGCATTTCCAGGCAGTCGTGGTTGCCGATAACCGCATAGATGCCGTCGCGGGCGCGGATCGCCGGTATCAGCCGCTCCAGCTGGGACACGGCGCGGGTATAGGGTCCGGAGAGTTCCGTCCGAAAATCCCCCCCCAGCAGACAGAGGTCCACCGGTTGGTCCGCGGCCAGCTCGCAGACTTTTTCCGTCAGCCCCTCCAGGCCGTCCAGGTGAAGATCCGAGAGGAAGAGGACGGTGTAGCCATCAAAGGCCGGCGGCAACGCCAGGGGGCGCAGGCTCAGGCTGCGGGGTGCGATTTCCAGGGCGTTTTGGATGCCCTTGCGGTACAGACCCATCAGCTGGAAAACCGTTTTCAGCAGAAAGTGGTAGTAGAAGGCGTGCTCGAAGTTCAAAAAGGGGTGCAGCGGATTGTTGGAGATCTGGCAGGCCCGCCATTCGCGGAAACGGGTGCGAATCCGTAGGGGGCGGTGGTAGTTTTCAAACGGTTGGGTCAAAAGGATGTGCTGCAGAAACCATGAGGCGCCGAAGGCCGTGACGCTGAAGAGCAGCACCAGCCCGAGCACCCCGGCGGCGCTCAGACCCCCAAAGGGGCCCAACACCGCAAAGGGCAGACCGCCTTCGAAGATCTGGTCCAGCCCGGGGACCACGGCGCCGCTGGATTTGCTCAGGCGCCGTTTCAGGAAACTGGAGAACAGGTCGCCGGCCATGCTCAGCAGGCCCGCCGCCAACCCCAGCCAGGCTGGAAAGCCCAGGTAAACCCCGGTGATCGTGCCCGCCGCCACGCCGCCCACTACACCCCGAATGGTTTTGTGGCTGCCCAGCAGCGGCCGTCCGTCTCGCCAGGGCCGTCCGCCGTCCAGGGGTCGGCCCCAGCGCTGGTCGAGGTAGTAGGTGAGCAGCGCGGGCGTCAGGTTGACCGCCCACAGAAAAATTAAAATTTTAAATGATACCAGCATCTTGGGATTATTCCGGTGGCGCTCCAGACGGCCGCCCGCAGCAGCCGGGTGGTGGGGGGCCGGCGGTTTGGATCTTTTTGGTTCAGTCTGCCCCAGGCGCTGGCAGCTGGTTTGCCTGGTGCAGCCGCCTCAGCGCGGTGCACACCAGCTGGTCGGTCGGGAAGGCCATGGCCAGGGGCAGATCGTCCAGCGCAAAAAAAGCGGCGTCGCGCGCGTCGGACCCGGGGGCCAGCCGGCCGCCCGCGAAACGGCCCCAGAACCAGATGCCGACGGTGTGCTGGCGCGGGTCGTGGAAATTGGAGTGCACCGCGAATACCGGCCCGATCCCAACCGTGAGGCCGGTTTCCTCGCGGAACTCCCGGCGCGCGGCTTCGCGGACCTCTTCGTCCCACTCTACGTGCCCGCAGGGAATGCACCACTGGCCGGCGTGGGAGCCCTGCCGCTGGACCAGCAGCAAACGCCCTTGCTGCAGCAGCACCACCGCCACCCCGACGGTGGGGTTGCGGTAGTGGGTTCGGTTGCAGGCAGCGCAGAAAGGGCGCTCGCGCCCATGCTCGCGGCGCGCCTGCAGGCGGCCGCCGCAGCACGGGCAGAACCTGAAAGCCATGGCGCATCTCCTCTTGGGTTGCCGGTCCGGTCAGGCTGGAAGCGGCACTATAGAAAGCCCCGGGGAAGCTGTCAACCCATGGGGTGCGGGCTGTGGGGTGCCAGCCCCCGCTGGTGGGCCGCACCACCCTGTGCCGCCAGACCAACCAGGCCGGGGGCAATCCCGTGAAAACCGAAAGGAGGGCTGCACGTGACCTATCCGATTGCAATGGTGCTGTCGATTCTGGCGGTGGCCGTGGTGTTTCTCGTGACCGAGTGGATTCCGATGGAGGTGACCGCCCTGCTGGTTTTAGGTGCCGTCGCGGTCAGTGGGTTGGTCGAACCGATCGACGCCCTTGCGGGGTTCAGCAACCCGGCGGTGGTGACGGTCTGGGCGGTTTTCATCCTGAGCGGCGGGCTGACCCGCACCGGGGTGGGCAACGTCGTCGGGCGGGTGGTGCTGAGGCTTTCCGGCAGCAGTGAAGCCTGGCTGGTGGCGGTGATCATGCTCAGCGCCGGCGGACTGTCGGCCGTGATGAACAACGTGGCCGTGGCCGCCCTGATGCTGCCGGTGGTGATGGATATCGCCCGCCAGACCCAGCGGCCCCCCTCGCGGCTGCTCCTGCCGCTGGCCTACGGGACGCTGCTGGGCGGGCTGACCACCCAGATCGGCACCCCGCCCAACATCCTGGTCAGCGAAGCCCTGCGCGACAACGGCCTGACCCCCTTTACGCTGTTCGATTTCACCCCTGTCGGGTTGATCGTGATGATCGTCGGGACCCTTTTCATGGCGCTGATCGGCCGGCGGCTTCTGCCGACCCATCGGGCGCCCGAAGCGGGCGGTGGTATCGATCTGCGGGCGCAATACGGCCTGGGTGATCGCATGTTCCGGCTGCGCGTGCCGGCCGGGGCCGGCCTGGTGGGCAAGAGTCTCGCCGAAAGCCGGCTGGGGACGGTGTTGGGGCTGAACGTGGTCGGCATAACGCGCCGGGACCGGACTCTGCTGGCGCCGGCGCCGACCGAGGTGCTCGACGCCGGGGACTGCCTGATCGTCGAGGGGCGCCTGGGGCGGCTGCAGCAGTTCCAGAGCGAGCTGCAGCACTGGAGCGAGTTGAATATCGAAAAGGACCCGGTCGACCTGGCCCGCTTTTTTTCCGATGGCATGCAGGTGGCCGAGGTCACCCTGGCCGTGGCGGGGCCTCTGGCCGGGAAAACCCTCAATGAAATATCTTTTCGCAACCGCTTCGGGGTCAATGTGCTGGCCGTGCGGCGGGGGGCGAAGCGCTACCGCACCCATCTTCAGGACCGGATTCTCTTTGACGGCGACGTGCTGCTGCTCCAGGGTGCCGCCGAGCACCTGGAGCGCCTGAGGATGGAGCCGGGGCTGACCGCAGTGCAGCCCATCTCAGGCGGGGAACTGCAGGTCGGCTACCAGCTCCAAGACCGGCTGCTGGGCATGCGCGTCCCTGCAGAATCGGTGCTGGTGGGGCAGACCCTGGGGGGCAGCCGGCTGGGCGAGACCCTGGGGGTGGGCGTTCTGGCCATCACCCGCACGGACGGGACCCACTGGCTGCCGGATTCGGCGGAGGTGCTGCGGGCGGACGACCGGCTTCTGGTGGAAGGGCGGCTGGACGATCTTTTATTTCTGCGCAGTCTCAGCCAGTTGGAGGTCGACACGGCCGGCGGCGTCGGGCCGCAGTCGCTCGAAAGCGGGGAAGTGGGGATGGTGGAGGCCATGCTGGCGCCCCACTCCGGTCTGTTTGGGAAAACCCTGCGGCAGTTGAATTTCCGCGAAAAATACAACCTGAACGTGCTCGCCATCTGGCGGGAGGGCAAGGCCTACCGCTCCGACCTCGCCAGCATGGCCCTGCGCCTGGGCGACGCCCTGCTGCTCTATGGGTCGCGGCGTAAACTCGGCATATTGGGGCGTGAACCCGACTTTCTGGTGTTGACCGAAGCGGCCCAGGAGGTGCCCCGAATCGAAAAGGCGCCCGTCGCGCTCGTCGTCGTAGGCGGGGTTCTGCTGCCGGTGGTGATGGGCTGGCTGCCCATCTATATCGCGGCGGTGATCGGGGCTGCCTGCATGGTGCTGACCCGCTGCCTCAGCATGGAGGAGGCCTACCGGGCGATCGAGTGGAAGGGCGTCTTTCTGATTGCCGGCATGCTGCCCCTCGGCTCGGCCCTGGATGCCAGCGGAGCGGCCCGCTATCTGGCCGAGGGGGTCGTGGCCCTGGCCGGTCCACTGGGGCCGCTGGCCGTGGCCGGGGGGCTGATGGGGCTCACCTTTCTCGCCACCTGCTTTATCCCCACGGCCGCGCTGGTGGTCCTGATGGTGCCGATTGTGCTGACCACGGCCGCCGACCTGCAGGCCTCGCCGCATGCCCTGATGATGGCCATGGCCCTGGCGGCCTCGGCCAGCTTCATGACCCCCATCGCGCACCCGGCCAATGTGATGGTGATGGGGCCGGGCGGATACCGTTTTGTCGACTACCTCAAGGTGGGGCTGAGCCTCACGCTGGTGGTGGCGGCGACCGTTCTGCTGGTGCTGCCCATCTTCTGGCCCCTGCAGCCCTGACGGGCGGTCAGCGCTGGAAACCGATGCCGTTGAGGACGCCGGCCACCTTTTCCTCCAGCTCCAGTTTGTCGATGGGCTTGACGCAGTATTCGTTGGCCCCCAGTTTGACCGATTGCCGGGCGGTTTCCAGGGTGGGGTAGCCGGTCAGGATGATCACCTTGATGCCGCGGTCGATCTTCTTGATTTCCTCCAGGACTTCGACGCCGCTCATCTTCTTGAGCTTGATGTCGAGGATCGCGAGGTCCACGCCGCCCTTGCGGATCCTCGCCAGGGCTTGCTCCTCCTCGGTGAAGGTCTCTATCGCGTGGCCTTTCTTTTCAAGGATCCGCCGGATGAGTGCGCCGGCATCGGATACGTCATCCAGCACCAGGATCGTCGCCATGATTATCTCCTTGCCTGTGGAACGGCTGCCCGTGGGGGTTTGACAAAAATTTGGGGGTGAAGCGGGCGGCACCCGCCTTGCCGGTCTGTCAGCCGGGCTGCGCTGCCCGCGCTGCGGATTGGACCACGCCCCCGCCGGCCTCCGGGGCGGCTGCCTCGGCCGGGGCCGCCGGCAACCGGATGGCAAATGTCGCGCCGCTGGGTGTGCCCGCGTCCGAGGCCGCCGGGTCGTCGGTTGGGCTTTCGATCGTCAGCCGGCCGCCGTGCTCCTCCACGATGCTGAAGCTCAGTGAAAGCCCCAGTCCGGTCCCTTTGCCCACCGGCTTGGTGGTGAAAAAAGGTTCGAAAATACGATCCCTCTGTTCGGGCGGAATTCCCGGGCCGGTGTCGGTCACCGTGACGATCACCTCCCGCGGCCCGGGATCGAAACGGCTGGCGATGGTGATGGTGCCTTCGCCACCGATGGCGTCAAAGGCGTTGTTGATCAGGTTGATGAAGGCCTGTTTGAGCTTTTCGCGGTCCCCGATGACGATCGGCAGGTCTTCGGCCAAACGGCGGACCAGTTTGACCCGGTTGATTTTGAGGGTATGGGCCACCACTGCGAGGACCTCTTCGACCGCCTCGTTGATGTCCAGCGGCAAATGCCGGGTGTCGCTCTGACGGGAGAATTTCAGCAGGTCGGAGACGATTTTTTTGCAGATCTGGACCTGTTTTTCAATGGTTTTGAGGTCCTGCCCGATCTGGCTTTCGGCTTCGACCTCTTCCCGCAGCACCTGCACGAAGCCTAGCGCGATTCCCAGCGGGGTGTTGATTTCGTGGGCGATGCCGGCGATCAACTGACCGATGGCCTCCATTTTCTGGGCCTGGTAGAGCTGCTCCTGGACGCGCTTGAGGTCGGTCATGTCGCGGCCGCTGCACAGAAAACCCGCGTGGTTGCCGTCTGCATCATAGACCGGCAGTTTGACGACGTGAAACCAGCGCTCGCCCTTGTGGGTATTGGTGCGGGACTCCTTTACGAGGGGGTTGCCGGTGGCGTAGATGGCTTGGTCCTCGGCATGGAACGTTTCGGCCATGTGGTGCGGCAGGAGGTCGAAGTTGGTCATGCCGACGATGTCCGCCGCCCGCCGGCCCAGGATTTGGCAGAAGGCCTTGTTGACCGAGCGATAGGTGCCATGGCGGTCCTGCAGGGTGATAAAATCGGGAATGCCGTCGAGCACGGTGCGCAGCAGCTGGCGCTGATCTTTGAGGGTCTTTTCGGCGCTGCGCAGATCGGTCAGGTGGGTGCGCAGCGAGAGAACCATGGAATCGAAGCTTTCAGCCAGCGTCTGGATCTCGTCGCCGGCGCAGCGTCGATAGACCGGGCACTGGGCGCAATCACTGATTTTCTGGGCGTACTCGCCCGCCGCACAGTAAGGGCAGCGGGTACCGGCCAGATACCAGCAGCGGTGATAGAGGTCCTGGTAGGCCGGACACTCCTGGTTGCTGCAGGCCATGATCTCCCAGCAGTTCTTTTTGAGCGGCGGCGCGGCGTGGACCTCGAGGTTGCCCCTGAGGGCCTCTTCGGTGGAGCGGCGCAGGCGCTCGATGCGCCGCGTCACCTGCCGCAGCAGGCCGGTGCCCACGAATCCGGCCACCAGCAGCACGAATCCGGTGGACAGCACCAAAACCCAGACCAGGTGCCCGACCGCCTGCCGCACCCTGTTGCGCGTGAGGCCCAGGCGCACCGTGCCGAGGCGGTCTTCCCCCACCAGAATCGGGAGTGCGTAGTCGTAGACCAGCTCTGTGCCCGTATCCAGGAGCCGGACCTGATAGGGCTTTCCGGCGGCGACCGCGTTGGCCGTCTGCAGCGCCACCGGAAAGCCGCCCTCGAAGCTGTGCGCCAGGGGGGCGCCGTCCACATCCTGGATAAAGGCGTAACGGATCTCATTTTCCAGGTCCAGGGTTTCGACCATCAGGGATCTGAGCAACAGAAAATCCATGGCCAGGATCGGCTCGACGGCCTGGGCCGAAAGGCCCCTTCCGATGGCGATCCCCAGCTTGCGGTTCTCCTCCAGCAGTGCGGTTTTCATCACCCGGATGACCACGATGCAGGTGATGACCCCCAGCAGCAGCAGCATGGAAAAAAGACCGATATAGAATTTGGTGCGAAATCCGATTCGCATGGTGCCTCTCGTTTTTGCGCAACGGCCGGTATGCCCCGGCAGCCTCAGGCGGCGGCGCTCGAATTCCGTCGGCTGGGGTGCCTTGGGCCCTTGGCGCAGCCGATGGGCGAGGATGCCTGCCGGTGCGGCCCGGGTTATCGCCCCCGTCCGCCGGCCGGAAACGACCTCACGCTGTCCGGCTCACGGCCTCTGGGCAAGACCCAGGCGCTCGGCCAGCTCCCGTACGCTGTCAAAGTCCCGGTCCTGGGCCGCCACAATTCCGGTCAAGTCCGCCGCCTTCAGAATTTTGCGGTCCTCGGGGTTCTGCGGGTCCAGTTTCAGCAGGGCGGTCTGGATCGTGTTCAGCAGCTGCGGGTCCAGCCCGGCACGGGCGGAAAAAACCCACCCCGGGTACCAGGGCGTGGTGGCCACCACCCGCAGGTCGGTCAGGTTGATGCGCTCCGCAAGCAGATTGAGTGCGCCCTCGCGGATGGTGCCGATATCGTATTTTCCGGCCAAAACCGCCATGATCACCCGTTCCTGTTTGCCGCCGACGCCCTGGGCAAACGCGACCTCGGCAAAATCCGCGGCGTCGATGCCGCTGGCCTTGAAAACTCCCAGGGGATAAAGATAACCCCCTGAAGAGCTGGGGTCGACCGCAATCCAGCGTTTGCCGCGGCAGTCGGCGACCGTCCGGATCGAAGGGTTGTCGGCCCGGCAGATGATCTGCCCGCGGAAAAGGCGGTCGCCGTAGGTCTCCAGCGCCGCGGCAAAGGCGCGGTTGCCATGCCGCTGGGCGATGGTGATGTAGAAAAAGGGGTTGGTGTAGGAGATGTCGAGCTGACCCTTGGCGACCATTTCCAGGTGCTTGTCGAAGGTGTCGGGAAACACCTGGCGGATTTTCAGGCCGGTCCGGCGCTGGAGGTGGGCCACCAGAAGACGGTGCCGCTGGTGGGAGGCCTTGTGGGCGTATTGGGGCAGATAGGCATAGGTCATCGCCCCCGGGTTTTCGACGACCCGCACCGGCTCGCGTTTGGACAGGTCCACCGCAAAGGGCGTCTCCTGCGGGTCGCAGGCGGTCGTCACCAGGCAGGCAAAAGCGAAAAGACTCAAAAAAAATGACTTCATGCCGCAACTCCCATCACCTGAATCTATGCCACCGGCGACCCGTTTAAGCAAGGACCTTTCGCACGGGCGACTCGGAAACGGGAGTTTTAGCGGCGGGCGTCGGAAACCCTGCCGGTTTCCGACGTCCGTCCGGGGCGCCTGGGGTCAGAACGCCCGGGGGGGTTTCAGGGGGTGTTCCCGGGTGGTCTGCACGCGGTCCGAAAAGAGCTTGGCGCAGGTGGGGCAGTAGCGGTGGTGGATCTTGACGTCCGGGTGCGGCAGGGTGCGTTCATGGATGTAGTTCATAAAGCGGGGGGTTGCGAAGCGCTTGCCGCAGCCTTCACAGATCATCAGGGGGTGCTGGCCGATAACCTCGTCGCGGATGCTGATGGTGCGAACGTCATCCGTGTCCACAACACGGATGACCCCGGTCGGGCAGATGTTGGCGCAGGTGCCGCATCCGATGCAACGGCCCTCCACGGGCACCACGAAGTTGCGGCCCTCGCGCGGCACCATCTTGAGCGCACCGGGGCCGACGATTTCCTTGCAGACCCGGATGCACAGACGACAGCGGATGCAGCCGTCGGGCCGTGGCCCCAGGTCGATATCGAACGCCTCGGCCAGCTGCCGGATTTTTTCGGATTGAGGCGCCATCTGCAGCAGGTGGCGAAAGGCCTTGGTGCGCGCCTTGAAGACGCTTTCGGATTGGGTCTTGACCACCAGGCCGTCTTTGACCTTGAGGATGCAGGAGAGCAGGGTGCCGGTTTTGCCGCTGTGCAACGGCACCTCCACCGCGCAGAGCTTGCAGGCCCCCGAGGGCTTGAGGGCCGCGTGAAAACAAAGGGTTGGAATCCGGATGCCATTGGCGCGCGCCACCTCCAGAACAGTCATATTCTCTTTGGCTTCGTGTTCGCGGTCGTCGATAATAATTTTTAGCATACGCGTGTTGGACTTTCTGCCGTTTGCGGTCTTGCGCGCAAGGGCGTTTCAATCAAGTTCGGCCTCGTGCAGGTCGGAGATGTAGTTCTGAAGATGGTGCAGCTCCGCCGTCAGGCTGTCGATCTGGCGGCGGGCCAGGGTCGCCAGGGTCAGAAGGCCTACGATCCGCCCTGCGTCAACCACCGGCAGGTGTGTGACGTCCGCCTGGAGCATGGCGGCCAGGGCATCGCCCAGCTCCTGGTGCGCTTCGGCCACGACCATTTGGCGGGTCATGGCCTCCTCCACCAGAATTTCGCTGAAGGGCCGCTCGCGGTGCTCCAGCAGGCAGCCAAGCACCTCGCGCGCGCTCAAAATGCCCACCGGCTTTTCGGCCGCGGTGACGATCAGGGCGCTGGTTTTCAACGTCTGCAGGTGGTCGATGGCGGCCGCGACCGTCCAGTTTTGCGGGATGGCGCAGTCGCTGCGATCGGTCTGCGCCAGCAGGTCCTCAACTTTCATCGGCTGTCCTCGGGCGCTGCGGCCTCGCCGCGGGTGTCGGCGGCGGCCGGTTTACTCCGCCATCGGGCGGAGACAATCCTGGGGCAGGCGGTGGGTGCCCTTGCCGTCCAGGCTGACTTCCACCAGCTGGTCGGGGTCGTTGATCGAGGTATCCGGGTCGGTAATGATCCCGTGGGCCCCGACGTATTCGTCCATGTAGGATTCCCAGCCCTCGTCACTGGATTTGCGGAAAACCTCGATGCGCTGACCTCTGCGAAACGCCATCGCCCTTCTCCTTTCTTGCCGTTTGGGTGCCGCTTTCAGCTATAGTCTGAAGCCCGGCCGGATGCAAGCCCGACCGCGGTCAGACCGGCATGATGTCCACCTTGACTTTCGCCGATTCTTTGCGGGCGCAGGCATCGCAGATGCGCCGCGCGCTGCTGATGGGGCCGACCGCGCCGGTTTTCTTGCGGATGAAGTCCAGATAGCGCGCCGGGCCCAGGGTCGCGCCGCACTTGTCGCAGAACAGCAGCTTCTGCCGATTGAGGATCGTGCCGCACAGGGAGAGGATCCGCTCGCCTTCCCGATCTTCCATCTGCATGGCGCCGGTGGGGCAGTTGGCGGCACAGGCCCCGCAGGTGATGCAGCGCTCGGCCGTGATCCGGAAGTCGGTTTTCACCGGGTGGTCAAAATCAAAGTAGCCCAGCTGCAGGGCGTCGACACCCATCTTGTCGCGGCAGACTTCCACGCACTTGCCGCAGCGCAGACAGATATCGCAGCGCAGGCAGCGGCGGCTCTCTTCGCGCACGTCGTTTTCGGAGTAGCCCAGCTCCACCTGCTGATCGGTGGTGCGCCGGCGGTCGATGTTGAGCAGCGGCATTTCGGGCCGCTTGAGGACCATCTTGGTGCTGGCAGGGATTTCGAAGTATGCCACCCGCCTGCGCCGCACCGGGACCGGCGGCATCTTGGGCTGGGGGATGCCGCAGAGGTGGCGGTCGATGGAATCGGCCGCGCGTTTGCCGCCGCCGATGGCCTCGATCACCGTGGCTGGGCCGGTGACGGCGTCACCGGCGGCGAAAATGCCGGGGATCGAGGTTTCCATGGTCACCATGTTGACCTGGATGGTGCTGCGCCGGGTCCATTCCAGGCCCTGCAGGCCGGTCATGCAGCTGTTGTCCACGCGCTGGCCGATGGCGCCGATGACGACGTCGGCCGCCATCACGAAATCGCTGTTCGCGATCGGCACCGGCGACATGCGCGAGCTGCCCTCCTTGCGGACCAGTTCGGCCCGCAGGCACTGGAGACCGGTCAAGCGGCCGTCCACTCCGGTCAAACCCGTGGGAATTGTGAGAAAGGCTAGGCGCACGCCCTCCTCCTCGGCCTGCTCGACCTCCTCCTCGTCGGCCGGCATTTCGGAGCGCGTCCGGCGGTAGGCGATCGTGACTTCCTCGCTGCCCAGCCGCAGGCAGGTGCGGGCCGCGTCGATGGCCACGTTGCCCCCGCCGATGATGACCGCCTTTTTGCCCGGCACCGTGCGGTCCCCCAGAGCCACGCGCTTGAGGATGTCGATGGCATCGAGGACCTGCGGAAAATCCCCCTCCCCCGGCATGCCCATTTTGTAGGCGCTGTGGCAACCGATGGCGAAGAAAAAGGCCGCAAAGCCCTCGGCCTTGAGATCCGCCAGGGTCACGTCGCTGCCGAAGCGGGTGTTGAAACGGAACTCGACCCCCAACTCCTGGAGCATGGCGACTTCCCGGTCGATCACCTCCCGCGGCAGGCGGTAGCGCGGGATGCCCACCATGATCATGCCGCCGGAGACCGGCAGGGCTTCGATCACCCTTACCGCGTAGCCTTTCAGCGCCAGGTAGTAGGCGGCGCTGAGGCCCCCGGGGCCGGCGCCGATGACGCAGACCTTTTGCCCCTTTTCCGGTTCCTGGGGCGGATTCTTGTAGCGGCGTTCCGACAGGGCGCGCTCGGCTGCAAAGGCCTTCAGGAACTTGATGGAAACCGGGGTGTCGATCCGTCCGCGGACGCACATGAACTCGCAGGGGCGGGTGCAGACCAGGCCGCAGACCCACGGGAAGGGGTTGTCGCGGCGGATCACCTCGATGGCTTCGGCATCCCGGCCAAGCCCGATCAGACTGACGTAGGTCGGCACGTCGATGCCCGCCGGGCACGCCATCTGGCAAGGGGCGGGGGCTAGTTTGACGCAGTCGCGGGAGGCGCAGTTGTGGGTTTCCACGTGGCTGCGGAAGACCTCGCCGTGCTCCGCCAGGGCGGCCAGCACCTGCCGGCGGGTTTCGACCCCGGCTGTTGACGGCGGGTCGTCCCGCAGGGAGCCTGCCAGCTCCTTGATGGCCGGCAGGTGGTCGGCCCCCGCACGGCCCCAGGCGACGTCCTTGAGGAGATCGAGAATTTCTTCGGTAATGCGCCGGTTCCAGGGGTTGGCCATGCGGCCGGCGTGAAGGGTCTCCTCCAGCTGGCGAATGAGCGCGGTTACCGGGCAAATAGAGTCGGGCATGATGATTCCCCTATGAGGCGGCCGCCGGCTCCCCCGCGCCGGGTGGCGCGGCCGCCGGCATGCGGCCGTTACAGATCGCTGTGCTCCAGGGCCGCGACCGCCTTGGCGTGGCGCTCGCGGCGGATCTGGGTCATTTCTTCGACCTTGCCGAAATGCAGGCAATGGGAGGTGCAGATGGTGACGCAGGCCGGTTTGAGCCCCTGGTCGACGCGGTCCATGCAGTAGTCGCATTTGACGACTTTGCCGGTTTCCGGGTTCCACTGGGGAGCGCCCCAGGGGCAGGCCGAAATGCAGGTCTTGCAGCCGACGCACAGGTTCGGGTCGACAAAGACGATGCCGTCGCTGGCGCGCTGCTGCATCGCGCCGGTGGGGCAGGCGGCCACGCACCACGGGTTTTCGCAGTGGAAGCAGGGCATGAAGATATAGGCCGCGCGGGGCAGGCCGCCGATGAACTTGGGGCCGACCGCGATGATCTGGCACAGTTTCGGCCCCGGGGGCAGGCTCTTGTTGGCCTTGCACCCAATTTCGCAGGAATGGCAGCCGATGCAGTTTTTGGTGTCCTGAAACAGATAGTATTTACTCATCCGTGATTTTCCTCCAGATGCCCGCAGGCCGGTGCCTCGCGCCGTGGTGCGACGGCGGGCCTGTGTCACCTTCATTTCAGATCCGGTTTAGGCGGCCTTTACCGTCACAAACGTATCGTGGTAGGCCGGGCTTCCGCCGACCTTGTCGTACAGGTTTTCCTGCAGCAGGCTGTCCGATATCCCGCGGTTGTAGGCGCGTGCGGCGCGCTTGGCCTCGTGCCCGAAACCGTGCAGGATGAAGAGCGCCTCGGGGTGGATCAGGTCGGTTACAAAGGCCTTGACCTGGCCGCTGCCGCATTTCGAGGTGATTTCGATCACGTCGTTGTTTTTGATGCCCAGCGCGGCGGCCCGCCGGGTGTTGATCCAGGCCACGTTTTCCGGGCAGAGTTCGTTCAGATAGGGGTTGTTCTGGGTGGACACGTGGGTGTGCAGTGCTATCCGCCCGGTTATCAGCCGGAATTCGCCTTCGGGGGGGCTGGGCATGGGGCTGTAGGCCGGGAAAGAGTCGAAGCCGGCATTTTCCAGCAGCGACGAACGGAACTCGATTTTGCCCGACGGCGTTTTCAGTTTCAGCCCGTCCGCACGGTCCCAGAAAATCGGCCCTTTGCCGTAGGCCACGAAGCCCTTGGCGGCGAAGTCGGCCTGACTGAACCCGGTGCCTGAAAGCTGCCAGTCCACCAGCTCCTCCATGCTGTTGTAAGGGAAGTAGCGGCCGATACCGATGCGCTCGCCGATCTGCTTGAGGATCATGGCGCCCTCACGGGTGTCGTAGCGCGGCGGCACGACCTGCTTGCGCAGAAACATCTGGGGGGTGAGGCCGTTGACCTGCTGGATGCAGTCGGTGCGCTCCAGGTAGGTCGATTCCGGTAGGATCACGTCGGCGTACCAGGCGATGTCGCTGTAATTGATGTCGATGGCCACGATCAGGTCCAGCTTTTCCAGCGCCTGTTTGGTCAACTCCCTCTGGGCGATGGACATCAGCGGGTCGATGCGGTAGGCGATCATGGCCTTGATGGGGTAGGGGTCCTCGTTGAGGATCGCAAACGGCAGGACCTGGATGGTGCCATGGTCGGGGTCCGGCAGCGGGAAGTCGGGGGTGCCGACCTTGTCGCAGCGCGGAACCGTGATCTTCGGAAATTCCTGGGAGGTCAGTTTGCCTGCGGGTTTGTGGCCGAGCTCGCCCGGGCCCTTTTTGAAAAAGATCCCGCCCTTGGCCTCAACGCTGCCCATCAGGGCGTTGAGGATCAAAATCGAGCGGCGCATGTAGATCTCGTTGGTGTGGTGCGCGCCGCGGTAGCCGTAGTGAAAGATCACCGACGGCTTGTCCTTGCTGATTTCGCGGGCCAGCGCGACGATTTCCCCGGCGTGGATGCCGGTTTCGGTTGCGGCCCACTCCGGGGTGTAGGGTTCCACAAACTCCTGGAGGTCGCTGAATCCCAGGACCCAGCGGTTCACGAAGGCGGCATCGTAGAGGCGCTCCTTGATGATGACGTGCATCAGGGCGTAGTTCAGCGCCAGGTCGGTACCCGGACGGACCATCCAGTAGCGCTGGGCCTTGGTGGCGGTGATGGTCACGCGCGGGTCGATGTAGGTCATTTTGGCCCCGTTTTCCATCGCCTTCAGGAGGTTGTTGACCTCTTTGACCGAGATGGCTTCGAAGATGTTGCGGCCGTAAAGCACAATGTGTTTGGTGTTTTTATAATCGACACCGATCTGGGCGTCGGTGTAGCCGAACAGGCTGCGGCAGGCGGTGTTGACCGATCCCTTGCAGAGGGCATCGTGGGTGAAGTGGTTGGGTGAGCCGATGGCCTTCATAAACGTCTTGCTCACGTGGGTGGCCAGCTGGGTGCGCTCGCCGAGCACCACGCTGTGGCCGCCGTGGGTTTCAATGACCTTTTTGAGCCGGTCGGCGACATAGTCCAGGGCCTCGTCCCAGGTGGCTTTGCGCCACTGGCCTTCGCCCCGTTTGCCGACGCGGATCAGCGGGGTCTGAACCCGCTGCTGGTCATAGAGCAGCGACGTGCCGGCGGCGCCCCGGGGGCAGAGGCTGCCCTCCATCCCGGCGACATGCGGGTTGCCCTCGATCCAGCGGACCTGACCGTCTTTGGCCAGGACCTTGATCGGGCAGCGGACTGAACACATAAAACACAGACTGTAGACTTCCTGTTCCATAAATCCCCCTGGTGCTGTTGCCCGTATTAAAGTTATCGGTTTGCCATCAAGACGAACCCGGTCGGTTTGGGTCTATACCGAAACCGACCAATTCAAACCAGAACGCCTAAATAAAAATTATACCATCAATATCGGACGGTTGTGCGAATACGAAAAGCCTTCTGGCATTCTATCACAACAGATGAACGAGTTTTATTTACAATACCAGCGGTCTGCAGTAAAGAAAATCATTCCAGGGGCCGCGGGTTTTGGTCAGAATGATGGCGCTGCATCAAAAAATTTGAGTTCTGCGGATCGTTGGCATTCTAAAAGTGCAAATCGGATGGATTTAAAATGGATTAAGTTGCTTGGGGGTCGGATGCGCGCCAGTACCCGCCGGCCCCGTTTTCCGGCTGGGTTATGCAGCGGGCCAAGTTTCTACGGTAACACTCTATTCTTGCGGTCCGGGCAGGCCGCGGGTCAAGCTGTTGGGGAGGGGTGCAGCCGGACGAAAACCTGGCCGACGGGGAGGGGCCGGTCGCCACCGTCAAGATGATTCAGCGCATCGCCATCACCGGACCCGAGTGCAGCGGCAAAACCACGCTGGCAGAAGCGCTCGCAACGCATTTCGGCACGCTCTGGGTGCCGGAATACGCCCGGCAATATCTTGCAAAACTCGGTCGGCCCTACCGCATTGAAGACATCGGCGCCATCGCCCGCGGACAGCTGCAAAGCGAAGCGCGCTGCGAGCCCGGGGCCAAGCGCTTCCTTTTCTGCGACACCGAGCTGATCGTCGCCAAAATTTGGAGCGAGTTCAGGTTTCAGCGCTGTGACCCCTGGATCCTGGCGACCATCGACATTCACCGGTATGCGCTCTACCTCCTGACCGAATTCGATCTGCCCTGGGAAGACGACCCGCTGCGGGAGCAGAGCGCTCACCGCCCAACCCTTTTCCATCTGTATTACCGTGAACTGGTCGCCCGCAGCTTGCCGTTTGAAGTGCTTTCCGGCAGCCGGGACAACCGGTTGCGAAAGGCCGTGAGGGCCCTCGAGGCGCGTTTCGGTCCGCCCTGAGGCCAGCACCGGCTGCCGGTGGTCCCCGGCCACCAGGTCGTCGACAATCGATCGCCTGCGGTTCGGTTTTTTTGCCCGCCGCAGGCCAGGCCTGAACCCCTGGTCTTGCCCGTGCCTTCAGCCGTCGGCGACACCGGGGCCGAGGAGAGGATCCCAACATGCAAAGAATTGCGACGATCGTCGCGCTTCTGCTGGCGGGGTGCAGCGCTGCGCCGCCCGGCATCACGCCCGTGGGCGGTTTTCAAATCGAACGCTATCTGGGCAAATGGTATGAAATCGCGCGGCTCGACCATTCCTTCGAACGCGGCCTGACCCGCGTCAGCGCGACTTACAGCCTGCGGGCGGATGGCGGGGTTGAGGTCGTCAATCAGGGCTATTCCCCGCAAGCGCAGCGATGGAAAAAAGCGGTCGGCAAAGCCTACTTCTTCCAGGCGCCGGATCAGGGGCATTTAAAGGTCTCCTTTTTTGGCCCCTTCTACGGCGCCTATGTCGTGTGTGCCCTGGATCACGAGAATTACCGCTACGCGCTGGTCTGCGGACCGGATAGGTCCTACTTGTGGCTGCTGGCCAGGACCCCGGACTTGGACCCCGCCATCCGGGCCGAGCTTATCGCCAAGGCCGCGGCATTGGGGTTTGACACCACGCGTTTGATCTTTGTCGATCACCCGCTTTGACCGTTTACAAGCCCATCGCGCGTGAAGCAAAAATTAAAATTTCTGTTTCTTGAATCATTTTTTGGCGGCTCCCACCGGGCGTTTGCAACCGGTCTGGCGGCCCATTCGCGGCACTGCATCGACCTTCTGACGCTACCCGCGCGATCCTGGCGCTGGCGCATCCGGGGGGCTGCGCTGTATTTCGTGCGCGCGGTTTCAGACCTTGCAAGCTACGACGGTCTGATCGTCGGCGGCCTGATGAGCCTGGCGGATTTCAAGGCGCTCGCGGCCGGCGCTTGCCCGCCGGCCCTGGCCTATTTCCACGAAAACCAGCTCACCTATCCCATTGGCCCCGGCGGGCACATTGATTACCAGTTCGGGCACACGGATATCACCACCGCCCTGGCGGCGGAGCGGGTGCTCTTCAATTCCCGCACCCACCGGGCGGCCTTTTGGGGCAGCCTGCCGGGGTTTTTGGCGCGAATGCCGGAATACCCGCCCCGCTGGATTGTGGCCGAGCTCGAGGCCAAGGCCGATGTGCTCTACCCCGGCTGTGATTTGCCGGCGCACGCCGCGCCCCTTTCGGCGCCGGTCGAAAATTGCCCGCCGTTGATTATCTGGAATCACCGCTGGGATTACGACAAAAACCCGGGGCCCTTTTTCGCGGCCCTGGATAGTGTGCTCGCAAAGGGCGCCGAGTTCCGCCTGGCGCTTCTGGGCGAAAGCGCCCACCCGCTGCCCGGCCCCTTCAGGCGCGCCACGGAGCGCTATGGGGCGCGCATCGTGCACCACGGGTATGCGGCGTCGCGGGCCGAATATCTCGCCTGGCTGAAGCAGGGGGTGGTCGTCGTCAGCACCGCCCGCCAGGAAAACTTCGGCGTCGCGGTGGTCGAGGCCATCCGTTGCGGGTGCCTCCCGCTGCTGCCGGCGCGGCTTTCCTACCCCGAGATTATCCCGGACGAATTCCACGATGCCGTCCTCTACCGCAGCGACGAAGAACTGAACGCCATGCTCCTGCAACGTCTCGCGGATTATCCGTGGCAGCAGGGGCTGCGCGGCCGCCTCGCGGCCGCGATGGGCCGCTTTTGCTGGGCGCAGCTGATCGACCGCTACGACGCGGAACTCGAACGGCTGGCCGGCAGGCCCCGCGGCCGGCGCTGAAACCGGGCGGGTGCGGTCGACCGCAGCTTTGCATCCCGCCCCGGGCAGCGCGTCGAACCCCCACCGCCGCACAGCATTTGGCCTTTACGCGTCTTGGCGGCGAACCGGGGGTTTGCGCGGTTTTGACCCGTTTATTTCGTTTCCGATCCCAAAAAAACTTTGACCGACCCCCCTGAATTCCTTTAAGATCGATTTCCAGGAGCGGTTTTTGACTTCTACGCGGCCGGTTTCCTGGCGAAGATGCGGCCTGCGCCCGCGGCTGAAAGCGGCGCCGGCCGGCCTGCTGCCGAAACCTGCGAGGGGGAGCCGGCCGGCTGCCCGAGACGCTTGCGACCATCGGCATCCGCTGCCGGAGGAAGAGCCATGAAGCCCGAAGTAGTCCGCGTCGCCAAAAAGCATCGCCCCCTCAGCCCTGAAACCGTCATGGCAGAACTCCACAAGGAGTTCCCGGAGTTCGAAATTCTGCCGCTGGACTCCAAGGCCGGCAGCTTTCGCGTAAAGCAGTCCCCCTTTGCAGGCGCCCGGGTGGGGCTGGTGGATCATCACATTGAAATCAGGGGGGAGGTGCCGGGGGCGTTGGCGCGGGTGCTCAACTTCGCTTCCGTGGGCACCCTTTCGGCGGCCACACTGCCCCGACTGGTGCCGCCGCTCAAGCGCTTCCTGCGGGCCCGTTTCGCCTCCTGAGCGCGGAACCGCCGCGGCGCCCGCCGGCTGGGGGAACGCAGCCCGGGTTTGGCGCTGCCGCGCTGATCCGGAAGTAAACAACGATTTTGCCGCGGCCGGTGGGCCGGCCCTGGCCGCAGCGGTTGCCCGCCTCAAGCGGCGATGCGAGACCGATCTCCATGAACGCAGAACACCACACGATCACCATGCTGGTTGAAAACGAACCCGGCGTCACCGCGCGGGTGACTGGGCTGTTCGCCGGCCGCGGCTTCAATATCGAAACCATCTGCGGTGCGCCCACCGCCAACCCCCAGTTGTCGCGGATCACCATCACGACCCTGGCCTCCCCCGAACAGCTGGAATTTATCCTCAAACAGCTGCGTCGGCTGATCAACGTCATCAAGGTGCGCGTCATGACCGGGGAGGACGCCGTGCGGCGCGAGATGGCCCTGATCTGCGTCCGCGCCGAACCCCACAACCGCCCGGAAATCCGCAGCATCGTCGAGACTTTCCGGGGCCGGATCGTCGATACCGGCACCACCCACTACATCGTCGAAGTGGCCGGCCGGCAGAACAAGATCGAGGCCGTGATTCGACTGCTGGAGCCGATGGGAATCCAGAAGGTCACCCGCTCCGGGATTCTGGCGCTCTACCGGGAACCGGGGTGACACCGGCAGCCGGGAATCGCGCGATGGGGATGCCTCCCTCCCAAAAAAAACGACGATTTTGAAATACCACGGCATTTCAAAATCGTCGTAAGCAAACAATCAGCCGGGAAGTGAACCGAAACGGCTGATGGCCTACTCGAACGCCTTGCCCAAATCAGTCATGGACTCTTCCATACCGGCTTTAAGATCCTCCCAGGCGCTTCCGCTCGCTGCGCCGAACTCCTCCATCTTGACAACTGATGCCTCGAACTTCTCACGCAAGGGTATAATCTGCTTTTCAAGATTTTCTTTGGCTTCTCCGGTCAACATGGATGCCTTTGACTCCATTTGATTCAGCATCTCCTCATAAGAATCGAGTTTGGATGCCACTTCCTCCAAATAGGCGGCTTTCAGCTCATCAGCCTCAGCCGCTGCGGTATCAGCTGCTTCTTCGGCCGTTTCCTTTACTTCCTCAGCCGCTTCTTCGGTCGCTTCCTTGGCTTCCTCAGCCGCTTGTTCGGTCGCTTCCTTGGCTACTTCAGCCGCCTCTTTGGTCGCTTCCTTGGCTTCCTTGGCCACTTCCTTGACCTCTTCTTTGGTTACCGGAGCGGCCGCTTTCTCACCTTCCTCCTTGCCGCCGCAGGCCGCCAGCAAAAACGCGGCCAACAAACACACCAGTATGACTGCCCATCGATTGCTTTTCATCATATCCTCCTGTGATTGAGTTGAATGGATCACTTCATTACGGACAAACGAATCGTCTGCTTTGCCGTAAAGGATCCCCTGCCCTAAGGCCCACCGCAACGATCAGACCGCCGCAGCGCGCAGCGGCGTGCGAGGGCATGCCGCCTTCCGGGGGAGGCTGCTTTTGATCCGCGTTCCGGTCAGTTCAGCAGACACCTGCTTTTAGTTGACCCTAATTATGTCAAAAAGGCGATAGCCTGTCAATTACACTTTCCCCCATAGCAGCGACGGCGCCAACCGTGGAAAGTTACCTAACCAAACATTAGAAAAGCACTCATGCCCCGCTAACATGGCATCGCTATTCACTGGGCGGCATATGACAACAACTCAGATGGAATGGTGAAGGGGGGTGGTGCGGGGATTGGTTGAAAATCTCTGAAAGCTTCAGGCGTGAAAACGGTCATGATCTTTAATGTTTTTTATGGAGGGGATCCGCGATGAATTTTAAAAGGTATTTGAAATCCGTGATGGTGGCCGTCGTGCTGCTGTTCTTGGCGACAACGGCCTGTGCAAATCAACCGAAATACGTGTTTTTCTTCCTCGGCGACGGCATGGCGAATTCGCAGATCCAGGCCACCGAGGCCTACCTGACCACCTTCAACGGCGGATCGGCGACTTTGGCGGAAGACCTCTTGAAGCCTGAAAATCGCCTCAACATGAGCAAAATGCGCGTGCAGGGCATGCAGACGACCTACGATGCATTTGCCCTGATGACCGATTCGGCATCGGCCGGGACGGCGTTTGCCTGCGGGGCCAAGACCAAAAGCGGCACCATCGGCATGGACGAGACCCTTACCACCAACTTAAAGAGCGTCGCCCAGCTCGCCCACGAGCAGGGCAAGAAGGTCGGCATCCTCAGCAGCGTGTCGCTGGATCACGCCACGCCGGCGTCGTACTACGCCAGCGTGACCAGCCGCGGCTACATGAACAACATCGCCACCCAGATGGCCGACAGCGGTTACGAGTTCTTCGGTGGTGGCGGTCTGGCCTCGCCCACGGAGCCGGCGCGGGCGGGCGACACCAACAATGACATTTGGCAGCTGCTCGAGGATAAAGGCTACGAAGTACTCAACGACCGCAAATCGATCCTGGCTCTCAAGGACGCTCCTAAAGAAAAAGTGGTGTGCATTAACCCGGTTCTGGCGGACAGTGCCGCCATGCCCTATGCCATCGACAAGCCGGCCGATAACCTCTCTCTGGCGGAGATGACCGAGGTCGCCATCGCCACCCTCTATGACGGGCGGCGGGGCAGGGGCCGCGGCCGCGGCGGGAACGAAGGTTTCTTCATCATGGTCGAGGGCGGCAAGATCGACTGGGCCTGCCACGCCAACGACGCCATGGCCACCATCGGCGACATGATCGATTTCGACAACGCCGTGGGCGTGGCCCTCGAGTTCATGCGGTGGCACCCGCTGCAAACCCTGATCGTGGTCACCGGCGATCACGAGACCGGCGGGATGACCATCGGTCATGCCACCACCGCCTACAAGGCTTACTACGAACGTCTGCTCGGTCAGAACAAGAGCTATGAGAACTTCGAGGCCAACGAATGGAAAGCGCATAAAGCCGCCTTTGCCGAATCCTATAGTTGGGCGGATGAAAACAACCTGGAGTCCAGCGGGGAGATGCAGGCGTTGATGGCCGAGTTCTTCGGTCTGGTCTGGAAAGACCTGAACGATTACCAGAAGGAAAAACTCGAAGATGCCTATGACAAGTCCATGACGGACGACGAAAACCCCGACACGCCCTTCAACGGTGAAAACAACAACAGCGCAGCCGAAAACACATATCTCTACGGCGGCTACACCCCCATCATCGTGACCATCACCCACATCCTCAACGAGCAGGCCAGCATCGGCTGGACCTCCTATTCCCACACCGGCGTGCCGGTGCCGGTCTTTGCCGAAGGCCGTGAAGCCGTGCGTTTTGCCGGTTTCTACGACAACACCGACATCGCCAAAAAATTGGCCAGGGCGATGGATATTCGCGAGGATCTTCCGGTTCAGAAATAGGGACCGGACGCTTTTGAACAGCAGACCGCGTCACCAGACGGCGCCCTGGCACCCCGGGGCGCCGTCTGGCATAGCGATTGGACAAAGGGGGGCGAATGTCGAGCCTGCGGCGGGAATGGCTTTTTTCACTGGTGATTGCGGCGGTCTGCATCGGGCTGGCCTTCTTGGACCTGGCGCAGGTGCCGCGCGCTTCCAGCGGCCTTCATGCCCGGGGCCTGATCACCGCCGTGGACAACAGCCAGGTGCGCCAGAACCTGATCGTCAAGACCGAGGCCCAGGTTCTCACGGTGCGGCTGTTGAACGGCCCGCACGAGGGCCACACGGTTGCGATCACCAACATGCTGACCGGCAAGATGGAGTTCGACGAATTCTATCAGGCCGGCAGCGTCGTGCTGGTGGAATACGATGTCGTCGACGGCAAGCCGCGCCACGGCATGGCCCGCGGCCATTACCGACTGCGGATGCAGCTGGTTCTGATCGGGCTTTTCGGTCTGCTGCTGCTGGTCGTTGCCGGGGTCACGGGAGTGAAGGCCGTGCTCTCCTTTGTCTTTGCGGCCATGGTGCTCTGGAAGCTTTTTTTCCCCTTGCTGCTGCGCGGGTATTCACCCATAGCCACTGGTTTGGCCATCGTGGCCCTGCTCACGGCGGTGATCACGTTCTCCGTCGGCGGCCTCAACCGCCGCGGCATCGCCACCTTCACCGGCGCCATGCTGGGCGTGCTGCTGACCTGCGGCCTCGCCGTATGGTTCGCCAGAAGCTTTGCGCTCCACGGCGCCGTGCGGCCCTTTGCCGAAACCCTTCTTTACTCCGGCTATTATTCCCTTCGCCTGACCGACATCTTCATCGCCAGCGTGTTCATCGCCTCTTCCGGCGCCGTCATGGATCTGGCCATGGACATCGCCGCCAGCATGGACGAAATCAAACGCAGGCACCCGGCGATCGGGTTGGTCGAGCACATCCGCTCGGGCCTGCGGGTGGGGCGGGCGGTTGTGGGTACCATGACCACCACCCTGCTGCTGGCCTATTCCAGCAGCCACATCACCATGTTCCTGCTCTTCATGGCCAAAGGGCTCCCGGCGGCTAATATCTTAAACGCACCCTTCGTGGCGGCCGAGGTCTTGAACATCCTGGTGGGGAGCTTCGGACTGGTCACCGTGGCGCCTTTCACGGCGCTGATCGCAGGCCTGATCTACCGGGGGACCCCTCAAGAAAAAGGGCAACTCGCCCGCGACTGCGACGTGAACGACCGACCTCCTGAAACCCTCCAACGCGCCTGCCACCCACCGGCCCATGTCCCCACAGGCGCGGCTGAACCGGCCTTGGCGGTGAACCCAAAATCGGCCCAAGCGTAGGCCCCCGGAACGTTCAGGGAATTATGTTCCGCCGCGATTCTCGCCACGCATAGCGGTTGGACCCGCCCCTTTTTTCAAGCGCCCTGGCAGACGCCGGGACCCGCTCCTTTTTCCCTCTAAAAATGATTGACAGCCAGCCGGCAGCGCGCCATAGTCGCTTCATACCCGGAAACGACCCGCAGCGCCGGCGCGCCCGCTGTTTGGGGCTGCCCCCGCAGCCGGGTGCCGACCCGCTTGCGACCGGGGCCTCCGCAACCCCTCATCCCATCGGAACCGACGTCCATGTCAATTCTGGCCATCCTGCAGCACATCCGCTTCCAGGACATCCTGGACATCCTGTTTCTCAGCATCGTGACCTACCATCTCTACATCTGGTTTCGCGACACCAAGGCCTTCCGGGTACTGGTGGGCCTGCTGGGGTTGGGGCTCATTTTCACCGCGGCCCGCGCCTGGGGGCTTTTTCTCACCACCTGGATGTTCCAGATCCTGTGGCAGGTGCTGATCATCCTGCTGATCATCCTGTTCCAGCCGGAAATCCGGCAGGTGCTCGAACGCTTCAATCCGCTCAAAAACCTGGGGTGGCCCAAGCTGCCGCCGCCGCCGGAATGGGCCGATCGCCTTGCGGAGGCCTGTTTTGCCATGGCTTGCCTGCGAATCGGGGCGCTGCTGATCATCGAACGGTCCAACCGCGTGGATGAACTGATCACCGGCGGCATTCCCCTGGAGGCGCCGCCCCGTTCGGAGCTGCTGTTCAGCATCTTTCAGAAGGAATCCCCGCTGCACGACGGGGCGGTGGTGGTTCGCCAGGGGCAGATCGTGGAGGCGGCCTGTTTTCTGCCCCTGAGCGCGGCTGAAAATCTGCCATCGAAGCTGGGAACCCGCCACCGGGCCGCTATAGGTATCAGCGAGCGCAGCGACGCCTGGACGGTGGTGGTCTCCGAGGAGCGCGGCGAGGTGTCCCTTGCCCGGGATGGGCAGCTGTTTACGATGGGCAGCGCGGGGGAGCTTTCCAAACAGCTTTCGGTGGCTTACATCGCCACTGCCGTACCGGAGGGGTCGAAATTTCAGCGGGTGCGCCAGTTTGTGACCCGGCGCTGGCGGTTCAAGCTGGTCAGCCTGGTCCTGGTGAGCGCCCTGTGGCTGCTTCTGGCCGGGCAGCAGGATTTCGAAGTCACCTTTCGGGTGCCGTTGGAAACATACAGCCTGCCGAGCCATCTCGATATTTTGGAACCGGCCAGGCCCGAAATACAGGTGACCGTCCGCGGCCTGCGCAAAGATGCCAGTACCCTCAACCCCCGTGACATCCGCCTGCGCCTCGATCTCGCCGGTGCCGCTGCAGGCACCCAGAACTACCGGATTTTTCAGAACCTGATCACCCTGCCCAGCCGCCAGCTGGATGTGGTCCGCATCCAACCGAACGAACTCACCCTGACCTTTGAGGAAAAGAGTGCGCCGGCCGAGGAAAAGGGCGCGCCCGACGAGGGAAGGGGCGCACCGGCTGAGGGCGAGGGGGGGGCGGTCGACCAGTGAGCGCTTCGATCCGGGCGGCCGGAAAAAAAGAAGCGACGCCCACGGGCGTCGCTCCCCTTCTGCGATGGGCGAGGCGCAGCCGCAAACCGGCGGTTTGCGCCGTGCGCTTCGCCTGGAAACGGTATCAGCGCTGGGCTGAGCGGGGGGCCTTGCCGGCGAGGGGGTTGTAGAGCTTCATGATCGCGAACTTCATCACATCCAGGGTTTTCATGTCCGATACAATGCCGACCAGCTTCTCCTCGGCCGCCGGCGGCAGCACACACGCCTTGGCGGCGTCAAAGGTCAGGTCCGGAAAGCCCTTGACCAGTTTTTTTTGGTCTTTGGCGGTCATCGGCACCTGGATCGCCTTCTTGCCGCCGATTTCCACGGCCTGGTCCGCCAAACCGGCGGCCTCGATTTTCTTGAGTTTGGCATCATCCAAAAAGACATTGATAAAAAAGTCCGACATGTTTTTTCCTCCCGTTTGATTGGCTGATGTTGACGTAAAAGACTCCGAACCAGCCAAATTCCTATTCGAGACGGCGGTGGGTGTCAAGTTAAGAATTCCAAAAAAATCGTAAAAATTACGCCCCATGGGTGTTTTCGCCGGCCATGAGGCTTTTGGCCGCTCGCGTTTGCCAGGGGGATTGGGGCGGCCGGAGCCCGGCGGCCGCGCCAGCCGCAAAGGGGAGCTTGAAATCGAAGAACAAATTGAAATCATGGGCAATCTGCCCTCTGCCGCGGAGCGTATTGCCGTCCTGCATGCGGACTATTACGGCCGCAACTGGGGCTTCGGCGCAATTTTCCACGACCAGATTCTCACCGCCGCCTCGGCCTTCCTGGAGCGCTTCGACCCGCGCCGCGACGGCTTCTGGACGGTTTGCCTCCAGGGCCAGGTGGCGGGGGCGATCGCCATCGACGGCATTCACGCCGACACCGAAGGGGCGCACCTGCGCTGGTTTATCCTCGGCGAAGGTCTGCGGGGCCGCGGCCTGGGCAACTGCCTGCTCGCCCGGGCGATCGCCTTTGGCCGCGAGCGCGGCCATCCACGCATCTACCTGTGGACTTTTGAAGGGTTGCAGACGGCCCGGCATCTCTACGAAAAATACGGTTTTTCGCTGGTGGAGGCGCGGCCGGGCAGCCAGTGGGGCAAAGAGGTGATCGAGCAGCGGTTCGTCCTGGATCTGACGGTCTGAAACCCCAGGCCCCCGATTAATACCCCTACGCTTTGGACATTATGCAGTTTTCTCGGCCGCTCTGCGATGGTATGAATTTTCAAAAGCGGAGGTGAAACCGTGAAAATCACCGAAGACCTCTGGCAGGTGGGCGGCGAGGGCTTGACGGCGCCGGGGGATGCGGCCGTCTATCTGGTGCGCTTCGGCCGCCAGGCGGCCCTGATCGATGCCGGCTGCGGGCCGGGCCACCAGCGGCTGGTGCAAAACGTGTCCGCCTGTCTGCCGCCCGGCACGGCCGTTACCCACCTCCTGCTGACCCACTGCCACTTCGATCACAGCGGCGGGGCCGCGGCGGTCCGCAACCACTATGGCTGCCGCATCACCGCCCACGCCTTGGACGCCGTCTACCTGGAGGCGGGCGACGACAGGGTCACCGCCGCGGCCTGGTACGGCGCCCGCACGCGGCCGCTGGCCGTCGATCACCAGATCACCGCCCACCGGGAAACCATCGCCGTGGGCGACGGCGCGCTGACCGCCCACCACTGCCCCGGCCACTCCCCCGGCTCGCTGGTCTACACCGCGCGCCTCGGCGGGCAGACCGTGCTGTTCGGTCAGGACGTCCACGGCCCCCTGCACCCCTCCCTGCTCTCGGACCGCGGCCAATACCGCCAGTCGCTTCAGTACCTGCTGGACCTGGAGGCCGACATCCTCTGCGAGGGCCACTTCGGCGTCCACCAGGGGCGCGTCGCCGTCAAGAATTTCATCCGCCGCTATCTCCATGCGGCCGATCACAATTTTTAAGAATACGACAGACGACGGCATCCGCTCGTTTGAAGGTCACATGGGCGTCTATGAATGTCCAGGCCGGGCGTCAGCGCACTCGGCCTGGATCGAAAACTTACTCGGTTGGATGGTTACTTAAATTTTCGGAGGGCATCTTTTGCTCCAGACCGATAAAATAGTTTTCCATGCTTTTCAAGCCTTCGTGGAGGCGCTTTCTGGTATCATCGCGTTCCTGATCGATTACCGTCCGCCAGCGATCGCTAAATTCATGGACTTTTTCATTGATTCCCATCTGCTTGGCCCAAACCCGGGCTGTTTTTTCAGCCAGGTCCTGGGAAATAATCCAAGCGTCAAAATAATTGTCGACGGACTGTTTTTGAAGATCGATAACAACCTTTGCAATCGATGCCGTATTCATGGCGCACTCCTTTCGGGTAGACTCTTTCAGGGTTTTTAATTCCGCAGATTACAGGATATCTGCCATGGAAAGATGGTTTCCTTGAAAAATCCGACGGGCCAAAGGGTGGGTCGAGATCGGAAACTACACCACGTTGCCCAGTAAAAAGCGCTCCAGCGCCGTTTCGATACTGTTTGGAAGCGCCTCCATATGATGGAAGCAATCCGGGCATAAAAGCAGCCCGGTTTCGGTTCGGTGAAACAGCCTGCCGGCGCCCCGTTGTTCACAAAAATCGCAGGGACGATTGGAATTGGGAATATTGGTCCCGTACGCGAGGTGGCTCTTGGCAGTGAATTGCACCCCGATGCCATAAAGCGGCACTTCACCGCCCGCCACCTGACGGCACCACTTCACCTTGGCCCTGAAATTTTTACAGGGCTCGGGTTCAAAATCGATGGGCTGCTGCCGCCGGACTTTTATGTAAAGATCCAACTGGGGTGGCAGGGGAGCGTCCGATTCAAAATACATCCCGTCCTGACAGTAATTGTGCATGACGCCCTGGCGATAGCCCTTGGAGTCGTAACCGGCATATAAAACCGGCGCCCAGTCGGAATTCCGAGAGAAACTTCTTCCCGTTTTGTTCGTCATTTCGGCACCTCGCGTCCACTCCCGCCTTGCACTGTGACATCATAAACCGATCCGCGCTGGTTGGTCCGGCGCAGCAAGCACTTGAGGAATTTTGTCCCATAAAAATATGAAAATAAAACTAGCGCTTCGTTGATTTTTCGTTTGCGGTGTTAAAAACACCAATGCTTTTCGGTTGGGTTGGCAAAACCGTTTTAAGCGCAGGCGATGGGATTTTGCCCGTGATAGCGGTCCTGTGCCGACATGGGAGGCCTGAAAGCGATTGGCGCTTCAGGCGCTCTCGGAATCGCCCATCTGCTGGGAATTAGGCCGCATTACAGCTGGGTGGGGCGACCGTTGTCCGAAATTGTGAACGGGCGCCGCGGCGGTGCCGCCGCCGACCGGCCGCAGGCCGCGGGCTCCGTCCTG
>Ga0105106_10000073_pt1 | contig 57448 bp, 58 predicted proteins | sample PPLLaktember2015_5_FD_79109 | JGI IMG/M metagenome (GOLD analysis project Ga0105106, IMG submission 79109) | Freshwater sediment microbial communities from Prairie Pothole Lake near Jamestown, North Dakota, USA - PPLs Lake P8 Core (1) Depth... | ecosystem: Environmental > Aquatic > Freshwater >... | reverse complement strand
CGCCGGCGTGCCCGACGCGCGCATCCTGGTCGACGACCTCTCGCGCGACACCTTCGAGAACGCCCTCGCGAGCGCTGCCCTGCTGCGCCGCCACGGCCTCCGCACGGCCTTCGTGGTGAGCGACCGCTACCACCTGCCGCGCGCGCTCTTCCTGCTGCGCCGGCTCGGGATCGAGGTCGAGGGCTGCTCCGCCGAGGATGCCGCGCCGCCCCTGCGCGAGCGCGTGCGCGAGCTCGTCGCCTGGCCCTGGTCGATGCTGCGCGTCGCCTGGCGGCTGCGAGGCGGGCGGCCTCCCGCTGCGCCGGGCGCCATGCCAGACTGAGCCCATGTCGAACGACCTCCACTCGCTGCGCTCCCGCTTCAACGCCTGGTTCCTCGCCAGCATGGACGACTTCCTGGAGGAGGCCTTCGGCGAGCGGAAGCGGCAGCTCCTCGGCGCGATTCCGGCGTCGCTGGTCGAGCTCGGCCCCGGGGCGGGCGCGAACTTCCGGTACTACCCGAAGGGCACGCGCGTGGTCGCGATCGAGCCCAGCCCCGCGATGCACCCTCGGCTGCGCGAGGCCGCCCGGCGCCACGACCTCGCGCTCGAGATCCGCGGCATCCGCGGCGAGGCGATCGATCTTCCCGACGCCTGTACGGACCTCGTGGTCTCGACGCTCGTGCTCTGCAGCGTCGACGACCCCGCTCGCGTCGTCGCCGAAGCGCATCGGCTGCTTCGGCCCGGCGGGCGATTCGTCTTCCTCGAGCACGTCGCGGCGCCGCGCGGCACCGTCCTGCGTCGCCTGCAAGCGCTCCTGCGCGCGCCCTGGCGCTGGGTCTTCGAGGGCTGCACGACAGACCGCGAGACCTGGCGCACGCTCGAGTCCGGGGGCTTCTCGAAGCTCGAGCTCGAGCACTGGCGGCTGCGCTCGGCGTTCGTCCATCTTTCGCCGCAGATCGCCGGCGTCGCGACGAAGTGACGGAGGCCGAGGCTCGAAGCCGCGCCCGGACTCCGCGAAGACGTTCTGCCCTGCCATCGCAAAGGAGCCCCATGAACCGCTCGCCTCTCGCTGCTGCGCTCGTCCTGGCCCTTCTCGCCGCCGCGTGCGGGCCCGTCGGCCCGCTGGCCGGCGGCCCGCTCACCGGCACGGTCCACGAAGGGGCAGTCAGCGACTGGAGCTTCACCGAGACGATCCGGGACGCCGAGCTCGAGACCAACCCGTCGGATCCGTACTCCGTCCACGTCTGGTGCGCGCAGCAGGGCGGCGCGCTGTACGTCCCGACCTCGATGATCCGCGGCGAAGAGCACCCCGGCGAGCGCCAGTGGGTACGCAACGTCACGATGGACCCGAAGGTGCGCGTGAAGCTCGGGGACGAGATCTACGAGCGGCGCGCGGTGAAGGTGACGGAGCCCGCCGAGCTCGAGGCCGCGAAGGCCGCGTTCGTGAAGAAGTACGCGCTCGACGGCAACGATCTCGACCCGGGCCGCGACGTCTGGATCTTCCGCCTCGACCCGCGCTGACGGCGGCCCGCGGGCGCCGGAGGGGACCTTTGATGGCGGACGTCCTCTGCGAGCGCGTGACCGCCGAGACCGACGGCGAGTTCTGCGTCTTCCTGATCGGCATGCGCGTGAACCGGCCCTGGAAGCTCCACCGCTGGCTCCCGGTCGCTCTCGCCATGGCGCGGATGATCCGCGAGCTCGGCACGCTGCCGAAGGAAGAGACGGGCTTCCTGGGCCTGGAGTCCTGGGCCGGCCGCACCACCCTGATGGTCCAGTACTGGCGCAGCTTCGAGCAGCTCGAGGAGTACGCGACGAGCCGCACGCGCCATCACCTGTCGGCGTGGCAGGCATTCAACGAGGCCGTCGGCAGCAACGGCGACGTCGGCATCTGGCACGAGACCTATCGCGTGCGTCCCGGCGACTTCGAGTGCGTCTACAACAACATGCCCGCCTTCGGCCTGGCGAAGGCGTCGCGCGTCGTCCCGGCGACGGGGCGGCGCGAGTCGGCGCCCGGGCGCATGACGCTGCAGCCGTGACCGGCACGGCATGAGCGACGACGGCGACGCGCGGATCGCGGGGACGCGGCCGCCCTCCGGACCCGAGGCTTGCGCGTGGTCGGCCTCGACCTCTCGGCCGCGATGCGGCGAGCACCGACGGCGGGCGCGATGTCTGGCTGGTTCGGCTGGCCAGGCGCCGGCCGCGCGTGTCATGATGACTTCGTCCCATCCGGGGGGCAGCGCGCCGTGATGCCGGTGTCCCGGCGGGCCGCCCACCTTTCGCGCGTCGCGCGCCCTCGGCGCGCCGAGCGAGGAAGGAGCCTCCCATGGCGCGTTCCCTCACGAATCCCGCCCCCCGCGAGCACCCCCGCGACCGCTTCCGCGGGACCGAGCGCGTGATCGACCTGGCGCGGGCCTCGCGCGAGCTGCGCGCGACGGACGTGCCCTCGACCACGGGCCACCGGCAGCTCGCGGTGCACCGGCGCGGTCCGATGACGATCGTCCTCTTCGCCTTCGACCCCGGCGGCGAGCTGAAGGAGCATCGCGTCGACGGTCTGACCTGCGTGCACGTGCTGCGCGGCGCCGTCGAGGTGCACACGCCGACGGAATCCCACGCCCTCCACGGCGGACAGATGCTGATGCTCGACGCCCGCGTGCCCCACGACGTGCGGGCCGGCATCGCGAGCGAGGTGCTGATGACGATCCACCTCGAGCGTGCCGCTCGGGGGGGGCGCCCGGCGCACTGACGCGCGGCGCGCCGCGCGGCCGGGGTAGAATGCCGCGACCCCGGGAGGACCCATGCCGCGCGCCCGCATCCAGCTCTTCGATCCGCTCTTCGAGCCCGCGGCGGCGGACGCGATGGTCGCCCTGTGCGAGCGCTTCGGCAGCTACGGCCTCTACGGCCAGAAGCCGATCGAGGAGGACCTCGGCCGCGGCCTCTTCCAGCGCCACGACGCCGCCATGAACTACGTGCGGACGGGCGGCCGCTTCGGTCGCAAGGAGAGCTTCGAGACGCTCGCCGTGCGCACGAACTACTTCCGCGAGACCTACGCCTACGCCGAGCCCGTGGTGCCCGGCATCGCGCCCTTCCTGCACTTCGACGGCTTCGTCGAGGCGGCGCGCAAGCTCTACGACCGGCCGATCGTCGCGCCCGCGATCGTCTACGCGAACCTGCTGGTGCCGGGCCAGGAGCTGGCGGTCCACACGGACGTCCCGGAGTTCCGCGGCGCGAACCGCACGAAGGATCCGGAGTGGCTGCTGGTGGCGATGCACCTCTCGGGCCTGTTCGAGGCCTGGCGCATGCCGATCGCGACCGGCGTCGCGTGGTTCCGGGGCTGCCGGGGCGGTGAGTTCGCGTACTACCCCGACGGTCGCGACGGCGCGCCGGAGACGATCCCCGCCGCGCACGACACCGCCGCGCTGCTCGACACCGACAGCGTCTTCCACGGCGTCGACCGCGTGGCCGAGACGCCCGAGCCGCTGCCGCCGATCCGGCCGGGGATGCGTCTCGTCCACGAGGGCGGCGAGCGCTGGAGCGTGCGCGACGGCGACGCCGAGGTGACGCGCTACCGCTGGGACGACATCCGCTTCTCGGTGTCGTGGAAGGCGTACTGCTATGCCGACGAGGCCGAGCGGCGCGCCGTCGCGGAGCACACGGACGATCTCACGCGCGAGCGCATCCTCGAGACGCTGATCGACGACCTGCGACGGCGCGGTCGCCTGCCGAAGGGCCCGCCGCCGCCGCCGAGCCGCGAGCTCGCGCTGCTCCTGATCGAGGAGTACATCCGCTTCCCCGAGCCGGCCGCCGCCTAGCCCGTGGGCAGCCTCGACGCGGACACCCGCCTCGACGGCGCCGACGGCCGCTACACCGTGACGCTGTCGCCCGCGTGGCGGATCTGGGGGCCGAACGGCGGCTATCTCGCTGCGATCGCGCTGCGCGCGGCGGGCCGCGAGGCCGCGCTGCCGCGGCCCGCGAGCTTCTCGTGCCAGTTCCTCGGCGTGGCGGAGTTTGCGCCGGCGGAGGTTCGCGTCGAGGCGCTGCGGCGCGGGCGCGCCGCCGAGCTCTTCCGGGTGACGCTCCACCAGGCCGGCCGGCAGTTCCTCGAGGCGCAGGTCTGGACGACCGCGGCAGGCGAAGGACTCGAGCACGACTTCGCGCCGCCGCCCGAGGTGCCCGACCCCGAGCGCCTCGACGACGTCGACACGCTGCTGCGTGGCACCGCGCGCACACCGCACGCCTTCTGGGGAAACCTCGAGCGCCGGCCCATCGGCTGGCAGCCGCCCGACGCGCGCACGGCGCGCGAGCCCGTCGGCCGGAACTGGCTGCGCTTCCGTCCCGACGCCTGCTTCGACGACCCGTTCCTCGACGCCGCGCGCCCGCTGATCCTGATCGACACGCTCGGCTTCCCGGCGCTGACCCAGCACCACCTCGACCTCACGGGCTGGGTCGCGCCGAGCCTCGACGTGGCGGTGCAGTTCCACCGTCCGGCGTCGGGCTCCGCGTGGCTCCTCGCCGAGGCGCGGACGGACGTCTCCCAGGCGGGGCTCGCGGGCCATCGCACCCGCGTCTGGTCGCGGAGCGGCGCGCTCGTCGCGAGCGGCGGCGGGCAGCTGCTCTTCCGCCGCGTGGGGCCCGACACTTGAGCGGCGCGTTGCAGCGCGACCTCGACGGACACCACCCGCTCGACGACGCCACGGTGCGCGGATTCCACGCCGACGGCTGCGCGAGGCTTCGTCGCGTCCTCGCGCCCGCGACGCTGCGACACTACGCGCCGCATCTCACGGCCGAGGTCGAAAAGGCGAGCGCCCACCGCAAGCCTCTCGCCGAGCGCTCGACCTACGGCAAGGCGTTCCTGCAGGTGCCCAACCTGTGGACGCGCAGCGCGCTCGCGAAAGAGTTCTGCTTCGGCCGGAAGCTCGCGCGGATCGCGGCCGAGCTGATGGGCGTCGACGGCGTGCGCATGTACCACGACCAGGCCCTCTACAAGGAGCCCGGCGGCGGCTACACGCCCTGGCATTGCGACCAGCAGTACTGGCCCCTCGACACCGAGCACACGATCACGGCCTGGATCCCGCTGCAGGACGTGCCGCTCGAGATGGGCCCCCTCGCCTTCAGCGCCGGCAGCCACCGCCACGACTTCGGCCGCGATCTCCCGATCTCCGACGAGAGCGAGCGCCTCGTGGCGGAGCGCGTCGAGGCCGCGGGCCTCCCCGTGGACGAAGGCCCCTTCGCGCTCGGCGACGTGAGCTTCCATGCGGGCTTCACCTTCCACCGGGCGCGGGCGAATGCCACCGATCGGGTGCGCGCCGTGATGACGGTGATCTACTTCGCCGACGGCGCCCGCATCACGCAGCCCGCGAGCCCGTATCAGGAGCTCGACCGCCGCGTCTGGCTCGGAGGCCTCGAGCCCGGGCGGCTCGCCGATGGGCCCCTGAACCCCGTGCTCTGGTCTCGCGGCTGAGCCGGGCGGACTCGCAACTCTGCGCGACAGGTCCTGCCGCGATGTGCCAAAGTGGGGCGGCGCGAAATCCACGACACGGGGAGGTGGGCAGATGGCCGATCTGGTGCAACGGGCGATCGGGGCGGCGCGCCTCGATCCGCAGGTCTACGAGGAGATCGAGGCGGACAAGAGCGCGCTCCCCCAGGCCATGGCCGTGGTGGTGATCGCGGCGATCGCGAGCGGCATCGGCGCATGGACGAGCGGAGGCGGCGCCAGCGGCCTGCTCACTTCGGCGCTCGGCGCGCTGATCGGCTGGTGCGTCTGGGCGTTCGTGATCTGGGTGATCGGCACCAAGGTGCTGCCCGAGGCCTCCACGAGCGCCGACATCGGCGAGCTGCTCCGGACCACCGGCTTCGCGGCCGCGCCCGGCGTGTTCGCGGTGCTGGGCCTCGTGCCCATGATCGGGACCTTCCTGATGGTCGCCGCGAGCCTCTGGCAGCTCGCGTCGATGGTGGTCGCCGTGCGCCAGGCCCTCGACTACACCAGCACCGGTCGGGCGATCGCGGTCTGCGTGATCGGCTACATCGCGATGATCGCAGTGGTCTTCCTGATCGTCGTGCTCCTCGGCGGCCTCCTGGCGGGCGGCGGGTTGGGCACGCCCTCGGACGCGCCCGCGATCGGCGCCGCCGGCTCGGCCCTGGCGGCGATCGTCGGCTGAGGCCCGCGACCGTCGAGTTCTGGTTCGAGCTCGCGAGCACCTACTCCTACCCCGCGGCGATGCGGGTCGAGGCCGCGGCGCGCGCCGCGGGCGTCGCCCTCGTCTGGCGGCCGTTCCTGCTGGGGCCGCTCTTCGCGAAGCAGGGCTGGAACGACTCGCCCTTCAACCTCTACCCGGTGAAGGGCCGCTACATGTGGCGCGATCTCGAGCGCCTGTGCGCGGCCCAGGGGATCCCGTTCCGTCGCCCGTCGGTGTTCCCCCGGAGCGGCCTGGTCGCGGCGCGGGTCGCCGCGCGATTCGCCGGCGAGGCCTGGCTGCCGGAGTTCGTGCGGCGCGTCTACCAGGCGAACTTCGCTGAGGATCGCGAGATCGCCGAGCGCAGCGTCGTCGCCGAGCTGCTCGAATCGCTGGGCCAGCCCGCCGCCGAGCGCCTCGCAGCGGCGGAGACCGCCGAGGCGAAGGCGGCGCTGCGGGCCCAGACGGAGCGCGCGGAGCGCCTCGGCATCTTCGGCGCGCCGAGCTTCGTCGTCGGCGACGAGATCTTCTGGGGCAACGATCGACTCGAGGCGGCGCTCGCCTGGCGCGCCCCGGCGCGGCCGTGAGCGGCGAGCTCGCGAAGGGGCCGCGCGGCTTCGTCGAGCACGAGGGCGAGCGCCTCTACTACGAGAGCTACGGCGACGGGCCGGCCCTCGTCCTCACCCACGGCCTCGGCGGGAGCCACGCGGTCTGGTTCCAGCAGGTCCTGGCCTTCGCGACAGGCTTCCGGGTCGTGACCTGGGACCAGCGCGGCTTCGGCCGCTCGACGGACAGTACCGGCGCGCCGGGCCCGGCGAGCGCGGCGCGCGACCTCGCTGCGCTGCTCGACGCGCTCGGGATCGCGCGCGCCCACCACGTCGGCCAGTCGATGGGCGGGTTCACGGCGCTCCACTTCGCGCTCGCGCAGCCGGATCGCGTCGCGAGCCTCGTGCTCGCCGACACCTCCGGCGGTCTCGCGACGGACGAGATCCGCGCCGCCTTCCACGCCTACGTGCGCGGCGCCGCCGCGCAGCCGCCCGTCGAGGCGTGGCCGGCCGCCCGGCATCCGGCCCTCGGTGACGCGCTCGGGCGTCACGACCCCGCGCGCGCCTTCCTCTACGACCAGCTCGCGAGCCTGTGCGCGCCGCCGCCCGCCGCGATCCCGATGGAGCTCCTGCGCACGGAGCACGCGCCGGAGGCGCTCGCGGCGCTCTCGCTGGCGCTCTGCTTCGTGGTCGGCGCCGAGGACCCGATCTTCCCGCCCGCCGCGCTGCGGAGCGCCGCGGCGCGCCTCCCGGGCGCGCGCGTCGTCGAGATCCCGGGGACCGGCCACTCGCCCTACTTCGAGGCGCCCGAGGCCTGGAACGCCGCCGTGCTCGCGTTCCTCGACGGCGTTGCCGCCGGCCGGCGCTAGACGCGCTCGAAGAGCGCGACCGTCTCCGCGTGCTCGGTGTAGGGAGCGAGGGCGAAGGCGCGCAGCGACGCGAGGCGCATCCCCGCCTCGCGCAGCGCCCGGGCCTCGCGCACGAAGGCCGGAAGCCCGCAGCTCACGGCGACGAGGCGCGGCGGCGGCGCCGCGACGAGGGCCGCGAGCAGCGCGGGCTCGAGCCCTTTGCGCGGCGGGTCGACGATCACGAGGTCGCAGTCGCGCAGCTTCGACGCGTGCTCGCCCGCCTCGCCCGGCAGCACGCCGACGCGCCCGCGCGCCGCGTCGGGCAGCGCAGCGATGCCCCGCGCGAGCCCGTCGAGCCCCGCCGCGCTGCGCTCGTTGAACGCGACCGCGTGCCCGCGGGCCGCGAGGCCAAGGCCGATCGCGCCGCAGCCCGCGTGGAGCTCGAGCACGCGCGCGCCGTCCGGGACGAGCGCGTGCACGTGGGCCACGAGCCGGTCGGCGAGGTCGAGGTGGCTCTGCCCGAAGGCGGCGGGCGGAAAGAAGACGTCGGCCCCGCCGATCCGCTCGCGTGTCGCCTCGGCGCCGCACCAGAGGCGCATCCCCGGCCCGAGGATCACGTTGCCACGCGTCGGATTGCCGTTCCAGAACAGGCCCTGGAGCGCGTCGCCGAGCGTCGCGGCGAGGGTATCGAGCAGGCGCGACGAGGCCGGGCCCGGCTCGCTCTCGTTCGCCACCACCACGAGCTGCGCGCGGCCGGTCGTGCGCTCGACCACGATCTGGAGCGCGCGCACGAGGCCCGCATGGGGCAGGTCGGCGTACGGCGGCGTCCGCTGCGCGCGCACGGTGCGCTTTACCGCGGCCGCGACCTCGTTCACGCGCGGGTGATGCACGCGACACTGCGGAACGTCGACCACGCGATGGCTGCCCGCCTCGAACAGCCCGAGCTTCGGCGCGCCAGCGCGACCGCGGAGCATGAGCCGCGCGCGGCAGCGGAAGGCTTCCGCCGCGCCCTCCTCGACGAGGGGCGGCGGGAGGCCGGCTTCGGCCGCGAGCGCCGCGAGGGTCTCCGTCGCCGCAGGCGCGAGGCCCGGCTCGCCGTAGCGCGGACAGCCCGGGCACGGCGGGCGGTGCGGACACGGCGGCAGCGACCCCGCGACGCGGGTGCTCTCGGAACGCGCGCTCACAGGGTGGTCTTGTAGTTGTCCTCGATGGCCTGGTCGATCGCCCGCACGGCCGCCTCGTCGGCGCCGGTCTTCTCGGCGAAGATGCGGCCGAACGAGATGCGCCCGGGCGGCGGCCAGCTCTCGGGCTGCCAGAGCGCCGAGCGCCGGAACGCCTTCGCGCAGTGGAAGAACGCGCGGCGCACCTCGATCCGCAGCGCGAGCAGGGCCGGCGCGCCACGCGCCACGAGCTGCGACGTCACGGCCGGGTCGTCCGTGAGCGTCGCCACGCCGTGGACACGCAGCGTTTCCTCGGTGCCGGGCACCAGGAAGATCAGCGCGACGCTCGGGTTCGCGAGCACGTTCTGCAGCGCGAACACGAGGCGATTGCCCTTGCGCTCGGGGACGAGGAGCGTGCGCGGGTCCGGCGTCGCGACGAAGCCGGGCTCGTCTCCCCGGGGCGTCACGTCGGGCTGGCCCTCGGCGTCGGCAGTCGAGAGCAGGAGGAAGGGCGAGCGCCGCACGAAGGCCAGGGCCTGCTCGTCGAGGCCGGGGCCGATCTTCTGCGACGTGAGAGGCGACGGCTCGCCCAGGATCGCGCGGATCCGTTCGAGGCTCGTGATGCGATGGGGGTCGTCGGCAGCGGGTGAAGGAGCGGTGTCGGATGCCACGGCGGGCCCTCCCGCGGCGACGCTACCTCAGCCGCCCTCCGCGGCGCCCTGCACGCGCGCGAGCGTGCGCCCGCGCTCGCGGGCGAGGGCGATCCAGGTGGCGACGGCACCCAGCGCCAGGCCGAACCAGAACAGCGCGTAGCCGAGATGGTTCACGGGGCTCGTCGGGCGCGAGAGGTGCGCGACCGGGAGCTCGCTGCCGTCGCCCTCGGATTGCAGCAGCACCGGGAGCAGCGGATAGGGAAGCGCGGCCTGGAGCGCGGCGACCTGGAGCGGCTTCCGCGGATCGAACTGGGCGAAGGTCTGGATCGCGACGCCGAGCGGAAGGTCGGGAGGGCCGACCGGCGCGCCCTCGACGGCGAGGGGGAAGACGAGGCCCGTGAGGGCGCGCACCGGCTCGTCGTCGCGCGCCGGGTCGCGCTCGCCGAAGCGCGCGATCTCGCTCGACGGGATCCAGCCGCGATCGACCAGCAGCCGCGGGGCGTCGGGGGCGGCGCCTTCGAGGGCGACGGGCGTGAAGACGCGGGCGCCGCGGCGGTCTCCCAGCACGTCGGGGCCGACCACGATCGAGCGCGCGCGGTCGTAGCGCCCGGAGGCAGTGGCGCGGCGCCAGGAGTGGGCGCCCGGGTCCGCGAGCGCTGCCGCGAGCGGGACGGGCGGCAGGTCGATGCTCGCGTTCTTCGCCGCGAGGTCGGCGTTGCGCCACTGCCGGCGGCTCACCTGCCAGGTGCCGAGCGCGGCGAAGAGCGCCACGGCCACGAGCATCGCGATCGTCGGTGCGACACCGGGACGGAACGAGCGGACGCCGGGCGCCGGCGGCGAGTCCGTGGGCACGGCGGGCGTGGGATCAGCCGCGAGCCGGGTGCGCCAGGCGCGCGGGCGCGGCGCCCGGGGCGGCGCTCGGTGCATCGCCTGCGGGGCGGGCGGGCCGCTCGGGCAGTCGGATCACACCCTCGGCTTCCTCCGCCGCGATCCGGCGCGCGCGTCGCACCAGGTAGAGGACCGTGCCGCCGATCAGCGCGAGCGGCGTCACCGAGAGCAGGATCGTTCCGATCAGGAACCCGACCACCGACTTGTCGTTGGCGCTCGGGCCGCAGACGGCACAGGCCGCGGCGATCCGCGGAACCGCAACGAGGACGAGGGCCACGACCGCTGCGAGGCCCACCTTGTGCAGGAAGCGCGCGCTCACAGGTACACCCTCCAGTAGAGCACCGGCCAGATGCCGACGACGAAGTACCAGAACACCTCCGCCGCGCCGAGCACGCTCGACGGCAGCCAGCCGCGCACGAGGCGACGGTAGACGTAGACGAGCCCGCCGATCGCGACGACCGCGTGGAGCGCGTGTGCGCCGACGATCAGGTAGAAGAAGCTCCCGAGCGCGCTCGAGCGCATCGTGAGCCCCTGGGCGATGAGCTGCGCCCACTCGCGGCCCTGGGCCAGCACGAAGAAGGCGCCGAGGAGGATGGCCGCGAGCAGCGGCTTGCGCGCGCTCGGCGCGTTGCGGTTGTAGGCGCGGCGCGCGAGCACCAGCGCGACCCCGCTCGCGAGCAGCACGGCGGTGTTCACGGCCGTCTCGGCGGCCGGCAGGCGCGGCTGACCCGGGGGCGGCCAGAGCGGCGAGCTCGCGCGCATGATCGTGAACGCGCTGACGAAGCCCGCGAACAGCATGATCTCCGTCAGCACGAAGATCATCATGCCCAGGACGCCGCTCGGAACGATCGGCGCCCGCTGGGCGCGAAACGGGCCGCGGCCGCCGGGTAGCGTTCGGATGTTGGCCATGGCGAGGCTCCTCGCCGCCGACTAGTGGTGAGGCTGCGGCGTGCCCTCGGGATGTTGGGCTGCAGCGTTCGCCTCGATCCAGGCCGGCTTCTTCCAGTTCGTGCCCTCGTGCTTCATCACATCGGGGGCGGTGCCCGCGAAGAAGAGCAGCATGAACACCAGCGCCGTCGCCATGAGGTACGTCACGTACCGCCTCGCGTGGTCGATGTGCATGAAGTTCTTCGCGACCAGGTAGGCCTTCACGATCGCGATTCCGAAGGCCGTCACCAGGGTCAGCAGCGGATGCCCGAACATGGGGCCGATCACGCTGACCGCGAGCAGCACCAGAAGGATGCCCCAGATCCGGATGTAGAAGGACTCCGGGTGCGAGCCTGCGCCGTGGTCCGCGGTGTACTCGTGCTCGTAGTGCTGGTCCGTCATGTTCCTACCCGTTCACTTCGCGATGTAGAGCAGCGGGAAGAGGAAGATCCACACCACGTCCACGAAGTGCCAGTACAGGCCGATCAGCTCGACGCGGTGGAGCTCGAGGTTCCTCTTCGCGGTCTGGGCCACGATGCCCATGATCACGACGCCGGCGATCACGTGCAGGGCGTGGAGGCCGGCGGCGGTGTAGTAGAACGACCAGAACGGGCTCGACGTGATCGTGAACCCGTGCTGGATCTCGATCGTCCACTCCACCGCCTTCACGCAGGCGAAGGTCGCTCCGCCGACCATCGTGAAGTATAGGTAGCGGGCCGCCTTCTTGCCGTCGCCGTTCTCGGCGGCGCGGTGGGCGAGCACCGCCGAGAGGCTCGAGGTCAGCAGCACGAAGGTGTTGAAGGCGCCGATCCAGGTGTTCGTGTGGGCCGCCTGCACCGCGTACTCGTGGTGCGCGATGCGGTGCATGATGTACGAGCCCAGGAGACCACCGAAGATCACGATTTCCGACGCGATCACCCACCACACGGCCAGGCGGCCGGTGGGCATCCCCGCGGCGCTACGCGTCGTTGCAATCGGACGAGCGGACGACATCGCCGTTCCTTTCGCTCAGTTCTGGACGTTCTGGGGCCAGTAGTCGTCGCTGCGACCCGGCACGCTGTACTCGTACGGCCCGCGGTAGACCGTCGGGAGATCCTTCCAGTTGCCGTGGGGCGGCGGCGAATCGGCCGTCCACTCGAGCGTGTTCGCCCGCCACGGGTTCTTCTCCGCCTTCTTCCCGCTGATCAGGCTCGTGATCAGGTTGTAGAAGAAGATGAACTGCGCGAGCAGCATGACCACGAGCGACCAGGTCGCGAACTGGCGCAGGTAGATCAGCGCCGGCTGCGCCAGGTCGGGGAAGTTCGTGTGATCGAAGATGCGGCGGTGGTCGCCCCAGATGCCCGTCACGAAGAGCGGCAGGAAGATGCCGTTGAACGGGATGATCGTGAGCCAGAAGTGCAGCTTCCCGAGCGTCTCGTTCATCTCCTTGCCGAACATCTTCGGGAACCAGTAGGTGAGCCCGGCGAAGGTCCCGATGATCGCGATCGGGAAGAACGTGTAGTGGAAGTGCGCGAGCACGAAGTACGTGTCGTGCAGGTAGATGTCGCTGCCCGAGGCGCCGAGGAAGATCCCGGTCACGCCGCCGATCAGGAACGTCGCGATGAACGAGAGCGCCCACAGCATCGGCGTCGTGAGCGTGATCGATCCGCCGTAGAGCGTCGCGATGTAGACGAAGAGCATCTCGGCGATGGGCACCGAGATCAGCAGCGTCGTCACCGTGAAGATGTTGGCCATCCGCGGGTCGATGCCGGCCACGAACTGGTGGTGCGCCCAGACCGTGAAGGAGAGCACGCCCGTCGCGAACGCGGTGTAGAGGATCGTCTTGTAGGCGAAGAGCTTCTTGCGCGAGAACACGGTGATGATCTCGGCCACGATTCCGATCGCCGGCAGCAGCACGACGTAGACCTCGGGATGGCCGAAGAACCAGAACAGGTGCTGCCAGAGGATCGGGTCGCCGCCGCGGTCGGGGTCGAAGAACGCGGTGCCGACCTGCTGGTCCATGAACAGCATCACGGCGCCGGCGATCAGCGGGCCGACCGACGCCATGAACAGGATGCTCGCGATCACGATCATCCAGATCACCATCGGGATGTCGTACATCTTCATGCCCGGCGCTCGGGAGTTCATCGTCGTGGTCACGAAGTTGATGCCGCCGAGCAGGAAGGCGACGAACTCGAGCGCCACCGCCACGAGCCACAAGGTGGAGCCGAGTGGTGTCAGGCTGTACTCCGCCTTCGACGAGAGCGGCGGGTAGCTGGTCCACGCGCCGCCGAAGCCGCCGCCCTCCACGAAGAACGAGCTCAGCAGGAGCAGCGCGCTGATCAGGAAGATCTGGTACGAGAGCTGGTTCAGCTTCGGGAACACCATGTCGTCCGCGCCGAGCATCAGCGGGATCAGGTAGTTGCCGAAGGCCGCGATCAGCACCGGCATCGCGACCCAGAAGATCATGATCGCGCCGTGGTTGGTGATCAGCGAGTTGTACTGGGCCGGCGTGACGATGCCCCAGAACGGGACCCACTCGCCGGGGAACGCCATCTGCATCCGGAACACGTAGGAGAAGAAGGCGCCGATCAGGCCCATCGCCATGCCCGTGAAGAGGTACTGCATGGCGATCATCTTGTGGTCGGTCGACCACAGGTACTTCTTCACGAAGCCCGGCTCCTCGTGGTGGCCGTGGGCGTCGTGGGCGCCGTGATGCTCGATCGGATGCGTTGCCATTCGTCTAGTCTCCCGCCGGCTGCGCGGCCGCGACGGAACGCGTGGAATGCTCGGCCAGCCAGGCCGCGTGCTCGGCCGGCGAGTCGACGTGGATGCGCGCGCCCATCAGCCCGTGGCCGATGCCGCAGATCTCCGCGCACTGGATGTCCCAGGCGCCGGTCTTCGTCGGCCGGAACCAGGCGGCGATGACCCGGCCCGGGATCACGTCCTGCTTCAGCCGGAACACGGGCACCGAGAAGCTGTGAACCACGTCCCGCGCCTCGAGCTGGACGTGGTAGAGCGTGTCCGTCTGCACGTGGAGGTCGTCCACGGTGTAGACGTCGTCCGGCGTGTCGAGCTTCCCGTCGGCGCCGGGGTGGACGAAGCTCCAGGCCCACTGCTGCGCGACCACGCGGATCGTCTGCGCGGTGGGCTCGTTCGGCACTTCCTGCTTCACGTGGTACCAGACCCGCACGGCGGCCACGACGATGAAGACGTCGCATACGAGCACCGCCAGGTGCGGATAGGTGATCCAGCGCTTCTGCGACTTCTCCTCGCCCGTGATGTACTGGGCGCCGGTGCCGTCCTTCTTGCGGAAGCGCAGGATGAAGTAGAAGAACACGAGCTCCGACAGGACGAACCAGAACCCGACCAGCACGAAGATCAGGTTGAAGACGAAGTCGATGTCGTTCGCGAAGCTCGAGGCGGCCTGTACGTAGTATTCGATCACGTTCGACCCGCCCTTCTAGAGGATGAAGAGGAACACGACGACGATGAACGTCAGCACGCCCGCCATCGTGATCACGAAGGTCCGCGTCGCGAGCTCTTCCGAGGAATAGGCCTTGGCCATGGGAACGTTCTTCGACCTCCGCGTGCGCTACTTCGCCGCCGCCGTCTGGGCGCCGAGCGTCATGATGTATGCGATCACGTCCTTCATGGCCTGCTCGTCGGCGAGCGTCATCGACATCGGCTGCATGGTCTTGCCGATCGTGTCGTTCGGGTTGGTCCCGCGGATCCCGGCCTTGAAGTTCTTGAGCTGGGTCAGCAGGTACCAGTCGCTCGCGTGGTTCAGGGCCGGCGAGTTGAGGAGCTGGTTGCCGCCGCCGTCGGGGCCGTGGCAGGCGGCGCAGACCGCGTAGAGCGTCTGGCCCTTCGTCGGATCGCCGCCGGTCAGCGTCGGGGCGGGCTTCACGACGGGCAACGACGCGACGTAGGCGGCGACGGCCTTCACGTCCTCGTCGGTCTTCAGCCAGCGCGCCATCGGGCGCATGCGCATGCCGCCGATGTCGTGGAACTGCTGGCCGCGGTAGCCGGCCTTGAAGCCCTTGAGCTGGTTCTCGACGTAATAGAGCGGGAGCCCGGCGATCGCCGGCGCCAGCGCCGCCGGGTTGCCGATGCCGCTCGCGCCGTGGCACTGCGTGCAGAGCGCGTAGAGCTCGCGTCCCCGCACGTTCTCCTCGGCTGTGGCGAGCGGCGCGACCGCGCCGGCGACGAGCCACGCCGCGAGCACGATCGGCCTGCGGAGCTTCCGGATCGTTGCGTTGCTGACTCTCACTTCGACTTCCCTCGAGCGGTGGTGGACACGGCCCGGAACCGGGCAACTCCGCGGCCGTGGGTAGCTTTCCGTGCTTCGACGGTCAAGATCGAAACCCCCTCCGAAGCGCTGCCGGCGGCCTCACGCACGCACTGCGAGGTCGATCAGCATCGCCCCGAACAGCGCGAACAGGTAGAGCAGCGAGACATGGAACATGCGCCGCGCCGCGGCGTCGTCGCGCTCGCGCAGCACCCGCACCGCGTGCCAGACGAACCAGGCCCCGAGCGCGAGCGCAGCCGCGCCGTACGCCGGCCCGAGCAGGCCGAGCGGCAGTGGCGCGAGCGTGACCGGCACGAGGGCCAGCGTGTACCAGAGCATCCGCCAGCGCGTCGGCTGGTCGCCGATCACGTTCGGGAGCATCGGGATGCCTGCCTTCGCGTAGTCGTCCTTGCGGAACAGGGCGATCGCCCAGACGTGGGGCGGCTGCCAGAAGAAGATGATCAGGAACAGCAGCCAGCCGGCCGGGCCCACGTGACCGTTCACGGCGGCGTCGGCGATCAGCGGCGCCGCGGCGCCGGCCGCCCCGCCCACCACCGCGTTCCAGGACGAGCGCGGCTTCAGCCAGACCGTGTAGACGAAGACGTAGAAGAGGATGCTCGCGACGCCGAGGCCGGCGGCGAGTGCGCCGCCCGAGACCCACAGGATCGCCGTTGCGAGGCCCGCGAGCACGAGGCCGAAGAGCAGCGCGTGCAGCGGCTGCACCTGCGCCGCGGGCAGCGGGCGGTTTCGCGTGCGCTCCATCAGCTTGTCGCGGTCGCGCTCGATGTAGCAGTTGAGCGTGTTCGCGGCGGCGGCCGCGAGGGCCGTGCCGCCGAGGATCGCGGCCGAGATCCACGGCGACGGTGCACCGCCGGCCGCCATCCAGAGGACGGGAAGGCCGGTGAAGATGACGAGGAGCAGGATGCGGGGCTTCGTGAGCCCGAGATAGCCCCGGACGAGGCGCAATGCGTCGCTGGCCATGATGGGCCGCACCATAGCGCCATCGCGGCGTCCGGCGACGGGTTTTCCGCGAGTTCATGGCACGGAATCGGTGCGGGGCGGGCCGAGCTGCGAGCCGCGCTACGGTCGCCCGCGTCATGGCCCGCGCTGAGCGCATCGCCGTCCCGAGCCCCTGGGTCGCGCTCGCCGGCGTGCTCACCGCCTGGCTTCTGCGCGCGCTCGGCGCGACCTGGCGCGTGGAGTTCGTGGGCGAGCATCCGCTGAGGCCGGGCGCCCCACCCGTGGTCGGCGCCCTGTTCCACGAGGGGCTCCTCATCGCCTCCTACCTCTTCCGCGACCACGACGTCGTCGCGATGGTGAGCCGCAGCCGGGACGGCGACCTGATCGACGCCGTGCTTTCGCGGCTCGGCTACGCGCGCTCGGCGCGCGGCTCGAGCTCGCGCGGCGGGGTCGGGGCCGCGCGGGCGCAGATCGCCCTCGTCCGGGAAGGCCGCTCCGCCGCCCTGCTGTGCGACGGGCCGCGCGGCCCGGCCCGCGTCGCGAAGTCCGGGTGCTTCGTGATCGCGCAGCAGTCCGGCCGCCCGCTGCTCGGCGCCGCGATGGGCGCACGCCCGTGCTGGCGCTTCTCGAGCTGGGATCGCTCGATCCTCCCCCTGCCCTTCGCGCGCGTCGTGTGCGCCTTCGGCCAGCCGGTCGAGGTGCCGCCCGACGCCGGACGCGACGATCTGGAGGAGGCGACCGTGCGCCTGCAGATCGAGCTCGAGCGCCTCGGCGCGCTCGTCGCGGAGCGGCTGGCGTCACGACGGAGTGACGCCCCCGCCTCGTGATTCCCGACTCGAGCCGCACGAGCCGCCACGCGCCGGCCGAAGCCCACGCTCCTGCAGGATGCACGACGCCGGTCCTCGCATCCTGCAACCCGAAGGGCGCGACACCCCCAGGCATGCCGCCGGCTATTCCGTGCTGTGGCACGGATCGTGCTCTACTCCGCGACGGCGGCAGCGACCGCCGGAGACACGTCATGGTCGACCTGGCCCTCCTGCTCACGATCGTCGTCTTCTTCGCGCTCGCGTTCGCCTATGCGAGAGGCTGCGACCGCCTCGACGGGGGCGTGCGATGACGCTCGACGCCGTCGTTGCCTTCGCCGTCGCCCTCGGTCTGGGCCTCTACCTGGTCTACGCGCTCCTGCGTCCCGAGCGCTTCTGAGGTGTCCATGAACCTCGCCGGCTTCCTCCAATTCGTCTTCTACGCGCTCGCGATCCTCGCGGTGACTGCGCCGCTCGGGCGCTACCTGTTCCGGGTCTACGAGGGCAAGCGCGCGCCCGGTGACCGCTGGCTCGGCGGCATCGAGCGACTGCTCTACCGACTCTCCGGCGTGGATCCCGAGCGCGAGCAGGGCTGGCTCACCTACGCCGGCGCCATGCTCGCCTTCAGCGTGTTCTCGCTGCTCGTGACCTACGCGCTGCTGCGTCTCCAGCACCTGCTGCCGCTGAACCCCCAGGGCTTCGCGGCGGTCGGCCCGGAGCTCTCTTTCAACACCGCGTCGAGCTTCACGACGAACACGAACTGGCAGTCGTACGGCGGCGAGACGACGATGTCGTACCTGTCGCAGATGGCCGCCCTGGCCTGGCACAACTTCACGTCGGCCGCCGTCGGCATGGCCATCGCGATCGCCCTCGTGCGCGGCCTCGTGCGCAAGCCGCGGCCCGACGGCGCGCGGCTCCTCGGCAACTTCTGGGTCGATCTCGTGCGCGGCACGCTCTACGTGCTGCTCCCGCTCTCGTTCGTGGCGGCCCTCGCGTTCGTCGCGATGGGCGCGATCCAGAACTTCTCGCCCTACGTCGAGGCGACGACCCTCGAGGGCGCGAAGCAGACGATCGCGATGGGCCCGGTCGCGTCGCAGGAGGCGATCAAGCAGCTCGGCACGAACGGCGGCGGCTTCTTCAACGCGAACGCCGCCCATCCCTTCGAGAACCCGACGCCGCTTGCGAACTTCCTCTCGATCTTCCTGATCTTCGCGATCCCGGCGGCCCTCACCTACACGTTCGGCATCATGGCGCGCGACGCGCGCCAGGGCTGGGCGATCCTCGCGGCGATGGGCGCGCTCTTCATCGCCGGTGCGCTCGCCGCCACCGCGGCCGAGTCGATGGCGAACCCCGCGCTGCACGGGCTCGGGGTGGAGCAGACCGTCGGCAACCTCGAGGGCAAGGAGTCCCGCTTCGGCATCGCCGCCTCGGCCCTCTACGCCGTGATCACGACGGCGGCGTCGTGCGGCGCGGTGAACTCGATGCACGACAGCTTCACGCCGCTCGGCGGCCTGGTCCCGCTCTTCAACATCCAACTCGGCGAGGTGGTGTTCGGCGGTGTGGGCGCCGGCCTGTATGGAATCCTCGTCTATGCCGTGATCGCGGTCTTCATCGCGGGCCTGATGGTGGGCCGGACGCCCGAGTACCTCGGCAAGAAGATCGAGGCGCGCGAGATGAAGCTCGCGATGCTCTACGTGCTGATCTTCCCGCTGCTGATCCTCGGCTTCGCGGCCTGGGCGGCGGTCGCGCCCTACGGCGTGTCGTCGACGCTGAACGCCGGTCCGCACGGGCTCTCGGAGATGATGTACGCCTACTCGAGCGCCGCGGGGAACAACGGCTCGGCGTTCGCCGGCCTGAACGCGAGCACGCCGTTCTGGAACGTGACGATGGGCCTCGTGATGCTCGGCGGCCGCTTCCTGATGATCGTGCCGGCGCTCGCGCTCGCGGGCGGCATGGCGTCGAAGAAGATCGCGCTGCCGGGCCCGGGCACGTTCCCGACCTACGGCCTGCTGTTCTCCGCGCTGCTCGTCGGAACGATCGTGATCGTCGGCGCGCTCACCTTCTTCCCGGCGCTCGCGCTCGGCCCCGTGGTCGAGCACTTCCTCGGCCAGGCCGGCCGGCTCTTCTAAGGAGAACCCATGGGCGGTCCTCGCGCTCGCAGCCACTCGCTCTTCGACCGCGCGATCCTCGCGCGCGCCGCGCGGGACAGCTTCGTCAAGCTCGCACCGCGCACGATGGTGCGGAACCCGGTCATGTTCGTGGTCGAGGTCGGCAGCGTCCTCGTGACTGCGATCTGGCTGCGCAATCTGGTGGCCGGCGGACCCGACGCGGCCCCGAGCTGGTTCACCGGCTCGGTCGCGCTCTGGCTGTGGTTCACCGTGCTGTTCGCGAACTTCGCCGAGGCCGTGGCCGAGGGTCGCGGCAAGGCCCAGGCCGACACGCTGCGCGCGATGCGCCGGGAGACCACCGCGCGGCGTCGCCGCGAGGACGGCTCCACCGAGACCGTGTCGTCCGCCGCCCTGCGCCGCGGCGACCTCGTGGTGGTCGAGGCCGGCGAGCTGGTCCCGGGCGACGGCGAGGTGATCGAGGGCGCCGCGTCCGTGGACGAGTCGGCCGTCACCGGTGAGTCGGCGCCCGTGATCCGCGAGAGCGGCGGCGACCGTTCGGCGGTGACGGGCGGCACGCGCGTGCTCTCCGACCGGCTCGTGATCCAGGTGACGGCCGACCCCGGCGAGTCGTTCCTCGACCGCATGATCCAGCTCGTCGAGGGCGCCGCGCGCCAGAAGACGCCGAACGAGATCGCGCTCCACATCCTGCTCGTCGGGCTCACGCTGATCTTCCTGCTGGCCTGCGTGACGCTCGTCCCGCTCGCGGCCTACGACGCCGTGACGATCCCGGTCACGGTCGTGGTCGCGCTGCTCGTCTGCCTGATCCCGACCACGATCGGCGGCCTGCTCTCGGCGATCGGCATCGCGGGCATGGACCGACTCGTGCGCAAGAACGTGCTCGCGATGAGCGGGCGCGCGATCGAGGCGGCGGGCGACGTGGACGTGCTGCTGCTCGACAAGACCGGGACGATCACGGTCGGAAATCGCGTGGCGACGGAGCTCGTGCCCGCGCCGGGCGTCGGCATCGACGAGCTCGCGGCCGCGGCTTCGCTCGCGAGCTTCGCCGACGAGACGCCGGAGGGTCGCTCGATCGTGACGCTCGTGGCCGAGCGCTTCGCGACGGTGGCGCCGGTCGGCCTTCCCGCCGGCGCCCTCGCCGTCGCCTTCACCGCCCAGACGCGGATGAGCGGCGTCGACGTCGGCGACCGCGCGCTGCGCAAGGGTGCAGTCGACGCCGTCGCGGCGCACCTGCACGCACTCGGGGGAAGCGTTCCGTCGGAGAGCCTCGCGGTCGCCGACCGCATCGGCGACGCCGGCGGCACGCCGCTCGGCGTCTGCGACGGCAAGCGCTGGCTCGGCGTGGTGCATCTCAAGGACGTGCTGAAGCTCGGCATCGCCGACCGGCTCGCGCGCTTCCGCGCCATGGGCATCCGCACCGTCATGATCACGGGCGACAACCCGCGCACCGCGGCCTCGATCGCCCGCGAGGCGGGCGTCGACGACTTCCTGGCCGAGGCCACCCCCGAACGCAAGATGGAGCGCATCCGCGAGGAGCAGACGCAGGGTCGGCTGGTCGCGATGACCGGCGACGGCACGAACGACGCGCCCGCGCTGGCCCAGGCCGACGTCGGCATCGCCATGAACAGCGGCACCCAGGCGGCGAAGGAAGCCGCCAACATGATCGACCTCGACTCCGACCCCACGAAGCTGCTCGAGGTGGTCGAGATCGGGAAGCAGCTCCTGATGACGCGGGGCACGCTCACGACGTTCTCGATCGCGAACGACGTGGCGAAGTACTTCGCCATCCTCCCCGCGCTCTTCGTCGGCGTGTTCCCGGAGATCGCGCCGCTGAACGTGATGGGCCTGGCCTCGCCGCAGAGCGCGATCCTGTCGGCGGTGATCTTCAACGCCTTGATCATCGTGGGTCTGATCCCGCTGGCGCTGCGCGGCACCGAGTACCGGCCGATCGGCGCCGCGGCACTGCTCCGGCGCTCGCTCCTGATCTACGGCGTGGGCGGCGTGATCGCGCCCTTCCTCGGCATCAAGGCGATCGACGTGGTGCTCGCCGCCGTCGGGCTGGCGTAAGGAGGACGATCCATGGGCGAGATCGGTATCGCGATCCGGATGACCCTCGTGACCCTCGTTCTGACGGGTTTCTTCTATCCGGCGGCGGTCACGGCGGTGGCGAAGGTGATCTTCCCCGGCCAGGCCGAAGGCAGCCTGGTGCGCGACGGCGCCGGCAACGTCGTCGGCTCCACGCTGATCGGGCAGGCCTTCACCAAGCCCGGCTACCTGCAGGGCCGCCCGTCCGCCGCCGGCGCGGGCTACGACGCGACGGCCTCGAGCGGCTCGAACCTGGGCCCGACCTCGAAGGCCCTGCGCGACCGCGTGGAGAAGGACGTCGCGCGCCTCGAGGCCGAGAACCCGGACGCCCCGCGACCGGTGCCCCTGGCCCTGGTCACGGCCTCCGCGAGCGGCCTCGATCCGCACCTTCCGCCGGCGGCTGCGCTCTGGCAGGCTCCGCGCATCGCGCGCGCCCGCGGCGTCGACGCCGATCGCGTGCGCGGCGTGATCGAGGAGCAGGTGGAGGAGCGGACGCTTCTCGTGCTCGGCGAGCCGCGCGTGAACGTGCTCGCGGTGAACCTGGCGCTCGATCGCCGCTTCGGGAGGGCGGCCGACTAGCCCGTGGAGCGGCGAAGCGCGCAGGACTTCCTCGAGCTCGTCGAGCGCTCGAGACGCGGGCGGCTGAAGCTCTACCTGGGCTTCGCGGCCGGCGTCGGGAAGACCTTCCGCATGCTCGAAGAGGCGCACGCCCTGAAGAAGCGCGGCGTCGACGTGGTCGTGGCCTTCGTCGAGAGCCACGGCCGCGCCGAGACCGCGGCGCTGCTCGACGGGCTCGAGGTCGTGCCCCGGCGCACGATCGAGTACCGGGGCCTCGCCGCCGAGGAGATGGACCTCGAGGCGGTGCTCGCCCGGCGGCCCCAGGTCGCGTTGGTGGACGAGATCCCGCACACCAACGTGCCCGGCTCGCGCAACCTGCGCCGCTGGCAGGACGTCGTGAACCTGCTCGACGCCGGCATCAACGTGATCGGCGCCTTGAACGTCCAGCACCTCGAGAGCCTGAAGGATCTGGTCGAGCCCGCGACCGGCGCACCGATCCGCGAGACCGTGCCCGACACCTTCCTGCAGCACGCCGACCAGGTCGTGAACCTCGACCTCGCGGTGGAGGACCTGCTCGAGCGCCTGCGTTCGGGGAAGATCTACCCGCGGGAGAAGGCCGAGCGCGCGCTCGCGGGCTTCTTCCGTCCCGACAGCCTGGCGACGCTCCGCGAGCTCGCGCTGCGCGAAGTCGCCGACAGCCTCGGCCGCGCCGCCGTGTCGCGGCCGGGCGCCGAGCCCGCCGCGTCGGCCGTCGCCGCGAGCGAGCGCGTGCTGGTCTGCATCGCGTCGCACTCGCCGCGGGCGGTGTCGCTGCTGCGCCGGGGCGCGCGCCTCGCGGGCCGCCTCAACACGAGCTGGTACGTGGCCTGGGTCGAGACGCCGGACGAGTCGCCGGAGCGCATCGATGCGACGGCGCAGCGCCACCTCCACGCGAACATCGAGAAGGCTCGCGAGCTCGGCGCCGAGATCGTGCGCCTGCGTGGCCGCGATCCCGTTGCGACGCTGCTCGACTTCGCGCGCTCCCACGCAGTGGCGCACGTGGTGGTCGGCCGCACGCGTCGGCCCTGGTGGCGCCGCCTCCGGCAGCCCGACTTCGCGCTCCGCATGGTCAAGGAGGCCGACGACTTCGACGTCCACGTCGTCGGCGATCGCGAGGGCCGGGAGCGCGAGGCATGAGCCTGCGCACCCGACTCCTCGTCGCGACGGCGCCGCTCGCGCTCGCGCTCGCCCTGCTCGGCGGCTTCGCGATCTCCTCGCTCGGGGCCCTCGGACGCACCAGCGAGCGGATCCTCGCCGACAACTACCGCAGCGTCCTCGCCGTGCAGCGCATGAAGGACGCCGCCGAGCAGCTCGACGATCTGCAACTCGAGACGATGCTCGCACGCGCGAGCTCCGACCGCGCCGCCGCCGGCGCGCTGCGAGCTCGCTTCGAGAACGAGCTTCGGGCGCAGGAGGCCAACTTCACCGAGCCCGGCGAGGCGGAAGCCACGGCGGCGCTGCGCGGCGCCTGGGAGGCATACCAGGGCGCCTCCGACGCCTGTCTCGCTCGCCCCGCCCCGGAGACCCGACGCGCCTGCTACGCGGACGCGGTCGCACCGCGGCTCGACGAGCTGCGGTCCGACGCGGATCGCGTGCTCGCGCTCAACCAGGACGCGATGCTGCGCAAGAGCGACGCCGCCCGCCGCGAGTCCCGCCGTCGCGCGCAGGCGATGCTCGCCGCCGCGGGCCTGGCCTTCGTCGCCGGCGTCGTGACGACCCTCGTGCTGGCGGGCCGCATCCTGCGCCCGCTGCGCGTGTTCGGGCAGGCGGTGGAGCAGTTCGGCGCGGGCGACTTCGCGGTGCGCGCGCTGGTGCGCGGGCGCGACGAGATCGCGCAGCTCGCGGGCACGTTCAATGCGATGGCCGACCGCATCGAGGAGTACCGCAGGAGCTCCCTCGGCGAGCTGGTTCAGGCGCAGCTCGCGACCCAGGCGGCGATCGACGGCCTGCCCGACCCCGTGTTCCAGTTCGCGATCGACGGCAGCCTGCTCGCCTCGAACCACGCCGCAGAGACGCTCCTCGGCCGCGGCACGTCGCTCGACACCGCGCCGCCCGCCGTGCGCGACGCGGTGGTGGCGGTGCGCGACCACGCGCTCCGGGGCAAGGGCGCCTTCGTCGGGCGCGGTCTCGACGAGGCGATCGCGGTGCCGGCCACCGACCCCTCGGAGCGCGAGCGCTACTTCGTGCCGAATGCCGCGCCCGTCTACGAGGAAGGCCTCGGCGTCGTCGGCGCGGCGGTGGTGCTGCGTGACGTCACGGCGCTGCGTCGGCTCGACGCCCTGCGCACCGACCTGGTCGCGACCGTCGCGCACCAGTTCCGCACGCCCCTCACCTCGCTGCGGATGGCGATCCACCTCTGCCTCGACGGCGTCGCGGGCCCCCTCGCGCCGAAGCAGGAGGAGCTGCTGCACGCAGCGCGCGAGGAGTGCGAGCGCCTGCAACGGCTGGTGGACGAGATCCTCGACCTCGCCCGCCTGCAGTCGGGCGGGGTCGGCCTCGCGCCGGAGCGGATCGTCGTCGACGCGCTGCTCGCGTCCATCGGCCGCGAGCACGAGGCCGCCGCGCAGGTGCGTGACGTCTCGTTGATCCGTGAGCCGATCGCGCCGGAGGTGGTCCTGTTCGCGGATCGGCCGCGCATCGGCCTGGTGCTCGCGAACCTGGTGGAGAACGCGCTCCGCCACACGCCGGGCGGCGGCCGGGTGGTGCTGCGCGCGCGAGAGACGGGCGAGAAGGTGCGCATCGAAGTCGCCGACAGCGGGCCGGGGGTTCCCGAGGAGGAGCGCACGCGGATCTTCGAGAAATACGCGCGCGGCGCCGGAGTCGCGGGCGCGGCGGGCCTCGGCCTCGCGATCGCGCGCGAGATCGTCTCCGCCCACGGCGGAGCGATCGGCGTCGGCGACGCGCCGGAAGGCGGCGCGTGCTTCTGGATCGAGCTGCCCCGGGCCGCCGGCCCGGACGAGACCGCGGCCTAGATCCCCCAGCGCTTGCGCTTGCGCCAGAGCGTCGAGTCGTCGATTCCGAGGACGCGCGCCGCGTCCTCGAGCGTCGGGCTGCGCGCGAGCACGCGCCGCACGTGCTCGCGCTCGAGATCGTCCAGCGTCACGTCGTCGCCGAGGCCCGGGCCCGCCGCCCGCGGCGTACGGGGAAGGAAGGGCAGCGCCTCCGGCTCGATCTGGCGCGCGGGCCAGAGGATCGTGCAGCGCTCGATCACGTTGCGGAGCTCGCGCACGTTGCCCGGCCAGCCGTAGGCGAGGAGCGCCTGCTCGCTGGCCGGCGAGAGCTCCTGGGGCGCGCGCGCGGCGCTTCGCGCGAAGAACGCGAGGAAGCGTCGCGCCAGCGGCAGCACGTCCTCGCGCCGCTCGCGCAGCGCCGGCACGCGCAGCTCGATCACGTTCAGGCGGTAGAGCAGGTCCTCGCGGAAGCGTCCCTCGCCGACGTCGCGCTCGAGGTCGCGGTTCGTGGCCGCGACGATCCGCACGTCGGCCGTGCGCGTGCGGGTCTCCCCGAGGCGCTCGAAGCGCCGCTCCTGCAGGAATCTCAGCAGCTTCGCCTGGAGCGACGGGGCGATCTCGGCGATCTCGTCGAGGAAGAGCGTGCCGCCCTCGGCCGCCTCGACGCGGCCCTCCTGGTCGCGCACCGCGCCGGTGAAGGCGCCGCGCACGTGGCCGAAGAGCTCGCTCGCGAGCAGCTCTGCCGAGAGCGTGGGGCAGTTCACGGTGACGAAGGGCCGCGCGCGTCGCGACGAGAGAGCGTGCAGCGTGCGCGCGAGCACGCTCTTCCCGGTGCCACTCTCGCCCCGCAGCAGCACCGGCGCGTCGGAGCTCGCGGCGCGCGCGATCAGGTCGAGCGCGGCGCGCATCGCCGGCGATGCGGTCTCGGCGTCTGCGTCGGGCGCGACCTCTCCGAGCGCGCGCTCGAGCTCGGCGACGCGTTGCTGCGCCGTCCGGCTGCGCGCGATGCGCCCCACCACGTGACGGATCTCGTCCGGCGTGAACGGCTTCGGCAGGTAGTCGGTGGCCCCGCGCTTCACCGCCTCGACCGCGGTCTCGACGCCGGCATAGGCGGTCACGATCACGATCGAGAGCCCGGGGCGCTCGGCGAGCAGCCGGGGCAGCAGGTCGAGCCCGCTCTCGGCGCCGAGCCGGAGATCGACGAAGGCGAGATCGAAGGGATGCGCGGCGAGCGCGTCGAGCGCGGCGCCGGACGTCGCCGCCTGCGCCACCGTGCAGCCCATCGCCTCGAGGCAGACCGCGAGCGTGACACGGATGTTCTTCTCGTCGTCGACGACGAGCACGCGCAGCGCGGGAAGGGGTGCTTCTGCGCTCGTCATCCCGCCACGGCCGGTAGGGCGGCGCGCTAGGCCGCCGCCGCCTCCACGATCGATCGCAGCCAGCCGCCGACGTCGGGATGCTCGAGCAGGCCCGCCGCGCGCAGCCGCTCGGCCGCGATCGCCCGCACCTCCGCCGCGGTGCCGGCGGCGAGGGCGCGGCGCGCGTCCTCCGACACGTCGCCGGCGTCGAGGGCGCGCACGATCTCCTTCACCACCGGCACGGAGCTCGGCGTGCCCGAGAGCTCGCCGATGCCGAGGCCGACGAGCAGCGGCACCGCGAGCGGGTTGCTCGCCATCTCGCCGCAGACCGAGATCGGGATGCCCGCGCGGTCGGCCGCGCGCACGGCGCGGTCGATCAGGGCCAGCACGCCGGGGTGGAGCGGATCGTAGAGGTGCGCGACGCGCTCGTTGCCGCGGTCGACCGCGAGCGTGTACTGCGTCAGGTCGTTGGTGCCGATGCTGAAGAAGTCGCACTCGCGCGCGAGCGTGTCGGCGAGCAGCGCCGCCGACGGCACCTCGATCATGATCCCGACCGGGATGTTCGGGTCGAACGCGTCGCCCCGCTCGGCGAGCTCGTCCTTCGCCTGCTCGAGGATCGCGCGCGCCTCGCGCAGCTCCTCGACGGAGCCGATCAGCGGGAACATCACGCGCACGTTGCGCAACGCGCTCGCCCGCAGGATCGCGCGGAGCTGTGCCCGGAAGACGGGCGCGTGGGAGAGCATGAGCCGCGTCGAGCGCCAGCCGAGCTGCGGGTTCTCCTCGGCCGGTGCGTCGGCCACCTCGAGCGACTTGTCGCCGCCGAGGTCGAGGGTGCGGATCGTCACGGGCCGCGGCGCCACCGCGCGCGTCACGCGCTCGTAGAGCCGCTCCTGCTCCTCCTCCTCCGGGAAGCCGCGATGCGCGATCGCGAGCAGCTCGGTGCGGAACAGGCCCACGCCCTCGGCGCCGTGCCGCTCGACCAGGCGCAGGTCGTTCAGCAGGCCCACGTTCGCGGTGAGTCGGATGCGTCGGCCGTCGCGGGTCTCCGCCGGGCGATCCCGCAGCGTGTCGAGATGCTCGACCGCCACCGCGTAGCGCTGCTGCGCGCGCTCGTACTCGGCGGAGAGCGCGGCGTCGGGCCGCAGGTAGACGCGGCCGCTCGCACCGTCCACGATCGCCGTCTCGCCGTTCTGCACGGCCTCGAGGATGCCCGCGACGCCCGTCACCGCCGGGATCTCGAGGGAGCGTGCGAAGATCGCGCCGTGCGAGGTCGGGCCGCCGTGCTCGGAGACCAGGGCCGCGATCTTCTCGGTGTCGAGCAGCGCGAAGTGCGCCGGCAGGATGTTCTCGGCCACCACGATCGCGCCCTCGGGGAGCGGCACCGAGTGGTGACGCACGCCGAGCAGCTTCGCCATCACGCGCCGGCCGACGTCCTCGATGTCGCTGCCGCGCTCGCGGAAGTAGGGATCCTCGATCCGGGCGAAGGTCTCGCGGTAGGCGTCGAGCACCGCACGCAGCGCCTGCAGCGCGTCGCCCTTCTCGCCCACCGCGCGCTCGAGCCGCCCGGTGAAGCCCTTGTCCTCGAGGAACTGGATGTGGGTGTTGAAGACCGCCGCGAACTCCGGGCCGAAGCGCTCGGCCATGTCGTCGCGCACGCCGTCGAGCTCGCGCCGCGCCTCGAGCACCGCGCGCATCAGGTCGCCCCGCTCCTGCGCGAGATCGGGGTTCGGCGCGTACTCCACGTTGGCGAGGTCGATCGGATCCTCGAGGCGGTGGACCGGGCCGATCGCGATCCCGGGCGAGCTCGGGGCGCCGCGCAGCTCGACGCTCGGCGCGACCTCGGGGCGTCCGGTCTCGCCGCCGACGGGCAGCCCGGAGCGCGCGAGCCGCGACATCGCCTCGTTGCGCTCTTCCTCGGTGCGGGTCACCAGGTCGAGCAGCCGTGCGTTCATCACCACGGGCGCGATCAGCTGCGCACAGGTCTGGAGCAGCTCGACGTCCTGGGGGTCGAAGTGGCGCGTGCGCTCGGTCTGCACCACGAGCACGCCGATCGGCACGCCGCGCACCATCAGCGGCGCGGCCATCAGCGACTGGTAACGCTCCTCGCCGGTGCCCGGGAAGAAACGGAAGCGCGGGTCTTCCTGGGCGCGCTCGATCGCCACGGGCCGGCGCTCCCGCGCCGCGAGGCCCACGAGCCCCTCGCCGAAGGCGAGGCGCACGCGTCCCACGGACTCGCGCGCGAGACCCCGCGTCGCGCACAGCGTCAGGTGCTCGACGTCGGGGTCCGTCAGGTACACCGAGCAGACGTCGGCGTCGAGCCGCTTCGCGACCAGGTCGACCACGTTCCCGAGCGTCTCGTCGAGGTCGTGGGACCGCGAGACGACGTCCGCGACGTCGGCCAGGAGTGAGACGCGGTTGGTGGTGATGGCGGGTCCTCGTGCGCGAAGAGCCTCAGGATACCCCGAGTTTCCCGGCGCGAGGGCGCGGCGCGACGGCCCGCGGGCTGCGTCAGTGCGCGGCGGTCGGCTCCGGCGCGGTCATCCCGCCGTTCGAGCGGGTCGGCGGGAACACGTAGTCCTTGTCCTCGAAGCGCAGGCCGAGCGCGAGCAGGATCTTGCGCTTCGTGTCCATGCGGCAGTTCATGCCCTTCTCGACGCTGTGGATCGTGCGCAGGGCGACCTTCGCCTTCCGGGCGAGCTGCGCCTGCGTCATCAGCCGGTTCTCGCGGAGCTCGCGCACCCGGTTGAAGCAGGCCAGTGCCTGATCGTCGTGGTTGTGCTGGTCCATGCCGCCACTCCCTGCTGCATCCCCCGCACGTTCCTCGAGCGGGTTGAGAGGGGTTTCGGCTGGGCACCCGATTTCTTTAGAGAATCTCGATACTTCGGGCGTTCCAGGGAGGTCTGTACCAAGCGTTCCCCAAAGCGCTGGCGGCGCGTGCAGATAGAGGTTGGGGCCGCCGCTGCAGCAACCCACGGGGAACCCAACCTTCGTGTCGGGGCGACCTCCCCACTGCGCTGGGAGCTGCATGCCGGGGGCAGCCGGGGCGCACGGACCCGGCGGCCTTCCGGCAGGAGCGCGGCATCCGGCGCGCGGCCCAGGAGCAGGAGCGTCCGGCGCGTGCGAGCCTCGCCCATCCATGGCGCCGCCGACCTCCGCCCCCGAGCCGCCCCGGCCGCCGCGCCGCCGCCGCCCCCTCGCGCGCGCCCTGCTCGGCGCCTTCCTCTGCTTCGCGCTCGGAGGGATCGCGGGCTTCCTGTTCTTCACGCGCGCGCTGCCGGCCTGGCTCGAGGCCGAGGCCGAGCCCGCCCTCGCCGCCGCGCTCGGCGGACCGGTCACGATCTCGTCCCTGCGCCCCGCGTTCCGGCACGGGATCGCGTTCGAGGCGAAGGGCGTCGAGGCCTGGCCCGGCGATCATGGGCCGGCGCTCCGCATCGAGCGGGTCCTCGCCCGCGTCTCGACCACGGCCCTCGCCCGCCATCGCCTCCGCATCCACGCCGTCGAGCTCGACGGCGTCGAGCTCCGCGTCCTGCGCGCGAAGGACGGGCGCTTCGAGCCGGAGACCATCGATCGCTGGCTCCGAGCTGGCGGCGCGCAGGCGACGGCGGATGCCCCGGCGCTTCCGCGTCAGCTCGACGTGCGCGACGCCCACGTCGCGTGGGCCGACGGCGACGGGCCTCTCTGGCTGGGCACCATTCCTTCGCTCTCGCTCGCGATCCGACGCCTCGGCGGCGCCGCGCTGGCGCTCGAGGCGAGGGTCGAGCGCGCTTCGCCGGAGGGCGGTGCGGCGCAGCCCGTCGGCAGCGTGACGCTCTCGGCCCGGCACGGCGGCGGCGAGCCGGGGACCGCGTCGCTGGTGTGGACCGGGCTCGACCTCGCTGCCCTGCCCGACGCCTGGCTCGCGCCCGGCCTTCGCGGCATCACGAGCGGGAGCGCAGCGCTCACCCTCGCGGCCGGCGCAGGCGATGCGAGCGCACCTCTCCTCGCCGCGAGCACGTGGGAGGAAGCGAGCGGAGAGCTCGCCCTCACGCTGCGGGCGCAGCGACTCCGCGTTCCCACCGGCGCCGCCCGGGACGACGCCGCCCTCGCCTTCGAGACCGCGTTCCTGCGCGGGCGCATCGGATTCGCGCCCGGGGGCTTCGCGCTGCGCGACGGCGCCTTCGAGGCCGACGGGCTCGCGCTCGCCGCGGACGGCGCCCTCGCGCGGCCGGTGTCGCCGCAGGCGAGCCTCACGCTGAAGCTCGCGGCGCCCGAGCTCGCGCCCGCGACGGCGCGCAAGCTCGCCGCCAGCCTGCCCGCGCGCCTGCGGAGCGAGGTCGAGGCGGCGCTCGCGCGGGTCGAGGCGGGTTCGTTGCGCAATCTCACCGCCCACGCTGCGGCGCCGCTCGAGCGCTGGCAGGCCCTGCTGGGCGGCGAGCGCGACGCCCTCGTCCGCGGCTTCTCGGAGCCGCCGAGCCTCTCGTTCGAGAACGCCGATCTCGCGCTCCGTCTCGACGACGCCCACCGGCTCGACCAGATCCGCGGACGGATCGCGCTGCGCGGCGACACGCTGCAGGTGCGCGAGCTCGCCGGCCGTCACGACGGCAACCCGACCGACGAGCTCGACCTCGATCTCGACGGCGTGTCGGCGCTGCTCGACGCGCGCGACGCCGATCCCGGCGCCGCGAGGTCGAGCGATCCGCTCGAAGGCCGGCGCCCGATCGTACGCATGCTCGACCGGCCGCCCGGGCAGACCGAGGCCGGCTGGAGCGAGCTCACGCTCGATGTCGACCGGCTGGCCCACGCACTCCTCGTCTGGCCGCTCGTCGAGGCGAAGGCCGCGGCCACGCCGCGCACCGGCGGCTTCCACGTCGTGCTCGAGCGCGCGCGCTGGGGCGGCGTCCCGGTGCGCGGCGAGGCGGACATCTTCGACGGGCCGCCCGATCGCATCCACGTCTCGCTCGTCGCGGGCGCCGCCGCGGCCGCGGACGCGCCGCCGGAAGCGCAGACCGCCGACCGCGAGAGCTGGGCGCGCGGGCGCTATCGCATTGCGCTGGTCGCGCGCGAGGGCGATCGGGTGCGGAGCGCGGAGGGCTTCTTCCGCGCGACCGGCCCGAAGCTCCGGCTCTTCGAGAGCACCCTCGCCCTCGCCCCCGGCGGTCGTCTCCGCGGAGACGCCGAGCTCGACCTCTCCCATCCCGACGACGTCCCTTTCGACGCGCGCTTCAGCCTGGACCAGGCGAGCGCCGCGGACCTGATGGCGCTCCTCGCCCGTCCGAGCCCGGAGACGCGAGGCGCGGTCGAGGTGACGGGCGCGCTCGCGGGGCGGCTCGCGCCGGGGCGCTCGATGCTCGCCGGCGCGACGGGCAGCGCGCGGCTCGAGGCGCGCGACGGCGAGCTGCCGACGCAGCTCCCCCTCTTCCTCTACCTCGCCTCCGCGAGCGCGGGCCTGAACCCGTTCGCATCGCGCGATCGGATCGCCTATCGCAAGATCAAGGCCGACTTCACGCTCGCCGACGACCGGCTCGCGACGGAGAACCTCGAGCTCCACGGCCCCGACATGCGGATCGGCGCCACGGGCAGCCTCGGCGTCCTCCCGCCGTACGTGGTGCAGAGCGTGATCGGCATCGCGCTGCGCGGGAACGTCTCGCGCACGATCGGGGCGATCCCGGTCGTCGGGTACCTCATGCTCGGAAGGGACAAGAGTCTGGTGTCGCTGTGGTTCCATCTCGACGGTCCGTGGGAGACCGCGCGCGCGAGCTTGATCCCGGTGAAGTCCCTCGCCGTCGGGCCCGCGGGCATGATGACGGAGGGGATGCCGAAATTCGTGGAGCGCGGCATCGACGCCTTGTCGAATCTGCTCGGGCGCGACGACGTCGACCTGCCCGAGGCCGCGAGCCCCGCGCCGCTTGCGGCGCCGATGCTGGAGGTCGCCCCGTGAGCCGCGCGACGCCGGAGCCCGCGCGCCGCAAGGTGCTCGGCCGCGACGCGGCGGCGCGCGCGGTGCGGGCGGCGCAGCGCGCGGGCGCGCGCGTGGTCTTCACCAACGGCTGCTTCGACCTGCTCCACGTCGGCCACGTGCGGAGCCTCGAGCAGGCGCGTCGGCTCGGCGACCGCCTCGTCGTGGCCGTGAACTCCGACGCGAGCGTGCGGCGCTTGAAGGGCCCCTCGCGGCCGCTCGTGCCCGCGCGCCAGCGCGCCGAGGTGCTGGCGGCGCTCGCCTGCGTCGACCTCGTCGTGGTCTTCGCCGAGGACACGCCGCTGCGCACGATCGTCGCCCTGCGGCCCGACGTGCTCGCGAAGGGCGGCGACTGGACGCTCGACACGATCGTGGGTCGCGCCGAGGTCGAGGGCTGGGGCGGCCGCGTGGTGCGGCTGCGCGAGATCCCCGGGGTGCGGACGACCGCCCTGGTCGAGCGCGCGAAACGCAGCGCCGCCGCCGGACGTCCCACGAAGCGGGGGGCGAGCGCGACGCCGCGGCGACCGCGAGCGAGGAGCCGTCGATGAACACGCACGGCCTCACGATCGAAGACGCCGGCGCGCGCCTCGCGCGTCTGCGCGCCGAGATCGCGCGCGTGGTCGTGGGCCAGGACGCCCTCGTCGAAGGGCTCCTCACGGCGCTCCTCGCCGGCGGGCACGTGCTGGTCGAAGGCGTTCCGGGTCTCGCGAAGACCACGGCCGTGCGGACGCTCGCCCACGTGCTCGGTCTCGGCTTCCGGCGCATCCAGTTCACGCCCGATCTCCTGCCCGGCGACCTCATCGGCACGCCGATCTACGTGCCGGACGAGCGCGGCTTCCGGGTGCGCCTCGGGCCGATCTTCGCGCCCGTACTGCTCGCGGACGAGATCAACCGCGCGCCGGCCAAGGTGCAGTCGGCGCTGCTCGAGGCGATGGAGGAGCGCCAGGTCACGATCGGCGAGGAGAGCTTCCCCCTGCCCGCCCCCTTCTTCGTGATGGCGACGCAGAATCCGGTCGAGCTCGATGGCACATACCCGCTGCCCGAGGCCCAGGTCGACCGCTTCCTGCTGAAGCTCGTCGTGCCCTACCCGAGCGCCGAGGAGGAGCTCGCGATCGTGGCCCGCGACGCGGTGCCGCGGCCGGCCCTCGCGGCCGTCTGCGACGCCGCGGGCGTGCGCGCGCTGCAGGACGCGGCGGCGGCGGTGCACGTCGACGCGGCCGTCGCCGACTACGCGGTGCGGCTCGTGCGCGCGACGCGCGATCCCGCGGCGGTGGGCGCGCGGCCGCGCGCCCTGGCACACCTCGACGGCTCGCCCATGATCGCGCTCGGCGCCTCGCCGCGCGCCTCGATCTACCTGGTGCGCGCCGCGCGGGCGCGAGCGCTGCTCGAGGGCCGCGGCTTCGCGACGCCCTTCGACGTGAAGCGCTGCGCCCCCGACGTGCTCCGACACCGCGTGGTGGTGAGCTTCGAGGCCGAGGCGGACGGCGTCCGGCCCGAGGGCGTGGTCGAGGCCGTGCTTGCCGCGGTGGCGGCGCCCTGAGGGACGCCTCCGGCGCGGGCATGCGAGCAAAGAGGAGGACGAGCGGTGTGGCCCTGGCGCCGACGAGAGCCCGCAGCCGCGACGGATGCCGGCGTGGACGCGGCGGCCGAGGCCGCGCGGCTCGCGCGCAGCGCGCGGGCGCTCCGGCTCCGCAGCCGGCGCGAGGCCGCAGGCGTCCTCGCCGGCGCCTGGCGCGCGGCGTTCCGGGGCGGCGGGATCGAGTTCGAGGAGTCGCGCCCCTATTCGCCCGGCGACGACCTCCGCACCATCGACTGGAACGCGACGGCGCGACTCGGCGAGCCTTTCGTGAAGCGCTTCCGCGAGGAGCGCGACCAGACGCTGCTGCTGCTGCTCGACGTCTCGGCGTCGATGGCCTTCGGCTCGGGGCCGGCGTCGAAGGCCGCGACCGGCGCGCGCGCAGCGGCGCTCGTCGCCGCCGCCGCAGGCCACGCCCGCGATCGGGTCGGCCTCGTCGCCTTCGACGCCCGCGTGCGCGCCGAGATCGCGCCGGCCCGCGGACGGCGCCACGCCGAGCGCGTGGTCGACGCGGCGCTGGCGCTCGCCGCGACGCCGGGCGGCGGCACCGCCGTCGCCGACGCGCTCGCGCGCACCGGCCCGCGCGCCCTCGGACGCCGACGCGGCATCGTGTTCCTGATCTCGGATTTCCGCGACCCGACGCTGCTCGAGCCGGGCAGCCCGGCCGCCGGCGCGCTCGCCGCCGCCGCACGCAGACACGACCTGGTGGCGCTCGCGCTCTTCGACCCGCGCGAGAGCGCGCTCGTCGACGCCGGGCGCGTGCGCCTGCGCGACCCCGAGCATCCCGAGCGCACGCTCGTCGTACGCTCCGACGACCCCGCCGTGCGCTCCCGCTTCGCGGCGGCGGCCGCCGCGCGGCAGCGCCTGCTCGAGCGCCGCCTGCGCCGCGCCGGCGCCGACGTGTGCTGGCTCGCCGCCGACCGCGATCCCCTGCGCGCGCTCCAGATCTTCCTGGTGCAGCGCGGGATCCCGCGGCGCGGAGCCGCAGCGTGAGGCGGGCCGCAAACCCCCGGCGCTCCCGCCGCGAAGCGCTGCAGCGCGCGTCTCTCCCCATGCGCAGCCCCTGCGCATCGCGCCGCGTGTCCCGGTCGCGCGTCGCGGCCCTTGCGCTCGGCGCAGTCCTCGCGCTCGGCGCCGCTGGCGGGCGCGCGGACGAGGCGCCGGCCTTCACACCGCCGACGTCGCTCCGCGGCACGCTCGTGCTCGAGCCCTCGCGCCTCGAGCTCGGCGACGTGGCCGAGCTCGAGATCGCCGTCGTGACACCGCCGGGCTTCGGCGTGCGCGGCGCCGGCCCGCCGCCCGAGACCCCGGGCTTCTGGCTGCTCTCGAGCGAGACGCTGCCCGTGACAAAGGAGCCCGGGCGCTGGATCCATCGCACGCGGCTGCGGGTGCGGGCGCGCGAGGTCGGACGCTTCCACTGGCCGGCCTGGCCGATGATCGTCGAGAACGCCGACGGGGCGGCGTCGCCGCTCTCGATCGAGGGGCGCGACATCGACGTGAGCTCCGTGCTGCCCGAGTTCACGGGCCGCGAGGGCCCATTCGGTCTGCGGCGCGCCGCGGGCCGCGGCGGCGGCGCTCCGCTCTGGGCGGCCGCCGCCGGGGCGCTCGCGATGCTCGCCCTCATCGGCCTGGTGGCGCTGGTCCGTCGCGAGCGCCGCCGCCGTGCCGCGCGCGAGAGCGGCCTCGAAGCCGGGCCCTCCCGTGCCTCGACGCCCGCGTGGGAGGACGCCGGGCGCGCCTTCGACGAAGCCGGGCGCGAGGCCGATCCCAACGCCGCGGCCGACGCGATCGCGGCTGCGATCCGGCGCTACCTCGAGCGACGCTTCGGCGTGTCCACAGGGGCGTTCACCACCGAAGAGCTCGCGGCCGCCGCGACGCCGTTCGTCGTGCGCTCGCGCTGGCCGCGCTACCTCGACCTGCTCCGCGAGCTCGACGCGCTCCGCTTCCCACCGGCGCCCGAAGACGCCGCGCCGCGTGTCGCTGCGGCGCTCGCGGAGGCGCGCGCCCTGGTGGCCGACTCGACGCCCCGCGACGACGCGCCGCCGCGGATGCAGGGATCCTGGGCATGATCGGGATCGAGTCCTTCGACCGACCCTGGCTCGGCGTCGCCCTGGCGCTCCTTGCCGCCGTCGCGCTCTGGCGCAGCGCGCGTACGCCGGCGGGCGCCATCGGGCTCCCGGCGACGGACGAGGCGGCAGCCGCCGGCGCGTCGGAGCTCGACTGGACGCGCGCGCTCGCCTTGGTCCTGCGCGCGGGCGCCCTCGCCTGCATCGCGGGCGTGCTCGCGGGGCCGGTGGCCCTGCATCCGGTCGCAGCCGAGGCCGGTCGCGGCCTCGACGTCGTGCTCGTGGTCGACGCCTCCGGCAGCATGCGCGCCCTCGATGCGCGCGTCGAAGGCGAGCCGCGCTCGCGGCTCGATCTCGCGCGCGAGGTCGTGGCCCGCTTCGCGCGCGAGCGCGCCGCCGAGGGCGATCGCGTCGCCCTGGTCGTGTTCGGCGACACCGCCTTCACCCAGTCGCCCCTCACCAGCGACGGCCGCCTGCTCGAGGCCGCCGCCCTGCGCATCGAGCCCGGCATCGCGGGCGAGTCGACGGCGCTCGGCGACGCCCTCGCGCTCGGCGTGAAGCGCACCGTCCAGGCGACGCGCGCGAGGTCGGACGACGACGCCGGCGCGGAGCGCGATCCCTTCGCCGCCGACCTCGCGCTGGCGCCCGACCGTCCCGCAGCGCCGATCGCGGGCCGCGTGGTCGTGCTGCTCACGGACGGCCGCAGCAACGCGGGGACCCTTCCCGCCGACGTCGCCGCAACCCTCGCCCGCGCCCACGGCGTGCGCGTGCACGCGGTCGGCCTCGGCGGCGAGGGCGCCGTGGCGATGGCGCCGGAGCGCGGCCTCCCCGCGCGGCCGCGCTTCGAGCGCCACGACCTCGACATGGAGACGCTCGAGCGCATCGCAGCCGCGACGGGCGGCCGCGCATTCCGCGCGCGCACCTCCGGCGAGCTCGGCGCCGTCTACGCCGAGATCGACGCCCTCGAGCGCGTGGCACGGGTCGCGCCACCGAAGCCCCGGCGCGCGCCGCGACCCGAGCGGCTGCTCGCGGGCGCGGGCCTCCTGCTCGGGCTCGAGCTGCTGCTCGCGCGCGTGCTGTTCCGGACGCTCCCGTGACGGCTGGACCCTTCCTGCATCCCGAGTGGGTGCTTCCGACGCTCGCCGCCGTCGCGCTCGCGGCGACGCTCGTCGGCGTCGCCGCGCGGCGCGGACGCGGGCGCGCGCGACGGCTGCTCGGATCGCGCGGCGAAGCCCTGGCTTCGCGCGCCGTCCGACGCGACGCGGTGCTCATCGCCGCGCTCGCGGCGCTAGGCCTCGCGCTGCTGGCGCCGCGCATCGGAGAGCGGACCGAGGTCGCGACGGCCTCGGGCATCGACCTCGTCGTCCTGCTCGACGCCTCGCGCAGCATGGACGCGCAGGACGTGGCGCCGAGCCGACTGCGGCGCGCGCGCCGCATCGCCGAGGACGTGATCGCGCGGCTCGTTCCGGGCGATCGTGCTGCCCTCGCCGCCTACGGCGATCGCGGCGCGCTGCTGACGCCGCTCACGCCCGACACCGACGCGCTGCTCGAGCTGATCCCCGCCCTCGACACCGATCTCTTCCGCTGGCGTGCGTCGCGGCTCGGCGAGGGGCTCGTCGCGGCGCTGCGCGCCTTCGACGCCGAGAGCCCGCGCCCGCGCGTCGTGCTGCTGCTCGGTGACGGGGAGGATCCGGGCGGCGAGGACGCCCTCGACGCCGCGGTCGCCGCCCTCTCGGCCGAGCGCGTGCGTGTGATCGCGGTGGCGCTCGGCACGAGGGAGGGCGCGCTCGTGCCCGACGGCGACGTCGCTCTGCGCGATCGCGAGGGCCACGACGTCGTGTCGCGGGCGGACCCCGCGCGCCTCGCGCGGCTTGCCGCCGCGACCGACGGCGAGCTGCTGCCGACCGACCGATTCGGCGCCGTCGATGCGCCGGCCGCGCTCTCGCGCCTGCGCCGCGACGCCGGCGCGGCACCGGGGATGCGCGTCGAGCGCCGCGTGCCGGCCACCCGCGTCGCGCCCTTCGCGGCGCTCGCGTTCGTGCTGCTGCTCGCGGAGGCGTGGCCCGCGGCGCGACGCCGCGAGCCGCGGGGGGCGAGCGGCTGGCTGCGCGGTCTTTCCCGGCGCCCGCTCGCGGCCGCGACGAGCGCCCTGCTCCTCGCCGTCGCGGCGCGCAGCGCGGCGGACGAGCTCGCGCGAGCCGAAGCGGAAGTCGCGGCGCTCGAAGCCGAGGCGGCGCAGCGGCCCGGCGACGCCGCGCTGCTGCTCGATCTCGGCCTCGCCCGGACGCGGGCCGAGCGACACGATGAGGCGTCGCGGGCCTTTCTCGCGGCCGCGCTCTCCGCCCGCGAGCGCGAGCTCGCCGCCACGGCCTACTACGACCTCGGCGTCTCGGCGCTGGCGCGGGCCGATCTCTCCGGCGCTCGCGACGCCTTCTTCGATGCGCTCGCCCTCGCACCCGACGACCGCGAGGCGCGCTTCAACCTCGAGTGGACGCTGCGCGCGCTCAGCGAGCGCCCGCCTCCCGAGCCGCCGCCCCGCGAGCCCGAAGCCGGCGAGAAGAAGCCCGAGCCCGGCGGCCCCGGCGCGGCAGGCGATGCAGGCGGCGCAACCGGGCCGCAGGCGCCGCCCGCGAGCCCGGGATCGGAGTCGGCCCAGGATCGCGAGCGCGAGGCCGAGGCGGGCGAAGCCGACGAGCCCGCGGCCGGCGACGACGACGCCGCGGCCCGCGAAGCGAAGCAGGCGCGCGAACGGGCGCCGCACGCGCTCTCGCCCGAGCGCGCCCGGCGCCTGCTCGAAGGCGTCGCCGACGAGCCCGGCCTGGCCCTGCGCCAGCTCACCCGCGAGGACCCGATCAGCGAGCGCATGCGCGAGCCACGCGGTCCCGTGTGGTGACGCCGAGACGGAGCATCGGACGCGCGAGCGACACCCGAGTGCCGCTGGTCGAGCGAGCCCGCGGCGCGTGGTTCGACGATCTCGCACGCTACCTCCGGGCGGCCTTCGCCGTCGCCGTGCTCGTGGCGAGCGCGCCGGCCGCTGCTCCCGCGCGGGCCGACGCCGCGCCGCCGTGCCTCGCGCGCGTCACGGTCTCCGCCGCGCACGCGCGCGTCGGTGAGCAGATCGAGCACCGGCTCCGGCTCCTCCGCCGCACCGACGTGTCGGCGACGTCGTGGCTCGAAGCGCCCGAGTTCCGCGGCTTCCGCGTCGAGATGCTCCCGGGCGGCTTCGAGGGCTCGCGCGAGACCATCGGCGGCCGGCACTACGTCGTGTACCAGGAGCGCCGCGCGCTCTTCGCCCTCGAGCCCGGGCGGCTCGAGATCACGCCCGCGCGCATCGAGTGCCGGCTCCACGCCGTCGGCGCCTTCGGCGGCGAGAGCGTGGCCGTCGTCGTGCCCGGCGCCGTCGTCGAGGTCGCGGCGCTCCCCGACCCGCCGCCCGGCTTCGGCGGCGTCGTCGGGCCGCTGGTCGCCGATCTCCAGGTCGAGCCGCGCGAGATTCCGCTCGGCGGAAGCGTGCGCGTCGTCGCCTCGCTCGTGGGCGAGGGGAACGTCTGGGATGCGGCGCCGCCCTTCTCGGCGGCGAATGCCCCCGGCGGCGCCGAGCTCTTCGGCGAGCCGCCGCGCCTCGATCTCGCCCCCGGCCCGCGCCTCCGCCTCCGCCGCACGTTCGTGTATGACGTCGTGCCGCGGCACGCGGGCCCGCTCGCCCTCGGCCCCTGGATCGTTCCGTACTTCGATCCCGCGAGCGGCCGCTACGCCGAGGCGCGCAGCGCGGCGGCGACCGTGCTGGTCGCGGACGCGGACGCGCCCCGGAGCGAGACGGACGCGCCCGTCGCGCCGCCCGCTTCCGGCGCTGCGGCGGCGGGCACGGCGAGGCCGACGCTGCGACGCATGCTCGCGCTGCTCGGGGTCGTCGCCGTACTCGCCGCCGGTCTCGCGCTCCTCCTGCGCGCACGCCGGAAGCGGACCGCGACGCCGGATGCGGTGCGCGACGCCCTCGCCGCCGCCGACGCGGCGGCGCGCGCGGGCGATCGCGCCGGCGAAGCGCGCGCCCTCGCTCTCGCGCTGCGTCTCGGGATCGAGCGTCGCCTCGCTGCGCGCGCGGGCGCATCGCCCGCAGCCGGCGCCGCGCACGCGAGCGCCGCCGAGGAGCTCGCGGCGCGCGCCGGGGCGGATCGGTCGGCCGCCGACGCGGCGCAGCTCCTCCTCGAGCTCGAGCGCTCGCGCTTCGCGCCGGGCGCGGTGGCGCTCGACCCCGGGCGCCTGCGCGAGGCGATCGCGCGGCTCGCGCACCACGACACACGACCCGACGCGTGACTCGGCGCGACGCCCCGGGCCGCGCGGCTCGCAGCCTCAGCTCATGCTGACGCCGAGTAGCTTGCCGATCAGAAAGGTGGCCGCGCCCGCGAGGCCGCCGATCCCCAGCATGCGCAGGCCGCCCCAGAACGCGTTCCTTCCCGTGAAGAGGCTCAGCGCCGCGCCTACGGCGAAGAGCGAGAGCGACGCGAGACCGATCGCGAGGAGCAGCGCCGGCGTTCCGGTCCCGAACAGGAACGGGGCCAGGGGAATCGACGCGCCGACCGCGAACGAGAGGAACGAGAAGCCGGCGGCGCCGAGCGGCGAGCCCAGCTCGTCGGGATCGAGGCCCAGCTCCTCGCGCGCGAGCGTGTCGAGGGCGCGACTCGGGTCGGCGATCATGCGATCGGCGAGGCGCACGGCCTCCTCGCGCGGGACGCCGCGCGCGGCGTAGATCAGCGCGAGCTCCGCCGCCTCCTGCGCCGGGTACTCGTCGAGCTCGGCGCGCTCGAGGGCAATCTGCGACTCGAAGAGCTCGCGCTGCGAGCGCACGGAGATGTACTCGCCGGCCGCCATCGAGAACGCGCCCGCGAGGAGACCCGCGATGCCGGAGAGCAGGATCACGTCGCTCTGGGCCGAGGCGCCGGCGACGCCGAGGATCAGGCTCGCGTTCGAGACCAGGCCGTCGTTCACACCGAAGACGGCGGCGCGAAGGTTGCCGCCGCTCCCCGCTCCGGTGTGTCGCCGGCCCACGTCCTCGACGGTCGTCGGCATCGCGTGGCCGGTCTTCGGCGCCGAGTAGATCGAGAGACCGCGCACCTTCAAGGCGGCGAGCACGGGTTTGATGCGGCGGGCGCCGAAGCGGCGGATCAGCAGCGCGGCGATCCGCCCGCGGATGTCCGGAACGAAGGGCGGCAAGGCGCCGCCGTCCCGCGTCACCGTCTCGGCCCAGATGCCGGCCTGCTCCTCGGCTGCGGCGGCCAGATCGCGGAACAGGGCTTCGCGCGCGGTTCCGCCTTCGGACGCGGCCATCACGCGATACAGGAACGCCGAGCGCTTCTCGTCCCACCAATGCGACAGGGGCTCCGTCATCGCCGCACCATGCACGGCGCGACCGCGCGTGGCAAGCGCAAGAGCGAGGACGGAGCCGGGCGGCGAACGGCTCCGCTAGCCTCGCCCCGATGACCGCCGACGACGTGATCCGACGCCTCGCGCTCGCGCCCCATCCCGAGGGCGGCTTCTACCGCGAGACCTGGCGCGATGCGCCGGCCGACGGCTCGCGCGGGGCGGGAACCGCGATCTACTTCCTGCTCCGGGCGGGCGAGCGCTCGCGCTGGCATCGGATCGACGCTGCGGAGCTCTGGCACTTCTATGCCGGTGCGTCCCTCGAGCTCGCGATCTCGCGCGACGGCGTCACGCAGGAGCGTCAGCGCCTCGGCGCCGACCTCGCCGCCGGCGAGCGCCCGCAGCTCGTCGTCCCGCCCGGCGCCTGGCAGAGCGCACTCTGCCTCGGCGCGCCGGACCTCGCCGGCGGCGGCCCGGTCGTCGACGCGGACGCTCTCTCGCGCGGTGGCGTAGGTTGGACGCTCGTCGGCTGCACCGTCTCGCCGGCCTTCGAGTTCGCCCGCTTCGAGCTCGCGCCCGCGGGCTTCACGCCCGCGAACGGCGGCCGGCCCGCGTGAATCGCGCCTGCAAAGGGCGTCGGGCCCGCGTGAGTCGCGCGCACGGCTGCTAAGGTCTGCGGGTTCCACGAGGAGAGCCCGCGATGCCCGAGTTCGAGTTCCAGGAGATGTTCCCGCACGGGGAAGACACGACGCCCTACCGCAAGCTCGACGGCTCCTACGTCTCGAGCGGCAGCTACAAGGGCCAGTCGATCCTCGAGGTCGACGCCGCGGCGCTGACGCGCCTCGCCGGCGAGGCGATCCGCGACGTCTCCCATCTCTTCCGCCCCGGCCACCTGAAGCAGCTCCGCAAGATCCTCGACGACCCCGAGGCCAGCGAGAACGACCGCTTCGTCGCGCGCAACATGCTCCAGAATGCCAACGTCTCCGCCGGCATGATCCTGCCCTCGTGCCAGGACACGGGCACCGCGATCGTGGTCGGGAAGAAGGGTCAGCGCGTCTTCACCAGCGCCGACGACGAGCAGGCCCTCGCCCGCGGCATCTTCAAGACCTACACCGAGACCAATCTCCGCTACTCGCAGCTCGCGCCGCTCACGACCTGGGACGAGACCAACACCGGCACGAACCTTCCGGCGCAGATCGAGCTCTACGCCACGAGCGGCGACGAGTACCACTTCCTCTTCGTCACCAAGGGCGGCGGCTCGGCGAACAAGTCCTACCTCTACCAGGAGACGAAGGCGCTGCTCAACCCGAAGAGCTTCCTCGCCTGGATCGAGGGCAAGATCAAGTCCCTCGGCACCGCCGCATGTCCGCCGTACCACCTCGCGATCGTGATCGGCGGCACCAGCGCCGAGATGACGCTCAAGACCGTGAAGCTCGCGAGCTGCCGCTACCTCGACGACCTTCCCACGAAGGGCAGCAAGCTCGGCCACGCGATCCGCGACCCCGAGCTCGAGGAGCAGGTGATGCAGATCTCCCAGCGCACGGGCATCGGCGCGCAGTTTGGTGGGAAGTACTTCTGCCACGACGTGCGCGTGATCCGGCTCCCCCGCCACGGCGCGAGCTGCCCCGTCGGCATCGGCGTCTCGTGCTCGGCCGACCGCCAGGCGAAGGGCAAGATCACGAAGGACGGCGTCTTTCTCGAGCAGCTCGAGACCCATCCCGCCCAGTACCTGCCCGAAGTGACCCACGAGGATCTGTCGAGCGATGTCGTGAAGATCGACCTGCGGCGCCCGATGAGCGAGATCCGCGCCACGCTCTCGAAGTACCCGATCAAGACCCGGCTCTCGCTCTCGGGCCCGATGATCGTCGCCCGCGACATCGCCCACGCGAAGCTGAAGGAGCGCATCGAGTCGGGCCAGGGCCTGCCGCAGTACGTGAAGGACCATCCGATCTACTACGCCGGCCCCGCGAAGACGCCCGAGGGCTACGCCTCGGGCTCCTTCGGGCCGACCACCGCGGGCCGGATGGACTCCTACGTCGACCAGCTCATGGAGCACGGCGGCAGCTTCGTGACCCTCGCGAAGGGCAACCGCTCGAAGGCCGTCACCGACGCCTGCAAGAAGCACGGCGGCTTCTACCTGGGCTCGATCGGCGGCCCCGCCGCGATCCTCGCCCGCGACAACATCAAGAAGGTCGAGGTGCTCGAGTACCCGGAGCTCGGCATGGAGGCGATCTGGAAGATCGAGGTCGTCGACTTCCCCGCGTTCATCGTGGTGGACGACAAGGGCAACGACTTCTTCGGGAACCTTTCGCTCTAGCGATCAGGTCGCCCGCGGATTGAAGGGCGAGCGCTCGCGCAGCCAGTAGCGCGGCGCGAAGGCGGCGCGGCGGTCGACGACGCGCTCGATCCGCATTTCGAGGATGCGCTGCGCGCCCGGGGTGCGCGCGGCGCGCGCGGGATCGAAGTCGATCGTCGCCGTGCCGGAGAGCTGCAGCACGCGCCCGGCGTCCGGCCCTTCGTCGAGGCCCGCGAACACGAGCCCGATGCGCGGGTCCACCGCCAGGTTGCCGAGCGTGTTGAACATCCGATTGCCGTCGTAGTCCGGGATCTCGAGCCGGTCCGGCGCAACGACGCGCACGAAGCCGGGCTCGCCGCCGCGATGCGAAGCGTCGGCGCCGGCGCCCGGATGCAGCGTCGCGACGAAGGCGGTGTCGGCGGCGGCGACGAAGTGCGCGGCGTCGGCATCGAGCGATGATGACGCGGCGCTCGTTCGCGACGCTCCGCCGGGCGGCGCAGCCGGCACGAAGCCGAGCCGCTCCCGCGCCTGGATGTACTTGGGGCAGTTGCCGTAGACCTCGCGCGTCCGCAGCCGGAAGCCCGCCTCGTCGACGGACGCGACGACACCGTTCAGCCGCATGCGCCGCCGCGTCGCGAGATCGATCGCGACGAGGCCCACGGCGGCGCCGGGCTCGAGGGCGTCCTCGAGCGGGTCGCCCGCGCCGGGTCGAGCGGCGACGCGCAGTGTCCCCGCGTCCTCGGCGACCAGGAAGCCCGGATCGTGCGCGAGCAGCGAGCACCAGACGCGCCGTTCTCCGTCCGCCGCAGCCAGCGCCGCAAGCTCGCGCTGCGCGAGCCAGGCATTGGCGCCGTCCGGGATCTCGACGCCGATGATGCGCCCGACCTTGTCGGCCTCTGCGCGCAAGCCGGCGCGCTCCTGCACGAAGCGTTCGCCGTCGTGGAAGGGAGAGGTCGCGCGCGCGGTGCTCACGCGGGTTGGATGCCGGCCCGCCCCGGAGGTTGCAGGCTCGCTCGCCTCACGCCGGGGCGACGGCGCCGCGCGCGAGCGGGAGGACCGCGAGGGCGGCGAGGGCGGCGAGGGCGGTTGACGAAGCGAGGATGACGCGGCGGTGCATCGATGTCGTCCCCATCGGACGAGCGGCTCCGAGGGCGACTCTACTCCGGGCCGTCTGCCTCGCCACCGAGCGCCGCGAGCTCGCGCCGGAGCAGCTTGCCGCCCGCGTTGCGCGGCAACGCCGGGACGAAGCGCCAGGCCCGCGGCCGCTTGTAGCCGGCAAGCCGCTCGCGCAGGAAGCGCTCGAGCTCGCTCGCATCGGCGCGCGCGCCGGGGCGCAGCACGATCCAGGCGGCGACGTGCTGGCCGAGATCCACGTCGGGCAGGCCCGCGACACCGGCATCGGTCACGTCGGGATGGGTCCGCAGCGCCGCCTCGACCTCCGCGGGATAGACGTTCTCGCCGCCGGACACGATGAGATCGCGGCGGCGATCGAGCACGCGCAGCGCGCCGTCGGCGTCCAGCACGCCGACATCCCCCGTGTGAAGCCAGCCGCCTGCGAGCGCGCGCGCCGTGTCTTCGGGTCGCCCGTGATAGCCGGACATCAGGGTCGGGCCTCGAACCAGGATCTCGCCGGCCTCGCCCGCGGGAAGCGGCCCGCCGCCGTCGTCCGCGATGCGAACCTCGGTGCCCGGGAGCGGCCGGAGCCCGCCGCCGTCGGCGCGGATCGGCGCGCCGGGCGGGAGCGTTGCCACCTGGGACGCCGCCTCCGTCAGGCCGTAGGTCGGGAGCACGGGGAAGCCGAGCTTCGCCGCGCGCTCGAGCAGCGCCGCGGGCGCCGCCGCGCCGCCGAGGAGCACCACGCGCAGCGCGCGCGGCGCCGGTCGCTCGCCGCGCGCGTCGAGCACGCGCTGGAGCATCGTCGGCACGAAGGAGGCGTGCGTGATCTCGTCCTCGTCGAGGGCGCGCGCGGCGGCCTCCGCCTCGAAGCGCGGGTGCAGCACCACCGCGCTCCCGGCGAGCACGCTTCGCAGCAGGATCGCGAGGCCTCCGACGTGGAAGAGCGGCATGCACGCGAGCCAGCGATCGCCCGGCGACGCGCCGATGTGGAAAGCCGAGCCGACCGCGCTCCAGAGGAAGCTGCCGTAGGAGAGGATCGCCCCCCTCGGCCGGCCCGTCGTGCCGGACGTGTAGAGGATCGCCGCGGGCGCGGAGAGATCGATCGCGGGCTCGCTCGGGGGCTCGAGCCACGCGGCGTCGCTCTGCCGCGCGGCGACGAAGGCGCCCCCGACCTCCGCGCCCGCCGCGAGCAGCGCGAGGTCGGTCTCCGCCACGCACTGCGCACCGCATTCGGACGCAGCCTCGCGCGCCTGCGCCGCAACGGCGCCAGCGCCGTGCACCAGGAGCGACGCGTCGACGTCGCCGAGCTGGAACGCGAGCTCAGCCGGCGTGAGGCGCAGGTTCAGCGGGACGAGGGTGACGCCGGCGAGGGACGCCCCGTGCACGAGCGCGACGAAGGCGGCGCCGTTCTCGAGCAGCACCGCGACGCGATCTCCCGGGCGTGCTCCGGCGCCGCGGAGGCCCTGCGCCGTGCGCTCCGCTTCGCGGGCGAGGTCCGCCCAGCGCCAGGTGCGATCCTGCGTCACGAGCGCGATGGCTTGCGGCGTGGCTTCGGCGCGGGTGCGGATCCAGGGGCGCATGGGCACTCTCAGGCCCGCGCCCGCGCCGTGCGCTCGAACACCACGCGGCCGCGTCCTTCGGCCACGCGCGCGAGCGCCGTCTCGTCGAGCGCGATGCCGAGGCCCGCACGCGCCGGGACGTCGAGGGCGCCGTCGCGCGGAAGATCGCCCGCGGCGAGATCCGCCGCCAGCAGATCGCCCGTCGCGAGCCCGCAGGCGCGAAGCGGTCCGGGCAGCGACGCCGCGAGCGCGAGCGCCGCGGCGCGCGAGACGGCGCCGTCGAGGAGCGTCGTGACGAAGAGCTCACAGCCGGCGGCCCGTGCGCGGGCGGCGAGGCGCCGCGCGGCCCGGAGGCCGCCGAGAGCCGCGGGCTTCAGCACGATCACGTCGGCTGCGCGCAGCGCGAGCACGCGCGCGAGGTCGCGGGCGTTGCTCGCGCTCTCGTCCGCGGCGATCCGCACCGGCGCGCTCCCGCGCAAGGCCGCGAGCGCCTCGACCTCGCCCCCCGCGACGGGCTGCTCGACCAGCTCGATGTCGAAGCGCGCGAGCGCCGCGAGGGCGCGAACGGCCTCGGCGGCGCTCCAGGCGCCGTTCGCGTCGAGGCGCAGCGCGCAGCCCGGGCCCAGCGCCTCGCGGACGGCGGCCACGCGGGTGAGGTCGCGTGCGAGCGCCGCGCCGTCGCCGAGCTTCAGCTTCACGCAGCGGAAGCCCGCGTCCCGGGCGCGCACTGCCGCCGCGGCCGCGGCGTCCGGCGCGATCTCGCCGACCAGCGCGCTGACCGCGACGCGCGTGCGTGCGCTGCCGTCCTGCTCGCGCGCGAGCCAGCTCGCGAGCGGCATGCCGGCGGCGCGGGAGGCGAGATCGTTGAGTGCGCAGTCGAGGGCGGCGCGCGCGGCGGGCGCGTCCGGCGCGGCGCGCTCGGCCTGGTCGAGCAACGCGTCGAGCTCGGCGCCGTCGTGCCCGAGCACGCCGTCTGCGAGGACGGCGAGCGCGTCGCGTGCGATCAGGACGCTCTCGAGGCCGAAGCCCTCGATCGGCGTCGCCTCGCCGAGGCCGCGGCTCCCGTCCTCGGCCTCGAGCACGAGCAGCGCGCCGCGGCGCTCGGCGATGCGCCCGCGCGCGGTCTCGAGGGGCGCACGGAGCGGGAGCCGGAGCGGCACGACGCGGGCGCGCACGATCCTCACGCGACGATCCCCACGGCGAAGAGCACGCCGAACGCCGCGGCGAGCCGCGCGGTGCGGGCGAGGACGGTGTTCAGGGCTGCGCCCTCCTCGCCCTCGAGCACCCGGCGCAGGAGCGACGCCGCCTCGGGCAGCAACACGAGAGGCAGAAGCAGCCAGACCCCGCCGACACCGAGCGCGACGCAGGCCAGCGGCGTGGCGAAGGCGGCGCCGAGCAGGACCGCGTAGTACACGCGCGTCGGCCAGTCGCCGAGCCGCACCGCGAGCGTGCGCTTGCCGACGCGCGCGTCGCCTGCGACGTCGCGGAGATTGTTCACGACCAGGATCGCGGTGCAGAGCGCGCCCACGGGCAGCGCGGCCGCGAGCGCGAGCGTCGAGAGCTGGCCCGCTTGCACGTAGTGTGCACCGGCCACGCCGACCACGCCGAAGAACAGGAACACCGCGAGGTCGCCCAGGCCGTGATATGCGAGGGGCCACGGCCCGCCGGTGTAGGCCCAGGCCGCAAGCAGCGAGAGCGCCCCGGCGACGAGGATCGGCCAGCCGCCGGCGGCGACGAGGACGAGCCCCAGCGTCGCGGCCAGAGCCAGGGCGCCCACGAGCCCGCGCTTCAGCTCGGCTGGCGTCAGCAGCCCACCCTGCGCGGCGCGCGGCGGTCCGAGACGCTCGCCGGCGTCGGCCCCGCGCTCGAAGTCGAAGACGTCGTTCGCGAGGTTCGCCGCGATCTGGAGCGCGAACGCGGTACCGAGGGCCGCGAGCGCGAGGCCAGGGCGCGCGCGGCCCGCCGCGGCCGCCGTCGCCGTGCCGACCGCGATCGGCGCGAGCGCCGCAGGCAGCGTGCGCGGCCGGGCCGCAAGAAGCCACGCACCGCGACGGGTCACATTGCGCGCGGGCGTCGTCCGGGCCGCAGCGCTCACGGGCGCCAGGGGAAGCGCGAGAAGTCGGGCTTGCGCTTCTCGACGAAGGCGTCGCGGCCTTCCTGCGCTTCCTCGCTCATGTAGAACAGGAGCGTCGCGTTGCCCGCGAGCTCCTGGATGCCGGCCTGGCCGTCGCAGTCGGCGTTGAACGCGGACTTGAGGCAGCGGATCGCGAGGGGGCTGTGCTCGAGGATGCGACGCGCCCAGGCGACTCCCGTGCCCTCGAGCTCGGCGAGCGGCACGACGGCGTTCACGAGGCCCATCTCGAGCGCTTCCTGCGCGCCGTACTGCAGGCACAGGTACCAGATCTCGCGCGCCTTCTTCTGGCCGACGACGCGCGCGAGGTAGGACGAGCCGAAGCCCGCGTCGAAGCTCCCGACCTTCGGACCGGTCTGCCCGAAGCGCGCGTTGTCGGCGGCGAGCGTGAGGTCGCAGACCAGGTGCAGCACGTGGCCGCCGCCGATCGCGTAGCCGGCGACCAGCGCGATCACCGGCTTCGGGAGCGTGCGGATCACGCGCTGCAGGTCGAGGGCGTTGAGGCGCGGGACGCCGTCGTCGCCCACGTAGCCGGCGTCGCCGCGCACGCGCTGATCGCCGCCGGAGCAGAAGGCGTCGGGGCCTTCGCCCGTGAAGAGGATGACGCCCACCTCCTGGTCTTCGCGCGCGCGCGTGAAGGCGTCGATCAGCTCGAAGAGCGTCTTCGGACGGAAGGCGTTCCGGACCTCGGGCCGCGCGATCGTGATCTTCGCGATGCCGTCGGCCTTCTCGAAGCGGATGTCCTCGTAGTCGCGGACGGCCTTCCAGTCCGGGACGGGAGCCGGCGGGAGGTTCGCCATCGGGAGCGCGGCGGCGTTCATGTGCGTCCTTTCACGGTGTCGGTGGAGAGGGAGGCGAGGAAGGCCCGGACCGCCGACAGGAAGTCCGAGAGGTTCTCGAGGTGGGCGGCGTGGCCGGCCCGCGGGATGCGTGCGATGCGGGCCTGCGGCAGGAGCTCGGCGAGCTCCTGCGCGATCGCGCCGAACTTCGCGTCCTCGTCGCCGACCGCGAGCAGGGTCGGGATCTCGAGCTGCGGCAGCGCGGCGTGGAGCGGCGGCTGCGCGCCGGTGCCGAGGCCGCGCAGCGAGAGCGCGAGACCGTGGGCCCGGTTCGCGAGGCGCTGGGCCTGGGCGCTCGCGAGGTACGCCGGGCCGAGGCGCGCCTGCGTCGCGAAGAGCGGGTGGGCCATCCAGCGCGCGACGAAGGCCGGCACGCCGTCGCGCAGGATCGCGTCGGCCAGGGCCTCGTCGTCGCGCCGGCGTGCGGCGCGCGCGCCGGGATCCGCGAGCCCGGCCGAGGCGCCGACCAGCACCAGCGCAGCGACGCGCTCGGGCTGCCGCACGGCGAGACCGAGCGCGCTGCGTCCGCCCATCGAGTAGCCGACGACGGCGGCCCGCGGGATCCGCGCGGCGTCGAGCACCCGCGCGAGCGCATCCGCCGTCCGCTCGAGGGTGTAGGCCGCCACGTCGTCCGGAGCGTCGCTCCGGCCGTGCCCCAGGGCGTCGACGGCGACGCTGCGGAAGCCCGCGTCGCGCAGGCCGGCCGCCACCGCGTCCAGGGTGCGCGTCGAGCCGGTGAAGCCGTGGAGCAGCAGGACCGGGTGACCCGCGCCGGCGAGCTCGACGTGAAGCGCCGCGCCGCCCACGTCGACGCGCAGCACGCGCACGCCGTCGCGCTGCGCACGCGCGCCGTCGCGCCCGGGATGCGGCGCCGGAGCGGTCACGCGTCGCTCCCCGCGCCGAGCGCGCGACCGACCGCCTCGAAGAGCGCACGGTGGTGTGCGACCTGCGCCGCGCGGTCGACGGCGAGCTCGATCACGCGCAGGCCCGGCGCCGGCACGGCAGTCTTCAGGGCGAGGGCGAGCTCCTCCGACGAGCGGACGCGCAGATGCGCGCCGCCCGCGAGGGCCGTCGCGTGCGCGAGGTCGACGCCGTGGGGCGTCGCGAAGCGCTCCTCGAAGGCGACGGCCTCGCCGAAGCCCGCGATCGGCAGGTAGGAGAAGATCCCGCCGCCGTCGTCGTTCGCGACCAGGCAGAGCAGCGAGAGGCCGTGGCGCTTCGCCGCGAGGAGGCCTCCGACGTCGTGAAGGAACGCGAGGTCTCCGGTGAGGAGCGCGGCGGGCGCGTCGAGCCCCGCCGCGACGCCGAGGGCTGCGCTCGGGATGCCGTCGATGCCGTTCGCCCCGCGGCTCGAGAGCACGCGCAGCCGGCGCACGGCGGGTGCGAGGAAGGCGTCGACGTCGCGAATCGGCATGCTGTTCGAGACGAAGAGCGCGGCGCCGTCGGGCAGCGCCTCGGCGAGCGCGCGCACCGCGCGGGGCGCGTAGAGCGCGGGCTCGCTCGCGAGCGCGGCCGCGAGGGCGCGCTGCGCGATGCGCTCCGCGCGGGCGAAGGCATCGAGCCACGCAGCGCTGCCGTCCGGCGGCCGCGCCTCGAGGCGATCGGCGACGGCGTGGCAGAGGGCGACGGGATCGACGTGCAGGATCTCCTCGGCGCGGTGCCCGGGGTCGAGGAAACCGCGGCCCGGGTCGACCACGCGAAGCTCCGCCTCCGGGTGTCGCTCGAGCCAGCGGTTCGCGGCCTTGCTCGTGAGCGCCGGGCCGAGGCGCAGCACCAGCTCGGGCGCGTGCCGCGCCGCGAAGGGCTCGTGTCGCAGGAACGCGTCGTAGGCGCCGACGACCGGAGCATCCGCGACGTGCGGCCCGCAGCGGAGCTGCGAGGCGCCGTCCGCGAGGAGCGGCCATCGCGCCGCCCGGGCGAGGCGCACGAGCGCGGCGGGAAGCGCGGGATCGTCGTCCTGGGGGCCGATCGCGAGCACGCCGCGGCGCGCGGCGCGGATCTCGCCCGCGAGGCGCTCGACCCGATCGGGCGGGAGCTCGGGGCGCGGCGCGACGACCCGGCCGAGCCCGCGCTCGGACCGCGCGCCGAGTGCGAGCGGATCGTCGATCGCGGCGAGCGCCGTCGCATCCGCCTCGACGCGCACGGGCTCGAGCGGCTCGCGATACGGCAGGTTCAGATGCACCGGGCCACGCGGATCCGCGAGCGCGACCGCCACCGCCCGCGCCCCCGCGGCACGCGCGTGGCGCAGGAGCGCCGCGCTCGGCTCCGGCACCGGAAGCTCCGCGAACCAGCGCACGTGCGTTCCGAAGAGCGCCGTCTGGTCGATCGTCTGCGCCGCGCCCCAGCCCCGCAGCTCGGGCGGCCGATCGGCCGTCAGCACCACCAGCGGGACACGCGCGAGGCTGGCCTCGACGATCGCGGGCAGGAAGTTCGCGGCGGCCGTGCCCGAGGTGCAGGCGAGGGCGACCGGCGCCCGCGTCGCCTTGGCGAGGCCGAGCGCGAAGAAGCCCGCGGCGCGCTCGTCCACGTGCACGCGCACGCGCAGCGCGGGCACCGCGTTTGCCGCGACCGCGAGCGGTGTCGAGCGCGAGCCCGGGCAGAGACAGAGCTCGCGCACGCCCGCCTCCGCCAGCGCCTCGAGCAGCGCCTGCGCCTGGGCGGCGTTGCGATTCGGCGCAGCCGCAACGGAGCCGGGCGCGCTCACAGCTCGACCAGCGCGCCGAGGGCCGCGCGCAGCTTGAGCCGCGTCTCCGCGAGCTCGGCGTCGGGCTGCGAGCCCTCGACGATGCCCGCGCCGGCGTGGAGCGTCGCGCGCCGCCCGCGCAGCAGTGCGCAGCGGAGCGCCACCGCGATCTCGCCGTCGCCGCCGGGCGCGAGCCAGCCGACGCCCCCCGCGTACCAGCCGCGCTCGAGTCGCTCGCGCGCCGCCAGGAAGGCGAGCGCCCCGGCGCGCGGCGCGCCGCTCACGGCGGGGGTCGGGTGCAGGCGCTCCACGAGCGCGAGGGCGTCGCTCGCCGCGCTCGCGCGCAGCCGCCCCTCGATCGCGGTGTGGAGGTGCTGGATGCCGTCGAGCCGCAGCAGCTCCGGGGCCTCGGGCACGTCGAGGGCGTCGCAGACGGGCGCGAGCGCCGCCGCGATCGCACGACGCACGATCGCGTGCTCGGTCTGCTCCTTCTTGCTCTCGCGCAACGCGGAAGCGAGCCGCGCGTCCTCTTCGGGCGTGCGACCGCGCGGCGCCGAGCCCGCGAGCGCGCTGCTCGCGACGCGTTCGCCCTCGCGCCGGAAGAGGCGCTCCGGCGTCGCGCCCACGAAGCAGGCGTCGCCGCGCCCGACGCCGAACGCGACGCAGCGCGGATGGGCCGCGCGCAGGGTCGCGAGGACGCGCGCGGCGTCGAAGCCGCCGGGCCGCGTCACGGTGCAGGCGCGCGCGAGCACGACCTTCTCGAGCGCGCCGGCGCCGATCGCCGCGAGCGCGCGCGCGACGCCGCGCCGGTACTCGTCGGGGCTCCGGTCCGCGACCGCACCGAAGCGCGCCACGTCCGTCGGCGCGGCGTCCCCTGGCGCGGTCGATGCGAGCAGCGTCTCGGCCTGCGTCTCGAGGGCGCGCGCGATCGCCTCCGGGTCGTCGCCGGGCGAGACGCGCGCGGCGAGGGTGCACCAGGCGTCGTCGCCGCGACGCACGAAGCTGACGGTCGGCAGCGTGAAGGAGAGCGCGGGAAACCCGGCGAAGGCGCCGCGCGCGGAAGGCGCGTCTGCGAATGCGAAGCCGCCGACGAGGATCGGCCCGGCCTCGGGCGGGGGCGGCGCGGCAGCCGTGACGTCGCGCACGTCGTGCGGATCGTCCTCGACCGCGGTGCGGAGCGCACCGAAGAGAGCGCGCGCCTCGATCGCCGCGTCGGCGAAGCGCGTGCTGCCCGCCGTCTCGATGCGCGCTGCGTCGCCCGCGGCCCCGATCGCGACGCCGCGCGACGGCGCCTCGAAGTGGAAGCGCTCGCCGCCCGCCGCTGCGGCGAAGACGTCGAGGGCGTCGCGCACGGGCGCCGTGAATCGGAACGCCGCGAACCTCACCTCGTGCGCCGCCGACGCCTCGGCTGCCACGCACGCGAGATGCGCGCGCAGCCGCTGGCGGAGATCCGCGGCGAGGAGAGCGCCGCTCACGACGCGCTCCGGTGTCCGGCGCGGACGCCGGTCACGAGCTGGGCCGTCCCGAGCAGTAGCGCCTCGCGCCGCACGTCTTCGAAGCCGGCGCCCGCGAGGGCGGCGAGGAGCTCCTGCGCCGGCGGCAGGTACGCGGTCGAGCGAGGCAGGTACGCATAGGCCGCGCGGTCGGAGACCAGGCCGCCGATCGCCGGCACCACGCGGTCGAAGTAGAAGGAGTGGCCCGCGCGCACGAGGCGGCTCGCAGGGCGATCGACGTCGAGGAGCGCCACGCGGCCACCCGGCGCGAGCACGCGCGCCATCTCGCGGAAGGCCGGCGCGAGGGATTCGAAGTTGCGGAGCGCGAAGCCGCAGACCAGGGCCTGCACGACACCATCCCGGAGCGGGAGCGCGAGGGCGTCGCCCTGGGCGAAGCCGGCGGCGACCCGGCGCCGGCGCGCCCCGCGCAGCATCTCGAGCGCCATGTCGACGCCCACGACGCGCGCACCGCGCCGCGCCGCGAGCGCAGCGAGATCGCCGGTGCCGCAAGCGAGGTCGATCACGAGGTCGCCGGGGCCGACGCGCGCTGCGTCGAGGGCGAGGCGGCGCCAGCGCTGGTCGAGGCCGCCGGTGAGCAGTCGGTTCAGGGCGTCGTAGCGGGGCGCGATGCGATCGAACATCGCGCGCACGGCCGCGCGCTTCGCCGCGCCCTCGGGCAGCGCGCCGGCCGCCAGCGGGTCGTGTGCGCCCGGCCTCATTTCCACGAGACCTCGAGCCGCTTCGACTCGGTGGCGGCGATCGCCTCGCGCAGCGCCGTGCTCTCGCCGCTGCCCTCGAGGCGCGCGAGGGCGCGGCTCACGATCGTGCGCTGGAAGAAGAGCGCGACGAGGCGCGTCGCCTGGGGCAGGAGGTCGCGGAACGCCGCGGTGATGGGCGTCGGGTCGGCGTCGGCCTTCCCTCCCTTCCGCACGTGGCTGTCGAAGAGATCGATCGCGCGCTCGGCGATCTCCTGCGTCGCACGTGCCTGCTTCACGGCGAGGTCCGTGAGCTCGTTCAGCGGGATCCCGGCCGAGAGCAGCGCGAGGGCCGCACGCGCCATCTGGAGGTCGCTCTCGCCGTAGCGCTCCTCGTCACCGACGCGGATCGGCTCCACGAGGCCCGCTGCCCGGGCCGCCGTGATCAGCGCCTCGGGGATGCCGGCTTCGGCTGCGAGCTCGGCCCGCGAGAGCGTGCGCCCGCCGACCTGCTCGGCGACGAGCGCCGAGAGCAGCGGCTCGCGATCGTTCGCCCGCCGCTTCTCCGCCGACAGCACGCGACGGATCAGCGCCAGCGAGAGGCCGTCGCGCACCAGGGCGCGGATGCGCGAGAGGCGCTCGAGGTGCGCGTCGTCGTAGACGGCGACCCGCCCCTCTCGCCGGGGCGGCGGCAGCAGGCCCTTGCCCTGGTAGAAACGGATGGTGTCGACCCGGAGGCCCGAACGCGCGGCGAGCTGTTCGATCCGATAGTCCATGCGACGATTCTAAGAGTGATCGCTCGTATTGTCGAAGCGGCTGCCGGGACTCGGTTTTTCGGCGTAGGAACGGTGGCTTGGATCAGGCCGCGTCGGGTGGGAGGCCGATCCGGGCGAGGCCGCGCTCGAGGGCGGGGAACAGGCCGGCCCGGTCGAGGAGCGGGTTCCACCAGCCGAGCGTGATGCAGTAGGCGCGATCGTGGCCGCCCGCGTGGTGGCGCGCGTGGCGCTCCGGCGAGAGCAGGAGCCCCGCGCGCTGGAGCGCAGCGACGACGCGCGGCACGGCGGGCGCGTGGGCGAGACGGTGGAGCGAGTTCGTGAGCACGAGGAAGGTCACCATCGCGACCAGCGCCGTGTGGAGCGCGAGCCAGGCCCGGCCGGCGGCGGGCTCCGGCAGCGCGAGCGCGACACCGAGGAAGGGCAGCATGGCGAGCGCGGTGTCGCCGTTCAGCTCGATGAAGCCGTGACGGACCAGCTCCTGCGGGTCGGCGTGATGCTCGCGGAACGGGCGCACGGCGAGGGGGCCGAGGATCGGGGCGTCTTCGGTCAGGTAGCGGTCGAAGAGCCAGTGCCCGAAGCCCGAGACGAAGTCGGCGGCGAGCAGGCCCGCCGCCGTCGCGACACCGAGGAGCGGCAGGTCGCCGAGCTCGAGCGCGCGCGCGACGCGCACCAGCGCGTGCAGCGCGAGCGCGGCGAAGGCCGCAAGGGCCGAGCCCTCGACGAGCGGGATCCAGAGCGGGCGGCGGGCGTGGGCTTCAGTGAGCCGAGTGGTGCTCCGCCCGTCGGTTGCGGCGGGCAGAGCGGTGTCCCGCGCGCCGGTTGCGGCGGGCAGAGCGGGCGCGGCGTCCGGGGCTTCTTCGCGCGAAGCCTCCTCGGGACGAGCCGCGCCTGCGCTCAAGGGCGCACCACGTAGAAGGCGTTCACCGGGTGGCCGAAATCCGCGGGCTCGAAGCGCGTGAAGCCCGCGGCCGCCGTCATCTCCTGGGCCTTCTTCGCCGAGAAGCCGAGAGTGCCCAGGCCGAGGCCGCCCGGCTCGGAGAGCGCCGACGACATGCACGTCATCACGCTCGTCCCGTACATGAGGGGCGCCATCGGGTTCTTCGCGACGTTCATCTCGTACGAGTCGTGCGCCTTGATGTCGACCACGAGCCAGGTGCCGTCGGGACGGATCGCGGCGCGGATCGCGCGAATCGTCGCATCGGGATGGGCCATGTCGTGGAGGCAGTCGATCGTCGTCACGAAGGCGAAGCGGCCGTCGGCGGGGAGCGGGTCGCGGCGCGCGTGGTGGAAGGTGGCGTTCGTGACGCCGGCCTCGCGCTTGTTCTGCTCCGCGCGCTCGAGCGCGTGCTCCGACACGTCGTAGCCGTGGAACTCGGACTTCGGGAAGGCCTTCGCCATCGCGAGCAGCGCGGCGCCGGCGCCGCAGCCGACGTCCGCCACCAATGCACCGGCCTCGAGCGCCGGCACGACACCGGGAAGCTTCGGCAGCACCACCGGCACGAGCAGCGCCTTGAACCAGGGCGCGAGGCCGCGCTCGATGCCGCGCGCGCCCTCGGCGCCGAGCGCATCGTAGGGCAGCCCGCGCCCGGTGCGGAACGCCTCGGGCAGCTTGTCGAGAACGCTCATCGTCTCCGGCAGGTTCGCGAACATCCCGGCGCCGAAGGCGGGATGCGCCTCGTTCGCCAGCACCGCCACGCCCTCGGGCGTCAGCGCGAAGCGTCCCTCGCCGCGATGCTCGAGCACGCCCGCGGCGCCCTGCTGGTGCAGCCACTCGCGCACCCAGCGCTCGTCGAGGCCGGCCTTCTGCGCGAGCTCCGCGCTCGTGACCGCGCCCGCGCCCGCGAGGGCGCGGTAGAGGCCGAGCCGGTCGCCGAGGCAGATCATGGCCGAGGTCATCGCGCCGCCGAGCGCGGTGAAGACGTGCTTCGCGAAGAACTTGAGCTTGTCGGGGTCGAGCTTCTCGGGCGCCGGAGGGGAGGTGGGTTGAGCCATGCGGGCGAGCCTAAACCGACGTCGGCGGCGCGGTCAACGACGCGACGTCGGCGCCGCGGACGGCCGCGGGTATGCTCCGCCCCCGCCCTGCCCCCTCGCCCCTCGGAGGCCCCGTGACCGACGCCCCCGCCCTCGCCGGCTTCCAGCGCCGCTACCTGCGCGGCCTCGCGAACCCGCTCCGCCCGATCGTCCACGTCGGCGCCGCGGGCGTGACCGAGAGCGTGATCGCCGCGACCGACCAGGCCCTCGCGGACCACGAGCTGGTGAAGGTCCGGCTGCACGAGCCCGAGGACAAGCACGCGATGGCCGAAATGCTGGCCGAGCGCACCGGCGCGCATCTCGCCGGCGTGATCGGCCACACCGTGATCCTCTATCGCCGGAGCCCCGAGAGCCCGCGCATCCGCCTGCCCGAGCGGGCGAAGGGCGCCTGAGCCCGCGCCTTCAGCGTCGCGCGGCGAGCAGGCCCGGCAGCTCCGCGAGATCGCGCATCCGCAGCTCGGGCAGCGGGCCGTCGTGGCTCGTGAGGGCGCGATGCGGGTCGGCGACGCGCCGCGTGATCCAGCCCGTGCCCATGCCCACGGCCGCGGCGCCCCCGACATCGGCGCCGAGGTT